>Ga0187778_10000834_pt1 | contig 22083 bp, 21 predicted proteins | sample 1015_Q2_SP5_20_M_FD_132418 | JGI IMG/M metagenome (GOLD analysis project Ga0187778, IMG submission 132418) | Tropical peat soil microbial communities from peatlands in Department of Meta, Colombia - 1015_Q2_SP5_20_MG | ecosystem: Environmental > Terrestrial > Soil > Wetlands > Peat | place...
GAAGCCGGTGGTCATCTTGTAGGCATCCACCCGCGCGTGGGAGAAGAGCAGGCGCCGCAGCAGCGCCTCGCGCGACATTTCCAGCGAGAAGACCGCCACCACTTTCTTGTCCAGCACCGCCACATTCTCGGCGATGTTCATGGCGAAGGCGGTCTTGCCCATGGAGGGCCGCGCGGCTACGACGACGAGGTCGGCTCTCTGCAGGCCGCGCGTCTTCTCGTCGAAAACCTTGAAATGCGTTTCCAGACCGGTGATGTGGGCGCCGGGAGCGATCAGCGCGTCGGGCGAGCCGAAGGAGTCCTGCACGATCTGCGGGATGGTGAGGAAACCCCGGCCCAGGCGCTTGTCGGACACCTGGAAGATGGCCGCCTCGGCCGAGTCCAGGATTTCTTCCGCAGGCTCGGCCTGCTCGAGTGCGCTGGCAATGGCGCCGTTAGCGGCGTTGATCAGCCCGCGCAGCAGCGCCTTGTCGCGCACCATCCTGACGTAGTGTTCGATCGACGACCGCCGCGGCACGCCGTCGGTCAGCGAAGCCAGATAGGCCACGCCGCCGATCGCCTCCAGTTCCTTGTGGCGGCTGAGTTCTTCCTGCAGCGTGATGATGTCGATGGGACGCCCGGTGGCATCCAGGTCCATCATCCGCGAAAAAATGCGGCGATGCGAGTCGAGCGAAAAGTCGTCGGGATGGAGTGCTTCCGCTGCCTGGTTATAGCTGTGAGCGTCCAGCAGGATCGAGCCCAGGATGGACCGTTCGGCCTCAATAGCGGACGGCAAACCGCGCTCGATATTGTAGTCAGTGGTGGCCAAGAGTCCGGAAAATTTAAGGAAAGTTTTTCGAGGGTAGCGGCGAACCCGGGCGGTGTCATCCGCCGATGTGCGAAAGTCCTCTGGAAAATCTGGTGGCAATCGATTTTTTCGCGGAGATGAAAATGCCGCGGCGGAGAGCGTCTCACGCGACCTTCAACAAAAGGACATGCCAGGAAGCAAGGAGATTATTACACAGAGGAACGACAGGGACGACAGCAAAGCTGCACCGGCGCCAAAAACGAAGGGCGGCTTGCGCCAGCCACGCAAGCCGCCTCGTGAAGTGTGATGTGCTCAAGGTGCGCCTTGACCCTTTCGAATCCGGCGCTGCTCCTGCCTTCCCCTCCGTTCCTCCAACCAAGTCCGGTGAGTTCGCTCACTTTAAGTCGGACCGGCCGACACGGTGGCGTTTCTTCTGGCTGAGGCCTTGTCACGAATCCCCGGGAAGGGCTTCGAACCAGGCGCGCACTTGCGTGCGAGTTCTCCTCCAGCGGACGCCCAAGGCAGGGTGCGCTTTGCACATCGCACTCTGTCGTTGCACGGGACTTTGCCCGAGGCTCCAGTTTGGAACAAGCACAAACGGCGGCGCGCCTGTGCAGAAGCTGTGGAGTTTGTGGGTTTCTTGTGGAAAGGGAAGGAAAAAGAGGGAAAACTCAAGAGCTTGCACTGGGTTGGGTTCAGTCGCCTGTCAGATTCCCTCTTCGAGCCGCGTCAGGCGCTGCTCGCGAATCTGGGCGACCTGAAGCAGTTGGGACGTCGCCTGCATAAGCGTGCTCAGGTACTGGTCATGCTTCCCAACCGTTTCAGTCAGGCTGGTGACCGTCGACTGCAAGCCGGCCACCGACGACTCCAAGCTGCGAACATCGGCAGTCAGCAGTTCCAGCGACTGCGCGAGCGCCTCGTGCCGCTCGACTAATCGCTTGATTCTCTCGTCGATGTTGCCATCCTGGCTCATAGCATTCCCTGCGCGATCCGCCGCGAGGATCTAGTCCCTCACCCCGTCCATGAAGGCCCGCAACTTGCGCGATCGCGATGGATGGCGTAGTTTGCGCAGCGCCTTGGCTTCGATCTGGCGTATGCGCTCGCGGGTAACGGCAAACGACTGCCCGACTTCCTCCAGCGTGTGCTCGCTCCCATCTTCCAGCCCGAAGCGCATCTTGATGACTTTCTCTTCGCGCGCGGTGAGCGTCCGCAGCACATGCGCCGTCTGCTCCTTCAGATTTACATTGATGACGGCATCAGCAGGCGAGACCACGGCGCGGTCCTCGATGAAATCTCCGAGGTGGGAATCTTCTTCTTCGCCAATCGGGGTCTCGAGGGATATCGGCTCCTGCGCGATCTTGAGCACCTTGCGCACCTTGGCCACTGGGATGTCCATGCGCTTGGCGATCTCTTCCGAAGTCGGCTCGCGGCCCAGTTCCTGCACCAGTTGACGCGAGGTGCGGATGAGCTTGTTGATGGTCTCGATCATGTGCACCGGAATGCGGATGGTGCGGGCCTGGTCGGCGATGGCGCGGGTGATCGCCTGCCGGATCCACCAGGTAGCGTAGGTGGAGAACTTATAGCCGCGGCGGTATTCGAATTTGTCCACCGCCTTCATCAGGCCGATGTTGCCCTCCTGGATCAGGTCGAGGAACTGCAGACCGCGGTTGGTGTATTTCTTGGCGATCGATACGACCAGGCGCAGGTTGGCCTCGATGAGCTCTTTCTTGGCCTGCTCGGCGTCCATATCGCCCTGGATGATTTCGCGCTGGGTGCGCCGCAGCTCCTGGTAGCTGACGCCCGCTTCCTGCTCCAGCGTCTCCAGATCGCCGCGGTGCTGGCGCTGCGCCTTGCGGTAATCCTTTTTCAGGTCCTCGCTGCGAGTGGCCTCGATTTTCTTTTCGAGGTTCGACATCTGCCGGTCGAGCGCGCGCATCGTCTCGACGGTTCGATTGACTTTGTCGATCAGCCGCTTGCGCTCGGGATTGGTGAATCCGAGGTAGCGGATCAGGCGCGAGATATCGACCTGCTCGCGGCCCAGGTTCCAGCGGCAGCGGCGATACTCGCGCGGCTTCTTCTTCTCCGAGAGTTCTTGCAACTTCTCGGCAAGCTGGACGGCTTTCTTGTAATGCTTGCCCAGCTCCTGGATGCGCTCGGTGACTTCCTTCAGGCGGTTCTGCAGGACCTCGTCCGTCAGTTCTTCTTCGTCGAAGATGACGACTTCCTTGATGGAGCGGACCCCCCGCTCCAGGTCCTCTCCGATAGCGATGATCTCCCGGATGATGATGGGCGAGCGCGAAAGCGCCTTGAGCACCCGGAGCTGCCCGCGCTCGATGCGCTTGGCGATCTCCACTTCGCCCTCGCGGGTGAGCAGCGGGACCGTGCCCATCTCCCGCAGGTACATGCGGACGGGATCGTTGGTCTTCTCCAGGGCGCCGGGGGTGAGGTCGAGTTCGACGTCCTCGCCGGCCTCGATCTCCTGCTCGAACTTCTTGCCCAGGTCCGAAGAGGGCAGCTTGGGCTGCCCCTCGAGCACGTCGATACCCTGCGTACCGATGGTGGTGAGCAGATCATCCAAGTCCTCGGGCGAGTGGACGTCGTGCGGGATGAGGTCGTTCACCTCGCTGTAGGTCAAGTAACCCTTCTCCTTGCCCGCATCGATCAGTTTCTTAATGTCGTCGTACTTATCTTCCAGAGCCAATGCAATCCCTCAACGGTGGCTTCCAAAGTGGAGGCACACGCATACCCCGCGTTTTGTGCGGCAGGAAAAATTTGGTGGAAAGCGCCAATAGCGAAAACCCTGTAATGTTAGCACAATCGACCTTCACATCGACCCAACCACGCTCAATTCTGCCGCCGATTCTGTGAGCACGGGTATTTAAGCATTAGATGATTCAATAACTTAGATGGTTTCAAGGGACAGGCAAGAAAATCTTCAGGTCTGGCCCTGCATTCTCTCTGTGGGCCGCCAGGGCCCGGTCGATCCTCAGCTTTTCCCGGACCAGCTCGGCCAGGGCGGAGCCATCATTGCGGCGTTCGGCCTCGAGCATCCTGACCTTGACCTGCTGCTGCTGGCGCTCCAGATGCCGGCGGCGAAGCGCAGCAAACGCGCCTTCGAGCAGTTCTAGCGTCAGCGGTTCGTCCTCACGCATCAGGAGGGCCGCGAGCGTCTGCCGGTCGGAGTCCGAAAGCAGCAGTGACATGGGGTCGGCCAGTTCCGGGCCAGCATCCAGCAGGGTCTGGAGCAGCGATTCGGTGGCCAGCCCCACCTGCAAGGGCTCAGCCACCAGCGTGTACTGGGCCTGGCGGCGCAAGTCGGGCAGATGGTCTTCGCCCGAGCGGTCGGAGACCCCCACCTCCCCGTTCATCTCGCCCCCTGAGGCCAGCGCCCGGATGACGATTCGCTCGGCGTCGGTAATCTGCGCTTCCGGCGCGGCCTTGACGGTGGAGGAACGCGTGGCGGCCGCATGCTTCAGCTCCTGGCGCAAGACGGCTGAGTCGATGCCCAGCTTCTGAGCGATGTCGGCGGCCAGCTCGTCGCGGGCAATGCGGTGCGGGACCTGCTGCAGGTGCGGCAGCAGATAGTTGACGGCCTTCACCTTGCCCTCGGCGGAGCGCACCGGGAATTGCGTGCGCGCGCGCTCGATCAGGTAGTCGAAATATCTCTGCGAACCGGCCAGCGACTTCTTGTAAGCGTCGGCGCCTTTGCGCCGAATGAAAAGGTCGGGATCGAAGCCCGAGTCGAGCGTGAGCACGCGGATCTCGAAGTCTTCGGCTACCAGCATGGCCAGCGAGCGCTCTGCGGCGGCGATGCCGGCGGTGTCAGGATCGAAATTGACCACGATCTTCTTGGCGTAGCGAGAGAGCAGGCGCACCTGGGCGTCGGTGAAAGCGGTCCCCGAACTCGCGATCACGTTGCGGAACCCGGCCATGAAGACCGAGATGCAATCCATCTGGCCTTCCACCAGAATCACGTAGCCGAGAGCGCGAATGGCCTCGCGCGCGCGGTCGAGGTTGTAGAGCACGCGCGACTTGGAATAGATCGCCGTCTCGGGCGAATTCAGGTACTTAGGTCCGGCCTTGTCACCGGTCTCGAGCGTCCGTCCGGTGAAGGCGATGACTTTGCCGGATTCGTTGGTGATGGGAAACATCACGCGGTTGCGGAACTTGGAGTAAATGGTCGTTGGTCGTCGGCCATCGGTCGTCGGCCGCGCAGATAATTCTGTTTTGTCATCCTGAGCGAGGGAGGGCTCCCGCGCGCTTTCGGGGTCCCCAGCACGCCCGGTGTTGGCGTGCTGGGGCAGAGCGCGGGAATCCCGAGTCGAAGGACCCCTATCGTGGCGTTCGTCTTCCTCCTGCTTCCACGAGAACAACCCAGATGCCTTCAGCGTCGCTTCATCCGCCGCGCCCTTCAGGCGGTCGCGCAGCAGAAACCCCGAATCCGGCGCGAAGCCGATGCGGAAGGTCTTGATCGCTTCGTCGGTAAGCCCGCGTCCGGCAAGATACTCGCGCGCGCGGGCGCCTTCAGGACGCCGCAACTGCTCCTCGAAGAAAGCGCAGGCGCGCTCGTTCAGGTCCACAAGCACGCCGCGCAGCCTGGCCTCCCGCGCCTCGCCTTCCGTCGCGTAGGTCTGCTTGGGCAGCGGTATGCCGGCCTTCTGCGCCACCAGCCGCACAGCCTCAGGAAAGGTGATGTTCTCGATCTTCTGCACGAAGCCGAGCACGTCCCCCGAGGCCCCGCATCCGAAACAATGATAGAACTGGCGCGTGGCGTGCACCGAAAACGACGGCGTCTTCTCGCTGTGAAAGGGACAGAGGCCGGAGAAGTTCTGCGCCCCGGCTTTCTTCAGCTTCACGTAGTCGCCGATGATGCGGACGATGTCCGCCTGCTGTTTGACGGTGTATGCGAAGTCGCCGGGGTTGGCCATGGGGTGGAGCGCGGACGGAACTTCCCCTGGGGATTTTCGTCGAACGATTGCCAGAGCGGAACGGGAATCATTGTAACTGCTGTGGGAATGCTGTGGAAATTGACGCTTAGTCGTGGACGAAAGCGCAAAAGAAAGAAGTTTACCGTCGAGACGCCGATGCCATTGTCATCCTGAGCGAGCGCGCCTGGGGTTGGGCGCGCGAGTCGAAGTTGAGCCGCCTTGCGGGCGTCCGAGCCCGCAGGCGAAATCCTGAGCGCAGCGAGGGAGCTTTGTAAGGTAGGGGTCCCTCGGCTCGCGTTCGGCTCGAAACTCGCCTCGCGCTTCGCTCGGGATGACAAGGCGGGCAAAAGCGGCCGAGCCTCGCTCAGCATGACAGGCAAACGTCTCGGCGGTGATCCCCTACTTCGCCGACTTCGCTTGCTGCTTCAGCCGTTCGATCTGCCCAGCGTGATTGGGATCGTGGACCACCATCATGCCGATCAGCTCCTCCAGCGTGACCTTGCGGCCTTTCTCGGGATGGAAGGCGCCCTTCGCCAGGTCGGTGGCCTCTAGCCGTCGCAGCAGGCGGAGATTGGCACGCCGCGCCGCCTGGTATGCGGCCAGGAAGTCGGAGGGCGCGCCTTCCATGTAGCCGAGATTGCGGGCCCAGTCGTCCTGATCGATGGGAGCGATGGCGGGCTCGCGGTCGGCGAGCATCTGGCGCATGCGGTAGCCGTAGAGCACCTCGATATCGGCAAGGTGACCGAGAATCTCGAGGATGCACCATTTATCGGGCGCAGGCTTGTAGCGCAACGTGTGATCATCCACGCTCGCAGCCGCCGCCACAACCAGCGCCGGACCGCGCTCGATGGCATCAATCTTCTCCCGGAGTTCGTGATCGGTCATCGGTCTCTCCTCAGACTCTGAGTTCGACTACAGTGGCTCCCGCGCCGCCCTCGTTCTGCGGTGGCTCGGAGATTGAGGCTACTTGCGGGTGGTTCTGCAGGTACTGCCGCAAGGCCTTCCGCAGGACGCCCATGCCGCTGCCGTGCACTATACGGACGCGCGCCAGGCCGGCAAGGAAAGCGCGGTCCAGAAATTTTTCCACGCGGGCAGTGGCTTCGTCCACGTTCTTGCCAATCACATTGATCTCGGTCGGCACGCCGCCGCTTTCGGCTACGGAGACCGAAACTCCCTGAGCGCGGGCGGCATGCAGCGGCGAATCCGCTGAGCGAATGACGACCTCGGCAATATCGTCGCGGCCGACCTTCATCTTCATGGCGCCCATCTCGACTTCGAAGGTGTGGTCGTCCACGCGGCGCTTGACGACAGCGCTGCGGCCCAGCGACTTCAGCTTGACCGTATCGCCCTCGGAGACGTGCTTTATCTCGCCAGGTCGGGCATTCGGATCGCCGCGATCGGCGCCGGTCGCGTGGGCCACGACCGCGGCGTCGAACTGCTCCTTGAACTCGCGACGCAGCCGGGAGATGCGGCGCTCGGCGTCCTTCGAAAGCTTCGACGCCTGCGCCCGGTCCTGGATGGCATTCACCGTCTCGCGCGCGTGGTACTCGAAATCGCGAAACAGCGCATCCAGCTTCTTCTCCATTTCGCGCACACGCTGCCGCTGCTCCTTCATGCCTTCGGCCTCGAGACGCTGGCGTTCGCGCGCCAATTCCTGTTCGCGTTGTTGCAAGCGATGGCGCTCCTGCTCGGCGTGGCGCAGCTCGGCGTGCAGGCGGTCGAGGAAGCGGGCGATATCTTGCGCTTGAGAGCCGAGCGAGGCGCGCGCCGCAGACACGATGCCGGGATTCAGTCCGAGGCGCTGCGCGATATTGATGCCGGCCGACGCGCCGGGCACGCCCATCTTCAGCTCGTACGTGGGCTGGAGCGTGGTTTCATCGAAACCGACAGCAGCGTTGACGGCGCCGCGAGTATTCGTGGCATAGACCTTCAGCGAGGTGTGATGGGTAGAGACGATGCTGATGGCGCCGATCTGGCGGAAATGGTGGGCGATGGCCACGGCCAGCGCAGCGCCTTCTGCGGGGTCGGTGGCGGAGCCCAGTTCGTCCAGCAGCACCAGCGAATGCGGCGTCGCGGTGCGGGAGATGAAGTCGATGTTGGTGACGTGCGCGGAGAAGGTCGAGAGGTTCTGCTCGATGGACTGGTAGTCGCCGATGTCGGCGAGCACGGCGTCAAACACAGGCAACTCCGCGCGCTCGGCCGGAACCGGAATGCCCGATTGCGCCATCAGCACCAGCAGTCCGATGGTCTTGATCGCCACCGTCTTCCCGCCGGTATTGGGTCCGCTGATGACGAGCTGATGGTTGGGCGGTTCGAGCTCGAGACTGATGGGAACGATCCTCCCGCCGCGCGCCTTCAGCGTGCGCTCAAGAATGGGGTGCCGGGCGTTGCGAAGAATCAGTCGTTGGTCGTCAGTCGTTAGTCGTTGGGAGTCGGCTAACGACAACCGACTACCGACCAACGACGGTCTGGTGCACTCGTAATCCGCCGCGAACCGCGCCTTGGCGAATTGCAGTTCCAGCTCGGCGAGCACTTCGGTCGCGTCCACAATGGCGTCCGCCTGCTCGCGGATGCGCGCCGTCATCTCCAGCAGAATCCGGTGGATCTCCGCCTGCTCTTCCTCGAGCATCCGCACCAGCTCGTTGTTCTGTTCGATGGTCTCCAGCGGCTCGATGAAGACCGTCTGGCCGCTGGAGCTGGCACCATGCACCACACCTTGCACGCGGCGCTTCTGCTCGATCTTCACCGGGATGACGAAGCGCTCGCCACGGATGGTGATGAGCTCATCCTGGACGGCACCGCCCTCGGCCAGCCGTCGCAGGTAGCTGCGCAGCGACTCCTGAATCAGCCGCTTCTGGCGCTCGATTTCGCGACGGATGTGCGCCAGTTCGGGCGAGGCGCGGTCGTCGAGCGTGCCATCCGGCAGGATCTTGTTGCGGAAGAAGCGCAGGAACTCGGTGAAGTCGGCAAGCATGGAGGAGAGTTCGGCGACGGCGACGAACTCCAGCATCATCTGTGACGGCGGCTGCCGCGCGATGTGGCGCCACTCATCGGCGCGGTCGGCGACCAGCAGAATGTCGCGGATCTCGGCCGTCTCCAGCGCTACCCCTTCGATGCGCGACTTCTCGACCAGCGCCGTGGGGTCGAGCAGACCCGAGAACTCGAAGTGCCCGGCAACGCGCAAAAACTCGCGGATCTCAGAAGCGAGCTGCTGCTGGCGCTCGATCCAGGCGGCGTCTCCCGAGGGTGCAAGCGCGGCAATCTTCGCCTGACCGAGAGGCGAATGGACATATTCGCGCAGCATCTGGCGCATCGAGTCGAACTCGAGGGAGCGGGCGCTCGTGTGTGGCAGGGGAGGCATGGGACCATTATCGCCGAGATTCTCTTTCGGCTTAGTACAGAGGGATCAGGGAGACTCCTTAGCCGAATCAGGTGAAGGGGCACGACTTCTAGCCGTGCCGTCAAGGGCCAGGACAAAGACTTGGGCTCTAGCCCCTGAGAAACACCACAGGGGCTGAAGCCCGGGACTTCTCAGCTTCCTGAACGGCACGACCAAAGGTCGTGCCCCTTCACCTGCGTCGGCTTAGCAAAAGCATTCGCGCCTCCTTCACTCACCCAATAGCACAATCGCCCAATGACCCAATCCTTCCAGTGCTAGAATTTACGCATTATGAGCTTTCCTACCACCCGCATGAGAAGGCTCCGCCGCTCGGAGCAGATGCGCAATTTCGTGCGCGAGACGCGGCTTGCGCCCGACTCGTTCGTTTATCCAATGTTTGTCTGCCCCGGCGAGGGCGTGCGCAAGGAAGTGGGCTCCATGCCCGGCGTGTACAACCTCTCGGTGGACGAAGTAGTAAAGGAAGCGCGCGAACTCAGGTCGCTCGGCCTGCCATCGACCATCCTCTTCGGCCTGCCGGAGAAAAAAGACGAAGTGGCGACCGGCGCATGGGCGGATGACGGAATCGTGCAGCGCGCTACCCGAGCCATCAAGAGCGAGGTCAAGGATCTGCTGGTGATGGGCGACGTCTGCCTGTGCGAGTACATGTCGCACGGACATTGCGGGATCGTGCGGCAGACGACATCGCCGCGCTCGCTGGGCGCGCGGGCGGCAACTGCAAGCGCGCTGGCGAAGAGAAACAAAAGTCCCCACCCGAGCAAAACCGGCTCGGATGGGGCACCCGGCGAGTATGAGATCGTCAACGACGCCACGCTGGAAATCCTGGCGAAGACTGCGGTCTCGCAGGCGCGCGCGGGCATGGACATCATCGCGCCCTCGGACATGATGGACGGCCGCGTCGCCGCCATCCGCAAGGCGCTCGACGAGGCCGGCTTCACAAACATTCCTATCCTTTCTTATGCGGCGAAATTCGCTTCGGCGTTCTACGGGCCGTTCCGTGAGGCGGCGGATTCGGCGCCGCAGTTCGGCGACCGACGCTCCTACCAGATGGATGGCGCCAACCTGCGCGAGGCCATGCGCGAAATCGAGCTCGACCTGGAAGAGGGCGCCGACCTGGTGATGGTCAAACCCGCCATGCCTTATCTCGACGTAATCCACGCGGCGCGCGGGAGGTTTGACGTGCCGCTGGCCGCATATCAGGTCTCGGGCGAGTACGCCATGATCATGGCCGCTGCCCGCAACAACTGGATCGACCGCGAGCGCATCATGATGGAATCGCTTACCTCGATACGGCGCGCCGGGGCATCAATCATCCTGACGTATTTCGCCAAGGACGCTGCGCGGCTGCTCGCGTAGCAAGAACCTCTCAAACCCTGTCATGCTGAGCGAGTGCGAGCCGCTTTTGCCCGCACGAGTCGAAGCACCCCTACCCTGACGATATCGTCAAAATAGGGGTCCTTCGACTCGCGCGCCAAATGCGGGCGCGCTCGCTCAGGATGACAAAGCTAAAGATGGCTTCGTGTCCATCCGCATTGATCCGCGGCGTTGAATTCTTCCGTCTGTCGTACAATCCTTGATTGGTTCATCCTCGCTAATCCCCCCAGAGGAGCACAGCCTTGGCTGAGACGATCTACGACGTTGCCATCATCGGGTCCGGGCCGGGCGGCTACACCGCCGCCATTCGCGCCGCACAATTGGGCCTTAGACCGTGCCTGATCGAGAAGGGCGAGCGGCTGGGCGGAACGTGCCTGCTGGTGGGCTGCATTCCCACCAAGGCTCTGCTCTTCAACGCCGAGATTTACGATCATCTGAAGGCGGGCAAGGAATTCGGCATCGAAGGCACCGACGGCGCAAAGCTGAACTGGGCCACCATCCAGTCGCGCAAGGACAAGATTGTTCTCAAGCACACCAAGGGCCTTGATTACCTGATGCGCAAGAATAAGGTTGACGTGGTGAAGGGCTATGGCCGCCTGGCTGGGCCGCGCAAGGACGGTGTGCTCACCGTTGACGTGCAGGGCGGAACGAACGTCAAGGCGAAGAACGTGATCCTGGCGACCGGCTCCGAAGCCAAGATGCTGCCTGGCCTCAAACCCGATGATCGCATCCTGACGAACATTGAGATCCTTAGCCTCCAATCGATTCCGAAATCGCTGGTAGTGGTGGGGGCGGGGGCAGTGGGAGTGGAGTTCGCGTCGATCTACAAATCGTTTGACTGCGACGTGACTATCCTCGAAATGCTGCCGCGCCTGGTGCCGCTTGAGGACGAGGAAATCTCGAAAGAGTTGATGCGCTCCTTCAACAAGCGAGGGATCAAGTCCTTCGTCGGCGCCAAAGTTGAGAAGATCGAGAAGACGAAGAGCGGCATCGCGGTGAACTTCACGCCACAGGACGGCAAGCAGCAGAAGATCGAAGCCGAGAAGATTCTCATCGCGGTTGGCCGCGCGCCCCAAACCGCCAATGTCGGCCTGGAGAAGACGAAGATCAAGGCGGAGCGCGGATTCGTGCATACGAATCAGTGGATGGAGACGGCGGAGCCGGGCGTCTACGCTGTCGGCGACATTATCGCCGGCTTCCCGCAACTGGCCCACGTCGCGTTCATGCAAGGCATGGTGGCGGCAGCGCACATCGCGGGCAAAGCGGCGCGGCCGCTCAACCGCAACCGGATCCCCAACTGCACGTACTGTGAGCCGCAGATTTCTAGCGTCGGCATGAGCGAAGCAGCGGCGCGAGAAGCGGGCCGCGAAGTAAAGATCGGCAAGTTTCCGTTCTCGGCGAATTCGAAGGCGAGCATCGTCGGCTCGCACGAAGGCTTCGTGAAAGTGGTGGCGGATGCGAAGTACGGCGAGTTGCTGGGCGTGCACATCATCGGTCCACAGGCGACGGAGATGATCGCGGAAGCCGTCGCGGCCATGGACGCGGAAGCTACCGTGGACGAGTTGATGTTCACCATCCACCCGCATCCGACGCTGAGCGAGGCCATGTTCGACGGCATTGAGAATGTGTACGGGCTGTCGATCAATATATGAGGGGTTTCAAGGTTTCAACGTTTCAAAGTTTCAAGGCAAGGAGAGATATGGCTCGTTCTTATCGTGACCTTCTTGTCTGGCAGAAGGCGAAAGGACTTGCGGTTGAGATTTATAGGCATACAGAACACTTTCCTTCCTCAGAAACGTACGGCTTAACGAATCAACTCCGCCGGGCTGGCGTGTCAGTTGCATCGAATATCGCCGAGGGACAAGGGCGCCTCACCAGGGGTGAGTTCCGCCAGTTTCTTGGCCACGCGCGGGGCTCCGTATTGGAACTCGATACCCAACTTGCGATCGCATTTGAACTGCGTTATCTGAGTAGGACGCAGTACGAGCTTCTGGAACAGAAAGCGTACGAGGTATTGGGTTTGTTGAACCGGCTGCTCACATCGCTCTGTGAACGCCAAGACAGCGAGTGAAACCTGAAACCTTGCAACCTTGAAACTTTGAAACCTTGAAACATGACCTCTGTTATCCAACTCGGCCGCGTCGATTACACGACCGCGCTCAAGCTGCAACAGACACTGGTCGAACTGCGCAAGGCCGGGCAGGTCACGGACACGCTGCTGCTGCTCGAGCATCCTCCAGTCATCACGCTTGGCCGGAACGCGAAACGCGCTAACGTGCTGGTTTCCGAGGATCGGCTCTCGCGGACGGGAGTGGAGATCTTCGAGTGCGACCGTGGCGGCGACGTGACCTATCACGGCCCCGGGCAACTGGTCGGCTATCCCATCTTCGATCTGCGCGGATTTACGCCGCGTATCGGGGCGGTCGCGTTTGTCCGCAAACTAGAAGAGGTGCTGATCCGCACCTGCGCCGATTTCGGCGTGGCCACGCACCGCGTGCGCGGCATGACCGGCGTGTGGACGCTGCGCAACGAAGCCAAGATCGCCGCCATCGGCGTGCACATCTCGCGCGGTGTAACCTCGCATGGCTTCGCGCTGAACGTCTCGACCGATCTCGAGCACTTCAAGCTCATCATTCCCTGCGGCATCGGCGACAAGCCGGTGATCTCGCTTGATCGGGCGCTGGCCGAGGCCTATCCGGGGATTGCGGTCACGCCGCTCACGCTCGACGAAGTCTCCCAATCAGTGGCGCGCAATTTCGGCCGCGTCTTCGACAGCCAAGTCGGCTGGGTCGATACCCTGGACGCGCTGCTGGGCCGCTCCGTCGGCGTCCCCATGAAGCTGCCGGAAACCCTGCGCGAATTACACGAAGACGAAACCTTCTGGGCGTAGGTCCAAAATCCCCACCCTTCGAAAACCGCGAAGGGTGGGGCACCCTCAAGAATCTGGTAGGGTAGAATTGCCTGCCCAATGAAGAAAACTCCGCCCAAGAAGCGTCGCGCGGCAACCTCCGACGGAAAGCGCGAACCGGCCACCAACGCTTACGGCATCGTCGATTACCGGCAGGAAAAGCCGGATTACCGCGTAGTCGAGATCACGCGCAACGGCGAAGTCTCCTACGAGGTGCGCGGCGACCTGAGCGCGCCCGTCCCGCCGATCCGCCAATCGAAGTACCTCACGGCTAAGCAGCACATCGAGATTTACCGCTGGATGCTGCTCAACCGGCGCATGGAGGCCGCGCTCGAGAACCTCTACAAGCAGGGCAAGGTGGTGGGCGGCGTGTACTTCGGCCTGGGGCAGGAAGCGTGCTCGTGTGCATCGGCGTATGCGCTGGGCAAGGACGACTGGCTGGCGCCGATGATCCGCAATCAGGGATCGCTGCTGGTGAGGGGCTTTCCCGCGCGCGACATCATGATGCAGTACATGGCGAAGGCAGGTTCGCCGACGAAGGGCCGCGATGCCTCTTCCCATTTCGGCGACATCTACGAGCGCAACATCGCTGCCCCCACCTCCATGCTGGGCGAGTTGATTGGAGTGATGGCCGGCGTGGCCCTGGGCGCCCGCTATCAGGGACGCCACATTGCCTGCATGACTTACATCGGCGATGGCGGGCAGTCGACGGGAATCTTCCACGAGTCGCTGAACTTCGCCGCGGTGCAGAAATTGGGATTGGTATTGATCGTCGAGAACAATCTGTGGGGATACTCCACCCCGACCGAGCACCAGTTCGCGATCAAGGATCTGGCACAGCGGGCGATCGCCTATGGCATCCCGGGTGTGATCGTCGATGGCACTGACGCCTGCCAGGTTTACGACGCGGCGCACGAAGCCTGCGAGCGCGCCCGTCGCGGTGAAGGCCCCACGCTGATCGAAGCCAAGATGATGCGTATGAAAGGCCACGCCATTCACGACGCGGCGCAGTATGTGCCGCGGCCGCTGTTTGAGTACTGGCAGAAACGCGACCCGATCGCCCGCTTCGAAAATTACCTGGTCAAGGTGAAGAAGTGGCTCACGTCCGCGGAGGACCGGGTGCTGATCGACGATGTGGAGAAGCAACTCGAGGCCGACCGCAATTTCGCCGAGGCGTCGCCCATGCCCGCGCCGGAGGGTGCCGCCGGCGGGGTGTATTGCGACGGCACGTGCCACGAGATCAAGCCGAAGTACGGGTTGAAGGAACTAAAAGCGAAAGCTGCGGCGGCGAGACTGAAGGAGAACGAAGCGGCGGTGCACCTGAAATAGGCTGTCGTACTGAAATGATTCCGTGAAGCTGTCTTCCTGAGCGAAGCGCGACCGGAGCTTGCGAAGGGAGCGCGAGTCGAAGGACCCCTATGATGCGGACAAAACATTACTACGTGTACATTCTCGCGAGCCTTTCCGGAACACTGTACATCGGGATCACGAACAATCTCGAAAGGCGCATGGTTGAACACAAGGAAGATCTGATTGCCGGCTTCACAAAACATTACGGCGTCAGTCGGTTGGTCTATTTCGAAGTTTACAGCGACGTTCGAAACGCAATTCGTCGCGAAAAACAGTTGAAGGGCTGGCGGCGGCAGAAGAAGATTGCGCTGATCCGCAGCACCAATCCGAGTTGGAAGGATTTGGCTAGACAATGGTACGAGAGCAGGGGTCCTTCGACTCGCGACCGCGATAAAGCTGCGGTCGCTCGCTCAGGATGACAGTTACTTATTTTTCGCGTGCAAAGGCAATATGCCTCCGGTTACCTATCTCGAAGCCATCCGCCAGGGACTCTGGGAGGAGATGGACCGCGACCCGGCCGTCTTCTGCATGGGCGAGGACATCGGTGTGTACGGGGGCGCGTTCAAGGTCACCGAGGGATTCATCCATCACTTCGGGCCTGAACGCGTGATCGACACGCCCATCGCCGAGGGCGCGCTGGTCAACGCAGCATTCGGCGCCGGGCTCACCGGGCTGCGCCCGGTGGTAGAGTTCCAGTTCATCGACTTCATCGTTTGCGCCTTCAACCAGATCACCAACATGCTGGCCAAGTCGCACTACCGCTGGGGAGCGCCCGCCCCCATCGTGCTGCGCGGCCCGTGCGGAGGCGGCGTGCATGGCGGACCGTTCCACTCGCAGAACCCGGAGATGTACTTCGTCCACACGCCGGGAATGAAGGTGGTCGCGCCTGGTACTGCCTACGACGCCAAGGGGCTGATCAAGTCGGCCATACGCGACAACAATCCCGTGCTCTTCCTGGAGCACAAGTTCCTCTACCGGCGCATAAAGGAAGAGCTGCCCGCTGACGACTACGTCGTGCCGCTGGGCAAGGCGCGGGTGGCGCGCGAAGGACGCGACGTAAGCGTGATTACTTACGCGGCCATGCTGCAGGTGGCGCTCGCAGCGGCGGAGACCCTGGCCGGAGAAGGCCTCGAACTCGAAGTTATTGATCTCCGAACTTTGCAACCTCTGGACCGCGAGGCAATCAGTAATACGGTGCAGAAAACCGACAAGGTGATCGTGCTGCACGAGGACACCCGCACTGCGGGCATCGCTGGGGAGATCACTGCGGTCATCAATGAGGACGCCTTTGACTGGCTGGACGCGCCCGTAGTGCGCATCGCCTCGCTGGACACGCCGGTGCCGTTCTCGCCGCCCATGGAGGAATTCTTTCTGCCTAAGGTGGCCGACGTGGTACGCGAGGCGCGGCGGCTGAAGGCGTACTGATTCCAATTTTCTGCAGTTACGAAAGCGAGGAAGCCATGGGGAGATTCATTGCTGGCATCATCTTCACCATTGCAGCCTTAGGCGTAGCCGGTCTTTACACCTACTTCGGCCACATGCCGGTGAATGCCGATGTCCCACCCGGAAAGCTTGAGACCTATCTGGGCTCGCACGCCATGGACGCTTCGGTCCATCGCCAGGCGCCTAAAATCAGCAATCCCGTTCAGCCCACCGAGGAGAATCTGACGCGCGGCATGTTGGTCTACAACATGAATTGTGCCCAGTGCCACGGAGCGCCAACACGCAAGGCGACGCTAGGAGACGGCGAGTATCCGCCGGCGCCCCAGTTCACCGAGGATCCGCCCGACATGCCGGAGTACCAGAACTATTGGATTATCAAGCACGGCATCCGCTACACGGCGATGCCGGCGTGGGGAAAGATGCTGAGCGATGACGACATCTGGAAGGTCACGACCTTCCTCGGCAACTGGAAGAAGCTGCCGCCCACGGTGAAATCCAAGTTCGAAACCGGACAGTGAGGCGCACCTTCACAGTCCGCCGCGAGAGTAAAATATCTAACTGCGACGTATGTGCCGGAGCCATCCGGCAGTGCCGGGGGGAGAATCATGCCGACTGATGTAGTCATGCCGCAAATGGGAGAATCGATCTTCGAGGGCACGCTGACCAAGTGGCTGAAGAAGCCCGGGGACAAGGTGCAGCGGGACGAGCCGCTGTTCGAGATCTCAACCGACAAAGTGGATGCCGAGATACCAGCGCCCGCTTCCGGAGTGCTGAAGGAGGTCAAGGTCGCGGAAGGCGCCACCGTGCAGGTGAACACGGTGGTGGGAGTGATCGATGCGGAAGGCGCTGCTGTCGCGCCGGCTGCTCCCAAACCGGAAGCCGCCCCCAAAGCAGCGGTCCCGCCCGCACCTGTGCGCCCGCCCGAACCGGCCGTGGCCCGCAAGGGGAATGGCGCGCGTCCGCAGCCAGCGCCGGCGCCCGAACCAGCCAGACCACGCGAGGCGGTCGCGCGTCAGCCCGAGACGGTGATCGAATTTCCGTCCGCTGAGGAAGGACAGCGCGTGCGGTCGTCTCCGCTGGTGCGGCGCATCGCACGTGAGCACAACGTCGATTTGGCGCAGGTCGCGGGCACCGGCCTGGGAGGACGCATTACCAAGGAAGATATCCTGCGTTTCGTCGAGCAGCATCCGGCGGGAGCTCCGCCGGCAGTGGCCGTGGGCGCGCGGCCAGCGCCAGCAGCGGCGCAGCCGATGCCGGCCACACCGGGTGCGGCGCCGGTGGCCGTGCCCGGCGATCTGGTGCCCATGTCTACCATGCGCAAGAAGATCGCCGAGCACATGGTCGCCTCAAAGCGGACCAGCGCGCACGTGCACTCGATCTTTGAGATCGATATGACACGCATCGTCAAGCTGCGCGAGCGCGAGCGCGCCGAGTGGGAGAAGCGCAACGGCGCCAAGCTGACCTTTATGCCGTTCTTCGCGCGGGCGGTGCTGGCCGGGATCCGGGAGTGGCCGATCGTCAACTCATCGGTCGAGGGCGAGGCCATCCGCTATCACAGCAACGTCAACCTGGGAATTGCCGTAGCGCTCGACTGGGGGCTGATCGTCCCGGTGGTCAAGCACGCGGAGGAGAAGAACTTCCTGGGATTGCAGCGTGCCATCACCGAGCTGGCCGATCGCGCCCGCAACAAGAAGCTCTCGCCCGACGACGTGCAGGGCGGCACCTTCACCATTACCAACCCGGGGCCGTACGGGCCGCTGTTCGGCACGCCCATCATCAACCAGCCGCAGGTCGCGATCCTCGGCATCGGCGGCATCTTCAAGACGCCGGTGGTCAAGACCGATCCCGAGGGCAACGACTACTTTGCCGTGGCGCACATCATGCACGTGTCGCTCGGCTACGATCACCGCGTTGTCGATGGCGCTGTCGCCGATCAGTTCCTCTCGGTGGTCAAGAAGAAGCTGGAGCAGTGGGACGAGGATATTGGATAGCTCGGCAGGGCCGCGCTTCGCCTAAAACACCGTAAATGAGGTCCGGCGTACCGTCTTCTGCGCAACGGCTCAGTTTGAGATTGTCAGCGTATATCGAAGACGTAGGACAGACCAAGCTGCACCGCGAGTACAGCATTTGCAGACAGCTTCCCGAGCCTGTCTTCAAATTTTCTCTTGTCAATCATGAATACCTGCCCGCAGAGGGCCACACTGTCCACGACGGTCGAACGGCTCGCTATGTCTTTGATGATCTCAGCTGCCGGAAGAAGAATGTTGAAGGCGCTTGCCTTTCTCGTTTCGCTTGTCATCGGCACGACGACGACAGGATTGCTTTGGTTCAGGGAACGGCGAGACATTACAATGCACGGACGCCTGCCATACTGCTCCCTCCCTCCGCGATCCGGGAGGGTAATCCAATAAATCTCGCCTTGGTCAATTGGCGTGTCTTCGGCGAGGGGCATTCATGCGTCCTCGCCGCTTAGGGCGTCGCCCGCTTCGGTCAGGGAAAAGTCCATCAGCGCACGATCTTCCTCGTCAGGAGGGGAGAGCGTCACAGGAGCTTCCGTTGTCGGCAGCCTTCCTTCAACACCGCGCCGCGCCCATGCATACGCATTGACCATGCCACGCAGGCAATCGATCAACCTTTCCATAACCTCTGGATAAATTGCTTGTCCGCTTTGGAGCGCCATGTTCAGGCAATCCAAACCAAACTGTGCGTGAAACACGCTGACATTGAAATTCACACAAAACTCGGCATCGGCCTCCTTGCGTGATTCATCGAGACCAGCTGCCATGATTTGTGTGACCAATTCATTGATTTTCCGCAAGGTCCAGACGGTGAACAGCGCCTGGTCGCGGCCAGCCGAGCCGAGCGCCGCCAACCCCTTATCCCGGAAATCGGCCTCCATTTCGCAGATCGATTCCCGCGTTAAACGCTCCAAAACATGCTTCGGCACGACAGCTTTTGCAAAATGCGCCATCGCCAAATTCACAGCGACATACCTGCTGAACGACGCGTCGAATATGCGCTCAAATTCCGCCGCGCTGCGCGCCTCGATCACGCTGCGCAACATTTGGTTGACGGCATCCGCACAGCCCTTGAACACATCAAAAGCCGACGGCGTCAACGCGCGGGCAGAGCCCTTCGCGCGAGAGACCAGAAACGACAACACGCCTTCCAGCCTCTCATGACTGAGAATAAGTCCAGCCTCATCCACTGTCGCGGCGGGATTCATCTATCCTTTCCAACTTGGGTGTGACCAGTAGGCTCCGAACCCACCCCGCGGAGGGCACATTGAAGTCTATCGGCCCTATCCGGTTAGACGCACGTCACCTTGGTAACGTTTTCTCGGTAAGCGATGTTACAGCGTTTGTCAAGGGCCTAGATAGAGCACTTTTGTGTGGGTCATTAACACCCTGGGAACACCGAAGGTTACCACCCCAGGACGTGGACCGTCAAAGGCCGAACCGAGTAACCGCTTGGCCAGCATGGCATTCTATGGCCATAAAGGCTTGCGTCATCAAGCCTTGCGCATCACTTCAGCAATGGTGGTGCCGGTTGATGCCGGGTTCGGATCATGCGGTCGGCGATGCCGGGCCACTGGTTCCGTTTGGGATTCTTCCCTTAAGTAACGGAATCTTGGCGCAGGCCCAGTCAAGCAGCACGTCCGAGAGCAGGCCGTAGACCCCTGCCGTCGCCGGCGTCAGCGGGATGGACTTCTGGAGGCCCACGGTCACGCCGAGCTGGTTGCTCACCAGCGCTTCAAAAAACGCTGTATTGTTCCACCACAGCAGGAAGCCCATCGTGCAGGCGAAGACGTGGAAGACCAGAGCCGGCCAGTGCCACTTGATGTACTCTCGCACGGAGTTCCAGGGCGTGAACTGCGAGGATGCCGAAGTGGAAGCGCGCCCGAGGATGGAAATGGCCTGCCCGATGAAATAGAGCAGCCAGAGAATCCCCCCGGTTCTGCGCGCACCCGAGATCCCCGCAAACGCCAGCAGGGCAGGCGTGGTCACAGCTTTTTCGTGGCCGCGAGGAAGCCATCGATCTTGCCGGAGAGGATTGCGATCTCCTTCTTGATGCCGCCGGCGAACAGCCAGGCCACAGTAAAGCCGCCTGCGAAGCCGAGTCCGAGACTTGCCAGTAGTAGTTCCATGTTTCCTCCTTTTGGTCGTTGGTCGTTAGTCGTTGGTCGTTGGTGTTAGTCGTTGGAAGCGGCCCGCTACTGACCAACGACCACCAACAAACGACCTATCTGTGAGCTGCGTAGCCGATGGCGCCGCCGATGGCGATGCCGATCCCCATCTGTTTGGCGCGCTGCCAGAACGACCCATTGCGAGCTTTGACTGCTGCGTCCCGCTCTTTCTTCATGTCGGCATAATCTTGCTGGCAGGTCGCCCAGCTTTTCTGACAAGCCAGGTCGCTCGCTGCCTGATCCGTCAGGAGTTTTAGCGTCTGATCGGGCAGCAGCGTGCTGGGCGCGTCGGGCAACTGGCTGACGTCCTGCGGAGTCAGCTTGTCGGGGTGGTCGATCACGACCGGCTCAGGCAAACCAGCGGGAACCTTGACGATCTGCGGAACGAGCTTGACCACCTGCTGCGGGGTCTGCGCCTGCTTTTTCAGATTCTCGATCTGCAGTTGGTAGTTCCGAGCTTCTGCGTCGCGCTGGGCGATTTGGGCGTCTTTGGCTTCCGCGAGCGCCTGGTATCGGAGCCAGGCATCATGGGCCTTCAGCCAGGAATAGCCGATCACCCCGGCAATGATAAGGGCCGCAATCGGGGCAATCTCTTTCCAGTACCCGCCAGCGCGCGCCGCAGCGATTGCACTTCCTCCAGCCGTGGGATTGTCGCTCATAGTCTTGGCTCAGGCAGTTGGGACAGTTCTCGGCATCGTCACCCATCGGCGTCCGGAACGGTTGCCGGAGTGGCCGCCGGGTGATCGAGTTTGTCGAGGGCATGCGCGCGGTAGACCGCCAGCACTTTCTCGGCGTAGCTCGGGTCAGTTGCCCAGTGCCGGGCGAATGCGCGAACAAACGCTTCCGGGTCCTGGGCTGCGCCGCGGGCTTCAGCGTATGCGGGGAGCGATGCGATCATCCGATCTCGGGCGGCAAAGCATTCCGCCATGGAAACGAATTTCGCGAACTTCGCCGTGCTGCGGACCGGCGCACCGTCCACGTACTCAACTGTGGGCAGGTCGATGGCTTCATGGCCGGGCCGGGCCTTGATGCCGAAATAGTTGTTGGCCATTTGCGATAGTCCTGAACTGCCAAACGAGATCACGACCGTGCCCGTAGCGGGTGTGCCATCGGCGCGGTAGATCACGTCCTGCACCGTGGTCGTGTTCGCCGCTTCGGCCAGTTGCGCCATTGCCAGCGCCAGCACCAGCGAAATCAGACAACAAAAAAGCCGCCCATGGCGGCTGCGAATAGGAAATTTTACGTTCATTGCGGAAATTCAAAAATATACTTCCCACCCATCGAAACACGGCAAAGGGTGAGTATTAGCGCTTACCGGCGCCCGCGTAGTTGCGTATGAAATCTTCCACACTGCGCACGTATACGTCGGCGAAATCCACCACCGGACGCTGTTCCTCGATGCGGGCCATGGCCTCGTGGAGATCCCATCCCTGCACCCGCAGCAGCGCCAGGGCCATCATGGGTGCGCGGTGCACGCCGGCGGCGCAATGAATCAATAGCTTGTTTTCGGGGTTCTCGATGGCGGCCAGAGCGAACTCGGTGGCGGCCTGGAAAACCTGCGGCGGCTTAGGCTGAAAGTCATCATCTACCGGGTTCCAGAACACATCGATGCCGTAACGCCCAGCCAGTGGCGTGTCGTCGAACTCCACCTGCATGTCGAGGATGTGCGTAATGCCGGCCGCGGCCACCTTGGCCATGTTCGCGTCCGTCC
>Ga0187778_10000835_pt1 | contig 22080 bp, 16 predicted proteins | sample 1015_Q2_SP5_20_M_FD_132418 | JGI IMG/M metagenome (GOLD analysis project Ga0187778, IMG submission 132418) | Tropical peat soil microbial communities from peatlands in Department of Meta, Colombia - 1015_Q2_SP5_20_MG | ecosystem: Environmental > Terrestrial > Soil > Wetlands > Peat | place...
AAAGGTTTTCAGAAATTCGCCCCCCTGTGGATACGATTCGGGGACCCGATCCATCCGCCTCCGGAATCCGAAGCCTCGGAAAAAGCCTACGCGGTGCTCACCGCGGAATTGAAATTGCGGGTGGTCGCCATGTGGGAGCAATTGCGAAAAACCAGGATGGCTGTCACCGGCGGCTGACCTGGTGCGGACCGAACCACAGGAGGTCAGGAGTCATTTCGCCCGGGGGTGTGTCTGATCGTAAACCTCAAGCAGGTGTTTGATCGAAAGCTGGGTGTAGCGCTGGGTAGTCGAAAGACGCTTATGCCCAAGCATCTCCTGAATGGCACGCAGGTCTGCCCCTTGCTCGAGCAGGTGGGTTCCAAAGGCGTGACGCAGCGTGTGGGGATGGACATCGGGCGGGAGGCCTTTGGCAACAGCCAGCCTCTTGATGATCCGGCCAACGCTGCGCGTCGTCAGCCTTCTGCCGTCGCGGCGGTTGATCAACAGGGCATGCACGCTTTTCCCGCGTCCGGCAAGAAGCTGCTGGCGCACGGGCAGGTATCGAGCGAGAGCGGTTTTCACGGAATCGCCGAAGGGCACATACCGCTCTTTCTTGCCCTTGCCGCGGATGAGAATTACCTCGGCACGGAGCTGAATATCATCGAGATTGATGCCGACTAGTTCGGAATTACGAATGCCGCACCCGTACAGCAATTCAAACATGATCTGATCGCGCTCGGGAAAGGCGGCAATTTCCGGCATCTTCCCGTCGAGCAGGCTGTTCATCTCTTCGATGGTCGGGACCCGAGGCAGCTTCTTGGGCAGCTTGGGGGTGGAAACCAAGGCTGCAGGGTTCTGCGCGACCATTTCTTCCTGCGCTAGCCAGCGGTAGAAAGAACGAACGACGGCCAGGGACCGCGCCACCGAGGTCTTGCTGAGCCCCCTCTCGTAGAGATGGGAGAGAAAACCGCGGATTCTGATGTGATCGATGTCACGCCAATTTCGAGATCCTACATACTGGGAAAAGCTGACCAGATCTTGACGATAGGCCTTGAGGGTGTGGGAGGAAGCATTGCGCTCGATCAACGAGCGCAGAAATCCCTCCACGGCCTTCGCCACCTCGGTTCGATTCTCCGTCGTTCTCGCCGTGGCTTCTCCTCGGGTTTCGATCTTCGACTCGACTTACTACGACCTTGACGAAAAAGTTTATCGAGCCTTGGCTCGCGGATGATGTTTCTGATACACGCTTTTTAGCCGGTCGAAGGCCAGATGGGTATACACTTGCGTGGTCGAGATGTCGGCATGGCCGAGAATGGTTTGTACGGTGCGCAAGTCGGCCCCGTTTTCGACCATGTGAGTGGCGCAGCTGTGGCGCAACATGTGTGGACTGGCAGGACGGCCTGCGTTCCTCGATGCCTGCCGGACCATTTGCCATACCCGCTGACGAGTCAACTTGCTTCCTCCCCGCCCCAGAAACAGTAGCGGAGAACTTTTCTGCCCCAAGAGCATCGCTCGCGGGCTTCCCAGGTACTCGGCCAGCGCTTGCTGCGCTTCTTTGCCCAGCGGCACGATGCGCTCTTTATCCCCTTTGCCCCGCACCAGTACATAACCAAAGTCCAGTTTCAGGTCCGCAAGTTTGACACCAATCACCTCCGAGACGCGCAAGCCTCCGGCATAGAGGACTTCGAGCAGGGCACGATCCCGCAGAGCGATGGCCGGCGCGAGTCGCTGACTTGAGGTCGATGGCGGACCCTTGAGCAGGGCTGTCAGTTCCTCGAGAGCCAAAGACTTGGGCAACACTTTCCACTGCTTGGGCGAATCGATGTTCAGAGTCGGATCGTGCTCGATCAGCCGGTCGAGCAGCAGGTAACGATAGAGGTGGCGTAACGCCGAGAGCTTTCGTCCCACGGAGCGACCGTCGACGGAATTCGAAAACAGCTCCCGCAGGAAATCGCGAACATCGTTGCGGCGGGCGTTCGCGAGGGTGCGTTTGTGTGCGCGAAGAAAACCTTCGAACTGCCGAATGTCGGTGGCGTAGGCCGTTACCGTGAGGGGAGCTAAACCTTTCTCGACCTTCAAGTAATCCAGGAAGCCCGACACCACCGCAGAATTGGCTTCCGCCGCCACACCCCAAGTATGCCCGCCGACCAAGGTCGGGAAGAAGTGCACAGCGGGATACGCAGCCCAACTACATTAGCTGCAATGGCTTCGGCCGATTGCGCCGTGAGAACTAGAGGATCTTGGTGCTCTATCTGTTATCCAGCCGTTGCCAAGCAGCGAGTGGCCACTCGAAGAAACGGGGAAAAGTAAACCCTGCCAGGGTCACGGGTGGCTGCTGTGGGCCGCGATTTCCTTCAGCAGGTCGATGGCATAGAGCGCCCCTTGTGGGGTCTCTTCATGCTTGAAGTAAGCATAGACAGTACGTTCGGCCGCCAAATGCTCCCCCATGCGAGTGATCATGGCCTGCCGTTCCTCGGGTGTGTAGCCCGGCTTGCGGTAGCGGTAATAACAAAAGTCCGCCGTGACCACATCGGGTGTCACCCGTTCCTCGGTCTCGGCGACGCATAACGCACGGTTATATTTTCGCAGCAGATCGAAGGTTGCGTCCTCAAACCATGAGGTGTGCCGGAACTCGAAGGCCGCGGGAACTGCGCGCGGGAAACCCGCCAAGAATTCCTCGAGCAGCACCGGATCGGCTTTTAGATTGGGCGGCAGCTGAAATAGGAGCGGGCCGAGTTTGGCGGCGCGCTCGAGCGGCTCCAGGCTGCCGAGAAAGCGCCGGACAAAATCTTCCGTCTTGTTGAGTCGTTTGATGTGGGTGATCACCTGATGAGCCTTCACGCTGAGTCGAAACCCTGCCGGCGTTTCACCCACCCACTTCCCTGCGGTCGTCTCTTTTAACAATTGGCGAAAAGTGAAATTGACTTCGACGGCGTTCAGCTGTGTTGCGTAATAGGACAAGAACTTGGTTTGTGCGAGCTTGGCGGGATAGAAATCGGGCTTCCAACTTGGGTAAGCCCATCCGCTCGTGCCGGCATAGAGTTGCGCCATGGTTGGCCGTCTGGCAAACGCCAGGCATTATACCTTTCGCGCTTGCTTCTTGGCCGCCGCTCGACGAGAGAGAGACCCGGCAGGTCGCTCGGATCTTTTTCGAGCGGGCTCAGCGCCTGGCTCGGCCGACTTTGGTTCGGTCGCTTCCGGCGGGGATCCCGCCATACCCGGCAGCTTGGGCAGCTTCTGCTTGAGGGTAAGCACCGGCGCAAACAGGTCACCCCGCTTGGCCACCCGTTCGAGCACCTGGTGTGCTTCGAACACGAGCAGATTTGCATCCCTTTTTTTCAGGGCTTGCTCGACTTCCTCCCACGTCACCGGAGTCGACACCGTAGGGTGCGGGCGGGCGCGCAAGGAATAGACGGCAATGGTGGTCTTATGTTGATCATTTTGGCTCCAGTCAACGAAGACCTTGTTGGTCCGCCGCTGTTTGCTCATGTCCGACACCACCAGTTCACGATGCTCGTCTTCGAGGAGACCGGCTAGGGCGTGGGCAAACGGTTTGGTCGCGTCGTAAGTGGTTGTCGTATTCATGGGGACGTAGATCTGCAGTCCCTTGGAGCCCGAGGTCTTGGGGAAACTGCGCAATCCCAGGTGTTCGAAGATCTCGCGCAGCCAGAGAGCGACTTGGCAGCATTCGACGACATTGGCGGGCGGCCCGGGGTCGAGGTCGAAAGCAATCACCGTGGGCTGCTCGATCCTCCGGGCGAGGGATAACGAAGGATGTAACTCAAGGGAGGCCAGATTCGCGATCCAGAGGAGGGTGGGCAGGTCGTCGGCCAAAAGGTAGTTTACGGTCCGCCGGTTCCCATCGCTCCAGATGGGTGCAGTCTTGACCCACTCAGGACGGTATTGGGTGGCGTTCTTTTCAAAGAAAAACTCCTGATCGACGCCCTCCGGATACCGTTTCAGCGTCAGAGGCCGCCCCGCCAGTTGCGGGATCAAGACCGGCGCAATCCTGGCATAGTAGTCGATCATCTGCCCTTTCGTGAATCCGGTAGCCGGATAGAAGATTTTTTCGAGATTGGTGAGCTTGAGCCGTTTGCCTTCGATCTCAATCGTCTGTGAGCTGCTCACGCGTCATCCCTCGCTTGGCCCTAAGGTCCAGATCCGCCGGAAATCTTCGAGCCCTCCTGTATACCGTCAACTCTTCTCGCGAATCAACTGTCGTCCTCGCCAGCCATGTTTGACAACGTCCCCTCGACACACGTAATTTCACATTCTTAGCCACGCCCAACATGGTGGAGGTCCCGTGAAAGACAGCTTTTCGCCCTTGCCGTGGGTAGTTCGGTTCCGGCGAGCCAAGACTCGCGCTTCCTGGGTAATCGGGATGGTACTTTGGCTCACCGTGGTTGCCTGGCCGCAGGATGTTGCTTCCTTTGAGAAGCGCATCACGCTCAAGAAATTGGGGAACGGTCTGACGGTTCTGATTTGTGAGCGTCCCGAAGCACCGGTATTCGCCTTTCACACCCATGTCGATGCTGGTTCCGTGCAGGACCCGCAGGGCCAAACCGGGCTGGCGCATATGTTCGAACATATGGCATTCAAGGGCACCGACACCATCGGCACCAAAGACTACGCCGCCGAGAAAGTGGCACTCGCAAAGGTTGAGCAAACCTACGCCGGCTACATCCGCGAGCGCGACCGGCGGATCAACCCCGACGTCCCCGAAGTGAAGGCACTCGAGAAGAGCTGGCACGACGCGGTCAAGCAGGCCAATCAATACGTGCTTCCCAATCAATTTACGGAAATCGTGGAACGGAACGGCGGCGAGGACCTGAATGCAAACACCACGGACGATGAAACCAATTACTTCTATTCGATGCCCGCGAACCGCTTAGAGCTGTGGGCCTATCTCGAATCCCAACGTTTCCTGCACCCGGTGATGCGGCAGTTCTACGACGAACGCAATGTCGTGCAAGAAGAACGCCGCATGCGCGTGGACAGCAACCCCATCGGAAGGCTGCTCGAGCAATTCGTGACCGCGGCCTTCTCGGCCCATGAATATCATAGGCCCACGATCGGGTGGATGTCGGATCTGAATTCGTTTTCGGCCACCGACGCGGAAGCTTTCTTTGAGCGGTATTACATTCCTTCGAACATGGTGGTCGCGGTCGTCGGCGACGTGAAGGCTAGCCAGGCCATGCCCATCATCGAAAAATACTTCGGCAAGCTACCCTCCCGGGAACAGCCCGACGAGCGAACCACGCTCGAGCCGCCGCAGAACTCCGAACGCAGGGTGATCTTGCGCGAAGCCACCCAACCCCTCTACCTCGAGGGATATCACCGACCCGACTATCGCACGCCCGACGACGCTGTCTACGATGCCATTGCTGATCTGATGTCCAACGGGCGCACCTCGCGTTTGTATCGCGCCCTGGTGCGCGACCAGAAAATCGCCTCCGACTCGGCCGGTTTCACCGGCTTGCCAGGAAACAAGTATCCCCACCTGTTCGCCTTCTATGCCTTTCCCATGCCTGGACACAAGCCGGAGGAGATGGCGGTCGCCATCCATCGAGAGATCGACAAAATTCAGAAAGAAGAGATCAGCGACGATGAGCTCAAGATGATTAAGACGCGGGCCAAAGCCAATCTGATTCGCGGTCTCGGCAACAATCCCGGCTTGGCGTTCGACTTAGCGCTCTATCAGGCACGCTATGACGACTGGCGCGAATTGTTTCGCCAGGTGGACCGCATCGACAAAATCACCAAAGCCGATATCCGCCGGGTTGCCGCCCAGACCTTTGTTCCCGAAAATCGTACAGTAGGAATCATTGAGACCGCTCCGCCGGCCTCGAGTGAGGGCAGACCAGGAGGTGGGCAATGAAGCGGGAAGCGCCGATGGTTGTCGCACTGGTCCTGGCGAGCATTTTGGGATTCGCTCCCCGCGCCCAGGGTCAGACCACGGGTTGGCAGCAGATCCCGATCCCACCACTCCCCGCCTTTCACCCCAAAGAACCCAAGCGCATCGAGCTCCCCAACGGCATGGTCATCTTCCTCCAGGAGGACCACGAATTACCCCTGATCGATGGCATCCTGACTATTCGCGGCGGCTCCCTCGGGGAGCCCGCGAATGAGGTCGGGTTGGTCGATATGTACGGCGAGGTTTGGAGGACAGGTGGCACGAAAACCCAGACCGGCGATCAACTCGATGACTATCTCGAAGTGCGCGCCGCGAAAGTTGAGACCTCCGCCGGCCCGGATTCCACTTCCATCTCCTGGACCTGTCTCAAGGGGGACTTTGACGACGTCTTCAAGGTTTTCGCCGACGTACTCCGCAATCCGGAGTTTCGTGAAGACAAGCTCGATTTGGTGAAGCGAGAGATGGACGATGCCATTTCCCGGCGCAACGACGAAATCAGCGAAATTGCCGGTCGAGAGTCGATCAAGCTGGCCTACGGGAAGGACAGCCCCTATGCCCGTCAGCCCGAGTACGCTACCGTCGCTCGAGTCACGCGTCAGGACCTCATCAACTGGCACCACTCGCATGTCGCTGCGAACAACATGATTCTCGGGGTGGTCGGCGATTTTGATGCACAGGCGATCGAAGCGAAGTTGCGGGAAACCTTCGGACAGTGGCCCAAGGGCAATCCGGTGAAGTCGCCAGAGCCTGTTGTTTCGCCCGCCAAACCCGGCTACTACTTGATTCCCAAAGCCGACGTCAATCAGAGTGAGATTCAGATGGTCACCCTCGGCATCCGCCGGGACAGTCCGGATTATTTCGCCGCTCGGGTCTTCAACGAGGCCTTTGGCGGCGGCTTCTCTTCGCGACTTTTCCGCAGCGTCCGGACGGCCAAGGGCCTGGCTTACGCCGTGGGCGGAGGAATCGGCAGCGCGTTCGATCACCCCGGAACTTTGCGATTCTCGCTGGGAACCAAGAGCGCAAGTACCATCGAGGCGATCCAGGCGGTCTACGAACAGATTGACGCTTTGAAAACCAATCCGATTTCGGATGAGGAAATCCAGCTGGCCAAGGATTCCATTCTGAATTCCTTCGTGTTCAACTTCGATTCTCCCGAGAAGGTGCTGCGCGAGCGCATGTTGTACGAGTTTTACGGTTATCCGGCCGATTTTCTGGAGCGGTTCCGCAGCGGGGTTGAGAACACCAAGAAGGAAGATGTGGCAAGAGTGGTCGCCAAGTACGTCCACCAAGATCAACTGAAGGTGCTGGTCGTCGGGAACACCGCCGAGTTTGATAAGCCGCTTTCCTCCCTGGGGCCGGTCACCAATCTCGACATCAGCATTCCGCCCCCGCCCGGCCAAAAGAACGAAGCACCCGCCGAGAAACCGACGGCCTCGAATGACGAAGGAAAAGCGCTAGTCAACAAGGTGGTGGAGCGAATGGGTGGATTGGCGAAGCTGCACTCGGTGCGGGCGATGCGGGCGGAACTGACGGAGAAACCAATGGAGAACGGACCGGCGACTCCGTTTACCCTCACCATCGTGTTCCCCGACCGTATGCACGTGGACATTCAAACACCGCGGGGTCTCCTCACCATTGTGGTCACTCCCCAGAGGGGCTTTATGTCGGCCAGCGGCATGGGTGCACGTGATTTGCCGGCATCCGAGAAGGAAGAGAGCATGACCCAGATCCATCGCGACATGATCTATATCGGGCAGCACTTGGACGATCCGCGATCGATTTTCTTCGCCGACGGTACGGCTCAGATTGGTGAAGTAGAGACCCGGGCGGTGGACGTACGCGTGGGCGACACGGCGATTCGTTGGTTTGTCGATCCCAAGAGCGGATACCTCCTCCGCGAGACGTACGAAGGCGTTGCCCAGTCCGGACCGTTTCATGGGGAAACCGACCTGAGCGATTGGAGGACGACCGAGGGAATTACTTTACCCGCGTTGCGTAAGAACAAGCAAGACGGGAGGCAGACAAGCATCGTCGAGTTCACCCGGATCGACTTCAATCCCACGATCGACCCCAAGCTGTTTGAAAAACCGGCCGTGGACAGTGCCACACCGTCCCGCTAGCTAAGCGGTTGCCCTCCCGCCCCGCAGCAGCCAAGTGTTATCTCTTCAAGACGTTACCCCAACCCCTCGGCAACCGTGCACTTTCGTAACCGACATCCATCGATCCGGACAACCTTCCGGCGGCAGCCTTCCGATATCATTTTCCAGTTCGGTGGGTTGCGGCTCTGGATCGACCACACCAGGGCAACCTGCTGGCATGGAAATGAGTAGTCCGTTAGCCAAGTGATAGACATAAATTTCAATCTTGCCTGGCCCTTCTTCTCGACCGCGAATCAACACGCAGAAAGGATAGCGGTCTCTGCCGATGGGCAGGAACATAGCTACCGTGCGACTCTCGCGGCGGTGCGGAGGATTGCGAACTGGCTGAGTGATTCTGAGCAGACGACGCCTCGCTATGTCGGCATCCTCGCCTCGCGGAGTTGGGAGGCTTGCACGGCTATTCTGGGAACAGCGTGGTCGGGAGCAACCTACGTTCCTCTCAATCTCAGCCAGCCTCCCGAGGCTCTCGTTCGGCTGCTGAACAGGCTCGATTTGGATGCTGTGATCGCGGATTCATCCGGAATGGGCAAGCTGACGGCGGACGTTATCCCGCATCTACCGCGCAAGGTGCTGATTCCAGGGCGAGAGACTCCGCATCGAGATTCCGATTGGCGCACGTTTGCCGATCTCGAAGAAGAGTGCAGCTTCGAGCCTCGAAAAGTAGCGGCGGACCGTCCTGCCTATATCGAGTTCACTTCGGGCAGCACGGGCACTCCCAAGGGAGTGATCATTCCCAATGGCGGCGTGTTCCACTTTCGTAGGATCATGCAGGACCGATATCAGATTCGACCGCAAGACCGCATCGCAGAAACCGCCGACACCAGCTTCGATATCTCTGTATTCAACATGTTTATGACTTGGAACGCGGGGGCTTCCCTGCATGTTGTGCCCAAGGTGCAAGCCATCGCTCCCGCCAAGTTCATCCAGGACCATGGCATCACCGTCTGGTTTTCTGTTCCCTCCCTGGCTGCGGCGATGAGCCGCATGCGCATGCTTACCGCCGGAGCTTTTCCCAAGCTCCGGATCAGTCTGTTCTCGGGCGAGCCCCTGCCGGCCCGACTCGCCATGGCCTGGAAACAGGCGGCACCGAACTCCGTCGTGGACAACCTGTATGGACCGACGGAAGCCACGGTGATCTGCCTCTACGAACGCATCGAGGAAGTACCCAACGTCTCCAAGGAACGCGACGTCGTTGCCATCGGGAAGCCACTCGAGGGTGCCGAAGCTTCGGTCTGGGATACATCGCACCGCCGCGTGCCGGCCGGTTCGAGCGGGGAACTGGCGCTCGCTGGTCCGCAACTGGCGCTCGGCTATCTCGCCGATCCCCAGAAAACATCCGAACGCTTCGTCGAACAGGATGGCAAGCGCTGGTACCTGACCGGTGACCTGGCCTACCAGGACGAGGACGGCCGGTTTCATCATCTCGGACGAATCGATAACCAGGTCAAGGTTCTCGGCCACCGAGTGGAACTGGAAGAGATTGAGACTCACCTGCGGGACGTCTATTGCACAACCTCGGTGGTTGCCATCGCCTGGCCGATGGAGTTTGGTACCGCTTCGGGCATCGTCGCCTTCGTCAGTAACCCCGGAAAAACCGCCGCCGAAGCCACCGAGGAATTGCGACGACGGATACCGTTGTACATGGTTCCCGGCAAGGTACACGTGCTGGCGGAACTGCCGACCAATTCAAGCGGCAAGGTGGACAGAAAAATTCTCGCCCACAAACTGCGAGAAGGCGAATTTTGAGCTCCGCGGTTTTGCCAGGGATTGCCTTCTCGAACCCTTCCCAAGTCTCCTATCCCTAATCAGGACAAGGCCGATCGCCAGGTGCTGATTACGATCCTGGAGCCGCCAACTTTCGCCTAGGGAAGCCAGGACCTCGTGGCCATTTCGGTGGCGGACAGCAGTGCCTCGCAGTCAACGCTGCCGCTAGCTCCGTGGGGGAAGGAATCGACCAGACGCACGCTTGTGGGAACAGATTGACTCTCCAGCTTGGCGCGGCAATGCGAAACCAATTCGTCGGCAAGCTTTTCCCGCATCTCGAACTGTCCGGGCGTGTTGGAATAGTAGGCGAAATCGGCGGTAGTCGGGTGGGGCCAGTTGAGGGGAGGAAAGCTGCGATCTCTTGAAGCCCGTCGCCGGATGAACGCCGCGTCGTAACTTCCGTCACGATAGCAACCGGCCCAGCTAATAGCGACCTTGCACCCTGTTTCGTCGGCCAGGCGAACGATGGCTTCCGGATGAATCCCGCGCGTTTCGCGTTGGGCAAGCTCCTCCCGCAGTTCGCTGAGCGTTTGCCGAGAGTCGGCATTCGCAAGGCGATCCAGCAGGCGAATGTCGGCCTCGATTCGCGAATTGCGGATACGAGCGAATCCGATCCCGTCGGCGGTGTCTGCCGCCAGCCGCGACTGCATATTGCCCAGGTTCCATCCCTCCGGGGGAGGATCGACGAATGGAATCCCGGTCGTTGGCGCTGATGCCGGTCCGACCCAAAGCACGGCGTCAAAGCGGAAGCGCGTCATTTCGTTGTCGCGGTTTCCTCGCCTGGGATGAATCTCGACGCGGGAAACCTTGGGAAAACGCTTCGTTAGGGATAGAAAATAACTGGGCGACAACAACAACTGTTGTTCTTGGCGAATGTGCCTGTGCACCCGGCTACGAAGCTCGGCTACTGTCACCTCCGGCTCTGCCTGAAACGCCTCAATGGAGGCTGCCGTGGCCTTAAGGAGCCGAAGGTTGCGCTGATCGCCAAGAAAAACCTGGCCGCCGGGCCTGACGACACGGATGGCTTGTTCCACCACTTGATTCAGATAGGTCCGGCTGGGAAAGTACTGCGCCGCGGAATTCACGATGACCGTGCTAAAGGAGTTTTCGCGAAAGCCCTCGAAGTTGTCCGCCCACCGTTCCAGCAACTCCACGCGGGCGTTGAGATCGGCGGTTTGCGCCAGCTGTTCCCGAAGTCTCAGGAGTACGGCAGGCGCGAAGTCGACACCCACGTAGCGTTCCGCCGTGGCCGCCAGACGCAATAACAGCAGACCTGTGCCACAGCCAATCTCCAACACCGCCGAAGGGGTGAGCGTGGAGATACGGTCGACGGTGGTGTCGACCCACTCCTGCATATCTTCGGAGGGAAGAGGCTGTCGCGTATAACTGCTGTTCCAACCGGCAATGTTGAACGCGAAGGGAGAAACCGCTGCCGCTTTTGCTAGTTGGCTTAGATCGTAGACCTTCCGCCACCTTCGCATTTGAACGCTGTCTGCGGCTTTTTGCCCCAGGCTGTCTTCGATGTACTTCTCATCCGGGAGCACAAAAGCCACTGCCGCGGCATCCTCGTGATTCGCCGGACGACATACGACGGCGTCGCGCACGGCCGGATGCTCGCTCAGTACAGTGGCAGCCTCCGGCAGCATCGCCAGCCGAGAGGTCTGGTCACGATCTTGCTTCGGACTGACGCCAATCTGCATCGAACTATTTCGCGACGCCGGCGTTCTGAACGAGCGCATCGATGGCGTCGACACTATCGAAGTGGGTCTGGTCAAACCCGATCTGTGCGAAATCGATCGCCCACTGCTCTTCCAGAAAAACGACCACTTCCACGACGTCCACGGACTGCAATCGCCCGCTGAACACCAGCGAATCGCTATCGCGAAACGGCCGCTGGTCCCCTTTTTGAGCGAGCAGGCGCTGGATAAATTGCCGGATCGCCGATTTGTGATCCACCGACCCTCCTAGAAGTTAATGCCAAACAGATGGCCCAAGAAGCGAAAGTGCTCCGTCAGGGGGTAATTTCTCTGCGTTGAACCGAAGACGTCGAGCAGGCAGTAGAAGAGCAGGACGCCAGTTGCCGGCAGCAAGCGGCCACAGAGGAACCCCGAGCGGGCAGCGTTCCTGCGACGTAATTGCGAGATGCTCAAGGCTGCCCCAAGGACCACACAGTAAAAGGCAAAGACCTGGAAATTAATGCAGGCGTTCACCAGCCCCAGGCGAGGAATCATCCAATAATCCCGGGTGAAGTGGAAGAACATGTTCCCAAAGGTGGCGGCGGCAAACGTGGCTGCCACCACCCGCAGCCGGCGATGCCGTTTGAAATAGCGAAAAAACGTCGGATAAAAGAAGAACTCGACGAGCAGTTCTTTGAAATAGAAATAAAAGCGATTGAAAAATTCGAGGATGGTCACCGAGGAAAGAGGCCGGTAGGTGTTGCGCAAGGCATTGAACCCTGCCATCCGGCAGCCCGCGATGAACTTGTGCCCAAAGATAGAGAGCACCAGCAGGAACTCGAAGAAGGCGAGCACTTGGCTCTCCCAGCACACATACCAGGGATAGGGAGTCCGGCGGACGCTCATGGCCAGGGCCTCGGACGCCGAGGGAATATGCAGATACGTATGAAAGCCGAGGATCCAAAGGCGCTCGAACACCATTAGCAACAGTGCCCAGGCGAGCAGCTTCAGTCCTTTTAGCTGTGTGACGGCAAACTGTTCCGCGTCCCGCGCTTCGATGCGCCGCAGGTAGGCCGCACCTTTGGGGAATGGCGTCGTCGTAGAACCCCAGAAGGGTTGCAGGGACCCAATCTCCAAGGGAACATCGCTTCCCAAAGACGCCGTCCGGTCCATCAGGGCATAACCGATGAACCAGATGTAACTGGCCAGTACGCCGACCGTGATCCAGGCTGGTGCGAACCAACTGGAGTTCCTCGCAATCGTGGAACTCACCAGGATCAGGAGGGTGAATCCTGTGAGCAGGGTCGCGACTGGTCTCCTTCCAAACGCGGAGTGCGGCCAGCGCCTGGCACACCAGAACAGCAACAGTCCAAAGATGACTGCCAGAAACAGGTATTGCCCTCCGGGTTGGACCGCAGTGGTCACCAAGGTGCCCAGGGCCACAAGCTTCCAGCGCAATTTCGGCAGAAAGGTGATGAGTCCGAGAGTGAGCGTGATCAGCAGCCAGGCCGATGGCTGGGGCAAGAAACACCCGTACCCCAAGCCGAACGCCCCTACGATGGCCAGCTTCCCCGCGGGAGTCTGCGTGAAGGCAACGACCCTAGGATAGGTTTCCAGGGGCGGAATCAGGCGCAGGCCGGCGAGCCGACTCGGTTCCGACGCGTAACCGACAACGGAAGATGCGCTCATTTTCTAAAGCGTAACCCATCGGCAAGCATGCCCGTTTGCACTTTGGTAATCAGCTTCCGTTTGGGGATGGTCTTCTCGCCGCACCCTTTCGATATCATCATGGCGAAACCGATCTCTCGCAGGAGAGCACAGGAGGAAGAATTGTGAGCGCTGCCGCTTCCCCTGGATTGCAGCTCTCCCCCTCATTACGGGGCGGACGGAAGTTCCGTCTGGTTCCGCATTTCGAAGAGGACTCTCAAGTCATCGCCTTTGCTCAAACCGTCCCGGGGAAGCTCACCCTTTTGGCGGTGTTCGGTCTCAGCTTGAGTCTGCTCGATGACCGCTGGCCGCTACAACTTGGCCTGGTCTCGTGTGCGACGTTTCTGCCGCGGACGAGGCGCCTGCTCGTGACCATCGGTACGCTACTGGTCACTGATTTTTTTTGGTTCGAGCACGGAACTCTGAGTCTGGTTACCGTCCATTCCGCAACGAGATTCCCGCGAGTCCAGGAATTCTTGTGGATCGTCGTTCCGTTTGTTTTTTTCTGTGCCGGATTGATGTTGTGGTCGGTGAAATATCCTAAGAGCCTGGCCGGGCAACGGCCGTTGCTCACCCTCATGGCCATCTGTGCAGTCTTGGCATTGGTGGGCTGCTACGCACCACTGACCGGCTTCCCACGATTTGCCATCTGGGCTTTTCTCGGCACATTTTGCCTGTACGTTTGGTTTTTGGCCTATGCGATGTCCGATTGCGCAAAACCTGGGGGCGACAACCTGCTCTACCAGGCCGGAACGTTTCATCCCTTCTGGGGATCGACGACCGTTCCGCTTCCGAAAGGTGCCAGCCATTGGCGGAAAATAGAAGCCAAGACCCCGGAAGACTTGGCCGTGACCATGGTCAAGGGAGTGAAACTGATCATCTGGTGCCTGCTGCTGAGTCTGATAAGGACCGGCTATCGAACTCTCATCCATGAAAAGCTGCTGATCCCCGCGCCGAGCTACTGCCTTCAGACCTTTCAGGCGGGTAAGCCTCTGTCGTGGGGGTTAAATTGGCTGAGTTGGCCGGACGACATGTTGCTGGATCTGCTGTCGATGTCGATCTGGGGACATGGGCTCATTGCGACCTGCCGTATGGCTGGTTTCCGCGCGCTGCGCAATACATACGCCCCTCTGTCCTCGAGAACCATCGCGGAGTACTGGAATCGCTATTACTTTTACTTTAAAGAATTGTTGGTGGACATGTTCTTTTATCCCACTTTCATCCGCTACTTCAAAGGGAACCCAAAACTGCGGATCTTCTTTGCCACCTTCGTGGCGGCCTCGCTCGGAAATACCCTCTTTCACTTCCTCTCGAGCCTTCACGTCGCCGTTTCCTTCGGTTTGATGGCTACCATTCGTGGGTATGAAAATTACTTCTTCTACTCGGTTCTGTTGGCACTGGGGATAGGACTCTCCCAAATCCGGACGCGAGAACGTCTCGCGTCTCCAGGATGGTTCCGGGAGAAAATCGTAGCGCCCGCCTGCGTTTTGGGCTTCTATTGCTTCCTGCACGTGTTTTCCCTAAGTTCACCCGGCACGGGCCTACGCTATCTTGGATTCTTGCTGAGGGGGAAGTGACGCCACCGCAAACTCCGCCCTTTCGATGAGTCAAAGGTTAGCTCGGAAGTGGAGCTGAGGGGATTGAATCCCCTCGAGTCTGTTCCGGCCAGCGCCAGAGTTACTTTCGTGCTACATCTTGCATGCTAGTAATTGTCGAGCACAGTGCACATTCAATATGATCGGCCTGCATCGTTCGTGCTCGATCTCGAGGTAACAGATCCCCGCTGAGCCAACCGTGAATAGCATTGCGGACCAAACTAAGGAGACGCAAGTTCAGCTTTCGGACAGCCTCCTGAGAGTATTGGCCGCGACGTTGTTCGGCCTGCTCATCCTCTTCACCTGGATTGGCCTGCCCTTCGAAATTCCCTATATCGGTTATGGCCTGGTCAGTGCATTCATATTTCAGGTTGCCGTGCGGCCGCGGCGGTGGGAGATTCTCGCGGTTGTGCTGGGAGGCACGGTCCTCACTGGCTTTGACCAATTCATCGTTCATCGAGGAGTATCGGGATTTCATGTCACGGCATGCTTTGGATTCCTGGGATTGGTGAGTTTCCTGGTGCTCGGTTTTCGAGCCATCTGGGCAGAGAGCCAAGAGCGCCAACAGCTGAAGTCGATCTTGATTCCGGCCGCGGCGTTCACATTCTTCGTCTATGCGTCCCAGAGCCTGCTGAATCTTGCCGGCCTGCTGCTACTCAATACCGCAGACTTGTACGCATATGTCTTCGACGGAAGCTTGGGGTTTCAGCCCAGCTTTTTGATTGGCAGGCTGTTTAGAGACTACTCGCTGATCAACACGCTGGGGCAGTTTACCTATTACTTTCTGCCCGTCCCCATGGCCTTGGTCTACGCAGCTCACTTGCGGCGCAGACAGAGAACGCCACTCTTCATTGTCGAGCTATTCCTCGCCGCTGGATTGTTGGGGTACTTGCTTTACCTGGTGTTCCCAGCGGCAGGTCCGAGGTATATTGCAGGACCCAAATTCCCGGCTTCGCCTTTGTCGGTCTCTGACCTGCACGCACTGCGTCCGCATGCCGTTTTCGTGGATCGGCTGTTTCCCCGTAACGCCATGCCCTCGCTGCATATGACCTGGGCCTTGCTGGTATGGTTCAACAGCAAACCGTTTTCGCGTCTTGTTCGCATCCTGGCCTTCGTTTTCGTGCTCACCACGGTATTCGATACTTTGGGAACGGGTGAGCATTATCTAATTGATTTGGTAGTTGCCTTCCCTTTCGCCGTGGCCGTACAAGCTCTCTGTACTGGCGGGCGCCGCGGAACCTGGCGTTCTCTGGCTGCTCCGCTTGCGGGTGGATTCATCCTGACCCTGCTTTGGTTACTTCTACTCCGCGTCGGCGCCGACATTTTCCTGCTGACGCCGGTCATACCCTGGACATGCATAATCCTGTCCACCGCTGTTTCTGCCTTTTGGATGGACTTGGTACTATCGGCCGACGATCGAGCGCCGGTGAACATGGCTCGGGGGAAGGCCGTAGGAAATTAAGCTCTTCTGACCCGAGGTCCTGCATCGCCACGGCCAGGTTACGTGGTTGCCGAGCCACGGCCAGCACTTCATCGCGAAAATTCCTTGGTTACCAAAGGAACTTCGAGTTCGATTGCCTCCCCCTTTCCGCTCTCTTGCGGGCGCATAATCCGCAGGGAGGAGCTTCCGGGCTCTGTTCGGTTCCCGACTTTAGCGCCTTATGCCTTGGGAAGGCTGGAAAACCGCAACGTTCGAGCGCAAGGTGCTCCTGACGGTCGCCAGCGTAGTCTGGTGCCTTGTGCTGGCCTTGACGGCTCGTTCACTGGACCTGAGCGAGCCGTACCTGGCTCTCGCCATCGGCGGCGGATTGATCTTTTACTTCCGGAGCCAGCCGAACATCCGAGAGCAAGTTGCCTGCGTCCTAGCATCGATCGGGTTCGGGTTCGTGGTCCGCTTTCCACCCACGAAGGACTGGATCATAGCCGGATCGTGCATGATCGCCTTGCTTGGATTCGGCGCTTTCCTGATCTTCGGTTTCGCGTGGATTTGGTCAAGCGATGTAGTGCGCCGGCAGACCATCGCGCTGTTTGCCCCGGCAAGCGCACTCGTGTTTTTCGTCTTTTCGGCGCAGCACGCCTTGAGTCTCGCCAACCTTTTCTATCCCAAGACCTATGATCTCTACCTCTATGCGGCCGACGGGTCCTTCGGACTGCAGCCGAGTTTTCTGTTCGGCCAAGCCATGGCCGCATCTCAAGTCCTCCGTGTCGCATGCGTGCTCGCATATTTGTTCCTGCCCCTGGTGATGGCCTTGGTGTATGCCGTGAGCCAGCCGATCAAGGCGGAACGGGCTTCCTGGGACCTCATTTCGTTGCTCATGCTGGCGGGTATGAGCGGTTGGGTCCTCTATAACGTGGTACCTGCGACCGGGCCGAGATATGTATTCGGCGCAAGCTTCCCCTATCACGGGCTTCCGTATCACCTCCTACCCAAACTGCTGCTGGAGAAAGTTCCGGTTCCAGGCACCGCACCGCGCAACGCGATTCCCTCGTTGCACATGACCTGGGCTTTGCTGCTTTACTGGAACACGAAGGGAATGTCCCGCATCTTGCGCGCGTCCTTGGGAATCTACCTTGCTCTGACGGTTGTTTCGACCCTAGGTACGGGAGAGCATTACTTCGTAGATCTGCTGGCTGCCGTGCCCTTCGCCCTGCTGGTCCAAGCGGTAGTCTCACCAGGACGCCATCTATCGCTCTCGAGGCGTGTTCTGGTTTCAAGCTACGGGTTGGGCTTGACTCTAGGTTGGTTGTTGTTAGCTCGCTACGGCATAAAGCTGATGCTGATTTCGCCGGTGGTGCCATGGGCAATATCTGCCGTGACCTGCGGAACGGTGTGGAGGATGAGTTCCTGGTGTGGATCACTACCCTCTCGGCCCTACTCAGAAGCGAACCCGTCACAACCCAGTGCGGCTGTTGCCGAGAAGGGCTTGGCGGCCACCGCCTCCCATTAACCAGACCCGACGCTGCTCGATCATAGCCCGCTCTCAGGCAAAGCTCCTGTGGCAACATACTGATCGGGGGCGGTGGGCTATGTCGAAACATATCGGGAAGGAAGTTGTGCACTAAGACCTCCTACTGAGTAAAATGTTTGCCAGAGGCGAGCAGAGAGTCGGCTTGCATCCTATTCAGTCTCCACTTGACCCTGCTGAGTGACGCGCAACTTGTCACGAATCCCTTGAGGCTGGGGAAGCAGTCATGGGAATCCCTGAAACCACGCTCGACAGGCCCAAAACGCAAAGGTTGGGATATCGCCTGGATTGGTTTACCGTGGCGATTACTGCCGTGGTGGCGCAGGCAGTCGTTTCCCTGGCTTTGAAGGAACCCGCTCTAAATATATGGAGCGCCTGCATCAACCTTTTCCTGCTGCTGGTGGCCGCTGGTGTCACCACGCGAAATGCAATTCTCAACCAGCAGGCAATCCGCCTATTTTGGTCATTTCTCGCAGCCGCTTACTGGGTGTGGGCCCTGCCGCCGTGCGTCTGGTTCTACTACACGGTGCTGCACGGGAGGGAAGCAAACATCCTGTTGATGACCTTTCCCTGGTTTCTGCACATCGTGCTGATGATCGCGGCCATGGCTGCACGACCCCACCTGAGAGTGCCGGTTCAGAGGCCATACGCAGTGACGCTGAACTTCCTTACTGTGCTTTTCCTTCTGATCTTTGCCTATGCCTACTTACTATTTCCGTACGGCTACCTGCCTGGGTTCCCTGTGGTGATGCGCAGGTGGGCGTCCATGTATTCCGGAGAGAATTTCATACTTCTGATAGTGTTAGGCGCCCTAGTCCTTAAATCTCAACGTCCCTGGAAGTCAATCTATTGGCACCTGTTGGGTGCCTCGACGCTGTACGCACTTGCGTCCGAGATCGCGCATCTCGTCTTCGCCTCCAACGGCAGATTTACTGACGGTTTGGTTGCCGTACCCTTTAATGTCTCTACGGCTTGGTTGATCTGGGTCAGCCTGCAGGGTCGAAAACAGGCCTTGGAGCTCTCGCAGACAGTCCAGCCGGACACAAGTGATCGCAGGAACGCTTCGGTCTTGGCGATGACGGCAGTAGTGGCAATCCCCCTTGTCGGAGTATTTGAGCTGTTAAGGCCGAATAAAGCACCCGATGTACACTTGCTTCGCCTGCTGATTGTATTGGTCTCTGTCGTGCTCCTAGCCGGGGTGGCGTTTATCCAGGACTATCTCTCGAACCGTGAGTTGGCATCCGACGTGTGCATTGCGAACGACCGCCTTCGTTTGGCAGTGGAATCGGGAAAATCAGTGGTGTGGGAGTGGGACCTGGGGAGCGGACAAAATTCTTGGTTTGGCGACCTGTGGACGATATTCGGGATGCAGTCCGCCACATACGTGGGAGAGATCGCGGATTTTCGCCGTTTCCTACACCGGGAGGATCAAGAGCAGGTTTGGGAAGCCATACAGGAGGCGATGAGAAACCATGCGCCCTTCGCGGGAGAGTTCCGCATCGCTCGGCCAGACGGGACCATCCGTCAGGTTACCGCAACGGGAAAGTGCTATTACGCTCCGAATGGTCAGCCGGAGCGCATGTTGGGTGTCACGGTAGACATCACCGACCGCAAGCAAGCGGAGCAGAAACTGCGTGAAAGCGAGGAGCGCTTTCGCCTGGTTGCCAACACCGCACCGGTCATGATCTGGATGTGCGACGAAGAAGGTAAGATCAAATACCAGAATGACCACCGAGTCGCCTTTCTCGGCGCCGATCCAAATGCGGGTTCCGGCGAGACTTGGAGTTCCTACGTCCACCCCGACGATCTGAGGCGGCTCGAGAGCACCTTTTCGTGGGCCTTGAAAAGCCGCCAGCCATTTTCCGAGGAGTACCGCCTTCGTCGCCACGATGGCGTCTACCGCTGGATGTTCGATGTAGCCTCCCCGAGAGTGAAGGGAGAAAGATCGTTTGCAGGGTTTATCGGCTCGGCCATTGATATCACCGACCAGAAGTTGGCCCAGGAAGCCTTGGAAAAAGTAGGCGGCCGGCTGCTGGAAGCGCAGGAGGAAGAGCGTCGGCGCATCGCCCGGGAGCTGCATGATGACATTTGCCAGAAGCTGGCGCTACTCGCGATGGAGCTGGCGCAGGCGAATCGCAGCGTGAACGGATCGCCGGAGGCTACGAAAGAGCTGTTGGACGAACTTGAGCAACATTGTTCGGATCTTGCCCACGACGTCCAATCCCTGTCTCACCAGCTGCACAATTCCAAACTCGATTACCTGGGCATCGCGAGCGCCATCCGAGGCTTCTGCCAAGAGTTTTCGGAACAATACCACGTATCGATAGACTTTGAGGACAAGAACGTCCCGTCGCGTTTGCCCAAGAACCTCTCCTTGTGCCTTTTCCGCGTAGCACAGGAGGCTCTACACAACTCAGCGAAGTACAGCGGGATGAAGGAATTCACCGTCGAACTGAGCGCCACAAGCAACGAGATTCAGCTTGCGGTGAGTGATGCCGGAGCGGGCTTCGACGTGGAAGAGGCCAGAAGAAATCGTGGACTGGGATTGGTGAGCATGCAGGAACGGGTCCATCTGGTTCACGGTCGGCTGGTGATCGAATCGAGACCTGGTGCCGGGACGAAAATCATTGCTTCGGTCCCATTGCCTATCGAGGGCGGGGAGTCTTCGGGAGAAGGGCGGCGAGATCAGGCCGCCAGCGTGCCGGAGGCTGCTTGAGAGGATCGGCCTTCCGCTGTTCGTCTTCCATTGGCAGTGTGATCGATCACTCGACGGGTTACCTAAGACCCCTGCAACACAACGGACAACACGCACGCAACCCCACCCTGTATTTCTGACGACTGGTGGCTCGATTCCCAGGCTGCCATCGCAACCCTGCCGGGAATCTCAACGCGACATCGCCCGCGCTTGACTGTTCTCTCTCCAAGCGTTAGGATAGGCGAACAAAAAGCGAATAACTACCGTGGCGACTCTTCCTCTCCTTTCCGACCAGGGCACCAAGCTGGTGGGCATCGCACGTCTGGCGGCAAAAGGGGAATCCCTTCGGCTAGGCCATGCCGTGGAATACTTCACCTTACCAGTCCGCTCTCTGCTGAACCGTTGCTCGGTTGATCGCATGCCCTTCACTTGGACCATCAATCCCTATCGCGGGTGTGAGTTCGCCTGCAAATACTGTTACGCGCGATACACACATGAATTTATGGAGATGCGAGATGGTCTGGAGTTCGAGCAGAAAATCCTCGTGAAGCAGCACGCCGCCGGGCTGCTGCGCCAGGAACTTCGCCGGGTGAAGCCTGGAGAAGAAATTGCCATTGGCACGGCAACCGATCCGTATCAGCCGGCGGAGCGGGTCTTTGAGGTCACGCGGGCGATTCTCGAGGAATTCGCCAAGCACAGTGGCCACGAGATCGGGATCGTCACCAAGTCCAATCTGGTGCTGCGCGACACCGAGTTGCTGCAGCAGGTTTCGAAGAACAACAAGCTTTTTGTCAACCTCACCATAACGACCTTAAAGGTCGACCTGGCCCGCCTGCTCGAGCCGCGTGCGCCCCGGCCTGATCTCCGCCTGGAAGCGGTGCGCGCCCTGAACCAGGCGGGCGTCGACGCCGGTGTCATCTGCGCCCCGGTGCTTCCCGACATTACGGATGCTCCCCGGGATCTTGAGGCACTGGTGCGCGCCACAGCCGAAGTAGGTGGAAAATACATTTTCGCCAATTCCCTATTCCTGAAGCCGTGCTCAGCGGCGATCTTCCTTCCGTTCCTCGAAAGAGAATTCCCCCACCTGGTAGGTAGCTACCAGCAACGTTTTAAGGAGCGCGCCTTCCTGACGAAATCCTACCGCCAGCGGCTCTCGCAACTGATGAACCGACTGCGGCAGAAGTACGGAATCCGCAGCCACTATGATCGCTACAGCGAGAGAGGACGCACACTTCGACCTCCGGAGACTCAAGGCCAACCGAGCCTGTTTTGAGATCCGAAGCCGATTCCGCGAGGGCGCGGACGAGCCGATCGTCAGGCGTGGGAAAATTCAGTCCTCGGGTTTGAGGACCTCAGAATAGAAGTAGCGGTGGCGTCGACACGATCACCGTCCTTCTTGTGGCGGCCGCCAGCGGTAGAAATTGTCGATTCGTTCGAGTTCGCGTCGAACGAGGGGTTCGTTTTCGTTGACCACCCGGGCGGTCACGTGATTGCGGCTCCCTAGCGGGTCCTCCGCCAAATCGTAGAAGTAATTCCTGCCATCGACGGCATCCACGATGAAAAGCGATTTCCCATTCTTGGCTAGAATCGCGTAGACCGGGCCATAGCTAGAAGCCAGGAGGTAG
>Ga0187778_10000837_pt1 | contig 22063 bp, 22 predicted proteins | sample 1015_Q2_SP5_20_M_FD_132418 | JGI IMG/M metagenome (GOLD analysis project Ga0187778, IMG submission 132418) | Tropical peat soil microbial communities from peatlands in Department of Meta, Colombia - 1015_Q2_SP5_20_MG | ecosystem: Environmental > Terrestrial > Soil > Wetlands > Peat | place...
ACGTCAAATACCATCTATGGCATCTATTTGGTCAACCTCTCAAGCAGCATTATCTACAACAATAATTTCATAAACAACACTTCCCAAACCGGCCTTAGCAACTCCGCAAACACTTGGGACAACGGTTACCCTTCAGGCGGAAACCGCTGGAGTGACTACAACGGAACAGACTCGTACAGAGGCCTCTACCAGAACGTGACTGGCAGTGATGGCATAGGCGACACGCCGTACGTAATGGCTGGAAACAACACAGACCACTACCCTCTAATGGGCTCGTTCGGCTTGTCAACTCCCGCAGGCTTGAACGTGACGGTGTTTCCGTCGGACGATGTTGGCCTGATTTTCCAGAATGTTACGTATGCGGGTTCGACCACGGCGAGTGAGATTGTGACCTTTCCAGTTGCGCTGAGCAATTTGACTGGTGAATACATTGATGTGGTAGTGGGCGCGAGGTTCTCGGGCAACGTGACGGTCAGACTAATCTTCGACGGCTCAAACATGACGCAGGACCAGAAGAGCAGGCTGCAGCTGATGCAGTTCACGCTGCCAGGTGACATCACAGGCTCCACGCTTGGCGTGCCAGACGGCAAAGTTGACATCAGGGACATAGCCTACGTCGCGAAACAGTTCGGAACAACCACGTCCAGTCCAAATTGGAACCCGATCGCCGACCTCACAGGTCCAAGCGGCGTGCCAGACGGGAGAGTTGACATCAGAGACATAGCCTACGTAGCAAAACAGTTCGGAACAAGCGGAAATAGCACCAACTGGACAAACATCACCACATACGTCGACACAACAAGCAACGTCATCTACGGAATAACTACACACTTCTCAATCATAGGCATACACCAAGGTTGATTCAACCTCACCTTTTTTCAGAGAAGGTGGGTGGAGGCAGAATGCCATGAACTAGGCTTGAAACAAAGCATCATGCCGAATTTTCTGTTTGTAATAGAAGGAAGGAGAGAAGAATAAACGCTGGGCAAGCGTTATAGATATTAGCAACGATTTGCAAAAGCTGCTTCTATCTAAGGGATAAAGATGGAGAAAATCATAGCCTATTGTGGGATCACGTGTTCTGATTGCCCAACCTTCTTGGCCACGAAAAAGAACGACGCTGCGGAAAAAAAGAGAGTGGCCGATTTGTGGACAAAACAGTACGGTCACCCGTTTAAACCAGAAGACATCAACTGCGACGGCTGCCTGACAAGGGGGACGCGTGTCTTCAATTACGCTCAAATCTGTGAAATCAGAAAGTGCGGGCAACAGAGAAACGTGAAGAACTGTGCCTACTGCGATGACTACAAGTGCGAGAAGATTTCAAAACTCCATGAACAAGCCCCAAAAGCAAAAGAGACACTTGACGAAATAAGGAGAAATCCAGGCAAGAACACGAAGCATTGAAAGTCACAAACAAACAGAGCTTCTAACTGGCGTCAAAGCCCTCAGGCTTGAATCTCTCTGGCTCAAATACTTCAGACGAACCTAGCGCCTGTTCATCATTTTTAGAAACTGCGAGCGCCTTATATCTCTCAGACGACAACAATCTAATCAAGGAGAGAGGGGGTAGGGAATCGACTCTTTCAGCGCGTTTGTGGACTGCGATTTTGTTGGTCGTTCTAACATGCACCTTGGTTTCCTCGGTACTTACGGTGTCCGCTTCAGCTTGCACGAACATAAACGTGGGCACGGCCTACAGTATGATAACAGGCGGTGCCTACCCCAACCTTGTAATTCTAGACGTTAGAACGAAGAGTGAGTATGACAGTGGACACATATACGGTGCGCTTCTGATACCTGTTGCGAATCTGTCGGCAAGGATAAGTGAACTGTTAAAATACGTGAACGACCCGATGATCGTGTACGTGGGTCAGGCGGTCGAAGCACAATCGCCTGCCAGACTCTCGTTTCAAATGGTTTTACGAATGTCTACAACATGACTGGAGGCATAACGGCTTGGGAGTCTGCCGGCTACCCAACGTGGATTTCAACGGTCCACGACGTCAACTCGACGTTCAACTATGATACCATCCAAGCAGCCGTAGACTCTACTCTTACAATGAATGGCGATACGATCCTCGTCGACAACGGCACATATTATGAACACGTGGTCGTTAGCAAAACGCTTTCAATTGTCGGAGCGCATTTGGAGGACACAGTGATTGACGGAAATGGAACAGGAACAGCGATTTCCATCACAGCCAACAACGTGACAGTTGAAAACTTCATGATACGAAACGGCTCAGGATCGGGAATTCATTTGATTAACGGAAGCTATGCGCAAATCCAAAACAACAATATCACAGACAACTACTGCGGGTTAAACGTCTCATCCTCATACAACATGATTTTTGACAATGAGATAACTGACAATGAATACTGCGGTTTGTTGATAACCGCGGGCAGCAGCACAATTTTCGAGAACAACGTCTCGTCCAACAACTACGGCATATGCGTAAACACTTCGCAGACCTTGAACAACCTCATTTATCATAACAACCTAGTAAACAACACCTATCAAGCATCAACAAACGAGGCAGCTGGCCAATGGGACAACGGATACCCCTCAGGCGGAAACTACTGGAACGATTATAACGCAACGGATCTTTTCAGCGGCATATTTCAGAACTTGACAGGAAGCGACGGAATAGGGGACTTAGCGTATACGATCGATGCAAACAATACAGACCGTTACCCATTGTTCGTCCAATGGATTTTAGGGCCGCGGAACCTGACAATAACTTCCACAAGTGGTGGAACGACGGATCCAGCTCCAGGAAGCTACACGTACAATATTACCGAATATGTTCAAGTGACAGCATCAGCTTACAGCGATTACACGTTCGATCACTGGGAATTAGATGGAAATAACGCTTCAGAGGAAAATCAGATCGGGGTTAGAACAGACACAAATCACACTCTAAACGCCGTGTTCACTCGAGCAAAATACGCGTTGACAATCACGTCAACTTCTGGAGGCAACACAGACCCAACAACGGGCAACTACATTTTCGAACCCGGAACAGAAGCCCAAGTAAACGCCACATCTCTACTAGGCTACTATCTCGACAGTTGGGAACTCGACAATGTCTACGTGGGAATATTCAATCCTATGAACGTTATCATGAACCAGAACCACACCTTACAGGCCGTTTTCAAGCCACTGGACAACGGGCATAACATTGCAACAAAATGGGTCTCTTCAAATAATGTCGTATTCCAAGGTTTCAACCTGTCCATCCAAGTTAGCGTTATTAACACTGGCAGCTACGGTGAAAACTTCAACGTTACCGCATATATCAATTCAACAAATATTACACCTCAAAGCGTGACGTTGGATAGCGGAACTTGCACGACTGTGACATTCACGTTGAATACATCAAGCTTTCTTTACGGCAACTACACGATATGGGCTTACTCATGGCCAGTACCAGGCGAAACTTTCACTGAAGACAATAACTGCACGGGTGGCTGCGTTTTCGTTTCGATGGTTGGCGATTTAACTGGAAGTTTGCCTTTCGTTCCAGATGGAAAGTGCGACATAAGAGACATAGCCGTGATTGCCAAATGCTTCGGTTCAACGCCAGCCAATCCCAACTGGAACGCAAATTGCGATGTCAACAATGACGGGAAAGTAGACATCAGAGACATTGCCATCGTAGCCAAACACTTCGGAGAATCTACCCAGTATCCATGATGCTTCTGTTGATCGTAGAACGTGGTTTGCAAACATTTCGGAACAAGCTCTAGCCGAATGAACATCACGCTTATGTTAGCACTAGAGACAACGTCATCTATGGAATAACCACACCATTCTCAATCATATGCGTACACCAATCATAGACTAACTTAGCAGCAACTTTAGAGACGGTGGCAGCGGACAGATTATCACAGTTTGCCGGAACTTCTAAACAAGTGTTCCCCTCGATTTTCTGTAATATATGGTGAGGAAGAGCACAACTGCAAACTCTTTCTCAAACTTAGTGCTAGCAGAGTTTTGATGGATTCCTTCAGTACACGAGTCTATGCGCTCAAAGCTGGATGCCCACCCAACACAAAAAAGGAGGCACGCACCACCCACTTTGAGTCATCACATTTGACTGTGCCTTTGATTTAAATTAAGGCAGACTGCAAAGTCTTAAAGGTTAGTTATTTAGAACTGGAAGATTGGTGGATGGATGGAACAGATCAGGACAGATAAGGCGCCTTTGCCGCTTGCATGTTACTCTCAAGCCGTGAGGGCTGGGGGTTTTCTTTTCATTTCAGGCCAAGTGCCTATGGATCCTAAGACCAAGAAACCGGTTGAGGGAGGCATTGAATCTCAAACGAGGCAAGCTTTGGAGAATGTAAAAGCGATAGTTGAAGCTGCTGGTTCATCCCTCACGAAGGTGGTCAAAGTGACGATTTTTCTCAAGAATATTGAAGATTTCAGGAAAATGAATGATGTATACTGCCAGTATTTTACCAAAGACTTTCCAGCTCGAACCACTGTTCAAGCGCAGCCAGCCATACAGGAATTGCTCATAGAAATTGAAGCCATAGCCTTCCTCGGGTGACACGCTCGCTAAACCAGATTAGCCGCCGGTCGACAACCAGTTTAATACATTAGGGTCCAAGGTTGCAGAGAGAACCGAAGAATAGCTTGGTTCGTACATCTGGAAAAGACAATATAAATGTTTTAAATTTCCTATGTGGCCGATGGGGATTTGGTCGGTTCGAAAAGAGCGCTTCAAGAAGAGTCCGAAATGAAGCGTGTCTCTGGAAGCTACGGATTTTGTTGGAGTCCAATGAGTTGTTTCTTGGCTCGATTTTCGCGAAGTCTAGACAGCACTTTGGAAAATGAGCCACTTTGTTTTTCACGTTCTTCCTTGTGTTTCAGTTCTTTGTATATTGCTTCAAAAAGTGTGCCAGAAGGAGGGCTGAATTCTGAGTTCTTCAGAGACGAATTTCGTGTTTGACGGTCGAACATGCCGTCCTCGACGCTTTCCAAGTGTTTCCGAAGCTTCTCGTCGTACTCAACCAGTGTCTTCTGAGAATACTTCTTCTTACGGTATCTGCTTGTTCCCAACTTCATTGCTATTTCCTCCTTCTATTTTCGGCGCGCCCACCACGCACCGACAATGATTATTAAGGCGAGCATCGTCCAGAACATGAGCACTAGCATGAATGAAGCATATGAAAGCATGTTATCAAACATATTTCCTTCTCCTTTCTCCAAAGGATGCATAATCACAGAAAGGCTAAAAGCATGTCTTCAAAAGTCGAAATAGTATTTTGTTAAGAATATTCCGAAACGAAGATAAGCTGGGCTGCTAGATCAAACTTGCCTGAGCGCGCATTGATCTTCAATTCATCGCATTTCTAGAACAGAATGAATCTGGATTCTTCTCATGTTCCTTATTAACCCAAGTGAAACGCAAACAGTTTTTTTGAACGTTTGGTCTTCAAGGCGCAGACAAGTATTATATAATCAACAATCTCTAAGAGAAACTTGTGTTATCAAGCGGACAATTGGAGAGAGGCTTTTCCCTTATTTCATTAGGCATCGTCTTTATCCTTGTGAGCTTCGTGCCTCTGTATTCATTTCTTCCATCAAGCCTTTACTGGGAAGCCAGACCTTACGTTTCAAATGGCCAAGACCTAAACCAAAACTTGGGCTTTCTCATTGCTGGGAGTTACGTTAAACTCAACGTATATGCATATGGTGGCGACGCACAGATTTCTGCCCAGGTATTGACTGTGGGGCAAGATAACATCACCAAAGAAGATGTCATCGATGGAAGCGGTGTTATTTCATTCGGAGTTCCGAACAGCGACTATTACAGTTTGTTCTTGAGAAATGCTTATCAATCCTCTTATCAGAACGACAAACAAATCTTGGTCAAAGTCTATTACTATTTTTGGAATCTGGTCCTCCTAACCTCAGGCATTGTGCTGTCCTTCTCAGGTTTTGGTTTGACACTTTATTACGAACTCAAAAATAGGGCAAAAGGAAAACTGACATATCCGCCAGCACCATAGTGAGTGCTAGAATACTATTCCAGAAAACTAAATTAACTTGTACCTTCAATGTAATGTTGATATTCTGTGTGCATTGGTTTTTTTTCTTTTTCTAATTTACCCCATAATTTCTGTGCGCCGCGATCTTAACCCATTCTGGCGCGCGCGGAAACATAAATAAAGTTTGGTAGATTTCTTAATACTTTGGACGATGAGGAAATCGAGGTACGAGTACGCTATTGTGCGGATGACATCTTTTTCCGCTGCTGAGTCCAGTAGAAATCAAGTGATCAGGCTCTAGCGTCTAGACTTTTGGTTATGGCAATAGATCCTCCTGATCCTCAAGTGAGAATGACAGTTCTACTGTGTCTTGAATAAAGAAAAAGGAAGGAGGAAAGATGTTAGCGTTCTGGTGGTCCTGCCACGTAAGCCCATACACTGATTAGAACTAGAGTCAGGCAGGCTCCTGCGAATCCTGAGACTAAGAACCTGATTTGAACCAGTTGTGGCATCACTGTCATGAGCCATGGAATTGCATAGTCAGCCGCGAGTTGAGCTATCACACCAGCCAAGAATCCTAAGAGTGCTACTATCAAGAAAATCTTTATTCTTTCACCCATCTGAATCCACCTTTGCTTAGCATACCGTTCTAAGCCTCTTTTTAGTCTAACTTACACCTTTTTGTCTATAACTTAAAAATGGGCAAGCTGGTCTTTTAATTGATAAATTAAAGCCTAAAGCACTTTTAGTTTGAGCGTATAGCTCTACATATATACGCGCATATTTCTATCATGTTAACAATCGTTAAGATATTTTTATGCGCTCAGTGCTGTTTGGAGGTAATTAAATTTGTCAGAAAGATTTTCGAGAAAATGGGAAACGAAAAGAGATGACACGCCATTTGGAAGCCGCATTAAGGAAGCCGTTAAGCCACCAGGTCCATTGAAGCCGCGACTAGACTTTGCCGTCAGACGCATAGAACTGCAAATACAGAAGCTTGATCAGGCCACTGACAGGTTCAGCCAAAGGGACAAGACGATATTCGCGAGAATAGTCGACGCCTACACCAAGCATGATAGTTCACGAGCCAACGTGTTTGCCAATGAACTTGCCGAAATTCGAAAGATGGAAAAACTCATAATAAACGCTAGACTTGCACTTGAGCAAATCGTGTTAAGATTACGGACAGTATCAGAACTCGGAGACGTAGTATCCACATTGGGACCAGCTGTGGGAGTGCTGAGATCAGTCAAAGCGGGGCTAGTGAGCGTGTTCCCCGAAGCAGAAAGCGAACTTGGCGAAATAGGGAACATGCTGAGCGGAATAATGATGGAAGCAGGCTCAGGCACAGGAATGACCGTGAACTTCGACAACGTAAACGAAGACGCAGGGAAAATCCTCAACGAAGCCGCAACAGTCGCAGAGCAAAGAATCAAAGACAAGTTCCCAGAGTTGCCACCAGGAATGCCGGGAATCCCAACGACTCCAATGGGCGAGAAATCGTCCACGGAGACTTCCTAAGCGTGAGGGAGTAAGACCATGTCACAAACTCCCAACCTTTTTCTTTCTGTCGGAAAACAAGTAAAGGATGAGTATGGTAGAGTAATAGGGAAGATCGCATCTTTTGCCGTGACCCCCAGAGGAAAGTTCGAAGACGTCTTCGTTGAGCGCGGAGACGGAAAGTTCTCGAAACACTCTGTCGACTACCTCAAGGTTGACGGTTCAGAAATCACTCTTCTCTCGGAGATAAAAAGTGACGCATGCATTCTGTGTGAACATATCCCGCTATTGTGGCGAAAGGATCAAGCGCTGGGGGATCTGTACGCTAAGAAGAAGATCGAGCCAGAACTTTACAATCAACTGCACACAGCCTTTGCTGAAGCTCTCACCCAACTCAAGAGCGACGCTCACACGCTTCAAGAAGACACGGATAAAGAAATCACCCGATGCTGGGAAGAAATCAAAGCTCTGAACTACGCACTCGTCCATATCGAAATAGAACATGAGATTGGAAAAATGGACGATCAATCTTACGGAACAGCGTTCAGCATGATTCAGGACAACCTCAAGAAGATCAACATAGAGAAGAGCGACCTTGAAGTCACCAGAAAAATGCTTTCAAACACGCTCTTAGGCGACAAACCAGGGATATCTGAAAAAGCCACGAGCAAGCCTGCAGAGGCAACCTCAAAAACTTCAAGCACGGTCTACGCGCCACCTGAGCTTCCCGAACCACCCGTAGTCGTTTACGTGAAAGAGATCGGAAAGACGGGCATTTAGCCAACACAATAGAAAGGGTTAGCGGGCGGAGGGAAAAAACATCAAAGGATTCTTCCACTCTGAACCTCCACCGCTTTGCGAAACTATCTCAACGTCAGTTCAAACACTTAAAGTTCAGAGAAACAAGCTTCAACAGGCAAGTTACAGACTTAGGGAAAGGGACAAAGCTCTATTTCAAACATGCGTAAGCGCCCTGAACAACAAGAACAAGGAAAGAGCAGCAGTTTTTGCAAACGAAGTTGCAGAAGTGCGGAAACTTATGCACTTCTTCTACGACGTCGAGCTCGCCATCGAACGCGTCATACTTCGGCTTGAAACAGTAAAAGAATTGAGCGATGTAGTGGGTGATCTGAAACCAGCGTTGAAACTGCTTCAAAACGTTTCACAAGAACTTTTCAACGTATTGCCAGACGTTTCTTCGGAGCTTAGCAGAGTCAACGAAACCATAACCGAAACACTGTCAGGGACAAAACTGAACACTGATGAAACTGTGATACCTGTGGACAGGAAAACACCTGAAGGAGATGCAATACTCGACGAAGTCTCAGGAGTTCTGCAGCGTGAACTAGCGAAGAAATTGCCAGAGCCGCCCGCTACTCCCAAGATCACGGAGACTCAACAGACTACCGTGAAAGAAATGGTTGCGCTGTCGGCCAGTTGTTCCAAAATGGCAGGCACAGAGTCAGAGGGCGCTGCCGCAGACTCTTCCCAAACTCTTTTTTCTTATAAGAAGGCCGAGTTTAAAGAAATCTCACTTACGGTTGAAAAACCATCGTTAGAGGAAGTACTCCTTGACTATGTGAAGAAAAGTCATGGAGAGATCGACATGACAAGATGTTCTGACGATCTCAAGATCCCGAATGAGGAGATCGAGAAGACTCTTGAGACCCTTGGAACGAAGGGTAAGATCAAGATAGAGTTGAAAACAAGCGATTAGACGTGAAATACATGAGTGCTTCACAGGAACTTGAAAAAAACGCGACCAACTACGCTTTGGAAGCGGTTAGACTCGACAAGCAAGGATCGAAGGGCATGGCCATAACCTTGTATCAGAAGGCCATAGAAAGCTTGTTGCAGTTAACGCAGCTGTATCCTGAATATGGACTGAACAAAGTGTACGTACAACGAGCCATTGCGTATCAAGAACGCATTAGAGCCCTTCAAGGAGCTGTGATGCGGGTCGAACCGAACCCAACTGAAACATGCAACGATGAAGGAAACGGAAAGACCACAGAAGGTAGCAAATCAAGCTATGAAGAATTGATAAAGATGGAAAAGCCGAGCGTTAGATGGGAAGAAGTCGTCGGCTTGGATCCTGCCAAGAAGGCCGTGAAGGAAGCTATCGTTTACCCGGTTCAGAGGCCAGACTTGTTCCCGCTTGGTTGGCCAAGAGGAATACTGTTATTTGGGCCGCCAGGATGCGGAAAGACGCTGATAGCTGCGGCAGTGGCGACTGAAATCGATGCTACGTTCGTTTCGATCGATGCTGCGTCGATAATGTCCAAGTGGCTGGGTGAGGCTGAACAGAACGTGGCAAAGCTGTTTGGTTCCATAAGAAAATCGGCCACAGAAGGAAAGCCATCGATAGTCTTCATAGACGAGTTGGACTCGCTGATGGGACAGCACGCGAACGAGGTGGGCGGCGAAATCCGGGTTAGAAACCAATTCCTGAAAGAAATGGACGGTATAGTCGACAAGGGCAAGAACCTACACGTTTACGTCATCGGCGCAACGAATAAACCATGGGACCTTGACTGGGGGTTCATAAGAAGATTCCAGAAAAGAATCCTCGTACCCCTCCCCGATCATCACACGAGACTCATGATGTTCAAACTCTACACGACTAACCTGTCCCTGGCTGCTGACGTTGACCTGCACGAGCTCGCGAGGATATCTGAAGGGTTCTCAGGAAGCGACATAAGAGATGTCGCACAGTCTGTGCAGCTGAAGCTCATAGGCGAATTCTTTGAGACAGGCCAAGCCAACAACAAGGAGGCCAAACCGCGATCATTAACGATGGACGATTTCAAACAGACACTTGAAGAGAGAAAGCCAAGCGTTTCACTCGATATGATCTCACTGTACACTAGATGGTCAGAAGCTTTCAAAGCCCTTTAAACGGAGGAGATAAAGCAAGGCAATGAAGTGTTGGGTGGAAAGGTTTGGAGAAGCATTGGTTATTTCTTGAAGAATTCTCCTTTCTCCCCTCAAGAATATTTCTCCAAACCCCACATGCCAACCAAATAGGCAGATCACTAACCTGCCTTGGAGAGAACATTTTCGAGTAGGTCTGCTAGTCTTTTCGGATTCTTTAACGCGTCAACATAAGGCGTTTCCAATTTCAGTTTCTCAGTCGAGAAGGGTCCAACGAAGACAAGTATAGGTTCGAAACAGTTCATAGCTTTGTACGCCTCATCAGCGGATTTTACCGTGACGATCTTGTATATGCGCCTGTTTCTGGCCACCAATTCTTTGAATCCCTCCAGAAGAATCACGTCTCGATTCTTACATCTTCGCAGAATCTCTCTCAGGGAAATGTTTTCGGCGCCTGTCTTTTCTACTGTGACAACTTCGTTGCTCGAGACGGCTATGATTGTTTTCGCTCCTGCCCTTGTAAATCTCCATGTGTCTTTTCCTTCGGTGTCAAATGAAAAGCCTTCTTCCGAAATGTGCTTTACCGCGGCTACTTCGTAATCCCTCTTTGTCAACTCTTTAGTCAAAGCTTCCAAAGCCGTGGTTTTTCCAGATTTCTTGGTGCCAACGACTGCGAATATTCTTGTTTTCAATTATCGTCCTCTGCGATTTCCATTTCTTCCATGAATATATTCTTAAGCTTGTTTCTTTTCATGTGTAATTTCTCTGAGGTGCTCTTCAGCCATTTGATGTACATCCTGAAAAGGTTTTGCAGAATCTCGGCCTTCTCAGCCTCGGACAGGTCCTTTTCTTCAGCCATCAGGAGCGCAAACCATTTCCCCGCGTCCGAAAGTTGATAAGCCTTAACCCACACTGTCCTTTTTCCCTTTTCAGCCTTTTCCATGTCTTCTTGCAAGAGTCCAAGCCGAGTCAACGACTTCAGATTCTCAATGATCGTTTTGTTAGAATAACCAAGTTTGGAAACGACGTCTCTTTGGTAAATCTTGTCTGAGATGCCTTGATCAAGTGAGAACTTCAGAATGTCAACCGCTGCTCTTGAACCGAAAATGGCGCTTAAAATCTTGGTTTTCTTCTCCGATGGAAGAAAGACTACGTAAGGGTGTAGATTTTCGCTCAAACTCTCCCCGGAGCCTGATCTGTCTCAGCATGGCTTAAGAGTTGCGGCATCTTGCAATAGGTTTTTTAGTATTTCAGGTGCTTCTTGTTCCAAGGTGTTTGCGACGATCGTTTCAGACTGGTTCCCCGTTGACGGGGACACTTTCGTCACGAAAGAGGGCTTTATATTCAATGTTTTCGGTTATGAGCATCCTGATGATAGAGTGTTCGCTTTTCTCAAGTATATTCCAGCCAGGTTCAAAGAATTTTTCCACATGGAGTTTCTGCAGAGAACTTGGCAATACGGAGCGACACAGCTCTTCAGGGCCGAGAAGCTCTACACTGCCCAAAACTATCAGGGTTTTCTTCAGACCTTCCGGGACAGATTCCACGACTTCGTGTACTACTGCCCGTTCAGGAAGAAGGATTTGATCAGCGCGCCTTTGACCTCCGTAGGAAAAATATACGTTCCGAGCATATGCTTGCGTTCACTGGAGAACCTTGAGAACAGAGACGACCTGCAGGAGGACAGTTTGGATTTCATCAATCTCCTCTCTAGCGAGTCAGGCATCGGCAGTCAAAACTTTGGAATTCATGGATCCGTAGCCCTGGGGATGCACACGATGAAATCTGACATTGACGTTGTGGTCTATGGGGCAGAGAACTATCGCACACTGGAAAAAACCGTCGAAAGACTGGTCGAAGCTGGAGTGCTTAGCTATCAATTTAACAACCGCTTGGACGCTGCAAGACATTTCAAAGGCCGCTTCGGGAAAAGGGTTTTCATGTACAATGCAATTCGCAAGCCTGAAGAGATCAACATGAAATACGGCACTTTCATGTACTCGCCTATTGTTTCGGTCAAATTCAACTGCCTTATCAAGGGTGACGCTGAAGCCATGTTCCGACCTGCTATCTACGAGATCGATGATTACACGCCAGCCAATGAAAAGTCACAGCTTCAAGAAGAGCAGACTCCTACATATGTGGTTTCCATGGTTGGCTGCTACAGAAACGTCGCAAGGCGAGATGACAGAATACGCGTTTCAGGAATGTTGGAACGGGTGGAAAACCTGAAAACTGGCGATTGTTTCCACCAGGTAGTCGTAGGAACTGGCAACAGCGAGGACGAGAGCATTTGGCCAATCTAGGCCTCAGAGATCGTGATGCGATAGTTACAAAGGAAGGCTTAATCTTCAGGGTGCTTGGCTATTCGCACCCATCGAACGCATACATTTGCGACGTTGAATACGCGCCTTCGAGGCATTTCAGGTCTGAAAATCCAAAGGCGCTGAGAACGAAAAAGCAGCTTGTTTTCTACAAATTCTACGAAGACGAAGGCTGGAAATTCCTTCGAGACATGTTCCCAGAATACCTTATCTTTCATGATATGTTGAGCAAGAGAATCATCGGCGTCATTGATGAAGACATCGCAGAAACACGAATGCCACATGAGAAACTTGAAGAGTTGAATAAGAGAGAACCTGGAGACGAGCTTATTGCCGCTCTACAGAAAGCATTGGGACTATTGATGCAGAATTCAGGATTATCGGTTAAGGATTTCGGGGTGTTCGGCTCTATACTTCATGATTTTCATCACCCTTGTTTTTCAGACTTAGACTTCACGGTTTACGGCAGAAAAAAAGTCGCCCAACTGCGCGAATCGCTGCAGCATTTGTACGCTGACAGTGCATCCTTGTTTGCGAACGAGTTTGAGACAGATGAGCCAATCAGGGGAAAACAATGGCATTTCATCGATTTCACGCCCAACGAGTTCGTCTGGCACCAGCGCAGGAAACTCATCTATGCTTTGTTTAAGGATGAAAAAAGTGGTAGAATCATCAAAGTAGAGCTTGAGCCTGTCAAAGACTGGAAAGAAATCAACAATGAATATGATTCAAAGACGAGAATAATCCAGAAGGGCTGGGTGAAAATGCTAGCCCGTGTAACGGGAGATGACGATGGTGCGTTCATGCCTTCAACCTACTATGTCGAACCGCTGAAGATAATGGAAGGGGCAAAATGTGCGGGAGAGGTGACTCGCATAATCTCCCATATGGAAGAGTTCAGAATGCAGGCCTTCAAGGCTGAGACGGTCCGTGTTGAAGGAAATCTGGAGGAAGTCGTATCCCCGAAGAATAGCTTTGTTCAGATTAGCCTAACTTACTGCCCAAGATACTATGAGCAAGTGTTGAAGGTGACCCCTCAGGTTTAGTTCATGCCAAGATCATGAAGTCTGACGGTTTGTTTCCGAGCAAGAGTCTGAAGTATTCGTTTCCCCTTCTATTCTGATGCACGTGTTCTAGTTTACCCCGTGCAAGGACTACCTCGCCATTTCTGGCTTGTTCACAGAATCTGCCGCGGAAAGATGTGATCTCTTCAATGTTTTCAACTCGTGGTCCCTCAAGAATCTCCGTGTTGCCTATCTTGTAGACACATGGCGTAAAAATCGCCTCCCCATCATCTGCGATAGTTGCTCTGATTTGTGCGTCGCCCATGTTCGTGTATTGAGTGTCACCGTATGTCTCGTCAATTTCTTTCCAATTCTTCACAAACCTAACGAAATAGTCAGTTCCCAAGAATTTGCCCTGCATAACTTTCCTCGATTCAGTTCGAACAAAACTCTCGAAATCAGCCCAACTGTCCTTCGAACGAAAATCGAACAAGACTTTCAAATCGTCTCGTGCGTAGGGTCTAAAGCCCCCGTACTCACTGACGGACGCGAGCGCTAACGTTTTCTCTAATGCCAAATGTGCTTTCTTGCAATTCTGTGAGCCATAAATAATAGGGTCAATGTCTGAATCAGCTTTGTGTAGTCCCACTAGGATTGAACCCGAAATCCCAATTGACTCCCAAGAAACATTCGCAGCTTTTTTCAACAATTCCGCCATCTGCAAAGCCTTGATTTCAAGCGCATCAAGCTTTGTTGCATCGCGCAATTCGTTTAGCTTTTTAGCAGGCCTATGTGTTTTTTTTATATCGAGAATTGGAACTTCGCACAACGTCTCATCGAAAATGTGGTCATAGATTAGATATTGTGGAAATTTCTTTCTCAGAAGTTCGTATCTTTCTGAGAGTGAGTAGATCTTGTCATATCTGGTTCCGTTCCTTTTTCTTTCTGCTTTCTTGCTCGGGAAATATCGAGGAAAAGCAATTGCCCTGTTTGGAGGATGAATCAAGCCCTTGACATCGAGGATCAAACCTGGAGCAGTCTCTATTAGGTCGCCTTCCAACGTTTTCATCGATTCAAACCTGTTGTTCCAGTATTGATTTCTTTTGTATGGCCCAGGGTGTTTTCCTTAGCGCCAGCACTATCGGAAGAGCTATTCCCGTAGCAATGGAGGCTTGTAAGAGTCTTATAGCTGGGTATATGAATGGACTGACGAGAAAGGCGGCGCGAGCGCCATTTAGCGTCAGGCCGAAAATATCTCCATAAACTGTGGGGACTGCGAAAATGTTTGATCCCCACATGTCATCCACTTGATTTCCGATGAAACATAATAAGAAGAACAATGTACCAATGTTTACAGAAAGAGAGAGTTTCTCGAACTTGCCGGAAAAGTTGATTGTCCCTTTTGAGATTCTGCTACCGATTATCACTGTGGGAATGATCAGCATAAGAGCGATTATCTTGTCCCAAATAACAGCCGCAGACACATAATAGTAGCTACTGAATGGTTGTGAAGGCGGAAGAAAAAGAAAAACTACAATCAGGAGAGCAAACGAAGCAAAAGCCCACTTCCACTTCCGATAAAAGATCAGTCCAACAACTAGGGCATTCAATGGGGGAGAAAGGAGAAAAGGTGCTCCGTATAAAGTTCCGCTAGCAGGCGGTAACACCCATGTTACAAATGCACCCAGAAAAGCAGCCAATGCGCCTAAATAGGGGCCTAACAAGAGTCCGAAGACTGAGGCAGTGAGCGCTCCAAGCGAAATATTTAGAGTCGGCACATTGATGACAGGGATTACTGGAGTTATTATTGATAAAATGTAGTAGAGCGCAGCAAAGACCGCAATTAATGCAATGTTGCGCGTTGACAGCTTCAACGATGCATATCTCCAGTGTACGTTTCTAACTTGCTGTGTATTTTTTTACATAAGATTAATAAGACTTTCTTGAAGACTTACGGGTGGAGTTGGCAATGGGTCCAGAAGAGTGTGCAGATCACATTTCAAAGTGTCTAGAATTGGCCATTCTTCTGGAAGCGAGCGTTCATAAACCAGGAAATGTGAGCGTGGTTACGAACTTCGAAAGCACTCGCTACGAGCATTTTCTTGCTTCCGCCGTGGCCGCAAGGCCTTCTTTCAAATACGCAGCAGAGCAAGGCATTGGTATTCAGGAGGACAAAATCCCTGTCCCCGACGTTGGTGTGGGCAAGATGATAAAGAATTGTGTGGCGGAGATTGAGTCTTGGCAACATGGTGGTAACACTCTGCTTGGCACAATAATTCTTCTTGTTCCAATCGCCGTTGCAGCCGGAATGACCTTACCAGATGGAGAACTTGAAGTTGCAAATCTAAGGAGAGATATGAAAACCATCGTCAATTCAACAACATCTAAGGATGCACTCGACGTTTACGAAGCAATAAGAATCGCAAAACCCAGCGGCCTGGGCAAAGCACCAAAACTTGATGTTAACGATCCAACGTCCGCCAGCAAGATTCTTCAGGATAAGGTCACGCTCTTCCAGATTTTTAAAATAGCTCAAAACTATGACACGATTTGCTCTGAATGGGTCCTCAACTACCCCATAACCTTTGATCTTGCCTACCCATTCTTTTCCAAACGGATTGCCTGTGGCGATGACTTGAACCAAGCCATACTTCACACTTTCTTGGAGGTCCTCGCAAAATATCCAGACACTTTTATAGCAAGAAAGGCGGGCATCGACAAAGCCAAAGAGGTTTCGGCTGAAGCAGCACAAATCCTCAGCCTTGGCGGGCTTGAAACTTCTGACGGAAAACGATGTCTGGCGGAGTTTGACGCGAAGCTTCGCAGGTTTAGCAATCTCTTGAATCCTGGAACCACTGCGGATATTCTCGCCGCTGCCTTGGCTTTGAGTACGTTGGGCGGGTACAGACCCTAACACCACATGAAATTCATCAGGACAGAATCAAAATGAACAGATTACAGAAATTCGCTGTTAAGATTTAAAGGTGGCAGCTCCAGTTAGAACATGAAGGCTAGGAAAAGCGAATGGAACAGAAATCACGTTTACGTGTGACATTAATAACAGGGCGAACGATAGATCAGGGAGTTGGAAAGGAGCAGGGAAAAGTCTCCGAAGTATATAGAGACAACGTTTCGATCTGTTACATTGATCCTAGCGATTTGAAGAAGCTCGGGATAAAAGAGAAGAACAATGTCTTGGTTTTAACAGAATATGGTTCAGTTGTGGTCAAGGCTGTCAGGTCGCTCAGGGCTCCGCATCCAGGACTGATTTTTATGCCCTACGGTCCATGGGCAAACGCGGTCATGAACCCTGATACCCATGGAATCGGCATGCCTTCCTTGAAAGGTATTCCGGGAGAGATCCAATCTGCACAGGAAAAACCTATGCTAAGCCTGCAAGAGCTCTTGAAGGAGCAGTTTGGGAAGTAGCAGTATGCCTGTCGTTAAGGCTGTGACCTGTCCGGTCTGCGGATGCTTGTGCGATGACATAGAAGTGACAGTTGAAGATGGGAAGATCGTTAAAGTGAAAAATAGCTGTGCCATGAGCGAATCGAAATTTCTAGGCTATGGTGGCCACAGGCGCCTTAAACCACTCGTCAGGAAGAACGGGAACCTCGTCGAAACTTCACTCAAGGAAGCCGTGACCAAGGCCGCGCAGATCTTGGCCGAAGCGGACTATCCTCTGTTGTATGGTTGGAGTTCAACAAGCTGTGAAGCCATACGCGTCGGTCTAGAGTTGGCAGAGGAAGTCGGCGGTGTGATCGACAATACCTCAACTATCTGTCACGGCCCTTCTGCGCTGAGCATTCAGGACATCGGTATTCCGACATGCACGCTTGGACAAGTTAGACACAGGGCCGATTTAGTGATCTACTGGGGAAGCAACCCTTGGGCTGCTCACCCAAGACACATTGAGAGATACACTAGCTTTTCAGACGGAAGGTTCGAGCAGAACGAGTGGAAAGGATACATGAGCAAGGTTAAGGCATCGAATGCCAGAAAGAAATTTGAGAGCGCACTCAGGAAAGTGCTTCCGAAGGAAGGCGTACCCGCTCCTTCAACCGACAGTAAGGATCCATATCCTGCACTTTTGAAGCAGGGAAGGAAACTGATAGTAGTTGACGTTAGGAAAACGAGATCGGCAGAAATAGCTGACTACTTTGTTCAGGTTGAGCCTAACAAAGATTATGAGCTTTTCGAAGCATTTAGGGCTCTGATTCTCAACGAGGAGATTGACGTGGACAAAGTTGCTGGCGTGCCTCTAGAATACTTGGAAGAAATCGCCGAGGTCATGATCAACTGCAGTTTCGGAGTGATTTTCTTCGGCCTTGGACTGACGATGAGCACGGGGAAACTGAGAAACGTTGACGCAGCACTCTCATTGACTCGCGACTTGAACATGCGCACAAAATTCATGATAATACCCATGAGAGGGCACTTTAACGTAACAGGAGCAGACACAGTCTTCACTTGGCAAACAGGCTTTCCATACGCTGTAGACTTTTCTCTGGCTTACCCAAGATACAATCCAGGAGAAACGACGGCCGTTGACGTGCTCCTCCGCGAAGAGTCAGACGCAGCCTTAGTCGTTGCCTCAGATCCAATAGCGAATTTTCCCAAAAAAGCCGCTCAACACATGGTCAAGAAACCTCTGATAGTCATAGATCCACACATGAACGCAACTTCACAGATGGCTGATGTTGTTTTTCCATCAGCTTTCGTCGGAATAGAAGCTGAAGGAACAGCGTACCGCATGGACCATGTGCCCCTACCGCTTAAGAAAGTCGTCACACCCCCAAAAGGTGTGCTCACTGACCAAGAGATACTGAAGAGGATCCTTTCAGAGGTCAGAAAAATCAAAGCTAGCAGCAGCGCGGAGGCAGCATAGGTGGAGCTTCTGATAAAGAACGGTTACGTCTTCGATCCGATAAACAGGATCAACGGCGAAAGAATGGATATCGCCGTCAAGAATGGCAAGATCGTCGAAAAAGTCATGGAGCGCAGGGCCCGCAAGATAGATGCTTCGGGAATGATCGTGATGCCGGGCGGCGTTGACATTCACACTCACATTGCAGGGTCAGAGGTGAACACTGGAAGACTCCTCAGGCCTGAAGACCACTACAAGGACGTGGAAGCTAAAACTTCAAAGACAAGGTCGGGAGTCGGGTATTCGATTCCGTCCACTTTCACCACTGGCTACAGGTACTCTCGGATGGGCTACACGACGATAATGAACCCCGCAATGCCTGCTCTAGAGGCTAAACACACGCATGAAGAACTCAACGACACGCCGATGCTTGACAAGGCCACATATCCACTCCTCGGAGACTGGTGGTTCGTACTCGAATACCTGGGGCAAGGAAAAATCGATGAACTGGCGAGACATGTTGCGTGGATGATAAACACAACTAAGGGCTACGCCATAAAAATAGTAAATCCAGGCGGGTTAGAAGCTTGGGGATTCGGACAGAACGTTCACGGTTTAGATGATCAGGTTCCCTACTTCTGCGTTACTCCCCGTGAGATTATCCGCGGACTGTGCAAAGTGAACACGCTACTGAACCTTCCACACACAATTCATGTTCACACGAACAATCTTGGACAGCCAGGGAATTATGCTACGGCTTTAGAAACTATGAGTTGTGTCGAAGATCTAGCTACTAAGAATAAGCCAGTAATTCACATTACGCATTGCCAGTTCAGTTGCTTCAAGGGTGACGATTGGCGAACCTTGGAATCAGGAGCAGAGGAAATATCGCGTTACGTAAACTGCCATCGTCACGTTACGATGGATATGGGACAAGTGATATTCGCGGAGACGACGACGATGACAGCGGACGGCCCATTCCAGTTCGGGCTTCAAGAGCTGACTGGAAACAAGTGGGTGAACCATGACGTGGAAACTGAGACAAGCGCTGGCATCGTGCCCTTCCACTATCGCCGCAAGAGCTACGTTCACGCGATCCAATGGTCAATCGGACTGGAACTCGCCTTGCTAATAGAAGACCCGTGGAAAATCTTTATGACTACAGACCACCCTAACGCTGGTCCGTTCACATACTACCCGAGAATAGTCGCTTGGCTGATGAGCAGGAAAGCCAGAGAAGCAACGATGAAAAGAATCAACCGTCGAGCCCGAAACAACAGCCTCCTCAATTCAATCACTCGCGAACTCGGATTCAATGAAATTGCCATAATGACTAGAGCAGGCCAAGCAAGGGCTCTCGGGCTTGAGAACAAAGGGCATCTGGGTATCGGAGCAGATGCAGACATTGCCGTGTACAACGTGAACCCGCAAACGATCGATCCAGCGGTTAAGTACAAGACCGTCCGACGAGCATTAAAACATGCTGCCTACACGATTAAAGAGGGCGAAATCGTAGTCAAGAATGATGAGATAGTAAAGCCCGCAGAGGGAGCCACGATCTGGCTTGACGTGCAAACTTCTGAACCTGCAGAAATAACCGAAGACATGAAAAGAAAATTCAAGGAATACTGGACCGTGGAATACGAGAATTACCCAGTACCTGAGCATTGCCTCATGAAATCTCATCCGAGAAAATTGAAGGCAGATGTTTAGATGATAACTCTTCGACCGCTGAAAAAATTCAAACTTCCGATAATCGCTGAATGCCTAAATCCAAACCTCCTTCAAAACAAGAAGCCCGAAGAAATAGAATCCCTGAAGATTTGGGAAGGAAACAAGCAGAAAACACTCGGAAATCTCTTCAAAGTAGAAGAAACCAAGACTGAACAGGCATCTATAACGATCGAAGGTGAAGTGAGCAAAGTTCGCAGGGTCGGAGCCTTCATGACAGACGGGGAAATTGTCATCAATGGAAATGCCGGCATGCATCTCGGTGAAGAAATGAAGGGAGGCAAAATAACAGTGAATGGCAACGTTGAAGCGTGGGCCGGGTCGATGATGAAAGGCGGCGAAATCGAAATTCACGGTAACGCAAGCGACTATCTCGGCGCCCCATACAGAGGAAGCGACGAAGGCATGCGCGGGGGACGTATTATCGTCCACGGAAATGTTGGAAACGAAGCAGGAGCCCATTTGAAAAAAGGATTGTTAAAGATCTACGGAAATGCAGGACAATTCCTAGGCTTTCGCATGCACGACGGTACGATCTACGTTCGAGGAGATTGCCAGGCAAGAGCAGGCGCCTGCATGCTCGAAGGCAAAATAGTAGTCAGCGGTTTTCTAGAGTCCATGCTGCCTACCTTCACAATAGATAGTATTAAGACGAAGGTCAAGATAGAAGAAGGCCAGACGGTCGAAGAGCTGATGTATGTTTTTATCGGAGATCTCGCAGAAAACGGGAGAGGCAAACTTTACCTTTCGAAGGAGAAAAATCCTCATCTAAGCATGCATGAAAAGTTCCTTTAGGAGATGGTCAAGTGAAAGAAAGTCTGAGCATAAACTGTTTAGCATTAAGCCTTGTCAAGAAACTTTTTGCAAACCCGGAGTATTTCGGAGTGAAGATTTGCAAAACCGACTCTGGAACGACTGTCATTGACGCTGGAGTTGAGGCCCAAGGCGGATTTGAAGCTGGAAAGCTCGTAACGGAGATCTGCATGGGTGGGTGTGGAAGGGCAAAAATAGCAGAGAGGAAGTATGGAGACTTTGAGCTTCCATCAATATTCGTCTCCACAGATCACCCGATCATCGCCACGTTGGGCTCGCAGTATGCAGGCTGGCAGATAAACGAGGAAGGCTATTTTGCGATCGGGTCAGGACCCGCAAGAGCGTTAGCACAGAAACCAAAGGAAATCTATCAGGAAATTGGCTACAGAGACAATTCCGACGAAACTGTCCTTGTCTTGGAAACTGAAAAGATTCCGACGACGAAACTGATGGAAAGAATAGCAAAAGACTGTAAGATTGACACGAAGAACCTCACGATTATTATGACTCCAACCACCAGCGTAGCCGGCGCAACACAGGTTTCAGGTCGAATAGTCGAAACAGGAATCCACAAACTCAGAAAAGTTGGACTAGACCCAAATGTTATACGATATGCTTGGGGATCCGCACCTATCCCTCCCATTCATCCGAAGTTCGCAAACGCGATGGCAAGAACAAACGACGCAATTCTTTACGGCGGAACTGCCTACTACTTGGTCGAATACGAGGATGACACAAAACTCGAGGAAATCCTTGCAAGAGCACCTTCCAAAGCATCAACGCAATACGGGAGACCCTTCATAGAGATCTTCAAAGAAGCAAAGTACGACTTCTATAAGATAGACCCAAACCTGTTCGCTCCAGCCGAAATAACGATAAACAACGCAAAGACGGGCAACACATTCAAGAACGGAGAAATAAACTCTGAAACCCTAGCAAAATCACTA
>Ga0187778_10000838_pt1 | contig 22043 bp, 16 predicted proteins | sample 1015_Q2_SP5_20_M_FD_132418 | JGI IMG/M metagenome (GOLD analysis project Ga0187778, IMG submission 132418) | Tropical peat soil microbial communities from peatlands in Department of Meta, Colombia - 1015_Q2_SP5_20_MG | ecosystem: Environmental > Terrestrial > Soil > Wetlands > Peat | place...
AGTTTTTTCTAGCGGCTCCTTGCAGCAGGCCCTGCGTGCGACGATGTCGATCCCCGGCCTGTTTTCTCCGGTTCGCGACGACGGCAAGGTCTACGTCGACGGTGGATTAGTGGCCAATCTGCCGACCGAAGTCGTCCGCAGCATGGGGGCCGACATTGTGATCGGGGTACATCTCGAGGTGGCCCCACCGAATCCGCAAGAACTTCAATCTCTTTTCAGCGTGCTAGGAGACTCGATTGACGTCGCGGTGCGGGAAAACGAACTTCGGGGACTGGCCAATGCCGACCTGGTAGTGAAGGTCGATTTGCACGCCTACAGCTCGCTCGATTATGGCAAGGCAGAGGAGTTCATTGGGCTGGGACAGAAAGCTGCCGAGCAAAAGCGAAATGTTCTCTCCGTCTATGCGCTCGAGAGCGCTGCCTGGCAGGATTATCTCGGAAACCAGCAAGCGCGCAAGAGGAGTGCCGTGCCCGTTCCCCAGTTCGTGCAAGTGGAGGGCACCGATCCGCAGTCGGCCCGGCATCTCGAAGCCTTCTTGCACCCGGTGGTCGGAAAGCCCATCGATCCGACGGTGCTCGACCACCTCGTGACACGCCTGACCGGCTTGGGCAAATACGATTCCGCCGATTACCGGTTGACCCATCGTGACGCTCAAAACGGTCTGATCATCACCTTGCATGAGACGAACTACGCCCCGCCCACCCTCCGACTGGGCTTCGATGTGGACGGCGCAGAGAACAATGACGTCACCTTCACCTTGTTCTCCCGACTCACTTTTATGGACATCGCCGGCTTCCGCTCCGAGTGGCGGACAACCTTCGAGTTTGGCAACACCTATGGCGCGCAAACCGAACTGTACAAACCGCTGAACCCCACCACGAAATGGTTTGTGGCGCCGCGCCTCGACGCGACCGATACGGCCTTCAAGATTTACTCGAAGAGTAATCCTGTGGCCGAGTACCGTCTCGAGCAGGCCGACCTCGGAGGAGACTTCGGCTACGCCGTCAATCGCTTCAGTGAGCTGCGCTTGGGTTACGAGGTTGGTTATCGCAGCGCCTATCTACGTCTAGGAACGCCCGCCTTCTCCTCCTACTCGGGGCGTTTCGGTGATACGCGGCTGCACTTCTTGAGTGATCACCGCGACGATCCTGTGGTCCCGCGCAGCGGCTCCATCGTAGAAGGCGCCTTCCGCTGGTATGACGCCAATCCGGGGGCGACCACCTCGTTCCCCTTGATTCAGGCCAGGGCAGACTATTATCACCCGGTGAGCGAGAAGGGGTCGGTCTATGCCGGTGGTGAAGGTGGCTCCAGCTTCGGCTACACCAACATCGGTGTGCCCCAGTTCTTCCTAGGGGGACCGGGACGGCTGAGCGCCTATGGAACCAACGAACTCTTCGGCAATCAGTATTACGACATTCAACTGGGCTACCTGCACAATCTGCTGACCCTGCCGCCTTTCGTTGGCAAATCCGTGTACGCGACCGGAGCTTACGAATTCGCCAAAATGTATAACTTTCCCAACGAAAGCAAATTCCCGAACGACGTAGCCGTCGGCGTTATCGCCCAGACCGTCGCCGGGCCACTCTTCATGGGCGCCAGCTACGGAGATACCGGTCACAGGAAGTGGTTTTTCCAATTCGGGCACATCTTTTAGAGTCGTCCACACCTGCTCGCCTCCAAGCCCTGCCGGCCGGATTCGACTAGCCGTTGACCTGGTCGATCGTGGGCGGTGAAAGTTCCATTTCTGTCCCCTCGCCTCGGGAGGCATCCGAGAATTTTTCCCCAGGACATCAGGGAGCATTCGGTTAGCCGCGATGGATCAGCCTATGTTATAAGTGCCTGGTTTCCTGTTTTTGGTCTCTCCCGCATGACCGGCCGCCGCACCAGCGCGTCCCCGCCTTTAATCAAGCTGGATTCTGCCTTTTCTACCGGTATCGCTGCCTTGATCGTTAGCCTTTTGTGTTACCTCGCGGCCAGGCTGGGGGGGGCGCTCATGCTGCGTCCGCAAATGGTTTGGCCCCTATGGCCGGGCTGCGCTCTGTTGGTGGCGGTGTTGTCGTTGACGCCGAAGAAGAGCTGGCCGGTTCTCATCGCAGCCGGCCTTGCTGGGTTTCTGCTGTACGATTTGCCTGCGGGTCTCACGCTTCGCTCCTCGGGCATACTCAATCTCGGCGACACCGTGGAAGTTCTCGTGGCCACCCTAGGGCTGAACCTCCGCATCGGGCCCGTGCCTCGCCTGGACAGTGTTCGATCCCTGGCCAGGTATGTGTTTTTCGCCGTAATCCTGGCCCCTATTTCTGCGGCCTGCGCGGGTATCGTCGCCCTGGGAGGCAGCTCTTGGGTCATGTGGAGGATCTACTTCCTGACCGAGGCATTGGCGCTCCTCACGCTGACACCCGCGATCCTGGGAGTGGTTCACGCGGCGTTAGCCTGGCGCCGGCAGTCCCGGGCCTACCTTCTCGAAGCGGCCGCGATGATGGCGGGCTTGCTTGTATTTGGGTACATCACGTTCGTATCTTCCGGCCGTGGCCGGCCAGAACTTCTCTACCTGCTGGTACCGTTTCTGCTGTGGTCCGCTTTGCGCTTCGGAACCGTGGGTACCAGCTGTGCAGCTACAGCCGTTGCCTTTCTTGCCATTGCGGGTGTGGTTAAAGGCCACGGTCCCTTCACCGAACACGCGCCCCTTGACGACGTTGTGTCGCTGCAATTCTTCTTGTTATTCGCCGGCACGCCTTTCATGTTTCTCGCCGCCCTTGCCGAAGAGGACCAACAGGCCGAACGCGCACTTCGCGAGAGCGAGAAACGCTTCCGGCTGGTGGCCAACAGCGCTCCGGTGATGATCTGGATGGCGGGCCCCGACAAGCTCTGCACGGACTTCAATCAACCCTGGCTTGACTTTACCGGCCGCCCGATCGAGCGAGAACTGGGTAACGGTTGGGCAGAAGGCGTACACCGCGAGGACTTCGAAGCTTGCCTGGATACCTACACCCAGTCGTTTGATCGGCGCGAAGCATTCTGCATGGAGTACCGGCTGCGCCGTCACGATGGCGAGTACCGCTGGGTCTTAGACAATGGGGTTCCAAGGTTTCATCTCGATGGTTCCTTCGCAGGTTACATCGGATCCTGCGTCGATGTGACCGACCGCAAGCAGGCGGAAGACAGGCTCGCGCAGGCCAATGAGCGCTGGCACCTCGCCATGGACTCCGGGCACATTGGCGGCTGGGAATGGGACATCAAGAACGAAAGAAATCTTTGGTTTGGGAAGGCGCACGAACTTTTGGGAGTACCCCTCGACGAACCCTCGGCATCGGCGCACGCTTTCTGGGACCATGTGCATGCGGAGGATCGTGTTCGATTGCGGGATGCCCTGGATAGCGCCAGGCAGAACCACACCGAGTTCAACCACGAGTTTCGCGTGGTCTGGCGGGATGGAACCGTACATTGGTTGCGATCGCGCGGGAGTTACTTCTATGCCGCCGATGGTAGTCCGCAGCGCGTGCTGGGTATCTCGGTGGACATCACGGAACGCAAGCGTGCGCAGGAGGCGCTTCGCGAGAGTGAAGAGCGGTTCCGGCTTGCCGCCGAAGCCGGCAGAATGTTTGCCTACGAGTGGGACCTTACGACCGATGTCGTCATCCGATCCCAGGAGTGTGCCGCTATCCTCGGTCTGACCGGAAACCTCACCTGCACGACCAATCGAGAAGTGCTGGCCAGCCTTCACCCGGACGATCGAACGCGGCTGACAGCCGCCGTGGCGGACCTGACCCCGGAACGCCCCGTGTACCGAACCGAAATCCGCGTCCTTCGTCCGGATGGTGGCGTGGTGTGGCTGGAGAGAACAGGGCGCGGATTCTTTGATGCCCGAGGCCAGCTGAGGAAGGTAATCGGCATGGCAGTCGACATCACCGAGCGCAAGCAGGCCGAAGACACTCTGCGGCAGAGTGAAGAAAGGTTCCGCAGCGTTTTCCGGGATGCCGGGGTCGGCATGATCATCGTTACACCGGACGGAAGATTTCTTTCTGCCAACGGGACATTTTGCGACTACCTTGGCTACACCGAAGAGGAACTCTTGCACCAGTCAGTCGAAGCCGTTACCGTCCCCGAAGATTGGCCGGCCTTTTCTCGCAAGCTGAATGAGGCCATCACTCTGGGACGAACCTTCAAGCGGTTCGAGAAGCGCTTCCTGCACAAAAGCGGACGCGTCGTCTACGCCGAAAGCAGTGGCTGTTGGATCCGCGATCGCGCCGGGAAACCGCAGTATTTCGTGGGCGAGGTGCTGGACCTGACCGAGCGCAAGCAGGCGGAAGAGGCGCTCTCCAGTGTCAACCGGAGGCTCATCGAGGCCCAGGAGCACGAGCGAATCCGGATCGCCCGAGAGCTCCATGATGACATCAACCAACGCCTGGCTTTATTGATCGTGGAGATGGAACAACTCAAGATGGACCTGGCGCTGCCCCAGGAAGAAATCGCTTCCCGGATGAGTCGGCTGGCGCTGCGGGTCAGTGAGATCTCGAGGGATGTGCAGGTGATCTCGCACGAACTGCACTCATCGAAGCTTGAATACTTGGGTATCGTTGCGGCGATGAAGGCCTTTTCCAAGGACTTCGCCGAACGGCAGAAACTCAAGATTGAGTTCGATGCGGAGGCCGTTCCCCCGGGTGTATCACGGGAAATCTCCTTGTGCCTGTTTCGAGTCTTGCAAGAGGCACTGCATAACGCCGCCAAGCACAGCCAGGGGCTGTACTTCAAGGTACAAATTCGAGCGAGCCCGGGTGAAATCTCTCTGACGGTGTCGGATTCAGGCGTCGGGTTCGATGCCGAAGCCCAAGGCGGCAATCGCGGGCTGGGGCTCATCAGCATGAGGGAACGAGTTCGGCTGGTGAACGGCACGATCAGCATCGAATCGAAAGCCATGGGTGGAACCACCATCCAGGTCCGCGTGCCTTTCCAGCCCGAAAGCAGCGCCGAACTAGCGGCTAGTTGACGAGTGAACCTGTGCTAAGCTCTGCGCTGCCAAGTTGTTCTGCGGCCTCGGGGCAGAGCCTTGGCTGCCCCAGTTTCGGTGTGTGGTAGGCATGCGATACCGAGATCGATGCAAGTTTCCCCGTACTGGCAACACTGACAGTTCCAGGTTCCGACGACGTGTTCTACCTTCTCGTGTCGGCGAGAAAAAGTTCCAATGCCGTGGCGACCGTCATTGGACTGCGCGCTGGTGCCGGGGAGGCTGGGGTCTGTTGCCCGCGGGTCAACAGAGTTCGACGGCGCAGCACCCGGCACCAGTGGTCGCAAATTGCGCCACGACAGCGTTGACACACGGCGAGCGAAGAAATGGCGGGCAGCGGATCCCAGCTAAGCAGCCCGAACCCGCCGGCTCGCCCCTTTCCCTGGCCCTGCCTTACGCCTACGCCGGTTGAAGCTCGCCGAGGGCCGTGTTCGCTCTCAACCGCTCAAGGCGGGGCGATGGCTGGGGCCCCCTACTACCGGCGTGATGATCCGGGTGATGAGATTCCAGCCCTGGCTGATCCCAGCGGCTTAGTGTGTTTCTAGCGCGAGCGAAGGGACCTAAGTTGGGGAGTGAGTCGTTTTGGAATGGGGATCATGAACTCCGAACTAATCAGCCGAAGACGACGTGGTGCCGCATTGCATATTGGACCACTTCAGCGTCGTTCCGCAGGTGCAGATTTCCCATAATTCGGTACTTGTGATAGGCGACGGTGCGGGTCGTCAGATTGAGCACCGCTGCCGCTTCCTTCATCGACCTGCCTTCGGCCAGCAACTGTAGAACATCGACCTGCCTTTCCGTAAGCAGCGGTTCGGGCAAAGCTTGTTGGGTTCGAGAGCTTGAGGCAGCGGATTGCAGCTGCGGCGATAAATAGCAGTCGCCGTTTAGGGCCTGATAGATAGCCGCGACCAGTTCTGCGACCGCGGCGGTTTTGGGCAGATAGCCGGACGCACCCCGGCGAAACGCCTCAGCCACCACATCCGGATCGTGATTGATCGTCACATAGATAATCTTTACGTGGGGCAGCGTGCGCTTGATTCGTTGGGCCGCCTCAAGGCCGTTGAGAAGAGGCATGCCGATATCCGCGAGAATGACATCGGGCTGCAATCTTTGCGCTGTTTCGATCAGACTGCGTCCGTCGTAAACCGTCGCAACCACGTTAAACGCAGTGGCCAGGAGTTTGTTGAACGCTTCGGCAATGAGTGCGTGGTCATCGGCGATTAAGATGCGCGGGCGGCTGGCACCGGGCATTAAACACCCCCAAAGAAGGCCTGAGCTTTTTGATCTAGAGCAGCCCCAAAACGATAGAAATTCTTCGGTGCTGGGATCCTAAGCTCCAACCGATGCGCTGGCTACTGGTATTTCTTGCTAGTCACCGGGTGGGAGTGGACGGCAGTGGTCTGCCATCAACACTCAACTTGCTGATGGCCATAGGCGAAGCCAGGTGACAGCTCGCCCGAGCGAATCAAGTGATAGTAGTTCCTAGGCTTCATGGCTGCATCGGTCTAGGTTCGTAAAACACTGTAATTATTGACAGTTCCCTTCAGAATCTCGGAGAAGATAATCCCTATCGTGCCGGCGGAAAAGTCCCCGGACAAGGCGCAAGCTCGCCCGCTAAAGTCGGGATCGACTGGCTTGCCCTGGAAGGACGAGTATGGGACGCCCGGGGGTCCTGTTAGCGGACGACCACACGTTGGTTCTCGAAGCCTTCAAGAGGCTGCTCGAGCCTGAATTCGAAATTGTCGGGACTGTCTCCGACGGACTCTCTCTTTTGTCCTCGGCACCCGGTGCGAAGCCCGATGTCATTGTGCTCGATATTGGCATGCCCGAAATGAATGGCATGGAGGCGGGAGTCGAACTCAAGAGACTGATGCCGCGCACCAAGTTGATTGCTCTCACCATGAACGAGGATCCAGATATTGCCCGCGAGGCCTTGCGGCTTTGGGCGTCGGGATACCTGCTCAAGAAGTCGGCTGGCTCTGAACTGGTGAAAGCAATTCGTGAAGCTCTGCGCGGACGCACCTACGTCACCCCGAAAGTTGCACAGCAATTGGAGGACGGCTTCGTCCGGGATCCGAAACTAGATCGCAAGAAGGAGCTGACGACACGTCAGAGAGAAGTGTTGCAATTGCTGGCCGAAGGTCGGACGATGCGAGAGACCGCCGACGAATTACATGTTACGCCGCGTACCATCGCCTTCCATAAGTACCGAATCATGGAGGATTTCGGCCTCAAGACCAACTCGGATTTGGTTAAGTTCGCTCTGAAACAAAGGGTGATTGCTCCGCTCTGAAAACTGTGCCGGGGCGCGAATTGAGCGTCCTAGCCTGCCACGTCTTGCCCACCTTACCCGTTATCGGCGCACGCTTCTCGAGTCGCCCCAAAAATACTCTCGCTTTATAGCGACGACAGGCTGCGGCACTTCACGTCGGGGCGAGGCTCAAATGGCGGCCTCCCGGCCATACTCGGCTGGCACCGGTCGTAGGCGTTGGGCACGGCACATGCGAGACTTTGCCTGGCCTTCACAGTCCGCCAATACCGCACAGGGTACGAGCACGCGCACTGCCTTCGCCCCAGCGACAAGCACCGCTAGGTCGTCCAGCTGACCAATGACTGGAATAAAGCTTGGGATCAATTGAATGGGGCTCAGAATATAACCGAGCGCACAAGCTGCGACGAGCCTGGCCGACCACGGCACGTTGGGATGCTTGAGGATCAGTGTCATCACCCGCGTCTGTCGGACCACAAATCGCAATCGCACATTCCATTTCGCCGATTGGTCGCGAAGCCAACCGTCATTCCACTCCGCGACCCGGTCTAGGACTCTCGATTTCATGCGATTCATGATTACGCTGCGGCTCGTTTGTTGGCTTCCGACGAGGCGGCTCCGGCGCGCCCAATGAGTCGATCGAGCAGCACACAGAGTAATATGCTGATGACAAGATACAAGAAAATTGCGGGCATCGCCATTGTTTGCTGCGGAAAATTGCCGTGGGCTATGGCCAAAGCGAGCCCAGGGTGACGGCACGCCGTTCCTAGCGAGAGGACACGACGGTTCGCCTGCTCGGGTCCGCCGAGCCAATAACCGAAGATGAGACCAGCCAGCGTGAATGCCGTCAGACTCAGGACGGTTCCGTTGCCGAACAAAGAGTAAATGGGCCGGGCTTCGATAAACAGTACCGGCAGGCTGGCAAGAACCAGCAGCCAAGAGGCGAAAGGGCCGACGTACTTTGAGACTCGCTGAGCAAACGGAGATAGCGCGGCCCGTCCAGCAATGCCGAGAAGGAGCGGTACCAGCACCATGGTAAAGACGATGCGGGCCACCGAGCTGACGGGCATGGACATGGGTCTGCCACTGACCCTTTCAAAGATCGCCATGGCGATCGGTATCACAGCGATGGCCAGCACAGCGGCGGCGACCAGCAAGCCTACCGTGTAGTTTTCCTTGAGGCCGACCATGAGCGCCCTCTTGGGAAAAAGCGGCGGAACCGGTGACACAGACAAAGCCACCACTGCGACCTTTACCGCCGGGTCGAGATCAAAGTTAAGAACCAAGAGCAGCGCAACCAGGGGCATCAATACATTCATTGAGAAGAACGCGCGAACCAGCTTGTCCGGTCGTCGAAAAAGGTACAAAGGATCGGCGACCCTCGCCTCAAGCCCGATCGCAAACACGTTGAGCACAATGCTGACTCTTAGGATCAGTTCTATGAGATCTTGCAGGTTCACCGCACTCCTCCACCCGTTGAATGATGAGAATGTTGCGACAGGACGGACCAAGCGGCCACTGTCAACTCTGACAGCCGCTCCGCCTGGAAAGCGAAGTATCACGATAAGGCAGGCTTGATGGACGCCCTAAAGGGCAATCCTGTCCGGGCGTGGAAGGGCCTTCGCTGGCGAAGGACTCAAATATTTGATCAGCAGAACCTCATTGCCGTCCTGACTGTAAATCACCTGATCTACCAAATGCTGTGCCAGCAGAATTCCCAGGCCACCGGGCCGCAACCCGAGTTGGTCGCGGATCTTGGCATGACGAATCGGATCGTCGGGCGGATTGGCGACGGCGGCGTGGCTGATCTCGTCGAGGGTGAAGCCGACACCAGGATCTGAGATACGGCACGAGATCATGCGGCGGGCACGCACATACTCCACCTCTACGTACTTGTTGGGGTCGAGGCCCCCACCATGTTCCATCGCATTGAGCAGGATTTCGCGGAACGCCATTCCGACCTCTTCTCGCTCTGACTCCGGCAACTCGGCCAGTTCCTTCATGAACTGCAGGAGACGATCGGCCGTTCGCACCTGGCACCGCACCTCGAGTCGAATCCACTCCGGGGTCGCCGAGCGAAGTTCGATGCCATCGTCCCAAAATGGCACCTCCGTCGCGAGCTGGATCATATTTCCCAGCTGTTCGGTCGAAAACGGCCTGGAAAAAAGACTGAAGGCATGCTCTTTCATGGCGGCTATCACATCGGCCGGCGTTGTTTCCCTGGCCAGAATAATCAAGCGAGTATGAGGCCGTTGCACGTGAATCTTGCGCAACAATTCAACATCTTCCCTGCTGGATGTCCTCTCACTGGTAATTATCAACTCGAACGCTTTGGCCTTGGCAGCTTCGAGCGCTTCCTGGTTCGTCTGTACATAGCAGATCGCCCAGACTCCAGGCTTCAGGATGCCGACCAGCAAGTCCTTGAGGTCACGGTCTGCATCCACCACGAGAGCATCTCGGATGGCGAAGGGCGGCATTGAATTTCAGCAGAGTGTGGGAGATTATCGATTGCCGCAGGCGCAAAGCGTAACTGTCAATTCCGACAGTAATGGGAATCCCATGCAAGCAATCAGCGATCGGCGCTCGGTCTTGATGACCTGAACAATCGAACCAGCGTCGTTGATGCCAACGCCGAACTTACGGCTTGTCTTTGCGACTCATGCTGCCTGCTGAGCCTGGTCAGCAGCGAACTCTTCGATATCCGGAAGCCTCCAGGTTTTGTCGAGCACCGCTTTCTCGGGACCGTACCAGCGAAACAGCACTTCGAATCGCGCGCCCGGACGGGTGGGAATCCAATTCGATTGCTTTCCCGGGGGTGTTTTCGGACCGAAGTAGATGTCGGTCGATCCGTCGGGGTTGGTCTTGAGGCCCTGGGTCAGCGAAGAACGGCTTGCCCGGTCGAGGTTCCGGAGGAGGGTATGGCTGGCAAAATCGTAAACCGTCGCCGACCAATACTGCCTCACCGGCACCTTCGGCGGGACAGAGAGGCGATAGGACTTGCTGCCATTCAGCACGTGGCCACTCTTATCTCGCGTGACAAACAGATAGTATTGGCCCGCACCCATATGCTTGACACTGCTGAAGGCGTAGTAATACGTGGTCCCGCGGGCGTCGACGGGGTAGGTGTTCGAGCTTTTGAAGGATGTGGCCACGGCGTCGACCATCTCCGGATCGGCCGGAAAGAACCAGTGCGCGCCCGGGTAGAACGGCTCGTAGGCAGACTCGTAGCGTGCCGTCAGCCATTCATGGGCTTCTTGAACCGCCGCTTTGAGGATATCCGCGGTTTTGGCATCGGGCGCGAACCGCTTGCCTTTCTCTATGCCGATTGACTTCAGCGTGTTAATCATCACCCTATCCCTATCCAGCCAAGGCTCCATCTGCACGATACGGTCGAGTGCCTCGAAGAAGCGCTGGTCATAAGGAATATTGGCGTCAAAGACAACATCCTTCGCGTCGAGGAAGGTGGTCTGCGGCGGGTTGCCGGCGGCCCAGAGGGGATACAGCTTGATACGTTTCAGGTAGGCCACCGCGTTGGCGATATCCGCCTCGCTCTCGCTCTTCGGAATCGAGCGCAGCAGTGCGTAACCCTCATAGTTGCTCGACGGCAGTACGATATACTCCGGCGGCGCAATGCCGCGGTAAGCGGGCGGTAGCGTGAGGTACTTGCCGCCCTTGCCCCGATCCACCCCTGCGGGTCCTACGTCTTCGAGCGCGATCTGCCAGCAGTCCATCACGCTGCCGACGATCGTGCCCTCGTCTGCCGGAGGAATCTCGAGCACCATGGGACCGACCTCTTTTGTGTTGATAAATGGCATGATGTAAAGTGCGTCGGTGTTCGGAGTAAGCGTCTGGTTCTTCCAATCGGACGGTCGCGACCAGTAGACGAGCTGGTTGAAGGCGCCCTTGGCGTCGCGCACCATCGCCTGATACATGGCATCGTAGTTGACCGCCGGTATGCCCCAGATCGCCGCTTCGACCGCACGGCGTTGCAGTGTTCGTTCAGCGAGTTCCGATGAAGTGAACGCCATTTGTCCCTTCCTCTCTCCCTTCTTCGGTGCGTTCTCGCTCTCGCGACAAGGCCCGGGCCAAGCAGCTTTCCGTCTTGTCCGTCCTTGGCCGGCACCGTATTAGGGCAGCCTCCAGGTCCTGTCGAACTGCGGCCTGTTCGATCCCCATAAGCGAAAACCCATGGCGCCTCTCAACCGCGGCGCCTGACCAGTGGCCCTGTCCCTGTACCTTCAAGAACCTCGTTGATACGCCCGGCCTAACAACGGACAGGCATATACATGCGCATCCCTGATGGTTTCATACGCCTCCTGCGATGAGAGGTTGGGAGTAAGTTCGGATTCAAGAAGCGGTGTGCCCATGTGCGTCTCCGCTAGGATCGAATACGAACAACCAAGGCGCCCTCCCCCCGGTGCCCCTTCAAGCGAGCGGACCCGGGGGAGGTGAGCGTAGCTACAATAGAAGGAATCTGACACACCTACACCTGTCAGAAGTGTCAGCCCTCGCTAACGAATTGGATTAGTGCTCACCTTCTCGTACATTGATTAAAATGGAGAGTATAGGCAGGTATCTCACTCTTGGTCCCTGTCAAGATTGACAGTCTTTGGGGGAGACTCACACATTCGTGACTGCTCGGGCTTAGCTTCACAAGCGATTCAGTCGGCTAGTCGTGCCACCATCGTGTGCTCTTCGAGTTCAAGATCGACCCATGTTCACCGCAAGGTTGACGATCCATCGCGCCAGCCTTTTCCCTAAACCTCCCCTGCGGCTGGCACATCTTTCCTTCGCCGAGAAAAAGCTTCTCAAGCAGCCTTGGTCGTAGCCTCGACGGCACAGCCCGCTCCACCACCCTTGCCGGTCGCTTGGATCGCGGCATGCGCGTCGTCGGGCGGGAATGATCCAGGCTTGCGCGGCGGTTTTTCCTGCTCGGATTGGATGGAGGTTTGATTGATGACAATTACCTTCGTCGCGCGCTTTGGCCTGGTGACCAAGCGCAGACCTACATGGCACGCGGAGGTATCAATCGGCTGTGCCATGCGTGCGGCTGGACGGTAGCGCCGGCAATAATTGGGAGCACAAAGAAAGGAGCCGCCCTTGATCACGCGGCGCGGGATTCTTATTTCCGGCATCTGCGGGTCGTAACTCTGGTCTGCTGCCGGGAGGCTCCCGCCGCCGCAACAAGGTTTCGTCGCGGCGTGCCCCGCCGAGTACCAGTCGCTAGTCCACTCCCAAACGTTGCCGATCATATCGAAGAGTCCATAACCGTTAGGAGGAAACTGCCCGACCGGAGCCGTTCCCTCGAAGCCGTCGGTGCACAAATTCTGCCAGGGAAATTCACCCTGCCAGGTATTGGCCATAGGCTTGCCGCCAGGCGTGAACTCGTCACCCCAGGCATAGACCGCGCCGTCCAGACCCCCGCGCGCGGCCAACTCCCATTCGGCTTCAGTTGGCAGTTCCTTGCCGACCCATTTCGCGTAGGCCACTGCGTCTTCGTACGCGAGATGGACAGCCGGATGCCGGGCGCGATCCTCGATCGTGCTATCCGGCCCTTCAGGATGCCTCCAATTTGCCCCCGGGACGTAGGTCCACCAGTTGAAGTGATTGCGCAGGTCGACCCGCTGCGCCGGCTTGCGAAAGACAACCGACGCCGGCTGTAGCAGCTCGGGCTTGGCACCGGGGTAGTCTTCCGCCCGGGCAGGACGCTCCGCCAGGGTGACGTGTCCAGTGGCCTCAACGAAACGGGCAAACTGTTCGTTCGTCACCTCGTATCTGTCAATCCAGAATCCTTCGACGCTCACCGAATGCGATGGCCGCTCCTCGGAATAGTGATGGTCAGATCCCATTCGAAAGGTGCCGCCAGAAATCCAGACCATCCCAGGATCACGTAATGGAGTACCGATGCCGCCCGGCACTTCTTGAATATCGTCGGTTTGCATAGAAATCCTAGGACCGAGATCTAAGCCCGCAGCAGCTCTAAAGCCGCCCCCCGGTGAATAGGTGATTAGACTCCAGACGTATGGCGCCATAAAACTGTCAAATGTACTAGGTGCCACCAGTTGAGAGCCTCGAATCGATGGGAGCAGATATGGCCGTGTCGCTTGGGCCGCGGCGCACGTAGCGGTCGTCCCCGGCTGGATGGCATCGCAGATCCAATGGAAGGAAAAGCAAGTTGGTTCCGTGCCGTCGTCACTCTATGGTCAAGCGAGACGGTGGACGTTGGGTGATCAGTTTGACAGTTGTCGGCCCTGCTCAATGGGTTTCGCATGGGCGACTGTCCGGAGTCAACCGGTAAGCAAGAGGAGTAGGAATCTGAATTCTCTCAAGCTTGTTCTCAGACGCGGGCGAAATGCGGGTGTGCGTTGACGTGAACTGCCGACATGGCGAGCTCAAAACGGACGTGATGCGAACATTCGGTGCAGCTAGGAAAGGTCTCGCCGAAAAGAACAATGACGTAGTGGCTTTCTGCATGCTGCCGGGCATGAATTACTTTGTACAGCCCCGAACAGAGAGCCTTGTTTCCGGGATGAAGTTCATCGGACATTGATCTGCTTTCCTCCTCAAGTTTGCTGCCATCCGGACCGTCAGAGGCTCGCTCGCCCTCGACGTGTCGTCCCGAGTGGCCAAGTTGAAGACTCCTCAGAGAAGTTGGGATCGGGTTCGGTACTGAAAGGCTTGCCTCAATACGCATAGCCTAAGGTTCTGAAGACACTGGCATTGCATTTGAGGTAATCGACCTCTCAGGTCCAATCCGGTACTGCGACGAGGATGGGTGTCCGGCACGCCCTTCGCTACTACGGCGACAGCTGGTCTTCGTCGACCTAACAAATCCCCGATTAGCGCAATTTTTAATCCTAACCCACTGAGAGAGAGAGTTCCTTGCTGGTGCGCAATGAACAGAGAAGAAGTTCGCAGGGATGGAGAGGGACCGGGATCAACCCAGGTCGAGCTTTTCCGCAGCAAGAATCAGTTACGTTTCTTGGCGATCGCCCCTTGCCGCTCCCATTTCTTGAGCACGCGGGTGGCAGTAAACATGCCTACGTCCGATAAGTTGCCAAGTTGCTCGTTGGTAACATCTACATGAACGGCTCCCGAAAGCAGACGACCTGCGTCGTGTCCGAGACGAAGAAGCGCATTGGCTAATCGATGCTCCGCCTTCTGCGTCAGGAGGTCGCCATGAGGTCCGCGAAGGCTGCGAGATAACTCAGCGCAATTCGCCGCGTTCTGCGTAATTTGGGGATAGATTTCACTGAGCTCGCATACGCTGGCGTGCTTCCAGACGTACGCTTCACAGGCTTCGGCAACCTCCACGCTTCCCATGTAGGGGGCGGGTGCTTGAGCAACGATCCCAGGCCGAATACGTCGCTGGGAACTAGCCACCGCAGCAGAAGCTCCTTGCCTTGCCCTGTCACTCTGTAGTATCTAGCTTATCCCGAGGCCAGAAGAAAAAAGTGCGTGGCTCTGGCAGGACAGAAACCGGCGCCGCAGCCGTGGACGATGGCTCTAGGCGGCGGAGTTCATGCGCTGATCATGATGGGCAGAATGGAGTGCCGCTAAGGACTGAACTTCAAAGCAGTTGTAGTTCCAGGGACCCAGTTCAACATAGAGCCCGGGATGCAACATTTCCTCTCCGTCTCGGTCGTACTGGGCACCTGACAGAGTGTCGACGAGACGCCAAGCCTTCCCGCCCAGGCTCGGGCACGGCACTTGAACCCGGCCTTGAACCGTGGAGTCGCTGAAATTAATGACAACCAGATATCTCTGCTGACCTTGCTGCCATGTCCAGGCCAAGAGATTTCGAAAGCCCTGATTATCGGGCCAGCCGCTGCATTGGCAGAGACTCCATTCGCCCGCGCGCACCACCTTGGTGAGACTCTTCATCAGGCTCTGATAAAAGCTGCGCAGTGGCTCATCCGCGGGCTCCTCTGGAAGCCTACCGAGAAAAACGGGGAGTCGGATTTTTCTTCCCTCAAATTGCCCATCATGAAAGAGCCTTGCTCCGGGAAGGGTCGCGATGGCGACCGCGGCGGCCCTCTCCCGCTGGGGCGGAAATGTAGCAGCCGCGCGGGGTTCGTCGTGGTTCTCGATGAAACGAAGCAGCCGCCCTTGATAGCCGAGATCGGCGGTCAGATGAAGGCGAATGCTTTCCGCGTTCTCGTGGCACAACCGGTCGTAGAGCCTTTTGTCGTAGCAAAAGTCAAAGCCGTGTTGTTGAAGCTCCCATTCCAGATCCCAGTAAGCTTCGGCGATAAAGACAAAAGAAGGATAGGCTTTCTTGAGGGGCGCGATCACCTCATCCCAATATTCTGTCGTGGGGCGCGCTCCCGCCCGGTCCTTCCAGGTGCGCTCGAAGACGTTGTTGAGCAACAGCATCGCCATGTCGCAACGCACTCCATCACACTGGAAGGCAATGTCGCTGAGGGTTTCGATAACGGCCTGCCGGTGCCCCGGATGAAACGCATTCAGTTGCGCCACGTCGGGCCAGGCCGGGAAATAAGGATCGCGACCGCAGGCATAGATGAATTCTCCGGTCTTGAAGTACGCGGAGGGATTGCGCTCGAGATCTTCCGCTGTACCGGAGATGAAATATTCCGGGTGATCGTGAATCCAGGGATGGTCGGTGGCGACATGATTGGGCACGAAATCGAGGATCAGACGCATGCCGCGTCTGGCCAATTCGTTGCGAGCAATGGCTAGACCCTTCCGGCCTCCCAGGCGTTGATCGACCAGATAACGATGGACACAATAGGGGGATCCCACGTTGTCTTTCGGGCGAAAGTCAGGCAGGGCGCGATGGAAGTCCTCGAGCAAACTGCTATTTCGATTGGCGATCGAAATGCCCGCCGGACTTCTCTCCCAAACTCCCATGAACCAGACGGCGTTGAATCCGAGCTGGGCGAGTGCATCCCACTCGGCCGAGGGCACCGAGCCCAGATCGAGGGAGGCCTCGTACTTTTTGGTCAGCTCGTTCAGCCACACCCAGGTGTTGATTTCGTACACGACCGGGTATTTAGGCCACTTGGACATGCACATCCCTCTGGGGGGCAACCTTCGAGAACCCGCCAGCCTTGCCAGCTTCGAGGAACTGCTTGGCATCGAGCTGAGCAAAGATTTGCATCACTTTCGCGATGAGTCCCGTCCAGCCGGTTTGGTGGCTTGCTCCCAAGCCGGCACCGTTGTCCCCGTGAAAGTATTCATAAAACAGAATGTGGTCTCTCCAGTACGGATCGCTTTGGAATTTTTCCGTCCCGCCATAGACCGGGCGTCGTCCGGAGGGATCGCGCAGGAAGATTCCCGCCAATCGCCGGCCGATCTCTTGCGCTACCTCGAACAGGTTCATCATGCGACCTGAGCCCGTGGGACACTCGACTTTGAAGTTGTCGCCATAATACAGATAAAAGGACAGGAGGCCGCGAATCAGCAGCGCGTTCACCGGCATCCAGATCGGGCCACGCCAATTGGAGTTTCCTCCGAACATTCCTGTGTCGGATTCCGCCGGAAGATAGTTCACGCGATATTCTTGAGCCGCCATCCTCAACACATAAGGATGCTCGAGGTGATAGCGCGACACGGCACGAATGCCGTGCGGGCTAAGGAATTCGTTTTCATCGAGCATCCGGGAAAGTATCCGGCGCAGCCGATCGGGATTCACCAGAGCGGCGATACCACGGCCGTTCACACCGAGATGGCCGGGGCCTGTCGGATGGATGCTTTCGAGCAATTGCGGCATGTGGGCCAGACGCTCCCTAAGTGTCTTCGTGACGCCGGGAACGCACTCGCGCTGCCAGGGTTCGATCACCGTGGTAGCGCACAAAGGCAGCAGACCCACCATGGAACGCACCTTCAAGCGCTCCGCATTGCCTTCCGGGAAGCGCAGGACGTCGTAGTAAAACCCATCTTCTTCGTCCCACATGCCGCCCGGTCCGGTGTGATTCATTGCGCGCGCGATCCAGAGAAAGTGATTGGCAAATTTGTTGGCCACCTCATCAAAGCCTCTCTCATGGGCTGCCAGCTCCACCGCAATCTCCAGCATGTTTTGGCAGAACAAGGCCATCCAGGCCGTACCATCGGCCTGTTCGAGGTATCCACCTCCGGGCAACGGCGCACTACGATCAAAGACCCCGATGTTGTCTAGACCGAGGAATCCCCCCTCAAACAGATTCTTCCCGTAACGGTCCTTGCGGTTGACCCACCAACTGAAGTTCAACATCAGTTTGGTGAAGCAGCGTTTGAGGAATTCATAATCGACCTCGTGTCCGAAGGCTTGCTCGGTGCGGTGCAAGAAGATGGTCGCCCAAGCGTGTACCGGCGGGTTGACATCGCCGAAGTTCCACTCGTACGCCGGGATTTGTCCGGTGGGATGCAGGAAGAAGTCTTGCAGCAGCAATTCCAGCTGCTCTTTGGCAAAATCCAAATCCACGGAGGACAAGGCGATGGTATGAAAAGCTAAATCCCAGGCTGCATACCACGGATATTCCCATTTATCCGGCATCGAAATCACCTGTTCATTCAGCATGTGGAACCATTCGCTGTTGCGCATCGGGGGCACGCCTCGCTGCATGGGATCGTGGTCGTGTTCGTCCAGCCACTGGTCGACGTCAAAGCAAAAATATTGCTTGGTCCACAGCATGCCGGCCAGGGCCTGGCGCATAACCTGAGCTGCGTCGTCGGTTAGCCTTTCTGGAGTGATGCTCTGGTAGAACTCATCGGCCTCGCGATGGCGGCTGGCCATCCCGGAGGCAAAATCTTCAAATGGATCCGAGGTTGTGGCCGGGGCCGCTGCACATAAGCGGAGACGAAGGATCGCAGTTTTACCCGCCTCCACATTCAACTGATAGTGGGCAGCCGCTTTCGTCCCCTCCGCTGTCGGATTGATTGCGTCCTGTTCCCCGTTCACGATGTAGTTGTTGATCCCGTCCTTTACATAGGGAGCAGGGTTTGGGGTGCCGAACAGCCGAGTGTTGTTGGTCTCGTTCTCGGTGAACAATAAGGTTGGATCGCCTTCGCAGTAGAGAAGGTGGTTCCCGATCTCGGGATGGGTAGTCGCAATCACGCGAAAGTTGTTCTTCCGGCTGATCTCCTTTAGCGAGGGCTTGGTTTGATCGCGCCACCATGCCCACGTGTTGCGAAACCACAGGGTCGGCAATACGTGCAGCGTGGCCGTATCGGGCCCGCGGTTCGCCACCGTGATCTGCACCAAGATGTCCTCGGGAGCGCGTTTGGCATACTCGACGAACACGTCAAAATAGCGGTCCTGGTTGAAGATGCCGGTGTCGATTAGTTCGTACTCCAGATCATTGCGGTTACGTTGCCGGTTGCCGGCCAGCAGGTCGTTATACGGATAGGCCGACTGGGGATATTTGTAGAGATACTTCATGTAGGAGTGGGTGGGTGTGCTATCGAGGTAGAAGTAGTATTCCTTGACATCTTCGCCATGGTTTCCCTCGCTGTTGGTAAGACCGAAGAGGCGCTCTTTTAAAATAGGATCCTGTCCATTCCATAGAGCCAGGGCGAAGCAGAGACGCTGGTGGTCATCCGAGATGCCGCCCAATCCGTCTTCCCCCCAATGGTAGGCACGCGACCGGGCCTGGTCGTGGGTAAAATAATTCCAGGCGTTTCCGTCGCTGCTGTAATCCTCGCGGACCGTGCCCCATTGTCGCTCGCTGAGGTAAGGGCCCCACTTTTTCCAAGGCGCGAGACTCTCGCGGGCTTCCCGGAGCCTCTCCTGCTCTGCCTGCTTAACATTCGGCATACCGTCTTCCTCCGTGTGGATTGGGGTGAGCCTCCCCAGCAACCGCACCCGCGGGAACAATTGTTGTCCCGTCTACACTCGGGGCCGGCGCCAAGGTAGGGTCAACATTATCCTCTTTCTCTCTCTCTCTCTGCTGATTTGCCGGCGGACCCAAGGTTGATTGGTTTCGCACCGCGAGAACCTTGCCGCTCGGAGTCACGCCTGGCTGGAATGCGGGTGGCTGGGGTGGCGGCTCCGGCGGAGTCGGCGCCGCCACCGTGGTGGGAACCTTCGGGGTGGGAGTCGATCTATCGGTCGACGTTGGTGAGGGCTGATTTGCATCCGCAGTAGACGAGTACGGCTTATTCTTCGAGCAAGCCGTAAGAGAGAAAATCAAAAACACCAGAAAACGTGGAACATTGCGCCTTTTCATGCCAGCCTTCTCAACGGAGAGGAAGACTATCGACTCCAGCCGTCACCGGGAACTGTCATATATGACAGGTGGCGCTTGCGGGATGGCAAACGACGCCCAGTCTGAGTTACCTTCAACCACTCCAAGAGGCAAAGCCTCGACCCGCGATGCTCCAAAGAACCTTTTCAAATTGCGCGAGAATGAGTCAGGACCCGCGGGGAGAAAAACATTCGCCCGGCAAGTGCTTCCTTAATGGCGAGCGGCAGGTCGATGTGCATACGACGCTTGACGACATAACTTGCGCCAAGGTCCTGAGCAGCCCGAATATAATCAGCATCTTCCTGCACCGTGAGGAAAATCAGTCGGGCGGGAAGAGCGAATCGCCTCACTTCGCGGGCCGCCTGAATGCCATCGAGGCCCGGCATCGCGATGTCCAAGACCACGATGTCCGGCTTGTACTTTAAAGCCGCCTGCACGACCTTAATGCCGTCGCTCACGCCCGCCACGACATTGCATTCATCCGCCAGAAGTTCCCCGACTCGGCTCAACACGCGAGCGTGGTCATCGGCAAGAACTACCGTCGGTCTTCGGTCAAGCGAGCGCATAGCGTCAGTCTCGAATCTCCCCTCGCTGTCATGAGCATCTCCCGTTTAGCGTAGTTTGCGCATGCGAACAACTGTTAAAAGCACACATCGCCCAGTGGCTTCGTCCTTGCCCAGGGTTGGCGCGAGGGTTTCACCGAGATATTCCACAATTTCGATGGCCTCCGACCTTTTGCCGGAATCCCGTCTATGCCGCATCGATCCTCGGACACCTCTGGCTCTTCCATGGCTCGCATTGCGCTTCGCCGTGGTCGAGGTTCCATAGAGGAAGGAGATCTAGGACGTACCGCACGATGGACTGCGTGTTTGGTCTGCACGGCAAGCAGCTATCGATTTCAGGATCAGGCGCAGGAAAGAAAGACCGTGAAGAATGACCAGCGGTTCGCGATCTTCACGAAGCACTCAGCCAAATACGACATGGTGCCGCAGCGTGTACTGCACTACTTCAGCATCATTGCGGAGATGCAGATTCTCCATAATTCGGTACTTGTGAAATGCCACGGTACGAGCGGTTAGATTTAGCACCGAAGCTGCGTCTCGCATCGACCGTCCTTCGGCGAGCAACTGCAGCACTTCGACTTGCCGATCCGTCAAGTGGGCTTCGGGAACGAGCTCCGCCGCTTTCAGCCTAGAATCGCGGACGCCGGCTTTGAGCTGAGGGGAAACGTAAGACTCGCCATTCAAAGCCTTGTAAATGGCGGAGACCAGTTCCGAGGCGGCTGCGGTCTTGGGTAAATATCCCGAGGCACCACCCCGGAAAGCCTCTCGGACGAGATCCGCATCGTGATTGATGGTCACATATATGATCTTGACGTCGGGCAGGGTTCGTTTGATTCGTTGCGCTGCCTCCAACCCATTCAATAGGGGCATGCCGATATCTACGAGAATTACGTCGGGGTGCAACTTTCGCGCTGCCTGCATCAGACTACGGCCATCGTGAACCGTTGCCACCACCTCGAAATCTTTTTCGAGCAGCTTGTTGAAGGCTTCTGCGATGAGAGTGTGGTCATCGGCGATGACTATGCGCGGGCGGCTGGCACCGAGCACGGCAACCTCCTGGACAAACAACTTTTGTTTCTTGTTTTCCCGGAGAAACGCAGAGCGACCCAAGGGTCAATCAGTTGCTGGCCATCAATAAAACGGAAGCCGTGGTCAGGCTACTGTTATTTTCAACGACTCCCGGTTCATGAACAAAGTCACCGTCGTTCGTCTCCTAGATGGCTCGTTTCATGATAGGTTCCAACCGGTCCGCTCGCTCCCCAGGTTCGATCGCCTCCGCTGGGCCGACGCTTCCCCGCCCTCGACCCGCCAGTGGCTCGGCATAGATAAACTCGGTCGGCCGAGCGAAGCTGCTTCCCGAAGCTTCGACCACCTCTGCGATGTGCAGGAAAAGGTCTTCGCGGACGGCCAGGAATTCATTGTTGTCCTGTGTGAGAACATAGGCGTAGAGCTCGAGTTCAATGGCACGCGCCCCGAAGTTGACCAGTCGAATTCGAGCGCTCGGTGTTTCGATTTTCGGATTCTCTGCCAATAGCTCTTGAATCCCCTCGAGCACCGACCTCAGCTGCGTGGCCGTCGCTCCATAGCACAGTTGCAAATTGGTTTGCACCAGCATCTTTCGTCGAGTGGCGAAATTTTCGATATTTGCTTGCGACAAGGCTCCCGCGGGTATCGACAAGAGCGATTGTTCGTTGGTTCGAAGCCGCACCGACCGCAGCCTAATATCCTCAATCGTGCCCACCCGGTTCGAAATGCAACACGTGTCACCGACGGCCAGAGCCTTGTCGGTCAGCAGAAAATGCCCCCCAGCAGATTCTCCACGGTTTCTTGAGCGCCGAAGGCAACCGCCACACCGCCAATGCCGACGCCCGCCAGAGCCGTTTTCGTATCGACACCGAGAATGAGAACGGCAAACAGCGTCGCCAGGGTGAGGAGCACGTTGAAGACACGTTGCCCGAGCAGCATCAGCGACTCGGTGTCGGAGCGGTGGCGACGTTCCATCAGACTTCGGGCCTGCTCGAAAG
>Ga0187778_10000839_pt1 | contig 22018 bp, 19 predicted proteins | sample 1015_Q2_SP5_20_M_FD_132418 | JGI IMG/M metagenome (GOLD analysis project Ga0187778, IMG submission 132418) | Tropical peat soil microbial communities from peatlands in Department of Meta, Colombia - 1015_Q2_SP5_20_MG | ecosystem: Environmental > Terrestrial > Soil > Wetlands > Peat | place...
CCGCCATAAGCACGCGGTATCCCGCTAGCACCAGAAAATCACGCGTCACTTTTGCCAGCAATTTCGAGTCTTCCACGAGGAGAATGGTCTCGCTTCCGTTGGAAACTTCCTCGTTCTGATTGCGCAAGAACTCTTCGTCGGCAGCTCCGGTAATGCGCGGAAAATAAATCTTGAAAGTGGTGCCGCGTCCGGGTTCGCTGTAAACCCAGATATGTCCTCCGCCTTGCCGCACGATTCCGTACACTGTGGCCAGCCCGAGGCCGGATCCCGAACCCTTTTCCTTTGTGGTGAAAAACGGTTCAAAAATTCGGCTGACCGTTTCTCTGTCCATGCCATCGCCGGAATCCGTCACGGACAATTGCACATATGGTCCGGGAACAACGCCTAGATGGTCGCGCGCATAGGCCTCGCCGAGATACGCGTTGCAGGTTTCCAGCGTCAGCCGCCCTCCTTTTCCCATAGCGTCGCGCGCATTGGCCACCAGGTTCAAAATCACCTGCGAAAGCTGGCTGCGGTCAATCTTGACGTCGCCCAGATCCCGCGCCAGCACCATCTCCATCTGGATATTCTCTTCCACAATCCGGCGCAACAGCGGCTCCAGGTCGTTTAAAACAGTATTCAGATCGAGAAGTTGCGGCTCGGAGACTTGCTGCCGGGCAAAGGCCAGCAACTGCCGCGTTACGGTAGCTGCCTCCTCTCCTGCCATCTTGATTTGCTCGATTCGCTCAATGTGCGGCGCTCCAGCGGGGCCAGCGTTCAACAGCAAATCCGCGTTGCCCAGGATGACGCCCAGGAGATTATTGAAGTCGTGCGCGATCCCTCCGGCGAGCCGTCCGATCGCTTCCATCTTCTGTGTCAGCAGCAACTGCTCTTCGAGACGCCGCGCTCGTTCTTGTTCACTATCCCGCTGCTGCATAGCCAGTTCGCGCTGCACAACTTCGGCCTTGAGCCCTTCGTTCGCCGTAACAAGATCTGCGGTGCGCTCCCGGACTCTTGTCTCCAACGCTTCTTTGGCTTCCTGCAGTTCGGTCTGTGCCTTTTTCTGCAGCGTGATATCTCGAATGGCGCTGAAGACCAGAATCCCTTCTTTCGTCCTGAAGGGGCTCAAGCTGATCTCGACCGGGAATTCAGTGCCATCCTTCCGCAAACCGAACAACTCGCGCCCCGCTCCCATGGGCCTAAGTCGCGGCGACTCTCCATATTCCTTGCGATGGCGCACATGCTGACCGCGGTAGCGCTCGGGAATCAGAATTTCTACAGGCTGGCCAAGGAGTTCATTTCTCTTGTAGCCGAAGAGTCTTTCCGTCTGCGCATTGACCAGCATGATCTTGCCTTGTTCGTTGGCGATCACCATGGCGTCTGGGGCGGATTCCAGAAGGGCACGAAACTTCTCGTGCGTCCACGGTTGGCGAGTGGAACGACTCAAGCTTGTGGAGCGACGACGGTTCACCATGTGGGTCGGCCCTGGGTCCCAATCCTACTTTAATTCAAGAAACGTCCGATTATTCTACACCTCAGATCGGTTTCCGCCTCTCTGGAAATCGGGGGGGCCGGTCCCGCTCGAGTACCGTTCCCCATTGGTCTGCATCCTGGGTGAAAGACGGGGTGGGAAAAATTCGTAGCGGCTATCGCGCAGACAGGATCAAGTTCTGAGAAAGAACAATTCCAAGGACGTGATTTGGAGCGAGCCCCAGGTAGAGGGTGATGATCGCTGCCACCGAGACAACCATTGCTGCCGTCGGGCTCAGTCCTTGCGACGCGTCTGCGGGCAACGTCCCCTTGTACTCCCGCATGTACATCACAACGATGAGCCGCAAATAGTAGTACGCCCCTATCACGCTATTCACTGCCATCAGAATTGCCAACCACAACAAGTCCGAGTGAATAGCGGCCTTGAAGATGTAAAACTTGCCGAAGAATCCGGCAGTAATCGGCAAGCCCAGCAGCGAAAGCAGAAAAAGGCTAAGTCCAGCAGCCGCAAACGGTTGACGTGTGCCCAGGCCCGCAAAGTCATCGAACGTCAAATACCGCTCGCCTTGCCCCCCAAGTTCAGAAATTACCGTGAACGATCCCACGGAAACCAAAGCGTAGCTGGCCAAGTAGAACAACACCGCCGCATAGGCCGGAGCCACCGACTCCGGGTCAGTCCGCACCGAAGTTACGGCCGCGAACGCGACGAGCGTGTAACCTGCATGTGCAATCGAGCTATACGCCAACATACGCTTCACGTTGGACTGCACCAGCGCTCCCAGATTTCCTACGAACATGGTCAGTCCCGCCAGAATCCAAAAGGCCCAGAACCAGAACTGCGTGGCCGCATGAACCGTGCTGAAGATTCGAAGCAAGAGCGCGAACGTCGCCGCTTTTGGACCCGCGGAGAACAGCGCTGTAACCGGCGTGGGCGCGCCTTCGTAAACGTCCGGGGTCCACACCTGGAATGGGGCGGCAGCCACCTTGAACCCCAGGCCGACTAGAATGAGCGTTAGCCCAAGACGCAGCAAATTGCTCGAGGGATCTGCATCAGCGAGCCTCACCAAGTTCGTCGAACCCGTGACCCCGTAGACCAGCGCGATTCCATACAGGAAGAACGCTGTGGCAAACGAGCCAAGCAGAAAATACTTCACGGCTGATTCGCTTGCTTTCACCGAATCGCGCCGGTAGCCCGCCAAAACGTAGCTCGAGATGGACGACATTTCTAAGCCGATGAATGCGGTTAGGAGTTCCTGAGCGGAGGCGAGGACACCCATTCCTGCCGTGGCGAACATGATCAAGGCATAGAACTCTGCGCTGTCCAGCTTTTCCCGCTCAAGGTACGAGTCGCTCGCCAGAATCACCAGGAAGGAGATGAGTCCAACCAGCCAGTGAAAGAAAAGACTGAAAGTGTCGAACTGAATCTGCGCAAAAAACGCGCTGCCGAAGAAGCCGTAGAAAGTAGCCAGCGTGCCCACTGACGTGCCAACCATCGCGAGGAATGTGAGCGCTTGGCGATTCTTCAGGAAAGGCTGGATCAGCATCAAGAAGACACCCGTGCCGCACCAGATCAACTCCGGCAGAACCAGGCGCAGATTTTGCAGCATTTGCTGGTTGAGCGAGCTCATTTAGCGCGATGCCAGCCTTTCTGTGGAATTGTCCGCAGGGCGATTGCTTGCAAGCCGCGGCGTGCCCGGAACCGCAACCTCATGCATCACATTTCGGTTCATTTGTTCGATGACGGTTTTGCAAGGCGCTGCGAAACGCTGCGTAAAGAACGGCGAGCCGATTCCCATCCACAAGATCACCACCGCGATTGTCGCCAAAATCCACTTTTCCCGTACTGAAGCGTCTGCGAGTTCACGGTTTTTCTGCTGCGTCACCTCGCCGAAAAACACTCTCTGGTACGACCAGAGCAGATAGCAGGCCGACAAGATCACGCCTATGGCCGCCCAAGCAGCCCAATTCCAATGGACCTGATATGTGCCGAGGAGGATCAAGTACTCGCCCACGAACCCGTTCAGCATCGGCAGGCCCAGCGACGAAAGCACAACGAATAGGAAGAACGCCGCCAGTTTCGGCATTGGAGTTGACAGCCCACCATAGTCGCTGATCTCAAACGTGTGGCGGCGGTCGTACAACATGCCCACGAGCAAAAAGAGTCCGCCCGTAGAAATTCCATGCGCCAGCATCTGGAAGACCGCGCCCTGCATGGAAATGTTCTGGAACGCAAAAATGCCAAGCACCACGAATCCCAGATGGCTTACGGAAGAGTACGCCACCAGTTTTTTCAAATTGGGTTGCACCATCGCAACCAGCGCGCCGTAGATGATGCCGATGATGGCCAGCACTGCGACATACGGCGCCGCGCGCCGCGATGCATCTGGGAATAGCGGCAGGCAGAAGCGGATCATGCCGTACGTCCCCATCTTCAGCAGCACGCCCGCCAGGATTACGGAACCTGCTGTGGGCGCTTCCACGTGCGCATCCGGCAACCATGTGTGCAGCGGGAACAGCGGCACCTTGATCGCAAACGCAAGGAAAAACGCCAGGAACAGGATCATCTCCGTCCGCTCCGGCAGCACCAGCGCACCGTCGTGCAGCAACTTCTGAATGATTGGGAGATCGAATGTGCCAGTGGCGTTATACAACCAGATGATTCCGACAAGCATCAGGATCGAGCCGGCCATGGTGTAGAGCACGAACTTTACGGCGGCATAGATGCGGCGCTCGTGACCCCATATCCCGATGAGGAATGCCATCGGGATCAGCATGATTTCCCAGAACAGGAAGAACAGGAACAGATCGAGCGAAAGGAACACTCCCACCACGCCCACTTCCAGCAGAAGCAGCATCACGTGGAATTCCTTGATGCGGTGATGCACGCCGTGCCACGACGCCAACACACAGATCGGCGTAAGGAACGTGGTCAACATCACCAAGAAAAGGCTGATGCCATCCACGCCCAGGTGGTAGTTGATCGGCGGCGAGGATATCCAATGGCCAAATTCCTCGAGTGAGTAACCGGCTTGCCCGATGGGTACTGCCCGCAGCAGTAACAACGAAAACAGGAACTCGACAGTGGAAACCACGAACGACAAGCGGCGAATCCACAACTCGTCGTCGCTACGCAAGAACAAAAGTGCGAGCGCTCCGAACGCAGGGAAGAAGATCACAACGGTGAGGAGGTGTCCGCTAAGAGCGATCATTAGCGCACCCCCCCGACCAACACCGGGTGAAGAATCGGCCAAAAGATGATCGCAAGGACCACAATCGCCCCGACCAGGACCCACACTGCATAACTCCGCGTATTGCCGGACTGTGTGTGCCGGACGGTGTCGCCGACGGCAGTTGCTCCGCTGGCGATGCCGTTCACGGTGCCGTCGATCACGCCAACATCCACAACCTTCCAGAAAAGGTTCCGCGAAAGCCACATCAGCGGCCCAATCACAACGGTCTGATAGAGCTCGTCAACGTAGTATTTGTTGTAGAGGACCTTGTATGCGCCGGCGAGCGCAGGGCGCTTCGCGCCTTTGGTGTACATCCGCCAGGCAACAATCAATCCAACAAGCGCCGCCGCAACCGCCACCCCTGACAGAATCATCTCGAGAGAGTGCGCTTCGGCGCCTTCCACCTTTTCGCCCCCAAACACCGGCGCCATGAACTCCGCGAAGTAATTCCGGCCGCCCCAGAGTGCGGGAGCGGCGACCCATCCGCCAACCAGCGAAAGCAACGCCAAAATCATCAGCGGCACGGTCATGTTCTTTGGCGATTCGTGCACATGGACCTTGCGCTCGTCATACCGCGGCTGGGTGCCGAATGTCAGCCAGATTAGCCGGAACATGTAAAACGAAGTGAAAATTGCGGCGAGAAGCCCGACGCCGTACAACACTTTTCCGTTGAATTGGTAATTGAAAGCCGCGAAGAGAATCGCGTCCTTCGAAAAGAATCCCGCAAACGGAATGAACCCTGCAATGGCGATCGTTCCCGTCAGCATGCACCAGAACGTGACCTTGATCTTGGAAGCCAGCCCGCCCATTCCCCACATGTCCTGCTCGCCGCCGATCGCATGGATCACGCTGCCGGCCGAAAGGAAAAGGAGCGCCTTGAAGAAGGAGTGTGTCATCAAATGGAAAATGCCTGCGCCGAACGCGCCGACGCCGCAGGCAAGGAACATGTAGCCCAGTTGGCTGACCGTGGAATACGCGAGAACACGTTTGATGTCCGATTGCACCAAGCCAATGGTTGCGGCAAAAAACGCTGTTGCGCATCCCACAATTGCCACGACGTACATCGCGGTGAGCGAATGGGTGAAGAGCACGTTGGAGCGTGCGACTACATACACGCCAGCGGTCACCATCGTCGCCGCGTGGATCAAAGCGCTGACGGGTGTTGGGCCCTCCATCGCGTCCGGCAGCCAGACGTACAGCGGAATCTGCGCGGACTTACCTGTGGCGCCCATGAAGAGCAGAAGGCAAGTCACCGTCATGATTCCAAACGTTCCGATGGGCTCGACCCCAACGTTTCCGTTCGTGACCGTATCGAATATGGTCTGGAAGTCGAGAGAGTGATACGAACGGAAGAGCAGAAACATTCCCAACATGAAGCCGAAGTCGCCGATGCGGTTCACGATGAAGGCTTTCTTGCCCGCGTCGGATGCCGATTGCCTCAGGAAATAGAAGCCGATGAGCAAGTAGCTGCAGAGACCGACGCCCTCCCAGCCGACGAAGAGAAAAGCAAAATTCGCGGCCAGAACCAGAATCAGCATGAAGAACATGAACAGATTCAGGTAGGAGAAGAAGCGGTAGTAGCCGCCCTCATGCGCCATGTATCCCGTGGAGTAAATGTGAATCAGGAAGCCGACGCCCGTCACCACCAGCACCATGACCACCGTAAGCTGGTCGAACTGCAGGTCAAAGCCCGCGCGGAAATTCCCGGCTACAATCCAATCGAAAAAGGGCTTCACAAAGGCATGGTGACGCGTTTCGTAATAGCCGTGGAATTCGCGTACCGCTTCCAGCGCGCAAGCGAAGGAAAGCCCCGTAGAACCGAGCGCGATAATGTTGACAATTTTGTTCGGCCATTTTGAACCGAGAAGGCCATTGATCGCCGAGCCCAGTAGCGGCAGGAGCGGAATAATCCACAGGTAGTCGAGTATCGGATGCGCAGGTGTCGGCATTAGAGTTTGAGTAGATCCACGCGCTCAACGTTGAGCGAACGACGGTTGCGCGACGTAAGAATGATGATGCCCAGACCCACGGCCGCTTCCGCAGCCGCCACCACAATCACAAACAAGACAAAGACTTCACCATCCGCCTTGTGAAGCGCTTGACTGAATGCCACGAACGCCAAATTTACCGCGTTCAGCATCAACTCGATGGACATGAACAGCGTGATGATGTTTCGTTTGAAAACGAAGCCCACGATTCCCAGCCCGAAGAGAATCGCACTCAATAACAGGTAATGGCCTGTTGGGATCATGGTCAGCTCTCCCGCTGGGCCAGCACAATCGCGCCCAGAATCGCTACGAGGATCAGGAAAGAAGTCAGCTCAAACGGATAAACAAATTCGTTAAACAACAACAAGGAGAGTGTCTTTGTGGAGGTGAGAGCCCCGCTCGGCTCCGCCGCGGGCAAAGAACCGCTCGACCAGGCAATGGCAGCCGCGATGAAGCCGGTCGTGGCCACGGCCAGCGGAATCCCGGCGTAGGTCGCGAGCTTGGAAAAATTCGTGCGCTCTTCTTTGCCCGCGTTCAGGAGCATAATCACAAAAACAAAAAGGACCATAATCGCGCCGCCATAGACGATGATCTGCACCGCAGCGACAAATTCCGCCCCCATCAGGAGATAGAGCCCTGCGAGCGCAACCATCACCACAATCAACGAAAGCGCGCTATGGATCGGCTCGCGCTGCAAGATCAGGCTGATAGCTCCCAGCACCGCCAGCGCGGCAAGCACGAAAAAGATGATCGATGGCGCAGTCATCAGAGCTTTCCCCAAATCAAAATGGCGACGGCCGTGAGGACAACATTAGCAATGGAGACCGGAAGCAGGAATTTCCAGCCGAAACTCATAAGCTGGTCGTATCGGAACCGAGGTAAAGTGCCGCGCATCCAGATATAAACGAACAGGAAGGTAAACACTTTTGCGAGGAACCAGAATGGGCCTTGCACAATGTCATTGACCGTTGGCAATACGATTAGTGTGGCACCAAGGGCCGCGAGACCGATGCCCACTATTGGCAACAGGATTCGCCCGAACAGATTTTCGTAACGCATACCGTCAAAAATGACCCACAACCCGAACGGAATCAGCAGGACGGACGGCAAATAATGCGTGAAAGTCCAGGAAACCGGGAAGGGCGAAAGCCAACCCCCGAAGAAAAGCACTGTTGCGAGGCATGAGACTGTAATCATGCTGGTGTACTCAGCGATGAAGAACATTGCGAACTTCATGCTGGCATATTCGGTGTGGAATCCAGCGACAAGCTCGGATTCCGCTTCCGGCAGGTCGAACGGTACACGGTTAGTCTCTGCAATCGCCGCGATATAGAAGCACAAGAAGCCGACAATCTGCGGAAAAATATGCCAACTCACTAAGCCGCGTCCGGTACCTGCCTGATGCTCCACAATCTTCCGCAGGCTGAAATCGCCGGCAATCAGCAACACACCGACCACCGAAAGCGTCAGCGCCAACTCGTAGCTGATCATTTGCGCGGAGCTACGCAAGCCGCCAAGCAGCGAATACTTGCTGTTGGAAGCCCAGCCCGCAAGCGCAATTCCATAAACGCCCAACGCGGTAATCGCGAATAACACGAGCAAGCTGATATTCACATCCGCGATGCCGACATGCGTCTCATAGCCAAACACCTTGAAACGCTGGGGCCCAAACGGGATGACCGCGAGCGAAGTGAGCGCCAGCATCAGCGTAAGGAAAGGCGCGAGGAAGTACGCCACCTTATCCACGTTGGCGGGGAGTGGATCTTCCTTAAAGATGAACTTCACGCCATCGGCCAGCGGCTGCAGCAAGCCGTGCGGGCCAACGCGGTGCGGTCCCCAGCGAGCCTGAATGTGTGCGATGAGCTTACGCTCGATCCAGGTGAGATAGGCGTCCACCGTCAAGACGATCAGCACTAGAATGGCGATCTTGATGAGCGGAACGATGATAAACGCGTATTGAGTCAGGAATTCGTTCACGGCTCCGCCTCAGCCTCCGGCAAGGATTGCATCATCGTGCAGAAGCGGCCAAGCGTGCCGCTCGTGAAAAGGTTATTGTTGGCGGAGCGAATCAGTTGCAAAGGCACGTCATAAGGCGCGTGGCTATTCTTCGCGGACTCCAGTTTGGTTGGTTCGGCGCCGCCCGTCAACAGTCCCGCGGGCTGAACGTTGTAGCCCGGCACAACCTTGCGAATTTCCTCAAACACCGCCGCGGGGTTCTTGTAATGGAAGGCATTGCCGAGGCCCAGTTTTTCCAACTGGTGCGAAAGAATACGCAGCAGATCAAAGTCCGCGCGGGTGCCCATGACGTCGGCAGCATTGTGCAGCAACTGAATCTCGCCGGAAGTATTCGTGACGCTGCCTTCTTTTTCGTAAGCCGAGGAAGCAGGGAATACGATGTCCGCCTGCAGCGCGGTTTCGGTCAGAAACATTTCGTGGACAATCAGCAATTGCAATTTGCCCCGGCCGAAACCCGGCGTGCCGTAGTGCGCCAGTGGATTTGCGCCGACCACATAGAGCGCAGCAAGCTTGCCTGCTTGAGCCGCCTCCACCATTTCCGGTGCCGCGAGCCCAGGCTTTGCTGGCGGTTTCGCTCCCCAGTGTTTCTCGAGATTCGCCGCGACAGTGCGATCATCCAAATGTACGTAGCCGGGCAAATGATCGGGGAGCAAACCCATGTCCGCCGCGCCACGCGAGTTCGCGTAATCGCCCAGCGCCATGTACCGAACTCTGCCTTGCAGGTGCGAGCCGAAGGCAACGAGATGTCCGATTGCGGAGCCGCTAATCGATGACCCAAAGACGATCGCGACTTCCGGCTCTACCTCGAGCGCAGCCCTCAGCGCTTCGAGTTGTGCCAGCAGATTCTCTGTGAAGTGACCTTCTCCGGTGCCAAGCCAGCGAGCGACAGTTGCTTCCGGCGCTGGACCGAGAGCGATGGACTGCGTGGCCTTGCGCGAGAGCTTTGTTTCGCTCGCATTGACCAAAAACAGCTTTGTGCCGTTATGGCGAATGCCGGCGCGAATCTGCCAAGCCACGAGCGGGTTCTGGTTGGCCGCGTCGTTTCCAATTAGAAGCACGGCCCTGGACTGGTAAAGCTGGTCCATGGTGAGCATCGAGTCCGCGGCTCGATCGCCGAGCGTCTTGACCAATCCTGAGTAATCTGCCGTCCGGTGATGATCGATGTTGTTGGTGCCGAACGTGGCGCGCGCCAACCGCTGCAGAAGATAGTTCTCCTCGTTCGAGGTGCGATTCGAACCGATGAAGCCGATCCCTTCCGGCCCATACGCGGTGTGAAGCTCTTTCAGTCGGGCTGCAGCAGCTTGCGCGGCCTGTTCCCAGGAAACTGGGTAGAGTTTTTCGCCCTTACGTAGGAGCGGCTGCTTGATTCGTTCCGGGTGCTTAACGAAATCGAAACCGAAACGCCCTTTCACGCACAGAAATTCCTTGTTGATTCCGGAGAGGTCGCGGTTATTGGCACGCAGGATTTCATGATTCCGGACGCTGAGCGTGGTCTTGCAGCCGTTCGAGCAATGTGTGCAAATCGTGGAGACATACTCCATCTCCCACGGCCGCGTCTTGTAGCGGTACGCGCCGCTGGTCAAGGCGCCCACGGGACAAATATCAATGCACATGCCGCATTCTTCGCAATCGAGATGATCGCCGCCATTGGGAATGATTATGGAGTTCGCACCACGCATTCCGACCCCGAGCGCCTTGACGTCCATTCCTTCGTCGCAAACGCGCACACAACGAAAGCAAAGAATGCAGCGCGGCGCGTCGTAATAGACGAGGTCCGACCACTTTTCCTCAGGGCGATGGAGTTTTTCTTCGACGAAGCGGCTGGTGTCCGCGCCGTAGCGAAAGGTCATGTCCTGAAGTTCGCACTCGCCGCCTTTATCACAAACGGGGCAATCGAGCGGGTGATTCGTCAGGAGAAATTCCAGCATGAACTTACGGGCGTTGCGCACCTGCTCGGTGTTGGTGCGGACTACCATCCCTTCTGTTGCCACTAAAGTGCATGCGGTTTGCAGCTTTGGCGCTTTCTCGACCTCGACCAAACACATGCGGCACGCCGCCTGCAAGGAAAGCCCCGGATAGTAACAGAACGAAGGAACTTCGATCCCCAGCCGCCGCGTCGCTTCGATGACAAGCGTGCCGGCGGGCACCTGGACCTCGCGATCATCAATTTTGAACTTAATCAATTTCGTTTCTGCCATGGGTCCTTACCGCAAACCAACCAGGGCTTCGGCGGATTTATACGCGCACTTGCCCTGCAAGTGGTCCTCAAACTCGTTCCGGAATTTCGCAACGATGCTGATCGTCGGCATCGCCGCCGCATCGCCGAGTGGGCAGAACGTGCGCCCCAACATGTTCTTAGCGAGTTCCCCGACCATGTCGATGTCTTGGGGACGTCCCAGTCCGGCGTGGAAGCGGTCCAGAATCTTGCGCAGCCACGCGGTTCCTTCTCGGCAGGGGATGCACCAGCCACACGATTCATGAGCGTAGAAGTGCATGATGCGGCGCGCCATGTCGACCATGCAGGTGTCTTCGTCGATCACCACCATGCCCCCGGAGCCCAGCATGGATCCTGCCTTGGCGATGGTGTCGTAATCCATCGCGACATCAGTCTCGTCTGCCCTGAAGACCGGACAGGAACTCCCGCCGGGAATCACCGCTTTCAGTTTCTTGCCGCCTCGAATGCCGCCTGCAACTTCCTCGATGAACTTCTTCATGTTCATACCGAGAGGAATCTCGTAAATTCCCGGCTTGTTGACGTGGCCGGAAACGCAGAGCAGGCGTGTGCCGCCGTTTCTCGGCGTACCGCGGTTGGCGTAGGCTTCGCCACCTTCGAGAATGATGGAAGGGACAGCGCTCAGCGTTTCGACGTTGTTGATGATCGTGGGGCAGCCGTACAAGCCAACTACCGCGGGGAAGGGGGGCTTGATGCGCGGGTTGCCGCGCTTGCCTTCCAATGATTCCATCAGCGCGGATTCTTCACCGCATTCGTAAGCGCCCGCGCCCGTGTGGATTAACAAATCAAAATCGAAGCCGGACCCGAGAATGTTCTGCCCGAGATACCCACGTGAATATGCTTCTGCAATCGCCGCGTCGACAATGTCCAGGACGTAGCGATATTCGCCGCGAATGTAAATGAACCCACGATGCGCGTTGATGGCGCGTCCGGCAATGACGATGCCCTCAATCAACTGGTGAGGATCCATCTCCATCAGCGGGCGGTCCTTGCAGGTGCCCGGTTCCGACTCGTCGGCATTGCAGATGACGTATTTGGGTTTCGGCGAATCCTTGGGCACGAACGACCACTTCATCCCGGCAGGGAATCCCGCGCCGCCACGCCCGCGAAGATTGGATTTCTTCACCTCGTCAATGATCTGGTCCGGCGTCATATCCTTGAGGGCTTTTTCGAGGGCCTGGTAAGCGCCAAGCTGCAGGGCAACGTCAATCTTGTGGGAATCCTTGATCCCCCACCGCTTGCTGATGAGAGGAGTTTCGAGCTTATTGCGCTCATGAAGGGCGCCGGTAATGACAGGCACCGGTTCGGGCCGCTTTCCCTTATCCAGGTCTTCGATGATGCGATCCAGGATGCGTGTGTTCACGTTTTCGTAAAAGTCGTAGTTCACCTGTATTGCAGGGGCACCGGTGCAAGCGCCAATACATTCCACTTCTTCCAGGGAAAACATCCCGTCCTGTGTGGTTTCCTTGTTTCCAACCTCCAAGCGTTTCTTGGCATGCTCCAGCAGCTCGTTTCCGCCACGCAACATACACGCCACGTTCGTACATATCTGCACGTGGTGCCTGCCCATGGGTTTGCGCCGCAGCATCGAGTAAAACGCAAGAGTTTCTTCGACCGCCACGGTCCTCAGATCCAGCCGCCGCGCGATCTCTTCGATCATCTCGTCCGTCAGATGACCGTATTCGTCTTGCGCATACATCATCATCGGGATGAGAGCGCTTCGCTTGAGCGGATAGCGGTTTTGCAACTGCTCGAATTTCGCGGCGAGCTTCAGCGAGAGTTCCATAGGCCCTTACCTGTCCACCTCTCCCAGGACGATATCAATGGTGCCGATGCAGGCGACAGCATCGGCTATGAGCTGGCCCTCGATCATCTTCGGCAATGCCTGCAGATTGATGAACGACGGGGACCGGAAGTGGACACGCAATGGTTTCGGCGAGCCATCACTGGCAATAAAACAACCCAGCTCCCCGCGCGGCGACTCCACTGCAACAAATGCTTCTCCCGGCGGCGGAGAGAAACCTTCTGTGAAGATCTTGAAATGGTAAATCAGCGCCTCCATTTCGGTCTTCATTTTTTCCCGCTGCGGGGGAACGATGCCGGGCGCCTCGGCCTTGATAGGGCCGTCGTCGGTGATTTTGTCCATGGCCTGGCGGACAATCTTCAAGCTTTCGCGCATTTCCGCGACGCGCACAAGATACCGCGCATAGCAATCTGATTCTGTACGGGTGGGCACGTTGAATTCGAATTCCTCGTAAGAGGAGTACGGAAAAACCTTGCGGTTGTCGTAGCCGACCCCCGAGGCGCGTAATCCTGGTCCGGTCGTGCTCATCGCCACGAGCGTTTCCGGGGAGAGATAGCCCACGCCCTTCAGGCGGCCCTGCCAGATGCGGTTTTCGGTGAGCAGGGCTTCGTATTCGTTGATACGGGCCGGCATCATGTCCAGGAACCGCTTCACCTGTGCGCGCCACCCGGCGGGAGGTTGGAGTGCCACGCCGCCAATACGGATGTAGCTGGTCATCATCCTCTGGCCGGAAAAACGCTCGAAAATCTTCAGGATTTCTTCGCGCTCTCGGAAGCAATACAGCAGGACGGACATGGCGCCCATGTCGATGGCGTGGGTGCCCAGCCAAACCAAGTGAGAGGAAATGCGCTGCAGCTCTACGAGCATCACGCGAATGTGCTGCGCGCGTTTCGGAACTTCCAATCCAAGGAGCTTCTCCACCGCGAGGCAGTAGGCCAGGTTATTCCCAAGCGGATTCAAGTAATCCATGCGATCGGTGAGCGTGATCGCCTGCGAATAGGTCTTATCCTCGCAGCTCTTTTCAATGCCCGTATGCAGGTAGCCGATGTCTGGAACCGCGGTGACGACATTCTCGCCGTCCAACTCCAACAGGACCCGCAGCACGCCGTGCGTGGACGGGTGCTGTGGCCCCATGTTGAGGACCATCGTCTTCGTGGTGCCGACTGCCGTCTCAACCGTGGTCATAGTTCGCGGTCCGTAAGCCGGAATCTAGCGCTTGCCCTCCGTCGGGAAATCCCGGCGTAGCGGGGCACCTTCAAACCCATCGGGCAGAAGGATGCGCCGCAAATCGGGGTGCCCTTCAAAACGAACGCCAAACAGGTCGAAGATTTCGCGCTCTAGCCAATTGGCGCCCGGCCAGACGGAGACGAGCGAATCAACCACCCCGTGCTGGGCGCTTACGCTGGTGCGCAGGCGGATGCGTTCGCGCCGGGGAATCGAGACCAACTGATAGTTGAGCTCGAAGCGCGGTTCCAGCGGGTAACGGTCGACGCAGGTGGCGTCGCTCAAGAGATTGAAGTTGAGTGCCGGATTGTCCTTGCACTGCTGCGCAGTGGCAACCAGCAACTCGCGCGGAACAACAATCGTGGTCTCCCCCCGATACTCAACGACTTGGGCGACCGCCTGGGGGTTCCAGGCACAAAGCTGTTCGACTACAGCATTAGCGTTGGCAGTGTCGAGCGGCGTCACGAAATCGAGATCCTCAAGGGCTTAGGCCGGCTTTACTTCTGCGATTTATGCCAGTCGAGCGCGCCCTTCTTCCAAAGATAGATGTATCCGACCAACAGGATGGCCACATAGAACATCATCTCTATGAAGCCGAACCATTTTGTTTCTATGTTTCGAGCCAAGTCCTTGAAAATGTATGCCCAGGGGTACAGGAAGATGGCTTCGACGTCGAACAGGATGAAAACCATGGCCACAAGGTAGAACTTTACCGAAAAGGGCTCGCGGGCATCGCCCGTAGGGGTTATGCCGCACTCGTACGGTTGCTGTTTTGACTTGTTTGGCCGCCGCCAACCGATGAAGGAGGAGATCAGGAGGAGGGCACCTGCAAGAAAAGCCACGACAATGCCGTGTATCAGTAAGGGAACGTACGCTTGAAGGCCGGAGGGGGTCATGGTCAAAGGGTTATAATAACGAGTGAGACGCCACCCGGTCAACGTGCCGGATCACGAGTCCCGCCGGATCAGCGCGAAGGAAGTCTCAGACACAAGCAGTAGTTCGACCGGAAGCGGGTAGACGGCAATGGTCTTCGGCCACAACACCAACCTCAAGTTTGGCAACGTTACCTTTCACATTCAAACTGAGGACACTGGGGAAACTCACGCACTGATCGATACGATTGTTTATTACCAGGGCCGTGTCATGCACCGCCGAACGAATAACTACTTCGACTTGCTGCCCTTGAACGAGGACCGCGAGCAAGCATTGAAGCTCCGTCTTGATGAACAACATCACAGAGTAATCGACGAGATTCGCTCGGGAGAGTTGCAATTGCCAATTCCCTCCGTGGCCGCGAAAGCGCTGACTGCCGGAACTGCGGAGTCCCGACAGGTGCCGCCAGAGGCCGCAAGTGAGCAGCCTAAGCTCGTGCTGGAGCTGGTCAACCCGAAATCGTGGCTGAGCGGGCGCCAGGCGAAATTGCGGGTGGCCGTGCGCGAAAATGGCGCAGTTCCAGTTAAGGGTGCGCTCGTCAGGGTGGAAATTGAGGGTGGTGAGAGCGGAATGGGCTATGTTGGGGAGACCGGCAATGACGGGCAAGTGGAGATCCAGTTTGAAATGCCACGAATCACCAGCCCGGAGGCGGCGCTGATGATTCAAGCGGAGGATCACGGAGTGCAAGGGCATCTACGCTTTGCATTGCGCGCCAAGCCCCGCGTGCCTTCCGTGTGAAGGGCGTTCATGGAGAAGGGAATCACAATTCAGGTAAATGGAGAGCGCAAGAAAGCGGCTGCCGGCACGACGGTGGCTGGATTGCTGGCGCAACTCGGCTTGAATGCCGGGCGCGTGGCGGTTGAGCACAATCTCCAGATCCTGCCGAAGAATAGATGGGAAGAGACTGCAATCGCTGAGGGAGACAGGTTCGAGATTGTGCAGTTTGTCGGAGGAGGATGAACGACACAGGAACCAGAGAATCAACGGTGCAAGGACAAAAAGAGGTAGCTAGGTAGGGAAGCCCGGAGGTAGAAGATTCGTTCAATTTACATCAATGCACCGGGTTTTCTTTTTGCTTCATTACTTCTTCTCTATTAGAGACCTTCGATCAGGTGCCCCATCTTGCGCTTTTTTGTTTGCAGATAAGCCCGCGACGTCTTGGAGATGCGCGGTAGACAAGGAACTCGTTCGACAACATGCACGCCGGCGGATTCCAACTGTTGGACCTTGTCGGGATTGTTCGAGAGCAGGCGGATTCGGGTGGCGCCCAGTTTTTTCAGGATTTTTGCGGGGAACTCGTACTCGCGCGCATCGGCAGCGAACCCCAGCGATTCATTGGCCTCCACCGTGTCCATGCCCCCATCCTGTAGCTCGTAAGCGCGGAGCTTGTTCATCAAACCAATTCCGCGTCCTTCCTGTGGCAGGTAGAGCAGAACTCCCGACGGCGCGCGCCCGATCTTCTCTAACGAGAGCTCAAGCTGCGCCCGGCAGTCACAGCGAAGGGAAGTGAGGACGTCCCCCGTCAGACACTGTGAATGCACGCGGACCAGGGGGGCGATTCGCCCATGCAAATTCCCTCGCACGAGCGCAACAGCTTCTTCATGGGGCCCGCCCCCCTCGAATCCGTAAATGGTGAAGCGCCCATAACGTGTGGGTAGGGCAGCTCGGGCGATGAGCCGAGGATTGCCACGAGAATTTCGCCTTATGTTCTTGAAGGAAGTTTTCCGCGCCATGGCTGATTTTCAGTATAGCAGGCAGAGGAATTCCGCAATGTGACGGTGCTGTCGAATCCAGGTGCAGGCAGCGCGAGGATTTCTTTACAATAGTGCCGGGTCTGGCTGGCGCAGGCAAATCACGCGCAACAAACATGGATACGACGCTTAGAATCCAGGAACTGCTGTTCACGCTACTTCTGAAGGTGGGCGTGGCGTCGTCCATCGCCGCACTCCTCGCACGGTGGAACACCTTCCGCCGGGTGCTCTTCACCGAGGAGCGCGATGCAGATCAGAAGCTGAAACTCATGCTATTCCTGGTACCGCCACTGATCGTCGGCGTGCTTTTGCGCTTGCTGAGCCCCGCGTACCGATTCGCCGATTTGTCGCTTGAGGGTGCGTTCATGATGGGGCTTCTCGGCGGCCGCGTGGTGGGCCCGATTGGCGGGGCGATTATCACGGTTCCAGCGCTAATGGCACACGAGTGGCTGGCGATGCCCGTAGCGTCTGCAGCGGGATTGCTGGGTGGGCTCATCCGGCAATTGATACCGGACAAGGAAGACTTGTGGAATTTCGGACCGTTCACTTTCTTGAACATTCCGAAAGCCATCATGCGCATGGCGAGCAGGGCGGAGATTATGTGGGAAATGCTGCCGCTGATGACCTGCGTCGGGTTGGAGGTTGGTCGTGTTGCGCTGGTGATCGCGACCAAACCGAAGTGGCTCTTCACGATCGATCCGCACTGGAATTGGCGTTTGTGCCTGGTGGTGCTGGGGACATTGATGTCGGTCGCGGCTCCTCTCAAAATCTGGAACAACACGCGCATCGAAATGAACCTGGAGCGGCACCAGCAACTGCTGCTGCGCGCGCGCATGGATGCGCTCTCTAGCCAGATCAATCCGCACTTTCTCTTCAATACGCTGAACACGGTAACAGCGCTCATCCGCGTGGATCCGGATACAGCGCGCGACGTCGTGCTGAAGTTAAGCAACATCTTGAGACGCCTGTTGCGCAAGCATGAGACCTTTATAACCTTGCGTGAGGAACTCTCCTTCATTGACGACTACTTGGATATCGAAGTGGCGCGGTTCGGGGAAGACAAACTCGATATTGTCAAGGAGATTGACGACAACACTCTCGAGACTTTTATTCCCAGCATGCTCCTGCAACCAATCGTCGAGAACAGCCTGAAACACGGCCTTGCACCGAAACTCGAGGGCGGCCGGATTTGCCTGCGGACCTCCAATTGCGACGGGCGGCTGCACATCGAAATCGAAGATAACGGACTGGGCATTTCGGAGGAAAAGTTGCCCCACGTATACGTGGAAGGAATCGGGCTGAGCAACGTGCGAGAGCGGCTTAGGGTGCTGTATGGAGCGGATTTCAATTTGGACATTGAAAGCCGCGAAGGGCAGGGAACTACCATCAAGATTGATGTGCCGGAACTCGTGCCGGCGATACCGGAAGTCAGCCTATTTTAGGAATTGGGAATAGGTAAGAAGCAAAAAAGCAAGGAACCGGCGGATATCCCAAGCAATAAAGGCGCAAAAGAAAAGTCTTGACAAGCGCGCGTTTATTCAGTATAGTCTGTCTATACTGAAATGAACGCAACTACAGTAGCTACGGCAGAGAGAGGCGGACAGGCCACCAACCGCCCTGCTGAAACCCTCCGCATCGTTATCCCGGGTGGGGAAGGACATCTCGGCAGACTGCTTTCCCGGCACCTCAACGGCTTGGGCCACGACGTGACAACTCTGACTCGCGATCCTCATGGCGACGGTGACGCGGCGTGGAACCGCATGGGTTGGGACGGCCAGAACCTGGGCGAGTGGGTTGGTGCGTTGTCAGGCGCGGACGTTCTGATCAACCTGGTCGGGCGGAGCGTGGATTGCCGCTACAATGCCAGGAACCGGCGGCAAATCTTGCAATCGCGACTGCAATCGACCGCACTTCTGGGGCAAGCCATCCGAGGTCTGGGGCGACCTCCGCGTCTCTGGTTGAACGCCAGTACGGCGACCGTCTACAGGCACTCCCTCGATCGGGGCATGGACGAATTCACTGGCGAGCTTGGAGGCAACGAGCCGGATGCGCCTGTTTCTTGGGCGTTCAGTGTCGAAGTGGCAAAGGAATGGGAGAAGGCTTTTTTCGGTGTTCCGACGCCACGCACACGGAAAGTTGCCATGCGCGCGGCCATGGTGATGAGTCTGGAGCCGGACGGCATCTTTGAGGTGCTTTTGCGGCTGACGCGCATGGGGCTCGGCGGCATGTGGGGTTCCGGGCGCCAGTACATGTCTTGGATTCACGAAGTGGATTTCTGCCGGAGCGTGGAATTCCTGATCGAACACGAAGGAATATTGGGCGCGGTGAATCTGGCGGGGCCGAGTCCTGTCACAAATGACGAGTTCCTGTTCGTGTTGCGCGATGCCTGGGGAATCGATTACGGTCTGCCACTGCGAGAGTGGATGTTGAGCGTCGGAGCGTTATTGCTTCGCACTGAAACGGAACTTTTGTTCAAGAGCAGGCGGGCTTTTCCTGGAGTCTTGCTGCGGCAAGGATTTGAGTTTTCGTTTCCCGAATGGCCGCAAGCGGCATTGGATTTGGTGGAACGATGGAGAGCGAAGTACTTGGGAGGGGACGATTGAGCGAAGAAATGAAATCACCACAAACGGGGCTGACTCCGGTAGCACAGAAGTTCATTCTGCACTGGGGCGAAATGGGCACGAGGTGGGGCATCAACCGAACCGTGGCGCAGGTCCACGCACTGCTGTTTCTTTCGCCCAAGCCTGTGCCGGCGGATGGAATTTCCGAAACGCTGGCAGTGGCGCGGTCGAATGTCAGCACGAGCTTGCGCGAGTTGCAAGCCTGGGGCATCGTGCGCGTTGTGCATGTGCTGGGGGACCGGCGAGACCATTTCGAAACGACTAAGGACGTGTGGGAAATTTTTCGGACCGTTTCCGAGGAGCGCAAGCGGCGGGAAATAGACCCCACGCTTCGCGTGCTGGGCGAATGCGTGCAGGAGTTGAAGGCGAGCACGCAAGGTGACGCGTACACGCGGGAACGGCTCGAGAGCATGTTGGAGTTTTTGGCCACGATGACCGGCCTTTTTGAGGAGATTCTGCGAATGCCGGTGGGCGCGTTGAAAGGGGTCAGCAAGTTGCGTGGCAAGGTGATCACATTGCTTGGGAGCGAGAAAAAAGTCGCCAACCGTTAGCTGTGACTGTAAGCAAACAGTTGTTGGTCTTTTGGCAGTGACTCATTCGGGTTGCTCCCCGGTAACAGCTAGTGGCTGATGGCTGAAAACAGAATTTCGCAGGGAAGATGAGGTACCAGCATGATTTCGCTGGCGAGCGAATACACCGACGGAAAGGGCAGGCACGCACGAGGCTGGCTTTTCTTTGACGCCGATTGCGGGTTCTGCACGCGATTTGCGCGTCGGGTCGCTCCAATCCTGAAACGCCGCGGGCTGGCGGTTGCTCCGCTGCAGGATCCGCGGGTCGGCGCGTTGCTGGCCATGAGTCGAGAGGAGCTGTTGCGCGAACTCCGGTTTCTGCTGTCAGATGGCGCGCAGTATGGCGGGGCAGACGCGGTGATTGCTGTGGCACACGAAATTTGGTGGGCGCGTCCTCTGGTGTGGTTCGCGATGATTCCGAAAATGAAAGACGTGCTCCACACAGGTTATGGCTGGATTGCTGGGCAAAGGAGCTGCGCAGCGGTGAGCCGAGCGGAGCCCGAAGTTTCTCGCAGGTAGTGGAAACTACTGCAAGTCCGAAGAGAAAGGCACGGGTGTGCAAACATGAGCGAAAGCCAACTGTGGTCTTTTTCAGGAAGAACAAGCAGGTCGAGATATTTTCTCATTGGTGTCATAGCGTTTCTTCTTAAGTCCAACATTGACCGCATAATCGCGACTTATTTCTTTCACCATCGCTGGGGCGTTTTGAATTATTGGTTTCCTTTTCCCGGCGTAAGCAGTCCTTGGCAGTTGAAGGGGGCAGAAGCCAACTTGAGTCTTACGCTCCTGGCGGCGAGTTTGCCATTTATCTGGCTTGGAGTCGCGCAGACGGTGCGCCGCTTGAGAGACTGCGAGCAGCCGCTCTGGCTCAGCGTGATGTTCTTCATTCCCTTCGCGAATTTGCTGTTCTTTGGCGTGCTTTGTTGCTGGCCTTCGGAGGAAGGATCGCAACAACTGAGAACAGGCACTAGCATCGAAGCAAGGTCCGCAGGTTTCTGGCACAGGGTTTCGGATCCGGAGCAGTTGGCTGCGGCGATCCTGGCGACGATAGCGGCGTCGGTGGTTGGGTTCTTGTTGGTTTTGCTGGGAACGCAGTTCCAAGGCAACTACGGTTGGAGCTTGTTCTTGGCCGTGCCGTTTTGTCTGGGACTCTTTTCTGTGCTGATCCTTAGTTACCGAGCACCGCGTACGATGGGTGAATGCTTGATGGTCAGCATTGCGCCAGTTGTGTTGATTGGCCTTGCGTTGCTGCTGCTAGCGTTCGAAGGTGTCATTTGCATCCTCATGGCTGCCCCGCTTGCGCTGGGCATTTCAGCAATCGCTGGAGTAATGGGCTATTGGATACAAGTGACCCGGTGGAGCGGGCGACCAATAACAATGGGAATTGTTTTGGTCATGATGCCCTTCGTCATGGGGGTCGACAAGAAAGTTCAGGGAGAGCCGCCCCTGCTCGTCGTGCACAGCTCGATTGATATTGAAGCGCCGCCCGAGGTCGTTTGGGGGAAAGTAGTAACCATCACGGAAATCCCCGAGCCACGTGGATGGCTCTTCCACACCGGAATTGCTTATCCCTTGCGGGCGACGATGATTGGGACGGGAGTAGGCGCAGTGCGGAGGTGCCAATTCACCACTGGCGCGTTCGTCGAGCCGATTCAGGTGTGGGATGCGCCGCGACTGCTGCGATTCGGCGTGACCGAAAATCCCGCGCCCCTGGAGGAATTGACACCCTACCACCACATCGAACCGCCCCATCTGAAGGGCTATTTCGTTTCGCACGAGGGGCAGTTCGAACTGACACGCTTGTGGGGGAACCGGACGAGGCTGACTGGAACTACCTGGTACACGGACCGAATCTGGCCGTCGGCGTATTGGCAGCTATGGTCGGACTACATCGTGCATCGCATCCACATGCGAGTTCTGCGGCACATCCAGATCGAAGCGGAAAGCGCTTCACGCGCGGGCAACCATTGACCCGGCGAGCACCTGCTCGTAATAGCGCTCGTACATGGGGATGACGTCGTTGGCGCAGAACTTCCTGCGCGCGTGTTTGCGGGCGAGCTGGCCCATTTCGCGGCCGCGATCCGAGCGAGAGAGCAGGTCAATCGCGTACTTCGCCGCCAATTTCACGTCGCCCGGCTCGACGAGATAACCATCCACGCCATCCTCGATGACCTCGGGA
>Ga0187778_10000840_pt1 | contig 22001 bp, 14 predicted proteins | sample 1015_Q2_SP5_20_M_FD_132418 | JGI IMG/M metagenome (GOLD analysis project Ga0187778, IMG submission 132418) | Tropical peat soil microbial communities from peatlands in Department of Meta, Colombia - 1015_Q2_SP5_20_MG | ecosystem: Environmental > Terrestrial > Soil > Wetlands > Peat | place...
ACGCGCGCCTGGTTTGCATGGGCCAACACTTTGTTTGGCGAACTGATTTTGACGTTGAGTGAAGAAAGGCCGAGTCTGTTGAAGAGCGTTTGAGAAGTTCAGGAGCCCTGGGAAATGAAAAAGAATGTGACGAGGAGGACGTTTTTGCAGTCGGCGGCGCTGTCCAGCCTGGCAGTGGCGACGAAAAGCGGTTTGGACCTTGGCGGGCTGGAAAGACTCGATGAGAAGGCCGCTGCCGGAAAAGATTTGACGCAGTTTGTCGATGTGTTCATCGGGACCGGCGGGCACGGGCATTGCTATCCCGGAGCGACCGTGCCGTTCGGCATGGTGCAGCTTAGCCCGGATACGGGCGTTGGCGATTGGGATCATTGCTCGGGATATCATCACGACGACACTTCGCTCATGGGATTCAGTCACACCCATTTGAGCGGCACAGGCGCAGCGGACCTGCTGGATATTCTCCTGATGCCGGGCACAGGGGCCGTGCATCTCGAGCCTGGGAGCCGCGAGAATCCCAGCGAGGGCTATCGCTCGCGCTTTTCGCACGCAATGGAACGAGGCGAGCCGGGTTACTACACCGTTTTTCTCGATGATTACAAGGTGCTGGCGGAGCTTACCGCCACGGAACGCGTCGGGCTGCATCGCTACACTTTCCCGGAGGATACGACCAGCCATTTTGTGATCGACCTGGCGCACGGCACGATCGATCCACCTCAGCGCATGTACTGCAACGTGATCAGCGCAGAAATGCATGTGGTGGGAAATGACACGATCACCGGCGGACGCAGGGTTCAGGAGTGGGCGCCGGGGCGGTACATCTATTTCGCCATGAAGTTCTCCAAGCCGTTTGCTAGTGCCGAACTGTTTTCGGACTCGAAATCGGCGGGCACTGGCGCTCGCGATACGCAGGGGAAATTCCTGAAGTGCGTGGTGAAACGTCCGACGGCGAAGAACGAATTGATCCTGGTTAAAGTGGGGCTGTCCGCGGTCAGCATTGAGGGCGCGCTCCGAAATCTGGAGGCAGAAGTCCCCGGCTGGGATTTTGATGGGGCACGGAACGCGGCCAATGCAGCGTGGGAAAAAGAGCTGGCCAAGATCACGATTGAGACCAAGCAGGCGGATCACAAGAGGATTTTCTACACGGCGCTCTATCACTCGCTTGTGGCGCCCACGTTGTTCAGCGATGTGGACGGTCAGTACCGCGGCATGGATTTGGAGATTCACCGGTTGCCCGCGGGCGGAAAAAACTACAGCACCTACTCGCTGTGGGATACGTATCGCGCGCTGCATTCTCTTTACACGCTGGTGCAGACCGAAAGACTGCCCGGCATTTTGAACACACTGATTCTGATGGCGGAACAAAGTCCTGCGGGCGTGCCCGTGTGGCCGCTACAGGCCGTCGAAACAGGCTGCATGATTGGCTACCACTCGGCGCCGGTACTGGCCGAAGCGTACATGAAGGGGATTCCCGGTGTTGACTACGCGAAGGCATATCCGCTGTGGCGGAAGCGCGCGATGGACGATGACTACCGAGGGCTGGGCTACTACCGGAAGATGGGCTACATCCCGTGCGATCTGGAGGAAGAAGCCGTCAGCAAGACGCTGGAGTACGCGTACGACGATTGGGCCGTGGCGCACCTGGCGCGCGCGGCGGGCGCGCAGGACGATTACAAGCTCCTGCTGGCGCGTTCGCGGAATTACAAGAACACTTTCGATGCATCGATCACCTTCATGCGCGGACGGCTTGCGGACGGCAAGTGGGCTGATCCCTTCGATCCTCGATCGATGGGGCATTCGAAGAAGTGGCGCGACTTCACAGAGAGCAATTCCTGGGAAGCGACCTTTTTGAATCAGCACGATCTCTACGAATACATGAAACTATTCGGCGGCGAAAAAGGCTTCGTCGAAAAGCTGGACGGTTTGTTTAACGCCAGCTCCGAACTGCCGCCGGACGCGCCGCCGGATATTGCCGGAATGGTCGGACAATACGCGCACGGAAACGAGCCGGGGCATCACGTGGCCTACATGTATGCGTTTGCAGGGGCGCACTACAAAACGCAATCGCGTGTGCGCATGCTGCTGGAGACGATGTACACCACGAAGCTCGACGGGCTGGCGGGGAATGAGGACTGCGGGCAAATGTCGGCTTGGTACGTGATCAGCGCGCTGGGGTTCTACGCGTTTGATCCTGTCAGCGGGAACTATGTGTTTGGAGGGCCGCTGTTCGATCGCGCCACGGTGCAACTTGGAAATGGCAAAACGCTGGTGATTGAGGCTGTGGGCAATGGGCCGGATCGTCCGTATGTGCAATCGGTGAAATGGAATGGGAAGCCGTACACGAGGAGTTGGTTCTGTCATGCGGACATCGCGCAGGGTGGATCGTTTGTGATCGAGATGGGCGCTAAGCCGAACGAAAAGTTTGGCGCGGCGAAGGAGGACCGGCCACCATCTTTTGCGTGAGGTGCGGTTGAGATCCTTAAGAGTGCTTGAGTGGAGGTAAGGGAGAGATGTCCGTTGAGCAAACGGTAAAGCCCAGCAGCGGCGCGAAGCTTGTGATCCGCAATATCGGATTGCTGCTGAGTGGGGATTTGCAGCGGCCCATTCTGGATGCCGACACAGTGGTGGTTAAGGATGGCCGGATCAGCGCGATTGGCAAAGAGAAGGAACTCGATGTCGAGGGAGCGACTGGGGTTATCGATGCAAATGGGACGGCGCTGGTTCCGGGGCTGATCGATAGTCACGTGCACCCAGTGGCGGGCGATTGGACACCGCGGCAAAACCAGTTGGGATGGATCGATAGCTGCTTGCATGGCGGCGTGACCACGATGATCTCGGCCGGGGAAGTGCACACGCCGGGAAGGCCGAAGGACATTGTAGGCCTGAAAGCGCTGGCCATCACCGCACAGCGCACCTTTGCGGCGCTGCGCCCGAGTGGCGTGAAAGTGATGGCCGGCGCGCCGGTAATTGAACATGGAATGGTGGAGGAGGATTTTCGGTCCCTCGCGGAAGCGGGGGTGAAGTTGCTGGGCGAAGTCGGGCTAGGGAGCGTGAAAGACGGGCCAACAGCTCGGCAGATGGTGGGTTGGGCCCGGAAGCATGGAATACAGAGCACGATTCATACCGGCGGGCCTTCTATTCCAGGTTCGAGCTTGATCGACAAGGATGTGGTGCTGGCCCGGATGCAGACGTGATTGGCCACATTAATGGCGGCCATACGGCGCTGCCAGACGCGCAAATTCGTGCGCTGTGCGAGGAATCGGAACGCGCATTGGAAATCGTGCACAACGGAAATGAGCGGGCGGCGCTGTTCACACTGCGCACGGCAAAAGAGAGGAAACAGTTGCACCGCATTATCCTGGGGACAGACTCTCCAGCTGGGTCGGGTGTGCAGCCACTCGGGATCCTTCGCGTGATCGCGGCGCTTTCCTCCTTGGGAGAAATTCCGGCGGAGATCGCGTTTTGTTTTGCTACCGGCAATACGGCTCGGATGAGAAAGCTGGACAGCGGCATGATTGAGGTCGGACGCGCGGCAGATTTTGTGTTTATGGACGCGCCCCAGCATTCGGCGGGGAAGACTCTGCTGGAAAGTGTGCGATTAGGGGATTTGCCGGGAATAGGGATGACGGTGATTGATGGAGTAGTGCGGAGCGAACGGAGCAGAAATACGCCACCGGCGGTGAGGGTGCCGGTGCTGGTGAAGTGATCCTGCTCGACGGATGTAGTTTGTGAAAGAAACTCTTGCCGTCATTCCGAACGGAGTCTGCGAAGTGAGGAGTCCCTCTTCACCTGAGATTTCGATCTAATAGAGAAATGACGAAGACCAGGTTCTTCTGCAAGCGCTTAGCCCGCAAAAGCGGCAAGCCGCCGCAGTCCAAAATTAGCGGAGACCATCTTCACCTTTGATTTGGTCCTTGGTCAGGCCGCCGACACGCGGGAACGGTCGGCCGCTATCCGTGACGGCTATCGCAACCAGAATCTCGTTGGCGCGCGGCGCATCGTTCACGCGAATTTCCATGCCATCAAAATGACTGCGAACGAAAGCAGCGTCCTTATGTCCGAGGGGAATGTCCAGGGAGACTCCGGGTCCTCCGCGTTTCTTTGACGAAGGAATCAACGCCGCGCCTCTTCCCAGGACCTTTCGAACAGGAGTGCCCAGTTTCGGATGGAGAATCGCTGCGGCGTGTTCGAGTTCGCCGTTCTCCCCGACGGCCGCCGCTTTGCCGTAGCTTTCGGCGGCAGGACCAGGGATGCCGAGGGCAGCTACGGCGCGTTCGGTGAGCAGCGCGCCCAATTCTTCCCCGATTTCCGTAAGTTCGGTCAGATCTTGCACAAATTTGCCGGCAAAGGGGTTTTCGATGACGGCGGCAGCGGCGGCGCGTCGCGTCGGCGGGTTCACGGGCTGGCCCATTTCGGTGTGAGTTTCTTCGACGACGGTAATGATTTTGCGGATTTTGGATTTCATCGGAGGCCGTCCTCCCCTTTAATTTCGGAAGCTTTCAAGCCGCCGACACGGGCGTGAATGCGAGGGCCCGTGGTCATCACGAGAGCCAGGAGAATTTCGTCAGCGCGGGGGGCGTCGCTGATGCCGACTTCCATCGCGTCAAAGTGGCTGCGAACATACGAAGCGTTGATGTGGGTGACGGGCACATCAAGGCGCGTACCTGGCCCGCCCACTTTCTTAGTGGAGGGAACAATCGCATTTGCACCGCCGAGAATTTCGCGCATGGCATAGCCGCCGGGAACGTGCCAGAGAGCGCCATGTTCCAATTCGCCAGCCTGGCCTACGATCGCGCCTTTTCCGTAGCCTTCGACGATTTTCGGATTACCGCCTAGCGCGGCCACGAGAGACTTCGCCATTTCGAGGCCGAGGGGCTTCAGGTCTTCCATGAAGCCGGAGATTTCCGGCGCGTATCTTCCGGAAAAGGGATTGTGAATGACGGCAAGAGCGGCGGCGCGTCGGAGAGGTGTTGCGGCAACGGGTCCGCCTTCGTGGAAGATCTCTTCGACAATGACGACACGTTTGCGGACGTTCACTTCGCGCATAAATGTTCCTCGATGGTGCATAGAAAAGCGACTTCCGCGCTTCGCTCGGAATGACACGGGAGAGAACTGATTCCGTACCTACAGCTCTGAGTGATTCTGACGTGGTCTTGAAGGCAGAGAGCGGCGGCGTGGATCAGGTTGCATGAGCGGAGTTTGTCCGCTACAGATTCGCCGGCATTCAGGGCATGGGCAATTTCTACCGCAGAGAGCGGACCCACGCCACGGGTGACGGGTAGATCGAGGAGATCGGAGTCGGGAGCGATCTCTCGGGCGGGGACGCGTAGGACGGCGGGATGGCCGGGCAAATCGACCGCGTTGGCAATGATTGTGGCGGCGGCGTCGGCTTGGGCAGCCGTTTCGGCGAGGACGGTGACCGCGTCGGCGATGCCGAGAGAGAAACTGCGGCCTCGCCAGCCACTCGTAGCGACACCGCGAACGGGCGAGCCAGAGGAAACTTCGAGAGTGCCGAAGAGCGAGGGCCGCTCGGGCCGTTCGACCATGCCGATAGTGTAGGTTTCACCTTCGGCGAGATGGAGGGCAATATCGCCGCCGTTGTTGACATAAGCGCGACGCAGACATGCGACGTCGGTCATGGTTGCAAGGACGGCGTCGGAGACAGCCCCCGCAACAGCAGCCATAGGAGTGATGAAACATTGATTGGAATAAGGCGCGACGGCGTCGGCCATGCGCCTTGCGACAGGGCCCACGGGTAGTTCTGCGCTGTGAGTCGCGCGGTGGCGAAGAAGCGGGAGTTCCGCGCAGAGTTCCTCAAGAATAGTGACAAAGCGCGCAGCCGCCGCCAGGTACGCGCGGCGAATCTCTGCTTGGCGCCCATCAGCCTCGAGGATCAGGTCGATAGGGCCATCGTTCAGATGCAGCCGGTGGCCATCGGGGAGAAACCGGATTGTGGCGCGTTCTCTCATTTCCGGGAATCGCTTTCGGGGCCCGGTTTCAGCGGCCAGGGATTCTCCGGCAGGGAAACAAGCTGACGCTGGCGCTGTTTTTCACGCAGCACGTCGTCCAGAGGACGGACGTAATCCATGTGGCCGCCCATCGCGGCGTAGTCTGCTTTCTTTAGCGTAAATTCGATGGGAGCGACGAGCGCGGGAGTGGGAACGTAGCCGAACGCGTTTTCCGGCATACGCGAAACATCCACCATGAAAGTGATGCCGCCGCCGGGCCAAACGTAGGCAGGCGCACCGCCGGATGTAACGCGGGTAAGTCGATGCTTCACGGAATCGGTCAGCTTCACGGGATTTTCCGTTGCGCCCGCGCGGAGCGAGCCACCGGCTCCAGCTATGAAGAGAACGGTTGTGAGCGCGGGTTCGCAGTTCTCGCGGATGCGCGCGACGGACTCCTGCAACTGCTCGGGCAGTTCTTTCTCGATGGGACGAAGGGAGTCGTCCAGTTCGTAGTAGGCGAAACGCTCACCGGTGGTGCTGACCATCAGAAGGCGCAGACGCGGCCACGCGATTTTGGGCTTGAAGGGCTTGAGGATGGAAAGAGGATCGGAGATATTTGTGCCGCCCCACCCAGTTCCCGGTTGTGCGACTTGAAAATAGCGGCCAGGAGTGGACCGGCGTCCCTGAATGACGATACCCGTTTCGCGAACGCCAAGCATTTTGCCGGCCTGGTGTTCGGAGAGCACGCCCGTAATGTGGTCATCGACGACGACAACCTCGTCAACCTTGCCGAACCACTGCCTGGCGAACATACCGATGGTGGCGGAGCCACAACCAACGCGCATGCGCTCTTCCAGCTGACCGTTGACGACAGGCGCTTTGCCCGCAGCGACTGTGATCTGTGCGCCATCGTCGATGGTCAGCGCGACTTCCTTGCCGTTGCATAGATCAAGCAGAGTTTCGCAAGTGACGCGGCCTTCGCTCTTTGTACCGCCCGTGAGATGGTGAACTCCGCCGATGGAGAGCATCTGCGAACCGTATTCGGCCGTGGTTACGTGACCCACGGGCTCGCCTTGGGCGCGGACTAAATTGCGCTCGGGGCCAAGGTGACGGTCAGTATCGATTTTTAGTTTTACTCCGCAATAACTGAAGATGCCTTCGGTAACCACCGTGACCATGTCCACACCATCGACCTCAGAGGAAACAATGAAGGGTGCGGGCTTGTAGTCGGGATAGGTCGTACCCGCGCCGATGGCCGTGACGAAGGTCTCTTTCGATTTCGTGAGCGCGCCGTCCCACTCGCCTTCGCGCTCGAGGAAAGGGACAAGCGGGGCGCCTTGCGATTTAGCGCGATCGAGGAGGATGTGGGGATCGACACGCACGAGCTGGCCGTTGAAATTAGCATAGCGATCGCAGGCCCCCGCTTGCCCGAGCTTGATGTAGCAAAGGACGGGGCAGGCGTCGCAGCGAATCGTGTCTTTTGGGAGGACTTCCGTCATGCGTCATCCCTTCCGGACTTGCCTTTGGCGAGGAGGGCCGCCCGAACTTTGTCGGGCGTAGCGGGAAGCTTGCGGATGCGCACGCCAGCCGCATCGTAGAGCGCATTGAGAATCGCGGGAGCAGTGGGAATCAGGGCTTGCTCGCCGATGCCTTTGGCGCCGAAAGGGCCGAGCGGGGAGGAATCCTCGATGATGATGGACTCCACGGGCGGAACATCCCCAATCGTGGGGATGAGATAGTCATGCAGATTTTCGCCTTTGCCGGGAATAAATTCCTCCATCAGCGCCATGCCCAGGCCCTGTGCGATGCCGCCTTCGATCTGGCCTTCTATCAGCGTAGGATTGATCGCGCGACCAACATCGTGCGCCGCGGTGAGTTTCAGGACCTTCACGGTGCCGAGCTCGAGGTCAACTTCGACTTCGGCGAGGTGCGCGCCAAAGCCGTACACGGCATAGGGGATGCCCTGGCCGTTGGCATCAAGAGGCTGAGTGGGAGGATCGTAGGTTGCCTCTGCGCTGAAGACGTAGCCGCGCGTGTCGAGAGGGATCTCGGTTAACGAGATGCATTTTGACGCCGATTTATCACAAAGGTGGAGACAGCTATCGGATAGTTCGAAGCGTGTCCTTTCCGGCCAGCCGCCCGCCGCCTCCAGGATTTCTTCGCGAAGCTTTCTTCCTGCCAGCATCGCTGCGTTGCCGCTTACGAATGTCTGCCGCGAGGCGGAGGTTTTTCCGCAATCCGGCGAGACGTCGGTGTCGGCGGGAAGAAGGTCAAAGCGATCCACCGGCACACCAACAGCTTCGGCGCAAATCTGGGTGACAACTGTGAATGAACCCTGGCCAATGTCGACCGCGCCCATGTGAATGGCGATGCGTCCATTGCGCTGCAAACCAATTCGCATGGTGGAGGGATTGGGAAGAGACGTGTTTCCGCAGCCGTACCACATTCCAGCGACGCCAACGCCACGACGCAGCGTGCCACCGCCTTCTTGATGGAAAGCTTCGCATTGCTTGTGGGCGAGAGTCCAGCGCGGACGCAAGGCTTCGAAACACGCCCGCATGCCGACTCCCGCGCTCAGAACCTGCCCTGTAACGGTGGGACTGTTGTCTTCGAGGGCGTTAAGTATGCGGAACTCGAGTTTGTCCATGCTTAGCCTTTCGGCGAGCGTATCGTAGAGCTGCTCTTGCGCAATCGTTCCCTGAGGAACTCCGAAGCCGCGGAAAGCTCCTGCGGGTACGAGATGCGTGTGCACGGCACGCGTGAGTGCGCGATAATGCGGCACTTTGTATGGACCTGACCCATGAATAGGAACACGCGCGGCGACGGTCGGACCCCAGGAAGCGTAAGCGCCGGTATTGAATTCGCCGTCCAGTTCCATGGCGACCAATTTTCCTTCCGTGGTGGCTCCGGCGCGGCAGTGAATTTTCGAAGGATGACGCTTTGTTGTGCTGCGAATGGATTCCGTACGGGTGTAAACCATTCTTACTGGCTTGCGGAGATGCCACGCGGCAACGGCTAGAAAAGGCTGCGTGGAGAGATCCAGTTTGGAGCCGAAGCCACCGCCAACCGCCGTGGGAATGATTCGAACGGCCTGTTCCGGGATGCGTAGGATTGCCGCGATGTCTTTGCGAGTCATATAGGGTGACTGCGTGCAGGACTGAATCTCGATGCGGTCGCCAATGCGGCGCGCGAAGCCGGCCTCGGGCTCAATGTACGCGTGTTCGATGAAACCGGTTTCGTACTCCCCTTCGACGACGACAGCTGCTCGAGCCAAAGCCTTCTCAACATCACCATGGACCACGCGTCCACGCACGAGAATATTGCCCGGACGAGCCGCGTGAACGGCAGGCGCGCCGGGTTCTTGGGCGTTCGCCGGAGTGAGCAGAGCAGGCAATTCCTTCCAGGTCACCGGAAATTTGGCTGGATCGAAAGTCGCCATTGCGCAAGCCTCACCGGCAACGGCCGCGACGGCTTCTCCGCGGTAGCGAGTCTCGCTTTCCGCAAACACGGGCTGGTCCGCAAAATCGGGATGAACGCCGAAGCAATTCTCTCCCGGGAGATCCGGAGCCGTGAAAACCGCATGAAGTCCGGGAGTCTGCTGAATGAATTGGGACAGATCCCCAAAGGAAAATTGCGCATGATCGAAGGGAGAGCGGATGACAGACAAAACCAGAGAGTCTGCGGGCCATTCGTCCGCGCCATAAATATCTTCGCCAGCGACTTTACGATGGCCATCAAGGCGAACGATGCGCTGGCCGACGGGACTTGTGTATGAGATTGCCGGAGCCAGCGGCCGAGGGCTGTTTGCTTCCATGATTGCGCGGATGATTTTGCGGTAGCCGGTGCAGCGGCAAAGGACCCCGCCAAGCGCGTCCATAACTTCAGTCTCCGAAGGCGAAGGATTTTGGTGCAGCAATGCTACGGCTGTGACCAGCATCCCAGGGGTGCAGATGCCGCACTGTGCGGCTCCGTGCTGGAGGAACGATTCCTGGAGAAGGCGAAATTGCGCTGACGATTCGCGCAAACCCTCAATCGTGAGCACCTCAGCGTCCTGAAGCTGTCCAACGGCTGTAAGGCAGGCGCAGACGGCTTTCCCGTTCAGCAGAACCGTGCAGGCGCCGCAATCCCCGGCATCGCAACCGACCTTTGTGCCGATGAGGTGAAACTCCTCGCGCAAAACGGTAGAGAGGCGCGAGCGCGGGTCCGAGAGAATGGGCACGATCTGTCCGTTCAGCGAGAAGCTCAATTTGGTAAGCGACTCCATGGATCAGCTCACCTTCGACGCACATTCGAGGAGCGCACGACGCACGAGTGTTTGCGCTGCTTCGCGGCGATAGGAAGCCGTGGCGCGGATGTCATCAATCGGGGAGAGCAGCGAAAAGTGCTCGGCGCGAAGAAGGTGGAACATGTCCGGACTTACCGCTATGCCAACAAGATCCCTTTCCAGCTCTGCAAGTCGAATCGCTTTGGGCGAACAGGAGCCGACACAGATGGCTGCTTCCTGAATACGGCCATCGCTACCAACAAGCAGATTGGCGGCAACCATGACAATGGAGATGACGAGGTACCGGCGTGCTCCCAGCTTCAGGAAACTGGATGCAGCGTTTTCCCAGCGGCTGGGAATGCGGATCGAAGTGAGAAGTTCGTCCGGTCGGCGTGCAGTTTTGCGATTGCCCTGGACAAAATCCACAAGGGGCAGACTCCGAATGGCGGCGTGTGAAGTCAATGTGATCTCGGCATCGAGTGCCAGCAAAGCGGCAACGCCGTCCGCGGCCGGAGACGCATTGCAGATGTTGCCGGCCACAGTGGCCTGATTCTGAATTTGAATCGAGCCGATTTCACGCGCGGCGGCACGGAGTCCATCGAAGCCACATGGCAAAGAAGCAGCGAGTAGCTCACTCCATGTGGTGCGCGCCCCGATGCAGATATGGCCGGGCGTCACGCGAACACCCTTGAGCTCATAGAGAGCCGAAATGTCTAGGACGGGACCTCTCAATTGGCCGCAGGTGATGGCAGGGAATAGGTCTGTGCCGCCGGAGAGAATCGTCGCGCGTGTCTGCGAGAGAGTTTGTAAAGCTTCGTCGAGCGTGCCAGGTCGCAGAAACAACAGAATCAGCTCCTGAAATGGACCTACTCAACCCCAGACTGCCGCACGACACGTGAGAGGAGGTACTTACTTCTACAACGGTAAAGGACATTTGTGAAGTGGGTGAAGCGGGACGCAAGTGGCACAAGGAAAAAGTGATCACGACAATCAGGATAGTTGAGGACGGGATGCGGAAAGGTTATGGCATCCTAATGAGTCAATGGCGACCACCGACCAACGGCTTTCCGGCGGCACGGCTGCGTTCCAGTTCTCCGGTTTCCGCCTTTACCAGATCTCACGGTTTTGCATCGTGTTCTGCACGGAGATGCAGTCCGTGGCCGTGGGTTGGCAAGTCTATGAAATAACCAAGCGGCCGTTGGACCTGGGTCTCACCGGACTGGTGCAATTCCTTCCCGGCATTTTCCTCTTTTTGCTGGCGGGACATGCCGCCGACCGGTTCGACCGCCGGAAGTTGCTTACGCTCTGCTTCGTTGGCTATAGCTTGTCGTCGGCTCTGTTGCTGTTGGTGACGCTGCGCTTCGAACTGCTTCATCGCGCGGAGACCGTCGCCCCGATCTTCGCCATTCTCTTTCTTGTAGGAGTCGTTCGGAGCTTCAGCATGCCGGCCAGCCGGGCCCTGCTGCCTCAGTTGGTGCCAGAAGAGCATTTCCAAAGCGCGGTGGCCTGGAATTCGGGGATCTTTCAATGTGCAACGATCCTGGGACCAGCACTCGGCGGGCTCCTATACGCATTCGCAAGGGGTCCGGCCCCCGTTTATGGTGTGGCTTTGTCTGCGGGAGTGCTCTCTGTCCTGATCACCCTGAGAATTCAGATCCAAAGCCGGCCGAGACCCCGCGAGCCGTTCACACTGAACACAGTATTCGCAGGGTTCCGGTATATCTGGACGCACAAGCTGGTGCTGGGATCCATTTCGCTGGACCTGTTTGCCGTTCTCCTTGGGGGAGCGGTGGCGTTGCTTCCGGTATACGCCAAAGAAATCCTGCGCACGGGGCCGTGGGGATTGGGTCTGCTGCGCAGCGCCCCAGGAATCGGCGCGGGAGTCATGGCTCTGCTGATCGCTTTTCAGCCAATCCGAAGGCGTGCGGGAGCGACGATGCTCTGGTGCGTGGCGGCATTTGGAGCATTCACGGTCGTTTTTGGGTTTTCCCGGAGCCTCCCCCTTTCGTTGATCTCACTATTCTTCGTCGGCGCGGCCGATATGGTGAGCGTGGTCGTACGTGGCGTGTTGATCCAGATCGAGACGCCTGACGAGATGAGGGGACGCGTGAATGCCGTGGACATGATTTTCATCGGTGCCTCGAACGAATTGGGCGAGTTTGAGTCTGGGTTGGCCGCGCAGTGGCTGGGAGCAGTGCCTGCCGTGGTCTTGGGCGGGATTGGGACGATCCTTGTCACTGTTCTTTGGGCGTGGAGGTTCCCGGAGTTGCGCAATGCGGACAGGTTGGCGGGAACAAAGGGCTAATAAGAAACGAAAACGCAAAGCTGGCGCTATGTGAATTCGCGCGCGAGAAACGCTTTCAGTTGTGCGAGGCTGCGGGCGCAGGCGCCTGCGCTGGAGCGGCAGCGGCTGGTCCCGAAGATGGAGCCGGGGTCGGCGTCGAGGGCGCCAAGGGTATACCTGTCAACTCTGCCTTTACCGCGGAGGAAATCTTGTCGGCGTTTTTGAGAAGCACGCTGACCTGCCACATTTTGGTTTCACCCAGGTGATCGCTGAAGCCTGGCATACCGGTCATACGGATTCCGCCGGCCACCTTCCAGTAGGTTTCCCATGCTTCGTCGTCCGTAACTCCTGTTCCACGAAACAGTTGCGGCGGAGGTGGGAACATACCATCGGCAATAGCGGTTTTGGGTTCGCCCGGCAGACCGTGACAGACGGCGCAGTGCTCCTTGTAGATCTTTGCGCCGGCAAGAAAGTTCGTCTCATCTTCAGGGACAGGGGACGGAAGATGGGGAAGTTTATCCAGATAGGCGTGCTGGGCAATATGAGCCAAATTGTGCTCAAAGAGCATTTCCGAGCTCTTCGTGGCAACGGGGGCATGGCCACTGGAAAAATAGTAGTAGACACCAAGTGGGACGAGTACAAGGCCGATCAGAATCCCAATGATTACGCCCTTCAGCATTCTGTCTTCTCCGCAACTTAAAGTAGTTAGCCGTCTATAACTTGCTCTGGAACAGGACAGGCCGTAGTGTACGACGGGCTGCGAAATTCTGCACGACGGAATTGGTACTTCGAATCGAGAGCGCTCCGCAGAGCGTAACCATTTCCTGATTTTGGGCGTCTTTCTTCTAAGAGCCTTTCTGTACGTAAAGCGTTACACTGGTTGTGTACATGCCTGCCAGGCTCCCATAGGATCCCGCCCGCTTGCTCTGCGGTGGCAGATCAGGACGGAGTTAGAGGAAGAGGAATGGCCCCAATTAACGAGGTCGATGCGCCAAGCGCTGACGGTACTAGTATGCCTTTGAGAGGTTCCGCCCGGGGCGAGAGCTCCTCCCGCGGGCGTTTCTGGATGATTTTGGTCTTGCTTGTGGTTGTAGTCGGGGGGTGGTGGTATCTCCGTTCACACGGCGCCCAGGCAAACAACGCAGCCGCTGCGGGTGTAGGCAATAGCGGTACAAATGGGGGCCCGCCCCCGATGGGACCGGTGCCCGTCGTCGTGGCAACTGCACACCGCGGGGACCTGCCCGTGTACTTTAACGGACTGGGGACAGTGACTGCCTTCAATACCGTGACGGTGAGAAGCCGGGTGGACGGTCAGATCGTCAAGATCAATTTCACGGAAGGACAGTACGTGAAGGAAGGCGATGCCCTGATTGAAATCGATCCCCGCCCTTTCCAGGTTCAACTGGAGCAGGCAGAAGGACAGCTGGCGAAAGACCAGGCGCAACTGAAGGATGTCCAGGTTGATTATGAGCGGTATCAGCTGCTGTACAAGGAAGGCGTAATTCCGAAGCAGCAATTGGATACGCAGCAGGCGCAGGTAGGCACGTATGAGGGCGCCATCAAGGCGGACCTCGCGACGATTGACAACGCAAAGCTGCAGATCACCTATTCTCACATTACAGCGCCGATCAGCGGGCGCGTTGGACTGCGGCTTGTGGACATCGGCAACATCGTGCACGCAACGGACACGAACGGGTTGCTGGTGATTACGCAGTTGCAGCCTATTGCGGTCCTCTTCAGCCTACCGCAGGATCAATTGCCCGAGGTCGTCGCCAAGATGCGATCCGGCAAGCCGTTGGAAGTGGAAGCGTATGACCGGGACAACAGCGACAAAATCGCCACAGGCAAATTGCTGACCATCGACAACCAGATTGACACAACAACGGGCACCTACAAGTTGAAGGCCGTGTTTGACAACGCGAAAAATGAACTCTTTCCCAATCAATTCGTAAATGTCCATCTTCTGGTGGATACGAAAAAGGGCGTCGTTCTCGTGCCGTCTACGGCGATTCTCCGGGGCCAGCAAGGTAGTACTTACGTCTTTGCGGTCAAGTCTGGAAATGCAGTTGCGGTGCGGAACGTTCAAGTGGCACAGACCACGGGAAACGTCGCTGGAGTTTCCACTGGGATTGGCGACGGCGACGTGGTTGTGATCGATGGCCAGGATAAGTTGAAAGACGGAATGGTCGTGGAGCCACACACACAGCGCTCGGGCGGAAGCAGCGCCGCGCAGAGTTCCTTTCTTCCTGATGGATCGACCCCCGGTGCCCCCGCAGGAGGACCGGTTCGATGAATCCATCACGGCCGTTTATCTTACGGCCGGTCGCCACCACGTTGCTGATGGTGGGGGTGCTATTGGTAGGGTTCGTAGCCTACCGGCAGTTGCCCGTCTCCGCGTTGCCTCAGGTTGACTACCCCACAATCCAGGTAACCACGTTCTATCCGGGGGGCAGTCCGGATGTGATGGCCTCCTCTGTGACCTCCCCGCTGGAGCGCAATTTCGGGCAAATTCCGGGATTGCAACAGATGACCTCGACGAGCTCCTTTGGGTGCTCGGTCATCACCCTGCAATTCGTTCTCGACCTGAACATCGATGTGGCGGAACAGGAAGTTCAAGCGGAAATCAACAGCGCTTCGCAACTTCTGCCCAAGGACCTGCCGAACCCGCCGATTTACAGCAAGATCAATCCGGCCGATGCGCCCATCCTGACTATGGCGCTGACCTCAGACACACTGCCACTCGAAAAAGTGGAAGATCTGGCCGATACGACCCTGGCGCAAAAGATCTCGCAGCTTTCCGGTGTTGGACTGGTGAGTATCAGCGGAGGCCAACGGCCCGCGGTGCGCGTGCGGGCGAATCCGACGGCGCTCGCTTCCTATGGACTCAGCCTGGAGGATTTGCGGACAGCGCTGGGAAACGCCAACGTCGATCAAGCGAAGGGAACGTTCGACGGTCAGCATCAGGCGTTCACGATAGGAGCGAATGACCAACTCCTCTCGAGCGCAGGCTACAACCCAATCATCATTGCCTACAGGAATGGCGCGCCAGTCCGGCTCTCGGACGTGGCGATGGCCCATGACGGAGCCGAGGATATCCGGCAAGCCGCATGGGCCAACAAGAGGCCGGCAGTCATCCTGAATATCCAGCGGCAGCCGGGCGCGAACATCATTAGCGTTGTCGACCGGATTAAGAAGATCTTGCCGCAGCTGCAGGCGGCCCTGCCGGAATCCGTGCAAGTCCAGATCCTGACGGACCGGACGACAACAATTCGGGCATCCGTGGACGACGTGCAATTCACGCTGTTTCTAACCATCGCATTGGTGGTTATGGTGATCTTTCTCTTCTTGCGCAGCGTGCGGGCCACGATTATTCCGAGCTTTGCCGTTCCGCTCTCCATTATCGGCACGTTTGGCGTGATGTACCTGCTAGGCTATTCGCTGAACAATCTTTCGCTGATGGCGCTCACGATCTCCACGGGGTTTGTGGTGGATGACGCGATCGTGATGATCGAAAACATCAGCCGGTACATCGAGCAGGGAGATTCCCCGTTACAGGCGGCGCTGAAGGGTTCCGAGCAGATTGGATTCACGATCGTGTCGCTGACGGTGTCGCTGATCGCCGTGCTGATCCCACTGCTTTTCATGGGCGATATCGTCGGGCGTCTGTTCCGGGAATTTGCCGTGACCCTGGCGGTGACGATCCTGGTATCGGCTATCGTTTCTCTAACGCTGACGCCGATGATGTGTGCGAAATTGTTGAAGCACCAACCGGAATCGCAGCAGACCTGGTTCTATCGGAAATCGGAAAAGGTTTTTGACGATGTGATCGCGTTCTATGGAAGAACCTTGAAGGTCGTTCTGCGATTCCGTGGAATCACTTTGTTAGTCACGGTCGGAACCCTGGTGGGAACAATCCTCCTTTACATCTATGTCCCCAAGGGATTCTTCCCTGTGCAGGACACGGGCGTGATTATGGGTGTCTCCGAAGCGCCGCAGAACATCTCGTTCCAGGCGATGTCCAGCAGGCAACGCGCTCTTGCGGATGTTATCCTTCGCGATCCCGCGGTGGAAAGCCTGTCTTCTTTCATAGGAATCGACGGCACAAACACGACGATGAACAGTGGGCGCATTCAGATCAATCTGAAGCCGCTCTCAATCAGGGAGATCAGCGCGTCTGACGTAATCCGCCGGCTGCAGCCGGACTTGGCCAGGGTAGACGGGATCACGCTCTACATGCAGCCTGTGCAGGATCTGACGGTGGAAGACCGCGTATCGCGCACGGAATTCCAATACTCCTTGGAGGACGTAGACCCGAAGGAACTTGCCTACTGGACGCCGAAATTTGTGGCGAAGCTAAGAACTCTGCCGGAATTGCGCGACGTGGCAACGGATCAGTTGAATGATGGTCTGATGGCTACGCTGACGATTGACCGGGACACGGCTTCGCGCCTGGGAGTGTTTCCCGCTGACATCGACAACACCTTGTATGACGCTTTTGGCCAGAGGCAAGTGTCCACGATTTATACCCAGCTCAACCAGTATCACGTCGTGTTGGAGGTAGATCCAAGCTTCCAGCAAAATCCAGACGCGTTGAAGAACATTTACGTACATTCTGCGAATGGACCGCAAGTGCCGCTCAGCGCTTTCACGCGGCTGGAGCAGGGAAGCACGCCGTTGGCGATCAATCACCAAGGGCAGTTTCCGGTTGTAACCATCTCCTTTAACCTGGCGCCTAATGGTTCCCTCGGCGAGGCGACCGCGGCGATCGAGAGGGCGAAAAAAGAGTTAGGCCTGCCGCCAAGCATCGAGGCAACGTTCCAAGGCACCGCAGCAGCCTTTTTGCGGTCGATCAGCAACGAGCCGCTGCTGATCCTGGCAGCGGTGGTAACCGTATACATCGTGCTGGGGATCCTCTACGAGAGCTACATTCACCCAATTACGATTTTGTCTACGCTGCCCTCGGCAGGTGTGGGAGCGATTCTCGCACTGCTCTTGTGCCGGACAGACTTCAGCATCATTTCGCTGATCGGTATCATCTTGTTAATCGGTATCGTTAAGAAGAACGCCATCATGATGATTGACTTCGCCTTGGAGGCGGAGCGCAAGGAAGGAAAAAGCCCTCTCGACGCGATCTACGAAGCCTGCCTGCTCCGTTTTCGACCCATCATGATGACCACAATGGCCGCGCTCTTGGGCGGTCTGCCTCTAGCCTTGGGACAGGGAGTCGGATCGGAATTGCGGCGCCCACTGGGCATCACCATTGTCGGCGGATTGATTCTCAGCCAGCTGCTCACGTTGTACACGACCCCCGTGGTTTACCTGGCGTTTGATTGGGTGGCTCGGCGGCTGCACCTGGGTACTGACAATCTGGCTGAGGAGCCGGCCATCGGAGATTAAGGGATGAATTTCCAGTCCAATTTCTCCGCGCCGTTCATCCGCAGACCCGTCGCAACCTCCCTAGTCACCATTGCCATATTTCTGTCGGGAGTGATCGCGTTTCGCTATCTGCCTGTGGCGCCACTGCCGCAGGTCGACCTGCCGACGATCGGCGTGGGTGCCTCGTTGCCGGGAGCCAGCCCGGAGACAATGGCGTCGGCAGTCGCTACGCCCTTGGAGAGGCAGTTTGGACGGATCGCCGGCGTTACCCAGATGACGTCGAGCTCGACGCTTGGCAACACCGGCATCGCACTGCAATTCGACTTGAACCGGGACATTAATGCGGCTGCCCGAGACGTGGAAGCAGCCATCAACGCGGCGCGCAGCCAGTTGCCCGCGGATCTGCCCTCGCAACCCAGCTACCGCAAGGTGAATACGGCGGATTCGCCGGTTTTGTTTTTGTCCCTTACCTCGGACACGATGCCCATCGGCCAGATTTACGATGCCTCGGACTCCATCCTCGCGCAGAAAATCTCGCAGATTGAAGGTGTAGGTCAGGTCTTCACGTGGGGTTCCGCGAAGCCTGCGGTGCGCGTCCAAGTGAACCCCCAGCAGTTGAACAGCTACGGCATCAGCCTGGAGACGGTCCGGAAGGCGCTGCAATCGGCCAATTCGAATTCCGCCAAGGGCTCGGTTTCGAACGCAGACCGGGCCTGGATGCTTTCCGACACAGACCAGTTGTTCAAGGCCAACGAATACAAGCCGCTGATCGTGGCCGGTCACACGGGCGCGCCGGTCCGGCTGGAAGATATCGCCAACGTGACCGATTCCGTGGAAGACATCCGGAACCTGGGGCTGTTTGGCGGCAAGCGTGGTGTAATCATCCCGATCTTCCGGCAGCCGGGCGCCAACATGATTGAAATGGCAGACCGGGTGAAGGCGACTCTGCCCTGGCTGCGCGCGTCGATTCCACCGGCTTTGAAGCTAGATGTAATCATCGACCGGACCCTGGTTATCCGAGCGTCGGTGCACGACGTGGAACGGGCGATGTCCATCTCGATTGTTCTGGTCGTTCTCGTGGTCTTCGCATTTCTGCGGAATTACTGGGCGACGCTGATCCCCAGCGTGGCGGTGCCGCTATCCTTGGTTGGCACCTTCGGCGTGATGTATCTCTGCGGCTATTCTCTGGACAATTTGTCCCTCATGGCACTGACCATCTCCACGGGGTTCGTAGTGGACGATGCGATTGTGGTGATCGAGAACATCGCGCGGCACATGGAAAACGGGCTTCAGGCCTACGCAGCGACTATGAAAGGGGCGAGCGAGATCGGATTTACCGTGCTTTCGATGAGCGCATCGCTGGTGGCGGTGTTTATCCCGATTTTGATGATGAGCGGGCTGGTCGGACGCCTGTTTCGCGAATTTGCGGTGACGCTGAGCGCCGCTATTGCCGTGTCACTCTTCGTTTCGCTGACCACGACCCCGATGATGTGCGCGAAGTTTCTAAAACACGATCACAAGAAAAAACACGGATTTTTCTATCGCCTTTCCGAGCATGGCTTCAACGGCATGCTTCGCGGTTACGACGTGATGCTGCGCTGGGTGCTGCAGCACCAACCTCTCATACTGGGCGTGGCCATTTTCACCGCCGTTCTGAATGTGTACATGTTCATGCATGTGAATAAGGGCTTTTTCCCGCAGCAGGACACGGGCCGTATCAATGGGTTTATCCAGGCGGACCAGGACACATCCTTCGAGGAAATGTCCAAGAAAATGCGGGCGATCATGGATATCGTGAAAGCGGATCCGGGTATTGATTCCGTGGCTGCGTTTACGGGGGGTGGCAACGGCACGAGCACGGCGCGAATGTTTGCCGGACTTAAGCCCTTGGCGGAGCGAAAGATCAATTCGGACCTTGTGATTGACCGGTTGCGCGCCAAGACGGCGAATATCCCCGGTGCTTCGCTGTTCTTGCAGTCTGTGCAGGACGTAAGCGTCGGCGGAAGGTTCGGCGGCGCGCAATATCAATACACCCTGCAAGCGGACAATCTGAGCGACCTTTATCACTGGGCGCCGATCATGATGGACCGGATGCAAAAGATCCCGGAGTTGCGAGACGTTAACTCCGACGAGCAGAACGGGGGACTTCAGACGTATTTGGCCGTTGATCGAGATACCGCGGGAAGATTGGGTGTTTCGCTGCAGGACGTGGACAATGCGTTAAACGATGCCTTTGGCCAGCGTCAGGTTTCCAATATATATAAAGGGTTGAATCAATATCACGTTGTAATGGAAGTTGCCCCAGAATTCCAGGAAAACCCCGAAGGACTGAAATACGTCTACGTTCCCTCAAACACGGGCAAGCTCGTGCCGCTGAGCGCGTTTTCCCACTACGAACACTCCAACACAGCCCTTTCTGTGAACCATCAGGGAATCTTCCCGGCAATCACGCTTTCGTTTAACTTGGCTCCAGGAGCTTCGCTCGGTCCCGCGGTGCAGCATGTGGAAGAAGCGAGGCTGGCCCTGGGCATGCCTAATTCCGTGCACGCCTCTTTCCAGGGAACGGCGCAAGCCTTCCAGGATTCGCTTGCGAACCAGATTGTTCTGATCGTGACCGCGTTAGGCGCCGTTTATATTGTCCTCGGAATTCTTTACGAGAGTTACATCCATCCCATCACGATTCTCTCGACGATTCCTTCCGCCGGCATCGGCGCGCTGCTGGCCCTTCAGCTCTTCCGCATGGACCTGAGCATCATTGCCCTCATCGGAATTATTCTGCTGATCGGAATTGTGAAGAAGAATGCGATTCTGATGATCGATTTTGCCGTGCAGGTCGAAAGGGAAGAAGAAAAGCTGCCTGAAGAAGCGATTTACAAAGCCTGTTTGCTGCGCTTCCGGCCGATCATGATGACGACGATGGCGGCCTTGCTAGGAGCCATGCCCTTGGCGCTCGGAACAGGCGTCGGCGCCGAGATTCGCCGGCCCTTGGGAGTCGCGATCGTGGGCGGGCTCATTCTGAGCCAGATGTTGACGCTCTTCACTACGCCAGTGGTTTACATCTATATGGACCGTTTCCAGTCCTTCCTTAAGCGCACATTCCAGCGCGGGACGGTTCGCGCGCACGCGCCGGCTCACTCCGATTGATCCCGGCAACAAAAGCCCTTTCGCTGCAGCAATCAAAAATGAAAAATGACGTCGCTGGCGAAGACCAGCTGGCTTTTCTTTGTGCCCAGGTTGTAGGCGGGATTGTTGTACGCATGCTCGAAGCGCAATTCCGGACGGATCAGCACGGTAGTGCCGATCCAGTGGCCCCAGCCGATCAGATGCTCTGAGTATTGCGTCTTGTAACCCGTACGTTGTCCCACGATGTCGTTGAAGTATTCGTTGCGGATCGTGAGGTAGTCCCTCGTAGAGAACTCCTTGACGACATAATTCACAATCGCCCATTCCGGTGCGTAACAGGTGACATCCGATGTCGAAGCACAGATGGCCCCGTTCGCGCCCGTGATCAATAGAGGCGTGGCCATTGGATTATTCGCGTTGGGAACGTTCTTCTCCCACATGTACCAGCTCTCCGTGTCGGTGTGCCAGGAACTGTTGATTTTGTGGTACCACGTTACGTAATAGGCTTGAAGATTGTTGTAAGCGTATTTGCCGGAATTCGTGGAGTTGTCGCAGACGTAGAGATTGTCACTTCCCATTTTCCACGTGTAGCCAACACAGGCGTTGAACGTCGGTTTGGCGTTCGGCTCGCCGACCCAAGGCGCGACGTCATTGCCCGCGGACAGACCAACCTGAAACATCCAGTGATTGTTCAATCTTGTGGTGACGTTGATGCCCGTCTGCGTGTAGGCGTCGTAGGTATACAGAATGGAGTGACTGTAAGTGTAATTGTCCGGGGCAAGCTGCGCCTCAATGTCGGGCAGAGAAATGTACCGCCCGATGCGAATGTTCATCCCGTCGGCGACCTGGCCCCAATATAAATCCACATAGGCCATAACAGGGTCGTACCCGGATTTATTGTTGTTGGTCAGGAGTTGCTGGCTGAAATAGCCTTTGGCTGTGGTGAAGCGATAGTCAAGACCGTAGAGTTGCGTCAGGCGAAAACCCCAGTCAAAGTGATCGTTCTGCA
>Ga0187778_10000842_pt1 | contig 21969 bp, 17 predicted proteins | sample 1015_Q2_SP5_20_M_FD_132418 | JGI IMG/M metagenome (GOLD analysis project Ga0187778, IMG submission 132418) | Tropical peat soil microbial communities from peatlands in Department of Meta, Colombia - 1015_Q2_SP5_20_MG | ecosystem: Environmental > Terrestrial > Soil > Wetlands > Peat | place...
GATGGCGGCAGCCGCGGGGCCGCAACTCACTGCGGTCAGCATCGGCACCCAGGACAACACTACTACCATTACCATCCGCGCCAGCGGCGCCTTCACCCACACGGAGTATCGGCCTTCCGATAATCTGCTGCTGGTGGACCTGCCGGGAGTCTCGGCGGGCGTGCTGGCGGGACCGAGGCAGCCGGTGCAGGGCCCGGGGGTCGATTCCTACCAGGTGGAGTCGTTCCAGGGTACGGGTGGCACCGACGTCGCCCGGGTGGAATTGACCCTGAGCGGCGCTCCCTTTGTCACTTTCAACCAGGACCAGGGCGCGCTGGAAGTGCGCGTGACGGCGGTGGAAACGCCGGCCGCTGCGGCCAGCCCGGCTCCGGCAGCGGCGCCAGCCGTTCCGGCTGCGTCCGCGTCATCCAATCAGGCCCCTGCGGCGGCAGCTCCGCCCGCCAGCCAGGCTGTCACGCCAGCGTCCGCACCCGCCGCCGCAACCACCGAGACCACAGCCCATCAGGCCGCCAAAATGAATCAGCCGGTCTGGGTGCGCAGCGTCAATGTGATCCACGGCAGCCAGGGAATCGAGCTGGAGATCCGCAGCAATGGCCCGCTGCAGCCGACGGCGACCAAAATCTCCGATCCTGATCGCATCGTCGTCGACCTGGAGAACGCCCGCACACTTCGCCCGGTGCAGGTGCCGGTCAAGAGTGACCATATCAAGGCCGTGCGCATGGCCCTCTACCAGGTGAATCCTCCGGTGACGCGCGTGGTGGTGGATCTGGAAGCGGCCCGCGATTATGAACTAGTTCCTTCGGAAAATGGCTTGCGTGTGAAGCTGCACGCTCCCTCCCAGGTGGCCAGCCTGAGCGCGCCTCCAGTGGCGCCGGCAGCCGCCGTGACGACGCCTGCTCTTCCCAAGGCCCCGGCCATCACGACGCCCGCAATGGAGCAGGTTGCCGCTCTCCAGCCGGCGACCGCCGCTGCCAATCAAGTCGCCAGCGCTATGCCGCAGGCGACTTCAGCGGCCGCAACTCAACCGGCAGCCACAATTCAGCCCGCGGCTGCAGCCACGCCTGCGGATACGACGCAGCCCGCGGCCGCCGCCCAGCCGGCGTCTACTCCGGCGCAGGACTTTGTCGTGGTGCAGCCCAATTACAGTCCCAAGACGGCAACCGCCGCCCAGCCAGCCGCGCGGGCCGCCGATGCCGCCTCTAAATTCTCCGGCAACAAGACCGAGGTCGCATTGTCGAACGCTCCGGTTCAGCCGGCGGCCAGCGCCAGCCTGCATGCGGCCGCGCCCGTCAGCGCTGCCCAGCAGCCCATGTCGCCTCCGTCCATGTCGAGCACCGGCAAGCCCAAATACACGGGTGAGCCCATCTCGGTGAACCTGAAGGACGTCGACCTGAAAGACTTCTTCCGCCTGATTCATGAGATCAGCGGTCTGAACGTAGTGCTTGACCCCAACGTCAAGGGTACGCTGACCCTGGTGCTGGACGATGTGCCCTGGGACCAGGCGCTGGACATCGTGCTGAAGAACAACGGGCTGGAGCGTGAGCTCGACGGCAACGTGCTGCGCATCGCCACCGTGGACACCCTGAAGCACGAAGCTACCTCGCGTCGCGAGCAGGTAGAAGCCCAGGCTCTGGCCGCGGACCGGATTACGGTCACGCGCTTCCTGAGCTACGCACACTCCAAGGACCTCTTGCTGACCGTCAAGAAGTTCCTCTCGAAACGTGGGGAGGTCGTTTCCGATGACCGCACCAACGCGCTCATCATGATGGACATCCCGCAGGTCTTTCCCCAGATCGACCGCCTGCTGACGCAACTGGACCGCAAGACGCCTGAGGTCGAAATCGAAGCCCGCGTGGTGGCTGCGACGCGCAACTTCGCTCGCGACATCGGTACCCAGGTCGGCTTTGGGTTCACTAACGCCGCCACGGGCGTGGGCGGCGCCAGCGCGGTCGGCACCAGTCCCATTACCAGCCCGGGCATGTTCACCAGCACTAGCACCACCACGAGCAGCAGCACCAGCACCACCACCACCACCGGCATCCCGCTGTTCAGCAACCTGCCAGCGATTGGCCCGACCAGCGGCCTCTCTCTGATTAACCTTGGCAAGAACTACCGCCTGGATATGATCCTCACCGCGGCGGAGTCGCGCGGATTGCTCAAAATCCTGTCGCGGCCGCGCGTCATCACCCAGAACAACATTCAGGCTACGGTACGGCAGGGCGTTCAGATCCCGGTGGTAACCTCCTCGCAACTGAACGGACCGCCGACCACAACTTACGTACAGGCGTTCCTGCGGCTGACGGTTACTCCCCAGATCACCATTGAGAACACGATCTTCCTGAACGTGGATGTGGAGAACACCACGCCCGACTTCTCGCAACAGGTCAACGGCAACCCATCCCTGGACACGCAACAGGCGACCACCCAGGTGCTGGTGACCGACGGAGGAACCGTGGTGATCGGCGGCGTCATCCAGACCCAGAACTCGGTGAATGTCTCACAAACGCCGCTGCTCGGCTCCGTCCCCGGGCTAGGCAATCTGTTCAAGCGCCGGGCAGTCTCTACTCAGACGCAAGAGCTGTTCTTCTTCATTACTCCCAAGATCATCCAGACGTAGTCAACCAGCTACCAACCGATGACGACCAAACGAGCCCCCGGCAACCCCCGGGGGCTTTTGTTGTGTTTTTCTGAATCTAGAACAGAACGCCGATTTACGAAGGTCCGGGCAATTCCTGTGCGAAGATTCGGTCGTCTTCACAACAATGGGAGCTATTTCATGAGGCGCGTGCCGCCTGGCTAACCCGGCAACCCTCTGTACCTATGAACTACTCACTGCGGCGGGCGAATCTCCTGGAAGACCTCTCTCGCCGCCATCTCGACGCGCTGCTGGTGACGCACTTGCCGAATATCCGCTACTTGTGCGGATTCACGGGAAGCGCCGGCGTGCTCGTGGTGGCAGAGGGCAGGTGTACTTTCTTTACCGACGGACGTTATCGCGAGCAGGCGCGTACCGAGGTGCAAGGCGCAAGGCTGGTGGTGCCCAAGGGGCCGGTCTTGGACGCCGTCGCCCGCGCTGTGGCCGATTCCAGGGCCAAGACCGTGGGCCTGGAAAGCGAACACATGAGCGTGGCCGAGGAAGCCAGGGTCGCGCGTATCGTGCGCTCCAAGGCTCGTCTGCGCCAGACCCGGCGGCTGGTGGAAGAGCGCAGGATGGTCAAGGAGCCGGTCGAGGTGGAACGTCTCCGCGCCGCGGTGCAACTAGGGTCGAGTTTATTTGATAAGGCGGTCGCCGCCATCCGGCCCGGGGTGACGGAACGGACCGTGGCCGCGGAGCTCGAGTACGCAGCGCGATGTGCTGGCGCCGAGGGTATGGCATTCGAAACCATTGTAGCGGCGGGCCGGCGCTCCGCTTTGCCGCACGGGCTGGCTTCCTCGCAGCCCATTCCACGGCGCGGATTCGTGGTGCTCGACTTCGGTGTTATACTCGGCGGTTATTGTTCGGACATGACCCGCACCGTGTACGTGGGCAAGCCAGCAGTAGAGGCCTATCGGCTGTATCAGGCAGTACGGGACGCGCAAGAGGCTGCCATCGCAGCGGTGCAACCCGGCCGGACGGTCGGTGAACTCGACCGGGCGGCGCGCCGGGTGCTGCGGCGCGCGGGTTTGGCGCGCAACTTTACCCACTCCACGGGCCACGGCGTGGGGCTTGAGATCCATGAACCGCCGCGCATCGCCCGCGAGGAGCAGGATGTACTGATGCCGGGCATGGTGATTACCATCGAGCCCGGCGCCTATGTTCCCGGTTACGGCGGAGTCCGCATCGAGGATATGGTCGTTGTCACCACAACCTCGTGCGAGGTGCTGACTCCCACCACTAAGGAGTTCCTTGCCATACAGGAAAGCGGCCCCGTCATCTGCTCATGAACCAAAAAGAGCTGAAGGAACTCATTGAGTTCTTAATAGAGAAGGACATCGCCGAGTTTGAACTGGAGCGCGGCGATGTCAAGGTGCGCATCAAACGCGCCGCTGCTGACGCGCGCTTCGCCGCGCCGCCGGAGACGCGCTACGTACAAGTGGCCCCGCCCGCAGCGCCAGCACCGGAGTATGCTCCTCCTCCGCCGGTCTCACCACCGGCGCCAGCCAAGCCGGCTGCCGAAGAGGCGGGACTGTACGAGGTCAAGTCGCCCATCGTGGGGACGTTCTACGAAGCGCCCTCGCCGGGTGCGCCCCCCTTCGTCAAGGTGGGTGATACCGTGCAGGAGGGGCAGGTGCTTTGCATCATTGAAGCCATGAAGCTGATGAATGAGATCGAGGCCGACGTCAGCGGCGAGATCGTCAAGCGGTTGGTCAGCAATGCACAGCCGGTAGAGTATGGGCAGACGCTATTTCTGATTCGACCGTCGTAACAACTTCTTCGCCGCGGATGAACGCGGATACACGCCGATGGAAATTGAAACCGCAGAGACGCTGAAGGCGCCCAGGGTTTGATTTCCATTTACACGATTTGCCTCCTCGACGATCGTGGCGGGCGGCATTCCGGGTTTGATCTGCGTTCATCCGCGTGAATCCGCGGCGAACGAATTCACTATGTTCCGCAAGATCCTCATTGCCAATCGCGGCGAGATCGCCTTGCGCGTGATCTGTGCGTGCAAGGAACTGGGTATCAAGACGGTTGCGGTGTACAGCGAGGCCGACCGCAACTCGCTGCACGTGCGCTTCGCCGACGAAGCCATCTGCATCGGCCCGCCACGGTCCTCCGAGAGCTACCTCAACATCCCCGCCGTGATCAGCGCCGCCGAGATCGCCAATGTGGACGCCATCCATCCCGGCTACGGCCTGCTCAGCGAGAACGCCAATTTCGCCGAGGTCTGCGAGACCTCGCACATCACCTTCATCGGCCCGCCGCCGGAGGTGACGCGCCTGATGGGAGAAAAAGAGAAGGCGCGCAGGGCCATGAAGGCAGCCGGAATCCCCATCCTGCCGGGCTCGGAAGGACTGGTTGCATCGGAAGGTGCGGCCCTCGAATGGGCACAGCAGGTGGGATTTCCCGTCATCGTCAAGGCTTCGGCGGGCGGCGGCGGGCGCGGCATGCGTGTGATCCGCAGCGCCGAGGAACTGCCCGCTTCGTTTCATGCCGCCAGATCGGAAGCCGCTGCGGCCTTCGGCAATGGCGACCTCTACATGGAGAAATTCATCGAGCGGCCACGCCATATCGAGTTCCAGGTTCTGGCGGACAAGTATGGTCACGTCGCCAGCCTGGGGGAACGCGAGTGCAGCATCCAGCGGCGTCATCAGAAGCTGTTGGAGGAGTCACCCTCAGTGAAGGTGACGCCCGAATTGCGTCGCCAGATCGGTGACCGGCTGGTCTCAGCTCTCAGCCGCATCGGCTATGTGAACGCCGGCACGGTGGAGTTTCTGATGGATGAAGACGGCGCCTTGACCTTCATGGAGATGAACACGCGCATTCAGGTCGAACACCCGGTCACGGAGATGGTGACCGGCGTCGATCTGGTCAAGAGCCAGATCCGGCTGGCCGCTGGCGAGCGTCTGGATGCGGTCCTCAACAGCGCTCCCATCGAGCAGCGAGGACACGCCATCGAATGTCGCATCAATGCGGAACATCCTGAGACGTTCATCCCTTCCGCCGGAAAGATAGGGGTCTTCAATGCGCCGGGAGGCACGGGCGTGCGTCTGGACACGGCGGCCTATACCGAGGCGGTCATTCCGCCTTATTATGATTCGCTGATCGCCAAGCTGATCACCCACGGCAAGGACCGCAATGAGGCCATCTCGCGCATGACACGCGCGCTGGAGATGTTCATCATCGAGGGGATATATACCTCGATTCCCCTGCACCTGAAGATCATGGCCGATCCTGATTTCCGCGCCGGCCGCTTTGATACCAAGTTCATGGAGCGGTTCATGGCGAAGCAGAAAGCCGGGAAGTGACCGCGATGTGACTAGGTCGTGCGGTGCATTTTCCTGATTGGATCGGGGTAGTATGTCCACAGTCGACAATCACAGCCCCGCAGGGGCGGATGAATATAGCCCGGCACGAAGTGCCGGGTAGGCAAGGATGTGATGCGTAGTCCCGTAAGGGACGGCTGAATGACCAACCGTTGTGTCAATCGTCCCTGCCGGGACTCTGATACGCAAATGATGCTAACCCGGCACTTCGTGCCGGGCTACATTCGGTCGCGCCTGGCGGCGCTTTGAAACACTGGCGGCCGTACAGTCCCATGCTCCCTCGTCTCTACGCTATCATCGATCCCGCCCTGCTCCCCGGTGCCGGCGAACAGGCAACCCGCGTGGCCGACTTCGCTCGCGCGCTGGTGCAAGGCGGCGGCACGCTCATCCAGTACCGCAACAAAACCGGCAGCGGCCGCCAGATGCTGAGCGACGCCCGCGAGTTGCGGCGCGCCGTCGGCAGCGAGATACGCCTTATCATGAACGACCGCGCCGACCTGTGCCTGGCCGCCGGCTTCGACGGCGTCCACGTCGGGCAGGAGGACCTTTCGCCGGAGGGCGCGCGGATGGTCGTTGGGGACCGGCTCTGGGTGGGCGTTTCCACGCACTCGGTCGAGCAGGTAATCGAGGCCGATAAGACGTCCCCCGACTATATCGCCATCGGTCCGGTTTTCGTGACGACTACAAAAGAGAAGCCTGATCCCGTTGTCGGCCTGGAAGGCGTTCGCGCGGCCCGCGCAGCGACGCGCAAGCCGCTGGTCGCGATCGGAGGGATTACCCGCATCAACTGCGCCTCCGTCATTCAAGCCGGCGCCGACTCGGTCGCTGTCATTTCCGACTTGGTACATGACCCCGCGAAATCTGTTGCAGCATTCTTGCGCGTTTTAAGGTAAAACATGCAATCAATGAGCAGTCAGGCGCACGCCCAAACTCTTGCGCAACCGGAACAGGAGCTGGTCAAAGGACTAGGCCTGACCAGCGCGACAACGCTGGTCATGGGCTCCATGATTGGTTCCGGCATCTTCATCGTCTCCGCCGATATTGCCCGCTTGGTCGATTCTCCCGGCCTGCTGATTCTGGCTTGGGTGGTTACCGGGTTTATGACCATCAGTTGCGCGTTGGCCTACGGCGAACTCGCCGCCATGATGCCCAAGGCCGGCGGCCAGTACGTTTACCTGCGCGAGTCGCTGGGGCCGCTGTGGGGATTTCTGTATGGCTGGACCATGTTCCTGGTGATCCAAACCGGCACCATCGCGGCTGTGGGCGTGGCCTTCGGCAAGTTCCTGGGCGTGTTCTTTCCATCGATTTCCTCCACGCACTGGATCCTTCACCTGTGGAAGGCGCCGCCCATCCCCATCGGGCCGATGGTGCTGGGCAACATGGACGTGGGCCTGAACACGCAGAACCTGGTGGCCATCATCACCATCGTGGTGCTTACCGTGGTGAATGTATTCGGCATCAAGACCGGGGCGTTCATTCAAAACATCTTCACCTTTGCCAAGACCGCGGCCCTGCTCGGGCTGGTGATCGCAGGAGTGCTGCTGTTCCGCAACCCCGCTGCCGTCGCCGCCAACTTCAGCGATTTCTGGCGCATGGGCGCCAAGCACGCCGACCTCGGCATCGCTTCGCCGGTCCTGCTGGTGATCACCTTAATCGGCGTGGCGCAGGTCGGCTCGCTGTTCGCCGCCGATGCCTGGAACAATGTCACCTTCACCGCCGGGGAAGTGCGGAATCCGCGTCGCAATCTGCCGCTCTCACTGGCTGTGGGAACGGGTACGGTGATCCTGTTGTACATCCTGGCCAACTTCGCCTACCTGAATGTGCTGCCCATGCGCGGCGACCCGCACGGCGCCACGGTTCTGGCGCGTGGAATACAGTTTGCTACCGAAGATCGGGTGGCCACGGCCGCCATGATCGCCATGTTAGGTGCGGTGGGCGGCGGCTTGATGGCGGCGGCCATCCTGGTTTCCACGTTCGGCTGCAACAACGGCCTGATTCTTGCGGGCGCGCGTGTCTACTATGCGATGGCGAAAGACGACTTGTTCTTCCACCAAGCGGCGCGCGTGCATCCCAAGTACCACACGCCGGTGAATGCGCTGGGGGTGCAGGCGGTGTGGACCGCCATCCTGTGCCTTTCCGGCAGCTACGGCCAGTTGTTGGACTACACCATCTTCGCCGTGCTGGTCTTCTACATCCTGACCATCCTGGGGCTGTTCGTGCTGCGGCGGACGCAGCCTCACGCCGAGCGGCCCTATCGCGCCTTGGGCTATCCCGTGCTGCCAGCCATCTATGTCGTGATGGCGATATTTATCGAGGTGGTGTTGTTAAGGTATAAACCTCAGTACACTTGGCCAGGACTCATCATCGTGCTCCTGGGAGTCCCGGTATATTTTGTCTGGCACGGCTCGAAGAGTGGGAGTTCTGCGGAGAAAACGTGAGGTGTGGGAGGAACGTTGATGGCTAGCAGACTGTTCTCCACCAAACCGCTCAGCTTGCTGCTGGAAGAGATGGCCGGCGAAAACCGTCTGCGCCGAGTGCTCGGCCCGGTGCAACTGAGCGCTCTGGGCGTGGGCGCGATTATTGGTACGGGCATTTTCATTCTTACCGGCGTTGCCGCCCATGACCGGACTGGCCCGGCGTTGATGCTTTCCTTTGTGTCGGCGGGAATTGCCTGCGTTTTTGCCGCCCTCTGTTATGCCGAATTCGCTTCCATGGTCCCGGTAGCCGGGTCGGCGTACACCTACGCTTATGCCACCCTGGGCGAACTCTTTGCCTGGATCATCGGCTGGGACCTGGTTCTGGAGTACGCGGTCGGTTCCTCTACCGTCGCGCATGGCTGGTCCGCACACTTCCGAGAATTCATACCGCTGCTCGGGATACATGTGCCCAAGCATGTCTCCACTGCGCCATTTGACTACATTGTCGAGACCGGGAAGTTCGTGCTGACGGGGTCCTATCTCGATTTGCCGGCGATCCTGATCACATTCATCATCACCGTGGTTCTCGTCAAAGGCATCCGGGAGAGCGCCGGGTTCAATGCGGTGATGGTCGCCATCAAGCTGTGTATCGTGCTGCTGGTGATCGGCATTGGGGTGTTCTACATCAATCCTGCCAACTGGCATCCATTTGCGCCCTTCGGCTACACCGGCGTTAATTTCTTCGGCCACACCTTGCTGGGGAAGGAGAGCCCGGGTGGCGAGCCTCTGGGAATGTTTGCCGGCGCGGCAATCATCTTTTTCGCGTACATCGGGTTCGACTCGGTGTCCGTGCACTCGGAGGAAGCGCGCAAGCCGGCGCGGGATGTTCCCATCGGCATCATCGCTTCGTTGTTGATCTGCACGGTCCTCTACATTGCTGTATCTGGCGTGCTCACCGGAATGGTGCCCACCCACCTGATCGATCGCGACGCCCCCGTTGTGGATGCATTTCGCAGGGCGGGCCTGGTTTGGATGCAATATCTGGTCGCGGCCGGAGCGATGACCGGCATCACTTCCGTGCTGCTGGTGATGATGCTGAGCCAGCCCCGCGTGCTGCTGGCCATGGGACGCGACGGGCTTGTCCCCCCGAGTTTCTTTGGCGCGATACATCCGCGCTTTCGCACGCCGTGGAAATCCACCATTTTGACCGGTGTCTTTGTCGCCTCGATGGCGGGGTTCTTGCCCCTCAGCATCCTCGCGGAAATGACCAATATCGGCACACTGTTCGCCTTCGTCATCGTTTGCGCTGCCGTAATGGTCATGCGGAAAACGAATCCGGACGCCAAACGGCCGTTCCGGGCCCCCTGGGTACCCGTAGTGCCCATTCTGGGCATTCTCACCTGTCTGCTGCTGATGTTCTCCCTGCCGGCTGGCAACTGGTACCGATTGATAATCTGGCTGGTGATCGGATTTGCGATCTACTTCTCCTATGGGCGCCACCATAGCATCATGGCCAGGCAGCATCACCTCGAACATGAGATCGCCATTCATGGCACGGGTGCACCTGCGGTCGGGGACCCGGACTCGGGACCAAGCAGCCAGGCGGCCCCGATCGATACGACGATAAGGAATTCTAAGGGATGATACCCACGGGGCAGCTTGTCTGTTTGTGATTGTGGGCGAAGAACGTCATCCCGACCGAAGTGCGAGGAAGCCCGCCAGAGTGGGCGAGTGAGCGCGAGTCGAGAGATCTGCATTTGTGACCAATCCTGAGCGCCGCTACCACTTCTACATCATGGCAAGCCGCTCTCGCACCCTGTACTGCGGCGTAACCAGCAAACTCGAAAAGCGGGTCTGGCAGCACAAGAACCACAGGCTTTCGGGATTTACGGACCGCTACAACATCGAACGGCTGGTCTATTTCGAGCGTTACAGCGACATAAGAAACGCAATCAACCGAGAAAAACAGATCAAGCGGTGGTCGCGTCAGAAGAAGCTGGCGCTGATCGAAGGCGCGAATCCTACATGGCTTGATCTCAGTGAAGGCTGGTATCAGCAGAATCTTTCTTGCACAGAAACCCGGATGCAGATCCCTCGACTCGCGCCGCAACACCGGCGGCGCTCGCTCGGGATGACGATTCTATGGAGCAGAAGGGCTGACCGCCTTTTTTCCTTGAAACTTGAAACCTGAAACTTGAAACTTCCTGCGTGAAGGCCCTGCGCAACCTGAAGATCATCGTGACCGCGCTGGCGGTGCTGGCAGCTGCCGGGACTGCGGGCTTTCATTTCATCGAGGGCTGGCCCTGGTTCGACGGCTTCTACATGGTGGTGACCACGTTCACCACCATCGGCTACCAGGAAGTGCATCCGCTTTCCCACGCCGGCCGGATCTTCAACGTCACGCTCATCATCCTCGGCGTGGGTCTGGCGTTCCTGGCCATCGGGACCGCCACCCAGGCTTTGTTAGAATTCGAGCTCGGACAGTTTGTCGGAAGGCGGCGCATGGAGCGCGAAATCGAACGCCTGTCAGGACACTACATCCTCTGCGGCGCCGGGCGCGTGGGGCGCAGCACGGCGCGTGAGCTGGCGCGCGAGCGTGTGCCGTTCGTAATCGTCGAAAACGACAGAGAAAAGCTCGCCAAGTACAGTGATGCGGGCTGGCTGACCCTCGTCGGCGATGCCACGCAGGAGAAGATCCTGCACGATGCCCATATCGAGCGCGCTCGCGGACTGGTGGCGGCCACTACGACCGACGCGACCAACATGTACATTGTGCTTACCGCGCGCAGCCTGAATCCGAAGCTGCGCATCATTGCCCGCGCCAGCGAAGAAGAGGCGGAGAAACACCTGACCTCAGCCGGCGCTGACTCCGTGATTTCGCCCTACACCTTCGCGGGCCGTCTCGTCGCGCAATCGTTCTTGCGGCCACACGTGCTCAACTTCCTCGACATCGCCACCTCGCGCGAAGGCAGGCTTGACCTCGAGATCGAAGAGGTGCACGTGGAGAGCGGCTCTCGCTTCGCGGGCAAAACCATCGAGAGTTCGCGTATCCGGCAGGAGATGGGTGTGATCGTGCTGGCCATCAAGCGCGAGGGCGCCGGCATGAGCTTCAACCCTGCGCCGGAAGATCGCATCGAAGCCGGCGATTATCTGATTGCCATGGGCGAGCCTGCCAGCCTGCGCCGGCTCGAAGACACCGCCAGAACGCGATGAAGATCGTTACTGCCGCCGAAATGCGCGAGATCGACCGCGCCACCAGCGAGCGCTTCGACGTCCCCTCGCTTGCGCTGATGGAGAATGCCGGAACCGCGGCCGCCGATTTTGTCTCACGCCGCTATTTTGGCGCTGAAAGCGTCGGCATCATCTGCGGCAAAGGGAACAACGGCGGCGATGGGTTCGTAGCTGCGCGCAAACTGCACGAGGCCGGCATGCAGGTGTCGATCCTGTTACTGGCTGATCCCAACGAGCTGAAAGGCGATGCGCTGGCGATGTTCCGGCGACTTCCCTTGCTGCCGGTGCTGGCCCGCAACCAAGCCGAGCTGCGAAGCGCGGCTGCTCAGCAGGTTTACCAGGCTGATGTGCTCATCGACGGCATCCTGGGCACGGGCTTTCGGCCGCCGGTAAAGGGTTTCTACGCGGACGCGATCGAAAAGTTTGCCCAAGTCAGCGAGCCGATTGTCGCAATCGATATTCCTTCCGGTCTCGATTCCGACGACATGCGGCCGCACCCGGATGCGGGCAGTCCCTTTGTCCCCGCCAGCGCCACGGTAACCTTTACCGCGCCCAAGCCGGCGCATCTGTTCAGCAATGCGGTTCGCGGACCGGTCATGGTGGCGCTCATCGGTTCTCCCGATGAGGCGATCGTCTCCGACCTGGGGTTGGAAGTGCCCGCCTGGCGCGAAATGGCGGGCCTGCTCGCTCCCCGTGATCCGGAAGCGCATAAGGGCAGCTTCGGTCACGTGCTGGTGGTCGGTGGCTCGCTGGGAAAGGCAGGCGCGGCGGCGATGGCGGGCATGGCCGCGCTACGCTCGGGCGCGGGATTGGTCACGGTGGCGTGTCCGCGCTCAGTGCTCCCGACAGTAGCTGGCTTCATGCCGGAACTGATGACCGAGCCCCTGGAAGAAACCGAAGCTGGAACGATCTCTCTGCGCGCTCTCGAATATGGCCGCATGGATGCTTTGGTTCATGGCAAGACCGTCCTCGCTCTTGGCCCGGGCATTGGGCGTCACACCGAAACCACGCAGTTGGTGCGTACGCTGGTAGAGAAATTCCACGTGCCGATGGTGATCGACGCAGATGGCCTGAACGCTTTCCAGGGTGCGGCCGAGAAACTGGACGGATTGGCGCACCCGCTGGTGCTGACCCCGCATCCCGGCGAGATGGCGCGACTGATCGGCGGCTCGATCGCCGACGTCGAGAAAGATCGCATCGGGACCGCCCGCAAATTCGCGCAGGAGCACAAGCTGACACTCGTCCTCAAGGGACATCGCACGCTGACCGCGCTCCCTGACGGACGGATCTGGGTCAACCACAGCGGCAATCCCGGTATGGCCAGCGGTGGCATGGGAGACATCCTCACCGGCATGGTGGCCGGGTTCTGGGCGCAAGGGCTGCAGGGAAAGCCGCCAAGTGCAGATGCCGGGCCATCACCGGCTCATGATGCCATCATCACTGCCGTATACCTACACGGGCTGGCCGGCGATGTGGCTCGCGAGCGGCAGGGCGAGCTGTCGTTAACGGCAACCGATCTGCTGGCGTCGTTACCCGAGGCCGTTCGCCGCGTCCAGGCGACCGCGCGTGAAAAGTACACATGGTTGAACCAACTGCCCTCGCCCGCTCAGACATGAAGGAGTTCCTCACCCACTCCGCCGAAGAAACCACCGAACTCGGCCGTCGTCTTGCTGCCGAGCTGCGTCCTCCCAAACTGGTGGTGCTGCGCGGCGAACTCGGAGCAGGGAAGACCACGCTGATCAAGGGAATCGCCGAGGGCTTCCGTGCGGCGTCGCAGGAGAATGTGACCAGCCCCACGTTTACTCTGATTCACGAGTACCGCGGGCCTAGCGTGAATGTATATCACGTCGATCTCTACCGGGTGGACACGCAGCGCGAGCTGGACACGCTCGGCCTCGACGACCTCTTTGACGAGACCAGTGTGGTATTGATCGAGTGGGGCGAGAAATTCGCGCGCTTTCTTCGTGAACGCGATGTAGAGATCACGATCGAGCGCCTGGGCGAGAATGACAGAAAGATCAAAGTCGCCACGGATTGACGAATATCAGGCTGATGTCTCCAGATCTTGAAAGTGAAGGGGCACGGCTTGCAGCCGTGCCGCTGAGGTCCGCACATGAACGGGCCTTCAGGCCCTGCGAAAGATTTTCCCTCAGGGGCTGAAGCCCAGCCTTTGCTTACGATTGTGAGGCACGCCTGAAGGCGTGCCCCTTCACACGCTGCTGTTACTCCGGAACCCCTCTAGAATCCCATGATGTTATAACCGCAATCCACGTAGATCACTTCGCCGGTGATGCCGGCGCCGGCGTCGGAAGCCAGAAAGACCGCGGTCTCCGCCACTTCGCTGACGTCAACATTGCGCTTGAGCGGCGCCCGCTCGGCGTGCGACTTGAGCATGTCGCCGAACCCGGAGATGCCACGCGCCGCCAGCGTCTTCACCGGGCCCGCCGAGATGGCGTTGACGCGGATACGCCGCGGGCCCAGGTCGTGCGCGAGGTAGCGGACCGCGGCCTCCAGCGCAGCTTTTGCGACGCCCATCACGTTATAGTGCGGCACGACTTTGGTCGAACCGTAATAGGTGAGCGTGAGGATGGAGCCGCCGTCCTCCATCAGGGGCGCAGCGGCACGCGCCAGCGCGATCAGCGAATAGACGCTCACGTCGTGGGCGATGCGGAAGCCCTCGCGGGTGGTGGCGAGGAATTCTCCCTTGAGCTCATCGGCGGGAGCGAAGGCAATGCTGTGCACCAGCGTGTGCAGCTTGCCATAATGCGACTTGAGCTGGGCGAACAAGTGGTCAATCTGCTCGTCGGAGGAGACGTCGCACATGAACGCCTCGGCGCCTGGTAGCGCCGTGATCAGCTCCTTGGCTTCCTGCTCCAGCCGCTGGTTCTGATAGGTGATGGCCACGCGCGCGCCCGCCTGCTGCAGTTGCTGCGCGATGGCCCAAGCGATGCTGCGCTTGTTGGCCACGCCGAAGACCACGGCCGTGCGTCCTTCCATACGGTCAGGCATCGAAAATCCTCGCGAGTGACTGCTGTGAAGCCGGAAAGAATATCAGAAAGGCTCAATCGGCCGTGGTCTCGACCAGGGGTTTCAGACCCGCGTCACCGCGCACCGGCCACAGCGCGCTGATGACTGAGAGCAGATACACCGCGCCGATCATGACGAAACCCCACAACAGCCCTACGCGATGGGCCGCCACGCCCACCATGAAACCCAGCACCAGTTGCAGGCCGGTGCCGAAAAATATGAAAGCGTTCTGTATGCGGCCCATGAAGTGCGGCGGTACTGACTCCATGATGCTGCTGTTGAGGGCCACGCCACCGACGCCGCGACCCGAGCCCATTAAGGCATAGAGCATGACCGCAATCGCCAGCCAGCGCGAGAAGGGCAGCAAGATGAGGCTCAGCGCCAGAAGCGAGAACGCAACGCCGACCGACCGCCGTTTCCCCAGTGCCTGGATAGCCACGGGTGCGTAGAAAGCGCTGGTGAATGCGCCCACCGCCCATCCCGCGTTCAGCCAGCCATAGCCGACGGCTCCAGCTTTCAGAATGCGGTCGCTCAACGGCGCGGTTACCACACCCTGCGCCAGCATCGCTCCCAGGAAGCAGGCGTAGCTCATGCCGAGCATCACCAGGTGCGGCCTTCCGCGCAGATATGCGATGCTTTCATGCAATTCGTGGGTGAAACGCGCAACCGCGCCTTCGGACCGCGCTACCGCATCCGCTGGACGCACTACCACACGCCCCTTCCGTACTGCCAAATAACAGAGAAAGGAAACCGCGTAGGAGCTGACGTCGATCAGCAGCACACCGCCCAGCCCAATGTGGTTGTACACAAACCCAACCAGCGCGCCGGCCATCAGCCAGCCACCCTGCACCGCGGCCAGGAGAAAGGTGTTGGAAGCGACGAAGTGCGTCCCCGGCGTCAGCTCCTGGATGAGCGCGTTGATGGTGGGCCAGAACATCCAGAAGCCGCTGGCCACCAGCATGGCCATGACATAAACCTGCCAGAGTTGCGCCTGGTGGCGGAGCGCGAGCACAGCCACGCTGAGGATCACCAGCGCCCGCGCCGCGTCCAGCACCATCAGCAGCCGCCGCCGGTCTTCGCGGTCAATGATGACTCCGCTTACCGGCATGATCAGCATGGCAGGAAGCGTTTGCAGGACGAGCAGGGTGCCCAGCGCCACTTCCGAATGCGTGGCCTGCAGGATGTACCAGATCACCGCCGCCATGTTCATCCCGCTGCCCACCATGGAGACCATGTTGGCGATGAAAACCAGCCGCAGCGGCCTGTGTTGCAGGATGGTGCGCATCGTTCCCTGCTGTGGCCCACTGTAATCGAAAATCTGCTGCCCTGCCAGCGAGTTGGACATTCGTCCGGCCCGGTGAGTTCAGTGTGTGATAATGGCGCTTTCGTGCCGCGTTGCACTCACATTGGCACAGCGTTCCTATGGCGAGACGAATTCGCAACTGGCTGAAGGATTTCGTGCGCCATCGCCCGGAGCTTTATTTTCTTTACCACTTCGGACGGGTGTTGAAGCGGCAACAGCTCCTGTTCATCGACTATCGCGTGACGCCCTCGCCGCGCTACGGGTACGGCCAACCAGCGCATGCCAAGCTCCACGACCTGATCGCGAAGGAACGCTCGGGGTACAAGGCCACGCTGGAGAAATTTTGGGAGTTCAAGGACTTCCTGCTGCGGATTCCCACCCAGGCGACGTCGCCTCTGGAGCCCGGTTGGGCGAATGGGTGGCTGTCGCCATTCGACCTGGCCAGTCTCTACTGCCTGGTGGCACTTAATCATCCGCAGCACTATCTCGAGGTGGGCTCGGGGGTCTCGACCAGCGTGGCCCGGCGCGCGCTCCGCGATCACCAACTACGCACCCGCATGATCTCGGTCGATCCTCAACCGCGGGCGGAAATCGACTCACTGTGCGATGAAGTCATCCGCCGGCCGCTGGAGAGTGTCGACCTGGCCCTCTTCGATCAGTTGGCGCCCGGGGACATCCTGTTCATCGACAGCTCGCACCGCGTGTTCACCAACTCCGACGTGACCGTGGTCTTCCTGGAAGTGCTGCCGCGGCTGCAGCCGGGCGTTCTGGTGCACCTGCACGACATTTTTCTTCCCTACGACTATCCGCCGGAGTGGCGCGATCGCTACTATTCCGAACAATACTTGCTGGCGGCCATGCTGCTGGGCCAGACCTCGCGCTTTCGCATTGCCCTGCCCAACACCTTCGTCAGCCATGATCCGGAGCTCAGCGCGGTGCTGGCACCGTTGTGGCACGACCCCCGGTTCGCTCCCGGCGGCGCCGCGGAAGGGCAGCGTGCGCCTGTGGCCGACCGGAGCGGTCTGGGCACGTCCTTCTGGATGCGCACCACCTAGCAATTTCCTTCTGCCTGCTGCCCAACTCAGCCATAATGACAGCCCGGGGACCACCCCAACGGAGCAAGTCCGGCTTCGTTGGGGCCCCGGCGGAGGACCGTTTGCGCCTGCCGCCCATGAACTGGAAGTACATGGCCTGCGGGTTTCTGCTCGTGGCCATCGTGTACGCTGCCGGCCCTGTCGATAGCGGCCGCATTGGGATCGACTCTGCTTACTACGACGGCGAGCCTGTTCCTTTCAACGTGGTGGAGTCGGGCAGTCGGAAGAATCAACTGCGGGTCGGTCCCTGGCTGATGGGCGTGCGCGCCGCGGACTCGAAACCGAGCGATCGGCGGCGCAACCTGTACGTGGTGTTTCCCGGCACTCAGCACCGGGCCCCGGGATGGCCAGAATACGACCACAACTGTGTCTTGAGCGATCTGCCCGCGACCGACGAGACGGTGGAGTGGGATGTTTACTGGGCGGTCGTGCTCGATCCCACCTTGCAGGAGGACTTCCGCAGTGAACGGGAGTTGGTGCTGGCCGCGCAATCCAGCTTTTTCCCTCCCGACCTGCTGGAGTTCAACGATCTTCCCTCGGAGGGCTTCCTGCGCGCGCAGATGAAGGTGCGCACTCTCGGCGATGTGGCGCGCTTCCGTCGCAAGGACGGCACCCTGCCGCGCCTGTTGATCGCTCCCGCGGGATACGCCGTCCGCGGCAGCACCGAGCCGCGCTCTGAAGAGCATTGATTTACCGTTGTTGCCCGCAGCTCGGACCGCGGTTACTTCCATTAAGGTGTCGTCCTGAGCGACGCCTGACGCCGGCAGGGCATCGTCTCCACAAAGGCATAGATTTCCTCCTTCGCTTCCCTCGGGCTTCGCGCTAGAGGCCATCTCTTGAATGCACGGGGCCTCTTGAAACCGAGGTCCTTCGCGACCGTTTCCCGCGCTCTGCCCCAGCACGCCCAATCACCCCAACGAGCCAAAACCGGGCTCGTCGGGGACCCCGATTGCGGGCGTGCCGGGGGCCCCGAAGGCGCGCGGGAGCCCTCGGTCGCTCAGGATGACACCCCTTCTTTACTTATGAGATAGCTTGATAGCTTCTAGTCTCCGAAGTCGGAATGACACATCTCTTTTGCTCTGGGCAGTACCGCGGCAGAGGGCCCGTTTTTGAAAAAGACTTCTTCTATACTGATGCCAGGACTCCACTCTGGTCCCTTTCATCCAAGTCGGCCCGCTGCGGCTGGGCACCTATGGGCTCATGCTGTGGCTGGCTTGCCTCGCCTGTTATTTTGTCTTGAGTGCGGACCTGCGCCGCCGAAAAATGGCGGGCGACCCGCTCAATGTCATTCTGCTGCTGGCGGTCGCCGGTATTGTGGGATCGAAGCTTTACTACGTGTTGGAGAGTCCTGCAGAGTTCTTCTCCAATCCGGTTGGCCTTCTGTTTTCCAGCTATGGCTTCACGTGGTTTGGAGGATTCCTTGGGGGAGTGCTGGTCCTGCTCTGGCTGGCACGTCATTATCGTGTCCCCACCCTCGCGTTCCTGGATGCGTGCAGCCCTGCCGGGGCCCTGGGCTACGCCATCGGGCGTATTGGATGTCTGGTATCGGGCGACGGGGATTACGGCATCGCCACCAACCTCCCCTGGGGAATGAAGTTTTATCCGGAAACAGGCTGCCAGGTGAGGCACTTCATCTGCCTGGTTCACGGCGCCCTCATGCCCAGCTATGGGGCGAACGTTGGCGGCTTTCCGGCCGACGCCATCGTGGCCGTGCACCCGACGCCGATTTATGAATTCCTGGTGGGGGCGCTGATCGCCTGGTTTCTCTGGCGGCGGGGCACCTGGCGTCTGCGCGACAAAGCACCCGCGGGCGGCGTCTTGGCCGAATACCTGGTGCTCACCGGTCTGGCGCGCTTCCTGGTGGAGTTCATCCGCATCAATCCTCGCTCGGCTTTCGGTCTGCTTACCAACGCCCAGGTGGCAAGCCTGCTCTCGATCCTTGCTGGTGTGGTGCTGATTTTCCGTGTGAGATCGCGCTAGGCGGGACCGACACCTGTTTTTCCCAAGAATTGCTCCAGTGGACACCCCCCACATCTGGCCTCCGCCTTCAGGCAATGGTGCTTAGCAGTCTGCACCAGCAAGGCGTGGAGTTCGTCGAAGGCACGGGCGGTGGCCGATGCCCGCCGGATGGCAAACTTGTGCCGCCGTCGTCCCGGGAGCGGCGATGTCGGCGGCTGATCCAGCCCTGCCGGAATCTCCTGTCCGAACGCCCGCTCCACCAGTTGGCGTATATCTTCATAGCGTGTTTTGGCGGTGATCAGCCCGTGACGCTCGAGGATGCGCCGCGTGTATGCGTCCACCACAAAGACAGGGTGCCCGCCGGCATAGAGCAGGATGGAGTCAGCGGTTTCAGGGCCTATGCCATTGACTGCCAACAACTCCTCCCGCAGCTTTGCGGTCGGTTGCGCGAACATCCGCTCCAGCGACCCGTCATAGCGCGCGTCGAGATAGCTCACGAATGTCTTCAACCGCTTTGCCTTTTGGCGAAAGTACCCCGAGGACCGGACCATCTGTGCCAGCTTCGGCAAGGGCGTGCGGCGGATACCGTCGATGCTGAGCGCGCCTTCCGCGCGCAGCCGGCGCAGGGCCCGCTCCACGTTGGTCCAGGCGGTGTTCTGGGTCAGGAATGCGCCAGCAATGACCTCGAAGCGGGTGTAGGCCGGCCACCAGTCTTGCGGCCCCCACGCTGCCATTAGTGCCCGGTAGTAAGCCCGAACGCTGCTCTCGTGGTCCAGATCGACGCTCCTTCCGCTGCAGTTTAGCCGACCGGCCGATAGTGCCTGTCAGTATTGGTGCAGTTTCGCTTGTCACTCTGGCCTTCTCACCGTGTACCTCGGTAATCAACCTGTTCGCGTCTCTTCACCGGGAATTCATCGAATCGAAACTTAAAACCGGTATTGATCAGGTATGCTCGTCGGCCAAACTATCGTCGAGAACCTGGCTGAGCATCTGCCGCGATCGGCCGGCTTTCTTTCCACCAAAGGCATCGCGTCCAGGTTTCTTCCGCTCCAGAGAATGCAGCAGGTTTATGAACGTATTCAGCAGGCGAACCCCGGGTCCTGGTTTGATGGCTTGCTCGAAGTGATGCAGATTTCCTTCTGCGTTGCCGAGACGGATCTGAAGCGGATTCCCAGCAGCGGGCCGGTTGTGGTGGCTTCAAACCATCCGTTTGGGATCCTGGACGGCGCCGTGCTGGGGGCGCTGCTTCCCCGAGTGCGCAGCGATGTAAAGATCATGACCAACTTCCTGCTCAGCGGGGTTGCGGAACTGCAAGACCGCTGCATCTTTGTTGATCCTTTCAATCAGAAAGGGTCGGTGGAGCGGAATCGTACGGCACTGAAGCAGGCGCTTCTATGGTTACGGCTTGGCCACATGCTGGTGGTGTTTCCTGCGGGCGAAGTTTCCCACCTCCAGCTCACTGAGCGGGGAGTCGCCGATCCCAAGTGGAACCCCATGATTGCCCGCCTGGCCCGCAGCACCGGCGCTTCCGCGCTCCCGGTATTCTTCCGGGGAACCAACAGCATTGCCTTTCACGCGCTTGGTCTCCTACATCCCAGCCTGCGGACGGCATGGCTGATGAATGAGTTCTTGAATCAGACGGGCAAAACCCTGCAGCTCCGAATCGGCACTGCCATTCCGGGCAGCACGATCGCCGGTATGCAGGGCGATGACGAGGCGATCGATTATTTGCGCCGACGTACTTACCTTCTTGGCCAGCGCAGTTTCAGGCCGGCTCGTGAGCGGGCGATCGCAAGGTTTCCATTTCCGCGCCAAGGTCGTGAGCCGATCGCCCCCGAAACGGACAAAGAGCTGCTGATTGCCGAGGTGCAAGCCCTAAGCCTGGAACGGCGAGTGGAAGACACCCGCGAATTCTCGGTGCATGTGGCGCCGGCGTCGGAGATTCCGAACCTGCTGCCGGAAATAGGCCGATTGCGCGAGATCGCCTTCCGCGAGGTGGGCGAAGGCTCCGGGCACCGCCGCGATCTGGACCAGTTCGACGATTATTACCTGCACGTATTTTTGTGGGACAAGCAGCAGCAACGTCTCGCCGGCGCTTACCGTATGGGGATCTGCCCGGAGATCCTCGCCAGGTGGGGACCGAGTGGACTGTACACAAGCACGCTGTTTCACTATCAGCATGAGTTCTTCGAAAAGCTCGGTCCTGCGGTTGAGCTGGGACGATCCTTCGTTGTCCCCGAATATCAGCGAAAGTTTGCTTCACTGCTCCTGCTCTGGAGGGGGATTGGCGCGTATATTTCCCTCCATCCGGAGACGCCGGTTCTGTTCGGTGCAGTCAGCATCAGCCGAAGCTACACCGCTGCGTCGCGCGAACTCATCGTCCGGTATTTCGCCTCGCGAGGGCCTGAAGAGATGTCGAGATTTGTGCGTCCCCGCCGCCCCTTTTGTCCGTTCCCGTTCCAGCCGTGGGATTGTGCCGGAATTTGCCGCGCTCTGCGCGACTTGGAGGACTTGGGCGACTCGGTTTCGGACCTGGAGACCGATGCCAAAGGGATTCCAATCCTGGTCCGCCAGTACGTCAAGCTGGGGGGAAGGTTGCTGGCCTTCAACGTGGATCGCAACTTCTCAGATGTGCTCGACGGCCTGGTGCTCCTGGACCTGCGTCAAACCGATCCGGCGGCGCTCGAACGCTACATGGGCGCAGAAGGCGTGGAGCGTTTCCGCAGATACCACGGTTTGTTTGCGGAAGACCGCTTGTCCGGTGTCACCTAACCTTTGCGGGCAAACCTCTGATCCCCTTCCACAATGAGCGTCGGCAGGAATCGGTGAGTAGCTCTCCGGTTGACAACTTTTGTCAATGACCAGCAGGCTTCGGAGCCGATGCCCTAAGTACATGCCCGAACGGTGCTAACTAGTTAATATTCAATGACCTAAACTTAAATGACAATTTCTGTCAGCAACCAGCCTGACA
>Ga0187778_10000844_pt1 | contig 21957 bp, 20 predicted proteins | sample 1015_Q2_SP5_20_M_FD_132418 | JGI IMG/M metagenome (GOLD analysis project Ga0187778, IMG submission 132418) | Tropical peat soil microbial communities from peatlands in Department of Meta, Colombia - 1015_Q2_SP5_20_MG | ecosystem: Environmental > Terrestrial > Soil > Wetlands > Peat | place...
TATGACGTCTTCGGTTCGTTGGTCGAGTCTGCGGGAGCGTTCGGCCCAAAAGACGAGTTCCAGCTGCTTCAAGAGGACCTAGATGCGCTCGAGCGGTCGCGACGGTCCATGGCCGACCGAATGGAGACCCTGGCCGCAGCCAAGGAGAATGAACTGGCGCGCTTGCGCGGTGAGGTGCGCACCCTCCAAGCCGCCCAGCCGCCGGCCGCTCCCCCAAAGAAAGTAGTCGTAGACGATACCGAAGCCCCGAAGAAAACCACCACGAAAAAGAAACCGCCGCCCAAGACCACCAAGCCCGCTTCCGCTACCAGTACGCAAAACAGCTCAAATTCCGGGACGCAGCCGGTTCAACAGCAAAATCCGCCCAATCCGCCGCCGCAATCTCCGCAGCCCTAAGCCCCTCGGCGAGCGCACGGCCCGGAGCTGCCGGCAGATTTCAGCCATTGCCCACGATTTTCACCGTAACAGCATGAATTTGAACAGTCTTCCGCGGGAACCTAGGCAGCTGCCGCGGAGTCTATAGAGTGTGTCGTCGAACCGACGTCTGGCTGTGCCCGATCTTCGAGGGCGCGTACTATGCCTAAAGAACCTATAATAGGAGATACGCCATGAGGGTATTGGCGGGAGTGGCTCCTTTGGGTGATCTTGCGGAAACGATGGGAGTTCGGAGCCAGGAGTCCACGATCGTGGCCGAGTTGAAGGCCGGGTCGGAGGAAGCCTACGTCTGGTTGATCGCAGAGTTTCAGCAGCCAATCTACAGTCTGGTTTACCGGCTGGTGAGCGATCCGGCCGATGCCGCCGATACCACGCAGGAAGTCTTTTTGAAGGTGTTTCGAGGAATCAAGCACTTTCATGGCGAGTCCAGCCTAAAGACTTGGATTTATCGCATCGCCCTGCATGAAGCTTCCAACTGGCGGCGTTGGTGGTTTCGGCACAAGTCGCGGGAAGCTTCGCTCGAACCAGCGCAGGCAAGCCAGGAGGAGAACCCTGGCCTCGGCGCCAAGGACTGGTTGGCGGACAAAGGCGAATCCCCCTTTCAACATGTCGCGCTCGAAGAAGTGCGAACCCGGGTGGAAGCCGAATTGCGCAAGATTTCCGAGCCCTACCGCACCACCGTTATCCTGCGCGATTTAGAAGAAATGTCCTATGAGGAAATCGCGGAGATCATGCAGGTTTCGCTCGGCACCGTGAAATCGCGGCTGACCCGAGGTCGCCGGGCACTGCGCGAGCGGCTCAAGCCATATATTCGCGAGGTGGGATCGGAACTGGGTCTGGCGGATGAGGAAGAACGGGAGGTTACACCCCGCTCCCAGATTTCTGCGGAAAGACGGGAATTCGAGGTGGCGCCATGAACTGCATGCGAGCGAAGTCGCTGCTTTCCCCGTATCTGGACGGCATGTTGACGGGCACCGAGATGCTTGCCCTGAGCGGACACTTTAAGTCTTGCGCCCGGTGCTATCGGGAGTACCTTTCTTTGCGCCAAACCCAGCAATTGCTGGCCAGAGTCGGGCATCGGAAAGCCCCCGAGGACCTGACCCTGAAGCTGCGCCTGGCGATTTCGCGGGAGCCTGGGCAAGCCCGTCACCGGCTCTTCGATCGTCACTGGATTCGAGTGGAGAATGCCCTGCGCGCATTCATGGTCCCGGCAACCGTAGGATTGGCCAGTGCGGTGGTGATCTTCGGGTTTTTGATGGGCTTTTTCGGCTTGCCCTTGCAAGCCGGCAATGCGGACGTGCCTCTGGAGTTCAACACCACTCCGAAACTGGAACAATCCGCATTTAGCGCGGCCATGAGCTCGATCAGTGATGATTCCCTGGTCATTGAAGCCTATGTGAGTGCGGACGGCCGGGTGGAAGATTACCGCGTGCTATCGAACCCTCTGCAAGGGAAAGACCTGCCGCCGCAGGTGAAAAACATGCTCATCTTCACGACCTTTCGACCTGCAACCCTGATGGGCAGGCCGACCGCGGGAAGGGCGGTGTTGTCGTTTTCGAAAATCAGTGTCAAGGGATGATCAGGAGTAATTCCCGCGACTGCTGGCTGTCAGCCGTCATCTTCTCCCGCTCCGTCCTTGCGAGCGAGCCACAAGAACCGCGGAAGGTGGAAGACACGTTGGTAACTGCCTTTGTTGACCCCCTGCGCCGACCCCCTTTACACTGGCTGGTAATCTTAACGTCGCGTCGTACCACCTGAGGTGGAGGTTTTCCCTGCGATCTAGGTTTCGAAGCGCGTTGATCGCTGCACTGCTCGGGTTCCAGGTTGCAGTGTGCCTGGCTCAGAATTCGCCGAAAGTCTCCCTGGATACCAACCCAACCATCTTCGCCGTGTTGACCGCGATCAACGCTTGCGGTTATGACACCGAACTCAGTGTTTCCGACCCGCTGCGCTCGGAAATTCGTGAGGAAGTTGCCAAGGCCACTGAGACTTCCGTCCAAGCCAAAGAAGAAACCGATATTCTGTGCAACTATTATCACGAGCACGCACAACCGGATCCCTCGAGGACACTGGCGCAGTATGTCTCGCTGGCCCTGTTCATGGATGCTCCTCCGAGTTTTACCCTGAAGGTCAAAGATACGGACTTGCCTCCGGATGCAATGCAAGTCGTGGGCGTCGTACCCACCCTCCAAAAGTTCTATGAGGCCGTGGGGCTCGCCCAGATCTGGGCACGTCACGAGCTAGCCTATGCGTCCCTGACCGCCCGCTACCACGAGCCGCTTTCCAAGGTGCTCTTTGATACCGAGATCTATTTGAAGCTGCCCTCCGCCGGGTATTTAGGGCACAGCTTTTCCGTCTATCTCGACCCTATGGGAGCTCCCGACCAGACCAATGCTCGCAATTACGGATCCGATTACTACGTGGTAATCTCGCCAGGAGTGGCGTCCACCCTTAAGATGGAGCAGATTCGTCATACCTATCTCCACTATCTGCTCGACCCGCTTGCGATGAAGTATTTTCTTCTCATCGAGGGTCTGAAGCCCTTGCTCGACCAGGTCAAGAAGGCGCCCATGGATGAGAGCTTCAAAGAGGACATTTCACTGCTGGTCACCGAATCCTTCATTCGTGCGATTGAAGCCAGAACGAGCAGCACGGACAAAATCTCCGAGGCGGAACGGGAAGCGGCTGTCCAGCGCGACGTCGAGCAGGGTTATGTATTAACGGCTTACTTCTACGATGCCTTGTTGCAGTTTGAAAAGAGTCCGACCGGCCTGCGCAACGCCTATAGCGATATGATCGGGCGGATCGACCTTCATAAGGAGCAGAAGCGCGCGTCCAACGTGCGATTCGCGACGCGAGCGGATCCTGAGCTGGTGCGGTTCTCACAGCCGGCCCACCCGAAATTACTGGTCACAGCCGAGCAACGACTCTCCGCCGGAGATGCGGAGAGCGCCAAGAAGCTTGCGCAGCAGGCGCTCGATACCAAGACCGAGGACCCGGGCCGCGCCCTGTTCATTCTCGCGCAAGTGGCGACGATGAACCGTGACATGCAGGGGGCACGTCATTATTTCGAGCAGGCCTTGGGCGTCGCGCAAGAACCGAAGGTGGTGGCCTGGTCGCACATCTATTTGGGGAGAATTTTGGATCTCGAGGAAGACCGAGCGGCGGCGCTCGATCATTATCGCCTGGCGCTGCGTGCCAGCGCCTCTCTGCCGGAGGCCAAGGCTGCCGCCGAGCATGGAATCGAGCAACCGTTTGAGCTTCCCATCCATCCCCAGAACGATCCGGGCAAGAGGAACTGAGCGGGACTTTCGAGATTGAGGTGAGACTCGGAATCAGAAGCGAGGAGAGAGCATGAAGCGAGCAGCGGTGATGTTGATCATTTTGGCTACGGCCAGTTTGGCGGTGGCCCAGACGCAGCAGCAGGCCCCCAACAAGTCGTCGCAGTCCGGCGCCCCAGGGGCGGCGCAAGCGGGCACGCCCGCTCCCGGGGGCAAGCTCCCGCCCCAGGCCAAGACGCAACCGGAGTTTGACGCCTACCAGGCCGCCATCAAGAACGCGAACGATCCCGCCGCCATGGACAAAGCGGCTGACGATTTCGCCGCGAAATTCCCCGACAGCGAGCTTCGCGTACTGCTTTATCGGGTTGCCATGCACGCCCAACAGGGCGCCAACAATGCTGAGAAGATGTCCGAGGACGCGCAAAAGATTTTGAAGATTGACCCGGATGACCCGGAGGCCCTGATCGGGGCTGCCGAAGTCATCGCCGAACGTACCCGCGATACGGATTTGGATAAAGACCAACGTTTGGCGGAAGCCCAGAAAGACGCGCAGCGCGCCCTGCAGACGATCGACACCGACGCTGCGATTCCGGCGGGCACACCGCAGGAAAAAATTGACGCCTACAAGGGATTCTTGCGCTCCTCCGCCTATTCCATCCTGGGAACGATTGCGTTCAACCAAAAGAATTACGTGGAAGCGGAAACACAATTCCGCAAATCGATCGATGCTTTCCCGTCTCAGCCCGATCCGGTCGTGGTGTTGCGGCTGGCCATTGCTCTGGATAACCAGGGCAAGTACCCTGACGCTCTCAAGGAAGCGAACCGCGCCGTGGACTTGACCCAGGAGAACACCACCGCGGGAACCTTGGCACGGCGAGAACGGGATCGTTTGGTGCAGTTGACCGGGGGCGCTCCGCCCAAACCGTCAACCGGCGCGATGCAGAATCCAAACCCGCCCTCGCATTAGCCGGAAAGCTGGGGAGGCGAAAAAGGGGGGAACCTTCGAGCTCGGGCTTCGCAACCGGGCTCCGCCGGGAGAACTCCAGTGTGCTCACTCGCACGGACCAAATCACGGAGCATGGCCGAGCTCGAGCAGGCTCTCGGATGGAGCTTCCTTCGGCCCGAGTTGCTGGAGCAGGCCCTAACCCATAGCTCGCAGGCTCGCGAACTCGAGGGTTCGTCGCTCGAACCCCGGCGCCGGGTCGGGGACAACGAACAACTTGAGTTCCTGGGGGATGCCGTGCTGGGCCTGATCACCACCGAGGACTTGTTTCATCGCTTTCCTCAGTTTCGGGAAGGAGAGCTGTCGAAAATGCGCGCTCACTTGGTCAGCGAAAAGCATCTTATCCAGGTGGCCCGTCGCTTGGAGCTTGGCCATTACTTACAGTTGGGACGCGGTGAGGAGAAGAGCGGCGGCCGGAGCAAGACGACCTTGCTGGTGGATGCTTTGGAAGCGATTCTCGGAGCCATTTACGTGGACGGCGGGCTCGAAAAGGTTCGGCCGGTTGTGGTCGAGCACATCATCCTTCCCGAGCTGGAGCGGATCGCGCAAGCGGGGCGAAGCTTGCCGCTGACCGACTTCAAGTCGGCCCTACAAGAACGGCTGCAAGCCTTGGGCCGTCCTCAACCGTCGTACGTTTTGGTCAAGGAGCAGGGACCTCAGCACCGCAAGACGTTCACCGTCGAAGTTCGCTTGCAGGCGGTGGGCGAGAGGAGGGATTTCGAGTTCGTGGGGCGCGCCGAGGGTCTTACCAAGAAGAATGCAGAGCAGGGTGCGGCCAGGCAGCTGCTCGAGTATTTGGGATCTTTGCCATCCGCAGCCAGCAAAAGACCGGATGGCCGGCGTGCCGCGACAGAGTTATGAGAGTCGTGAACAATCAGCCGTCGGTTTGGCTGGGTTCGGTGCAATCCCTGCTCTCCACCGTAGTCATCGCGGTATTCGTCATCACCTTTGTCGTCCAAGCTTTCCAGATCCCCTCTGAGTCCATGGAGAACACCCTGCTGATCGGAGACTACCTCCTGGTAAATAAGCTGCGCTACGGCGGAGGTGGTATTGGGGATCACATTCTTCCCTACCGCCCTGTGGAACGGGGCGACATCGTGGTGTTCCACTATCCGGTCAATCCCCGCCAGCACTTCGTGAAACGGGTGGTCGGAGTCCCCGGTGATCGCATACGGCTGATCGAAGGAGCTGTCTATGTCCATGGAGTTCGCCTCAACGAGCCGTACGTGCATCACAGTTCCCGATTCCACGACGCCTTTCGCGATGACTTTCCCCGTCTGAATGAGACGGTTCCAGAGGTGACCAGCAGCTGGTGGCGCGAAATGCACACCTTGGTGGATGACGGTCAACTGATCGTGCCCAAAGGGTATTACTTCGTCTTGGGCGACAATCGCGATGAGAGCCTGGACAGCCGCTACTGGGGCTTTGTCCCCCAGGAAAATATCATCGGCAGCCCGTTGCTGATCTACTGGTCGGTGCGCAGCGGCGAGGGTACGCCAGCATCGACCGCGCCCAGTGATAAACTTTATCATTTCGCCTATGCAATCACGCACCTGTTTCAGCTTACCCGCTGGGAGCGGACGTTTCATTTGGTGTATTGAGTCAACCGAATTCTCGATCGGCAAGGAAAACGGCAGTGGCTAAGAAAGAAGACGCTCAGGTAGAAAAACCCCGCGAGACCACCGTTGAGTTTCTGGCCTCCCTGGCCGCGGTGCTGGTAACTGGCCTGTTCATCATTACCTTTATTGTGCAGGCGTTCGAAATTCCTTCCAGTTCGATGGAAAACACTCTGTTGATCGGCGACCATGTGTTTGTGAATCGGGAGCAGTTCGCGCCGCCGACCCGATGGCTGGGACCAATTCTTCCCTATCGGGACATTCACCGCCAGGACATCGTGGTCTTCTTGTCGCCGGCGGAACCTGGGTTGTACGTGGTCAAGCGAATCATTGGCGCGCCCGGCGACCGCATCCACCTGCAGGACGGCGTGGTCTATCGCAACGGGGAAAAGCTGAATGAGCCTTACGTCATTCACCAGGCCGGGGGGGAAAACTACAATCCTTACCGGGATAATTTTCCTTCCGTGCTGCCCTCGGAGTACAGCAATGTAGCCCCGGAGTGGCAGTTGACCATGAAGCAGTACATTCAGGGCGACGACCTGGTGGTCCCGCCAGACCATTATTTCGCCATGGGAGACAATCGTGACGTCAGCTATGACAGCCGGTATTGGGGCTTCATTCCGCGGGAAAACGTCATTGGGCGGCCCATGTTTATCTATTGGTCGTTTCTAACTCCGCCCGATCAATATCTGCAAAAAGGTTTGGGCCAGAGATTGGGCTTTGTGGCCCACGTCGTGTTCCATTTCTTCGATGAAACTCGATGGCGGCGCACCTTCAGGATCGTTCAGTGAGCCTTCCTACCTCTAAGCGCGGCACTCGATGGCTGGTCGTTCTCTTGCTCCTGCCGCTGTTTCTCCTTCGGCCGGGGGCGAATCGGATGAAGACCCGCATCGTCAGTTCGATCAGCCTCGCTTTGGGGCGGCCGGTCGAAGCCGCCTCGGTGCGCCTGCGACTGCTTCCCCAGCCGGGCTTCGAGCTGGAGAATTTCGTGGTGCATGATGATCGCGCCTTTGGCGAAGAACCCATGCTCCGTGCCCAGGAAGTCACGGCGTCGTTGCGTCTCACTTCTCTGCTCCGCGGACGCCTGGAGATCGCCCGCCTCTCGCTCACCGAGCCCAGTCTTAATCTGGTGCGTACTGCGGAATCCCACTGGAATCTTGAGAGCCTGATCGAGCGGGCGGCCCGAGTATCGGTGGCTCCGACCTCCAAGTCCAGGGCGGAAAGCCGTCCCGGTTTCCCGTACATCGAGGGCAGCCGTGGACGGATTAACCTGAAGATCGGTCCGGAAAAGAAGCCCTACGCCCTTACGGAAGCGGATTTTGCCCTGTGGCAAGAGTCGGAAAATATGTGGGGCATGCGATTCGAGGCCCGTCCCCTGCGAACCGATTTCAACCTTACCGACACGGGCATCGTCCGCGCCAACGCCTGGTGGCAACGGGCAGCCAGTTTGCCGGGCACTCCTCTCGAAGTCAGCGTGGACTGGGAGGGAGCCCAGCTTGGGCAAGCCACCAAGCTTTTGTACGGCAGCGACCAGGGCTGGAGAGGTACGATCCGAGCTTCGCTAAACCTCATGGGGACCCCGCAGAATTCGACCCTCGTGGTGTCTGCCTCGGCGGACGACTTTCGTCGATACGATGTCTTTGGCGGCGACCAATTGCGTTTGGCAGCCCAGTGCCGCGCCCAGTATCGTTCCGCCGACAATGCGTTCTCCGACATTAGCTGCCGCGCGCCTGTGGGAGAAGGTGTCCTTACCCTCGAGGGCAACATTGCTCATCCCTGGGCATCACCTGCCTACGCTCTGCGATTGGTCGCCGAAAACCTGCCCAGCCAGTCTTGGCTTGCCTTGGCAAGCCATGCTAAGTCCGGTTTCCCGGCTGATCTTCGAGCCAGCGGACAGGTGGAAGGCCAGCTCCGGGGTGTGCGGAAATCCGGGGCCGCCTCTTGGGACGGCGAAGGGCAGGCCACGGGACTGCGTTTGCAAGCCGGCGACAAGGAGATCGCATTCGGGGATGTCCCTTTTGCCATTGCCTCCGCTTCCGACACTCGCGGGCGGGGACCATCGCGACCCGCCGCTCTCCCCGAAGCGCCCGAACCAGCACCTCTCGTGATCGGACCCATTCATGTGGCGATGGGCAGGCCCGTGCCCCTAACCGTCGAAGGGCTAGTCGGGCGGGAGAATTATGAGTTCACCTTCCATGGCGACGCACAACTGGAAAGGCTGTTCGAGTCAGCTCGAATGCTGCGCTTCCCTGTGCCCCCGGTGAAGGCCCAAGGGCTCGCGAAAATCGATCTTGCCCTGCGGGGTACTTGGTGGGGACCGGAGGCGCCTCGTGCAGTAGGCAAGGCGCAGCTCATCGGCGTCCGTTCTCAGGTCCGCGGCTTGAACCAGCCGCTCGACATTGTGGCGGCGAATCTCGCCCTCTCCCCCGACCAAGTGCAGGTACAACACCTGCTGGCTTCGGTCGCAGGTAGTGCATGGAGTGGATCGCTGGCGGTGGAGCGACCGTGCAGCGTGACTGCTGGGTGTCGCGCCCGTTTCGATCTGCATGCCAGTGAAATTGCCATCGAACGCATGGACCAGTTGCTAAACCCGCGGATGCGCAAGAAACCATGGTACCGGGTTCTCAGTTCTCCTGCGGATTTGCCGCCGCCTTTTCTGAGTACGGTCAATGCAGAAGGCAAACTGGCGGTCGACCGAATGGTGCTCGATCGCTTCGAAGCTCGACGGATCAAGGCCAAGGCGGAGTTGAACCAGGGCAGACTCCGGCTCTCTGATCTCGAGGCGGAGGTTTTAGGAGGCCGTCATCGTGGCGAGTGGATCGCCGATTTCATGGCCAAGCCTGCCCAGTATGAGGGGAGAGGAACGCTCGATGAGGTCGTGCTCGGCGAGCTCGGCGAGGCTATGAACGACACGTGGGTCACCGGATCGGCCAACGCGAGCTACCAAGTGAGTATCGCCGGTCTCACCTCCCAGGAATTACTCGATTCCGCAACGGGCAGCGTTCAGCTCGACGCGTCGCAGGGCGAGCTTCGCCATATCGTGCTTACCGACGGAGGCACCCCATTGCAAATGCATCGGCTTACCGCCCGGCTTCTTCTCAATAAGGGGACCTTTGAGGTCGAGGATGGCCGACTGGAAACCGCTTCGGAAATGTTCCGCATCAGTGGCACGGCATCCCTGACGCAGATGCTGAATCTAAAACTGATCCGCGAGGGCTCCTCCGGGTTCAACATCGTGGGCCCCTTGGCTCGACCGCATGTGTCGCCCTTCGCGGCGCAGGAGACCCGAGCTGCGCTGAAGCCATGAATCCGCAGTTCCTGGTTCTGTTCTTCCTTCTCCCTGCTCTAACCGCTGTTCTTCCTCAGGCAGGGTCTGGTCGGAACCGAAACCCGGCCGCCGAAATGGAGCGCAAGCTCGAGCACCTTAGGAGCAACGGCAAACTGGAGCATCCCGACCCCAAACCCACGGTATTCATGGAAGAGGAAATCAATGCTTATCTCTCCTCCGGCGAGGTCAAGTTCCCGGCAGGAGTTGAGTCGGTCAATTTCCAAGAAGAGCCCGGCATAGTTACGGCAAATCTAAAAGTGGACTTTGACAAGTTGAAGGCCAAGCGCAATTCCGGGAATCCCCTGTTACAGATTTTCACCGGGATGCATGCGATCGAGGGACGAGCTCATGCCCATGGTGCGGATGGCTCAGCCTTTGTCAACCTCGACTCTGTATCGTTAGATGGAGTCGAGATACCCCGACTGGTGCTCCAGCTCTTCGCCGACCAGTACTTGCGCCCGCAGTATCCGCAGGCGGGTCTGGATTCGCAGTTCGCCCTTCCGGCGAGAATCGACACGGTGATGGTAGGATCCCACCGGCTGACGCTTACCCAGAGTTGACGGCGAAAAAGCGGTTCTTCCGCCGCGACGTGGGCAATCGAACCGGGAACAGACTGTGCGGCTAAGGGGCTGATGGAGCGCGGTAGCCGGCGCCACGCAGCACTTTGCCGGGCTTTGACCCGGTCATTTTCTCTTGGTCGATGACCGGGACGCCATTGACCAGAACGTACTCCATGCCTTCGGAGAACTGGTTGGGATGGTCGAAGGTCGCCAGATCGCGGATGGTGGCGGGATCAAAGATCACGACGTCCGCCCACATCCCCGCCTTCAGCACTCCCCGGTCGGTAAAACGCATGCGTTCGGCGGGCAGGGCGGAAAACTTGCGGATGGCATCTTCCAGGCTGAGCCTATGCTCTTCCCGGACGTATTTTCGCAAGATGCGGGGAAAGGTGCCGTAAGCGCGAGGATGGGGATGCTCCTGGCCCAAAATTCCTTCCGGCGACGTGCCTGAAGAATCGTTGTCCACCGACACCCATGGTTGCTGAAGGGCGAGCACAACATCAGGTTCCGACATGCCGAAAACCGCGACACCGGTGAATGCCTGGTCTTCGATCAAAAGATCAAACAGGGCGTCCATCGGATCTTTGTTCCAAATCTTCGCTACCTCCGCCAACGACTTTCCTTCCAGGGGCAGGAGCTTTTGATTCTGAACCACCCCAATCAGTACGGACTGGGGACCGGTAATTTCATCCCATTCGTTGTCCCAATCTGCCGCCGGCTGCATCATCTCTTTGCGGATGCGGGCCCGCATCGCGGGATCGCGCAAGCGCTCGATCAATTTGGCATTACCGCCATCGTGAGCCCATGGTGGAACAAACGCCGAGAGGTCATTGAACCAGGCGGTATAGGCGTAGGTGTCGGCTGTGATATCGATGCCTTGCGCACGCGCCCGATCAATTTTTTCGACGACCTCCCCCATGCGTCCGTAGTTCTTTTTGCCCGCCACTTTGATATGCCAAATCTCAATCGGAATCTGCGCTTCTCGCCCGATGCGCAGGGCTTCATCGATGGCCGGCAGCACTTGATCACTCTCGTTCCGCATGTGTGTGGCGTAGATTCCCCCGAATCGGGACGCCTCCTTGGCTAGCGCGATCAGCTCTTCGGTTTTGGCATAGGGAGCCGGGGGGTATTCGAGCGAGGTCGAAACACCCACAGCTCCGTCTAGCATGGCCTGCCGTACCAGTTCCCGCATGGCTTCGAGTTCGTCCGGCGTCGGCTGCTTGTCCGCGTCTCCCAACACCATGCGGCGGACCTGCGTCGCACCTACATAACTGGCCAGATTGATGCCGATGCCCTGTTTTTCCAAGCGAGCGAAGTATTGCCTGAAGCTTCGCCAGTCCGGATTGATGTGGTAGTGCTCGTAGCTCGCTTTATCCCAGGCGATGATGGCGTCGTTCAGGGGGGCGGCCGAAGTACCTTCCCCGGTAACTTCGGTCGTAACGCCCTGATAGATCTTAGACGGCAGGCGAGGATCTACCAGAATCGTCAGTTCTGATTGTCCCAGCATGTCAATAAAGCCGGGAGCCACAACCTTGGCTTGCGCATCGATGGTTCGGCTCCGCGACGCCTCGGAGAGATTGCCGATTACGGAGATTTTGCCGGCACGGATTCCGATGTCTCCCGAATACCAGGGGGAACCCGTGCCGTCGATGATGTGGCCGTTGGTGATGACAAGATCGAAACCTTGGGCCCGCAGACAGGGAGTGAGCGGCACAAAAAGAAGCAGCGCGAGGACTCGGAGAATCTGTTCGCCGAATGCCGCGGGACTGGGAATCCCAGGACTCGCCAACCTGGCCGGTTTCAATTGGTGGCCTCCCCGGAAAGGGCTCGATCAGCCGGTCTCGAACGTCGTATAGCAATCCCCAGTAAGATCCAGAATCCGAGAGCCAACCATTCGTATCGCGAAAAGTGCCCGGGAACAAAGGGAACGACCTTCATCAATAGCATCAGCAGCCCCATGACGGCACCCAGCATCGCGACCGACCGTTGGCTTGGGGAGGGGCGCATCTTATAGTAAGCGGCACAAGCAGCCAGCCAGCCCGCAGCCGAAGCTACCGAACCGACCTCGGTCACCGGCACCAGGATGGCATCTCCCAAAAACATGCAGGCGGCGGTGGCAATCCCTACCCAGATCACGGCGCGGGAGGGAGTTTGATTGCGAGCATGAATGCGCGCCAAGGTTTGGTCGACCATCCCCCGTCGCGCCATGGCAAACAAGAGTCGAGTGGACGCCACGAAATTTCCGTTGAAACACTTCACCAGGGAAAGTAGGGCGGCGCTAAGAATGGCACTCACAATCCAGCGCGAACCGACCGCCTGCTCAAAGGCAACCGCTGTCATGAACTTTTGCTGGGTAAGCTGCCTCCAGGGGGCCACGTACCCTACAGCCGCGATAACAATCGTGTAGAACAAAATTCCGACCGCAATTGCTGTCGCCATGGCTTTCGAGAATCCACGGGCATCAAAGTCAGGGCTCGCCTCTTCCACCCCTTTCACTGCCGATTCGTAGCCGGTCATAAAATAGGGAACGATCTGCATGACCAGCAGGATGGATATGAACCGACCATGCGTAAACAAGGGGGGGAAATTACTGATCGAACCCTTACTGACGCCGACCCCCACAAAAATGACAAACAGGGCCAAAGTTCCAAAGGCGGTCCAGTTCTGAAAGCTGGCACTCGAGCGAATACCTTGATAATTCAAGAGCGTGAGAAGTGCTACCAGGCCCAGTCCGATCAGCAAATGGGGTAAATAGACAGGTCGGTCTGCAATCCGGTACAGTTCGAACGAGTCGAGGGCGGGGAAAATGTAACTTGCGATCTTGCCCACCGCCACCGCCTCCCAGGGACAGACGATGAAATACGACAATACCATCATCCAGCCCGTGACGAAGCTCACGTATTGGGGAAAAACCTTAGCCGTGTAGGCCACTTCCCCGGCGGCATCGGGGATCGCTCGGACCAGCTGCCCGTAGACATAGGCCACGGGAAACAGCAACGTGCCCCCAATCGCGAATCCGAGAATGGCCCCGAGTACGCCACCACGCAGTAGCCAGTCGTCCATCACCACCAGCCACCCTACCCCCACCATCGTGCCCCAACCGAGGGTGAAGTAATCGACCCCGCGGAGTTTGCGCGCCAGAGTAGTCATCGGTTTGGTCAGAACAAGCAGAGCAGTTCGAAAAGCAGGTTGGCCGCTAACAGGGATGTGATCTCCCCGTTGTCATAGGGGGGCGATACTTCAACCAGGTCACAACCCACCAAATTCAGACCCGCAAAGCTGCGCACCAGATCGAGGATCTGGGCGCTCGAGAGACCACCCACCTGGGGTGTGCCGGTGCCGGGGGCAAAGGCGGGATCGACGACGTCGATATCCAAGGTGAGATAGACGGGAAGGTTCCGCAATCTCTTGGCGAACCGTTGGATCGGCTTTACCCCGTGCTGATGGAATTGTTCGGCGGTGACCATCTGAATGCGGTGTTTTCGGGCAAACTCGAAATCCTTGTCCGAATACACTTGCCCGCGCAGGCCTACCTGCAGCCCACAGCCTTTCGCGATCAGCCCCTCTTCTACGGCGTACTTTACGGGTGTGCCGTGCGAGTGCGGACTACCAAAGTAGCCGCCCCAGGTGTCTCCGTGGGCATCCAGCTGAACGAAGCCGACCGGTCCGTAGTACCGATGAACGGCCCGAAGAATGGGCAACAGAATGGAATGATCCCCGCCGACAGACACGGGGTGTGCCTTGGCCCGGAGAACTTCGCCGAGCTGTGCGGTGATCCGTCCATAGGTATCCTCGATCGAAAGCGGGTTAATCGATAGATCGCCACAATCGGCGATACGCCATTTGCGAAAGGGGTTCACCTTGAGAACCGGGTTCCAGGGCCGGATCATCGCCGACTGGACTCGAATGTGTCGCGGACCAAAACGGGCTCCGGGACGATAGGTCGTGCCCCCATCGAAGGGGATCCCCAGGATGGCAATGTCCAGTTCCTCCGCCCGGGGAATGTGGGGGAGCCGCATGAAGGTAGGTACGCCAGAGAAACGTGGCAGGACCAGCGCATCGACGGGTTCCGGGTGAGGGTTGGCGCTCTTCTTTGCTTTCATCGGGTGCCGCGCATTATAAAGCATTTGCCTTCGCGCCATGCCACCAAGGCAAGACTGGCGAATGTGCTATGTTTTATTTTCCCAATCCTTGAAGCGAGGCTTGCATGCCGCGATACGAATACCGCGTTCTCAACCCCAGCCCGGCGGCTGAGAAGGCTTTTTTGGAGTGGATCGATCGGCTGGATCAGGAGTTCAAGAACCGTGATCCCGAACATCGCAGCCAAGTGGTGCGAAACGCGCTCTATGAGCTTTATCTCGGACATCGCTATCAGGCACCGGAGGCGAGCCTGCCCTTGGCCGACCAGGTTCTGGTGCACTCGTTCGATCCGCGTAATGCGACCCTTGAACCGGAGTACTACGGCGATGTGGATCCGGCGAAGTACGCGGAGCGCAAGCCGCTCCTCTGGTTCTGGATGATGTTCGATCGCTCCCCGGCCGGCCTGAACCACTGGCTGGGATTCCAGATTAGGGCGATGCTGGCCCGCCATGTTTTCAAGCACTGCGGACGCAATGTGAAGATCTTCCACGGCGTCGAGGTATCGTTTGGCTACAACCTGACGGTCGAAGACAACTGCACGATTCACAAGTATGTACTGCTCGATGATCGCGGCGAGATCATCATCCATGCAGGAACTTCGATCTCCGACTACGCCAATGTCTATTCCCATGCCCACGACCTCAACGACGGCATGATCGTCAACAACCAGAAAACCGAGATTGGGCCGATGGCTCGCATTACCTATCACGCCACGGTTCTCAGTGGAGTCAGAGTCGGCGAGCACGGGATGGTGGGTTCGATGGGCGTCGTGTCGAAGGATGTCCAACCCTTCCACGTGGTTGCCGGCATTCCCGCCAAGCCCGTCAAGGTCAAGCCGATTGCCCCGAAAGAACTGCAGAGGGCCTTCGAAAAACGATAAAACCTTGGTCGTCCGATTCCCGGCGAGGCAGAAATGACGTCCACAACGGCAACGGTGCTATGGCCAAGCGGGGAGCGGCAAGCAAGTGGAATGTCTTTGAGACGCGCTCTGAGCGCGGGAACGCTTGCGCGCCAAGCCCGCGGCCTTGCCTGCCTTCGGGATGCAGGGGCGGACCTCGGAGTTTTCCGGCCTTTGCGTGTTAGTATCAGACTCGGCTTCCCCAATGACCCTTGACCTCGTCAATAAGTTGTTCGGACTCATCGCGTTTCTGTTTGCCATCAGTGTGCACGAATCGGCACATGCCTGGACGGCCAATCGTTGCGGCGACCCCACGGCTCGCATGTTGGGGCGAATCACTCTGAATCCCATCAAGCATATCGATGTTATTGGCACCGTGGTGGTGCCGCTGATTGCCTTTCTGAGTGGACTTCCGATGATCGGCTGGGCCAAGCCCACGCCGGTTGATCCGCGCAATTTCAAAAACCCGCTCCTCGATGATGTTTTGACGGCCGTGGCCGGTCCGATTAGCAACTTCATCGTAGCCGCCGTTGCCACTTTGCTGCTGGCGGCCATCGGTCTGACCTCCGCTAGCGGCCGGAACATCATCGGGGAATTGATGTATGGCCTTCCCGTCGGCAATTCGCCCCTGGTCCCGGCCAGTTTTCTGCTGTACGCCTTCCTCGAGATCAACGTGCTGCTGGCGGTTTTCAATTTGATTCCGGTTCCACCCCTCGACGGGAGTCATGTGCTGCGCCATTTCCTCTCGGACGACGTGCGGCGGGTGTACGACACCGTGGGTGTCTTTGGGCTGATGGCGCTGGTGTTTTTCGCGCCCCACCTTCTGATGGCGCTCATCCGCCCGGTTTTGAACGTCTATATCTGGGTCATGGCGATCTTGATGAGAATCTGATGCCCCCTCGAACCCACTCGCAAAGACGCGTCCTCAGCGGCATGCGTCCCACCGGCAAACTGCACCTGGGCAATTTTGTCGGCGCGCTCGACAACTGGGTGCGCATGCAAGATCAATATCAATGCTTTTTTTTCGTGGCCGATTGGCATGCACTGACCACCGATTACGCCGATACCGCGGGGATCCAGCAGAACTCGATCGAGAGCGTGCTCGATTGGCTGGCGGCGGGGCTGGATCCTGGGCGTTCCACCCTGTTCATACAGTCGCACGTGCCGCAACATGCGGAGCTGCACTTGCTGTTTTCCATGATCACCCCGCTCGGCTGGCTCGAGCGCGTACCTACCTACAAGGAGCAGCGGGAGAACATTACCGAAAAAGACCTGGGGACCTATGGGTTTCTCGGCTATCCCGTGCTGCAAGCCGCCGACATTCTGATTTACAGAGCGGATTTTGTTCCCGTCGGCGAAGACCAGGTACCGCACGTGGAGCTGACCCGGGAGATTGCGCGGCGCTTCAACCAGTTTTACACTCCGGCGGGCAAGCCGGTGTTTCCCGAACCGCAGCCTCTGTTAACCCCTGCCGCCAAACTCCCCGGAACCGACGGCCGCAAGATGTCGAAGTCCTATGGCAACACCATCCTGCTGACGGATCCTGAGCCGGTGGTGAGGCAGAAGCTCAAAACCATGGTCACCGACCCAGCTCGTGTTCGCCGCTCCGATCCCGGCAACCCGGATCTATGCCCGGTTGGCGACTTGCACAAGATTGTCAGCCCCGCTGCCGCCATGGCTAAAGTCGAGGCGGGCTGCCGCTCGGCGGGCATCGGATGCATCGAATGCAAGGGCTGGGCTGCCGACGCGCTGGTAGGAATCTTGAATCCTATGCAGGAGCGTCGCAAGAAATACGAGGAGAAACCGCGCCTGGCATGGGATATTCTGGAAGAGGGTTCAGAGCGGGCAAGAAAGGTGGCGGCGACAACCATGGAAGAGGTACGCGAGTCCATGCACATGTCCCCGCACTATGAAGCCTTACCCTAATTGGAGGCGGTAAAACCAGTGAACGCGGATCCCAGTCCGAGGACTCACGAAAACACAGCCAGGCTTGCCGACAGCCCTGCCGCCGTCACCAGCGCTCGCGCGGAGACCGGCAGCCCGGAGAGGCCGGACAGCGATTTTCCCTTCGCTGTCACGGTGGGAAGCGTCTACGAGGGCCCGCTCGACCTGCTGCTTGACCTGATTCGCAAGCAGGATATCGATATCTACGACATTCCGATCGCCAAGATAACAGCCCAGTACCTGGCGTACGTCGAACGGTTGCGCCAACTGGACGTCAATGTCGCAGCCGAGTTCATTTACATGGCGGCGGTGCTGATCCACATCAAATCGAAGATGCTCTTACCTCGCGACCCGGTTCAAGCCTCGGAGGAGCAAGAAGATCCACGCCGGGAACTGGTGAACCGGCTGATCGAGCATGAAAAGTTCAAGTCTGCGGCACAGATGCTTCTGCAAAAACAGCAGATCGAAGACGCCGTGCGGTCCAACCCCACACTCAAGGATTTTCGCGAGGCCGCCGACGCCGAGCCCAGGATTGCCGTCGATGTCATCGACCTGGTCAGGACGTTTCAGCAGGTTCTCGATCGCGTGCGCAACCGGCCGATTGTCCAGGTGGATGAAGAGCAGGTGACCGTTGGCCAGATGATCGACTATTGGCAAAGACGGCTGGCAATCGAAGATCGTCCCGTCCGGTTGAAGCAGTTGTTGCGCAACGTTCAATCGCCGCAGATGCTGGTATGCATGTTTCTCGCGTTGCTGGAGTTGGTGCGCCTGCAGGCCATTCAGTTGCGGCAGGAGCGTCTCTTTGGCGAGATTCTGATCCGTAAGCACGTAGGATTTGCCTCCCTCAATGGAGAACCGGCAGCCGTAAGGGACGATTGGAAGTAGCACCAAACCACCGACCCTTCGAATCGGCTTGACTTCTCCGAAGCCCCGAGTCAAGCCGTGCGCAGGGATCAAAGAATGAAATCGGACCCATGAGCCTAAAAGCCAAACTCGAAGCCATCATCTACGCGGCGGAAACGCCGATTACGCTCGACCACATGCTGCAATTGATCAAGACGCCCTCTCTCACTGAGGGCGCGGCCAAGGACGCCGAGGTGCGGTCGCAAGTGCGGGCGGCACTCGAGGAACTGACCCGCGATTACAGCTCTCCCGATCACGGGATCGAAGTCCGGCAGCTCGCCGGCGGCTATCGCATGTCTACCAAACCTGAACAGCACGACGTCGTGAGCGCTTTCGCCAAGAGCTTGAAGCCCCCGATTCGGCTGTCCTTGCCTGCGCTTGAGACCCTCGCCGTCATTGCCTATAAGCAACCGGTCACCGTGCCGGAAATCAGCGAGATTCGCGGCGTGGACTCTAGCGGTGTCATCGCCACGCTGCTCGATCGCAAGTTGATCGCCCCGGCGGGCCGAAAAGCCGTCATTGGCCGGCCCATTCTGTACAAGACCACCAAGGAATTCCTGCTGCGTTTCGGTCTCAACGATGTCAGCGAACTCCCCAGCATGGAGGAGTTCGAAAAACTGGTGGCGGAATCTTTCGAGAGCGAGCTGCCTCTCGGTACGAAGTCGGAGGCCACGGGTGCGGGACCTGATTCGGGGCCGAGCGAACTGATCTCGCCTCCGGCGGATCTTTCGGCGGCACTTCGGGGCGCGGGCGAAGAGGTCCCGGCTGCAGAGCCAATGGCGGGAGAGGACGACTCTGCGGCGTGAACCTGGCTTTAATCTTGTCGCGCGTGCCGGACGATCCCCATGCCTGCTGAGCGTCTGCAGAAAATCATTGCGGGTGCCGGGTTGGCCTCCCGCCGCGGTGCGGAAGAGCTGATCCGGAACGGACTGGTTACGGTCAATGGCCAGAAGATAACGGAACTGGGCAGCAAGGCCGATCCCGCCCGGGATCACATTCGCGTAAAAGGCAAACTGCTGCACGGGCCCGAGCGCCGGGTTTACCTTCTGATGAATAAGCCGAAGGGATGTGTCACCACCCTGCGCGATCCCGAGAATCGCCCCACCGTCATCGATCTCTTGCCCCGAGTGGGCGCCCGCGTGTACCCGGTTGGGCGCCTCGATTACGCGAGCGAAGGCTTGCTCGTGCTGACCAACGATGGTGAACTGGCGAGCCGCCTGATGAAGGCCGGTTCGCTTCTGCCCAAGACCTATCTGGTGAAGGTAGCCGGTTCGCCCACCGCAACCGGACTGGTGAGGTTGCGCGAGGGCATTTCGATTCCTTCCGAGCGCGGCAAGCGGGTCAAGACCGCCCCGGCCAAGATTCGTCTTCTTCACCCCGCCGCCAACCCATGGTTTGAAGTGACGCTGATCGAGGGCAAGAACCGCCAAATCCGGCGTATGTTCGAAGAGATCGGCCATCACGTGGAAAAGATCAAGCGGGTACGCTATGGCCCTCTCGCACTCGATGTAGATCCGGGAAAATTCCGCTATCTCACACCCCAAGAAGTGGCCCGACTGAAGTCCGCTGCCAAGTAAGCTTCCGCAACATCGAAGCGCCCACAAGACCGGGTTCGTGACCCAGAGCAGGTCACGTGACACCGTGGGTGAGGCATGGTAAAGATGAGTTAGTTGATGAGCGACTTCAGCCAGCTTGTGCCTGAACATGTGTGTCACCTGGGCAGGTATGAGCCGGGGAAGTCGCGCCGCCAGGCACAACAGGAGAGCGGCGTGGAAGCGATCAAGTTGGCTTCAAACGAGAACCCGTTCGGGCCCTCGCCGAAGGCACTCCGGGCCATGCAGATGGTCCTCGGCGAGGTGCATCTTTATCCCGATAATGACGTCGGCGAGCTGCGTCAGAAGTTGGCGGAGTTTCACGGGATCGGCCCGGAGAACATCGTACCGGCTGCGGGTTCGACCGGGTTGCTGGGTGTGATTGCGCGAACCCTGCTGGCACCCGGGCTGAACGCGATTACCAGTGAGCGTTCCTTCATCATTTACCCCATCGCAACCCAAGCTGCCGGCGGCAGGCTCATCCAGACCGCGCTGCGTGACGACAGCTTTGACCTCGACGCCATCCTGACGGCGGTGGACCGTCACACCCGCATTGTCTTTCTTTCTAATCCCAACAATCCCACCGGGACAATCCGCACCGCGGCCCTCATCGACGAGTTCCTGAACAAGCTTCCCGATCATGTCACGGTCGTACTCGATGAGGCCTATTACGAGTTTGCCGAGCATTTTTCGAGACTTCGAGGCGTCGATTATTCCCGTGCGATCGATTGGGTGAAACAAGGGCGGAAGGTAGTCGTGCTCCGCACTTTTTCTAAGGTGCACGGTTTAGCGGGAATTCGCGTCGGTTATGGTATCGGTCCCCCGGAATTGATGTCGTATGCGGAACGCATGCGGACGACCTTTTCCGTGTCGGCGGTGGCGCAGGCAGCCGCCGTGGCCGCGCTCGGGGACCAACCCCACATTCAAAAGACTCTCGAGAATAACGCACGGGAAGCCCAGCGGCTGATCGAGGACTTGGCAGGGCTCGGATATCAGGTCGCTCCCACTTGGGCCAACTTTCTCTACTGTGAATTAAAGGAAGACGCCGCCCGAGTAGCCAACCGCATGCAGCAAGCGGGAGTCATCATCCGACCTTTAGATGCGTGGGGAGCGCCGACGGCGATTCGCGTCACCATTGGCACCCCGGAACAGAACAACCTGTTTCTGAGGGCGCTCGAGAAGGTAACCGGGCGCGCAGCCGTTCGTTAGCCGCCTCGGACTATCGATCGCAACAGTCTCGTTCCCAGTGCAAGAGATCGTGGGCGTGGGGTGAGCAAGAACTGAGGCTTAGGAGTTTGGTCAGGGCTAGCTGGCCTTGGCTGACTTTGGCTTGTCTCCATCGATTAGTGCTAAGCGTGCCGCGCCGAACAGGCCGGCATCGCTTCCGAGCAACGCCCGCGTAACCAGCGTTTTTCCGCTTGTCCTCGGTTGCGGAAGCGGCGACATTCTCCCCGGTTCCGAGGGCTTCGGGTTGGTGGCACCGTAGACCATCGAACGATTCTCGAGTTCCTCGAAAATCGACGGAGAAAACGCCTCCCATGCGCTGGCTACTCCCCCGCCGATTACGTACATCGGAAGGTTCAGCGCATTCACCAGACTGGAAAGCACAATGCCTAATGCCCTGCCCACGCGGCGAAAGATCTTGCGGGCCTCCTCATCTCCCTGGATCGAAAGATTGTAAACCGCCTTGGCGCTGAACTCGGGATCGGCGCTGGCCGCCCGCGACAGCCCGGGTGCAGCCCCACTGGCGATGGCCTCTCGCGCCATGCGCACGATCGCCGTTGCCGAAGCATAAGCCTCCAGGCAGCCGTGGTTGCCGCAGCCGCAGAGAACCCCGTCGGGCTCCACGGTGAAATGACCGAACTCACCGGCCATGCCGATCATGCCGTGCCAAACGCGTCCGCCCAACACCAGACCTCCACCCACCCCGGTTCCGAGGGTCAGCATGGCCATGTCTTCGACGTCCCGCGCGGCTCCCAGCCACTTCTCTCCCAAGGCAGCTGAATTGGCATCATTTTCCAGAATCACCCGCGTCCCCAGTCGGGTTTCAATCTCATCCCGTACCGGGTAGTTGGTCCAGTCGGGTAGATTGGGGGATTCGTGGACCATGCCCTTGTTCATGTCAATGATCCCGGGAACTCCGATGCCGATGCCGAGTAGCGAACCCCGGCCGCCAAGCTCAGCCTTCAAGCGTTCGACGGCATCGCACATTTCGCGCACGACTCGGTCGCGGCCGAGGGCCACAGGCGTGCCCAGA
>Ga0187778_10000845_pt1 | contig 21952 bp, 17 predicted proteins | sample 1015_Q2_SP5_20_M_FD_132418 | JGI IMG/M metagenome (GOLD analysis project Ga0187778, IMG submission 132418) | Tropical peat soil microbial communities from peatlands in Department of Meta, Colombia - 1015_Q2_SP5_20_MG | ecosystem: Environmental > Terrestrial > Soil > Wetlands > Peat | place...
AGTTCTCAGTTCTCAGTTCTCAGTTTTCAGTTGTCAGTTCTCAGTGGAACAAATCGCTCGAGCTTGAGGCTCGCGCGTTTTCTTTCTCTGAATTCTTCGAGGAGGAAGCCCGAGGAGCGCTCGTTTTGCGCGCCGTCAGTTTTCCACTGACAGGTTTTTTGGAAGGAGCGTTGTCAAGCGGAACGCTGTAGTGCTCGTGAACGGCTTGCCGCTCATTGTTGTCTTCGGGATGCGCTTGGCGGTAGGGCCCGGTGATGGCTTGCGCGGATTCGTCGGCCTTGAAGCGCAGGTACCGGGCTTTGTGCTCTTCGGCTTTGGCGTCGTTGCCAAGGCCGTTGTAACAAAGCATCAGATTGTAGTGGGCCTGCAAATCTTCGGGATCGATGGCCAGAGTTTTTTCAAATTCAGCGACGGCGTCAGCGTAACGTTTTTCGAGAAAGAGCACGCGGCCCAGTTCGTTGTGGACGACGCGGTCGCGCGGAAATTGGTCGAGTACGATTTTCAAATGAGCCGCGGCGCCGTCGTAATCGCCGATGGCACGCAAAGCTTTAGCGTAAAAGAAATTCGTGCGTGCGAGTTTCGGATCGATGGCCAGGGATTTTTCAAGCACTCTCTGCGCGCCCGCGGTGTCTCCTTCCTGAACGAGCACACGGCCGATGTTGGTCCAGCCGTCCGGATTTTGCGGATCGGCTTCCGTGATTTTCTCGAAAGCGGCGGCGGCGGCTTTCAAATCGCCTTGCAGGAAAAGGCCGATGCCGTAGTCATTCCAGCGGGTCCAATCTTCCTTGATGCTGACGGTTTTGGGGGGCGGCGCGGGAGAATTCTTCGGGAGAACACGCAGTGATTTCGTGTCCTCGGCAAGAATGGTGATAGGCAGGTCCGGAATCGCTTTGAGGTTACCGGACACTTGCGACGTGTCGCCAACGAACGCCCATTTGCGGTCGTCGTAATCCGGGGTAGTTGTCTTGTCGCCGCTGCCTATCAGTTTTGGTTGCGGAGCTTCGACTCCAGCAAAAGCAAACTGCGTGTTGAACCAAGTGAACTTGCGGTAGTTGAGCTTGGCGTGGAGGGTGATTTTTTCGCCGCAATTTTCGGGCACGTGGAGGCGGAAGTGCGCGGTGTCAGCAGCGCCTGGCGGAATAAGGTGGACGTAAACGACAGACCGGGTAGACCAAGCATTCCGCTTATTGATGGGATTGCCGTGCGAATCGATTTGCAGCGAGTGATAGAAATGCGCCCCGGGTTCGACGGGGCCTTTGCCGTCACCTTCGACTTTGCCGCTCCAGAAAATGGTCTGGCCTTTCTCATCGGTGGCTTGCAGTTCGAGCCAAACGTCGAAGGCGTCGACCGTGCCGCCGGGGAAAAAGTGGCCGACTTTGCGCGTGCGAACGACGACGTCGATGCGCACGTCATCCCCGCGGCGGACGGCTGCATCGGTGCGATCGATGGGAGCGGTGACGGCGCGTACTTCACCAGCAGGACCTTTCGGCAAAGAAGTTTCTGATTCTTCGCCAACAGCAAAAGTGGTGGAAAGTTCCTGCTTGCCCATTTCGTCGCGTACTGTATCAGCAGATTCCTTTCCAGCGGGAGAAACGGCAAAGATATCTACGCTCAGTTGCTTGTCCTGCAAGAATTTCTTTGCAAATTCGTACTGCGCCTGGTCTTCATTGGCCGTGGGAACCGCCGTGTTCGCGCCAGGAAAACGATGCGAATGGACAAAACCATTCACGTTGCCATCGTCATGCGAAGGAACCTGCGGCATGTGGCAATCGGCGCAGTTCATGGGGGCTTTCGGATAATAAAAAGCGCGGGCCCCTTGTCCGGAAACGCCGCTGGCCTGCCAGTTATCGTATTCGTTGAAGCCGCGAATCCAGCGGTAACGATTCACGGGAACATCGAGATGCACTTTGTGGCAAGAAGAGCAAAACTCCGCCGTTTCCGTGCGCATAAACGGCTTGAGAAAGACGCGGCGGTGCGGTTCGGGATTGAGGCGAACGACAAAATCGTGGAGCTTGCGGACAACCGGATTTTCGCTGGCGGCGAGTTCATGCAGCTTCGGGTATTCGAGGAAAAAATCTCCCTGGCCCATCGTGCTTTTCACTTCGACAATGCTGTGGCACATCATGCAACCGAGTCCGGCGCGCGCCTCTGGGCGGTCGACAATCTGTTTGATCGGAGTATCGAACAATCCGCTGTAGAGCAACGCGGGGTCGTGGCAGCCGGCGCACCATTTCGAAGAACGGACACCAGCAACATCCTGCATGTACTCGATGCTCTTGCGATACCACTGATTGTTGAAAGAAGAGAAGTGGTGCATCGAGCTGTTCCACTGGTTGTAAATATCCTGGTGGCAGCGCTGGCAGGCGTCGGATTTCATGAAGTACTGAGAAGGGATGTTGCCGCCGTGTTTGGTTTGTGCGGAGCTCGGGAAGAATTTGCCTTGCGCGCCGTCGCCCTCACGATCCATGGAATCGGGCGGCATGAGCGGATTCAGGATGTGGTTCGCTCTAGCATCGCGCCAGCCGATTTCGCGTATCCACCACGAACCGGCGGCGATGGCAGCAGTCAGCAGCGCAACTATTGCAAATCTCAACGCACGAGTAACGGCGGTAGCCCCCATCCACCCTTTCGAATGCAGCCACGCAGTGGCGAGAAGGAGCGTACCGAGGACGCACAAAGCGATGTGGGCAAGCAACCAGGCTTTCAGGCGCAGCGGAGTGCCAATCTTAATCAGGATGACGCCGAGGACGGCTCCGGCGAAAAGCAAAATGGAGCCAAGGCGAAAAAGAGTAGATGGCGTGCGAAAAAGCAGCGGGACCATGAAAATGAGCAGGAGCAGCGTCAGGATCACGCCCGCGGCGACGTGGAGCAGATCCATAACAGCATAGGTGACGGTCGGCGAGGGATACGCATACAAGTAGACAGCACTGACGGCGAGAAAAAGCACGAACCGTGATAACCAGCGCTTTGAAGAGTCAGCTTGCAGCATAACTTCCTTCAGGCGTGCGCCCGCCCGCTATAAAAAAAGCGACCGGATGTCTGAGACACATCCGGCCGCGATTCAGTTTGGGGTGCCCCGAAGCAAGCCAAGGTTTGGCAGAGCTGGAGGCAATGGTGCAAGTGGGCATAGATATAAATTTTGGCAGCAAATCTGACAATACCGCGAAAGCATTAGAAGCCCCAAAATGATGAAGATTAGACAGGTTAGCAACAATAATGCAAAAACATTAGGCCTCTCATACGGCTTGTATGCCCTTTCCCTCCAAGCACTTATAGGCTTTTCCCGATTGCAAGGCTTTGTGCTCCTCAGTGAGCCCGGAAGGCCAGGAGATGACAGCGCGATCGATTTTGTCACGCTTGCCCAAGCCGAAGGTGAGAGGTAGCTCGGATTGGGACAGATAGCTGGAGCCAGCTCGGACCATGCGCGTTTGGCGAAGATCGCCGGCGAAGAGCTGAACCACTGCTCCGATGGCGTCGCGATTGGATTTGGTTCCTCGCAATTCGAAGCGGACACTGCGGTTCCCGGCCAACTGGTCGTTTCGATAAAGATAAGCGGGACCGTTGTTGGTCGTGAGCAAGAGGTCGAGGTCTCCGTCGCGATCAAAATCCGCATACGCCAAGCCGCGGCCAACTTTCGGAGTATCAAAACCGCCGCCGACCATGCTGGCGACATCCTGAAATTTTCCGCCGCCTTGATTCAGGAAAAGCTGCGGCGGCTGCGCGTAGCCAACGTTGCCGCGGATATTGCGAACGGTTTCGTCGATGTGGCCGTTGGCAACGGCCAAGTCGAGTTTGCCGTCGAGATCGACATCGAAAAAAAGGCAGCCGAAACCGAGAGTGTTTCTTGATGGCGCGCCAATTCCGGCGGGAGTCGCGATGTCGTCGTACACGCCGGGTTTCGTGGCGCGATAGAGGCCGATCATTTCGTTGTCAAAATTGGTGATGGCGATGCCGGGTGTTCCGGAGTTCTCGAAATCTCCAACGTCGACACCCATACCGGCGCGCGCTTTGCCTTCCGTGCTGAAAGCCAAGCCGGCTTCGACCGCGACATCCTTGAATTTTCCGTTGTGGAGGTTGCGATAAAGCTTGTTGGGTTGCGTGTCGTTGGCGACGAGGAGATCCGGCCAGCCGTCCTGGTCATAGTCGAGCATTGCGACGCCGAGCGATTTCGAGCTGCTGTCGAAAATGCCGCTGGTGGCGGTGACGTCTTCAAAGGTGCCGTTGCCGCGATTGCGGAAGAGCCAGCAAGTGTCGCCGCGATAGGCTTCTGGAGTGCAATAAGACTTGTGAGTGCCATCGAGGCTGCAGAAGACGTCATGCTCGGGAGACCAGCGGACGTAATTGCAGACGAAGAGGTCGAGAAAACCATCGCGGTCATAGTCAAACCACAAGGCTGAAGTGCTTAAGCCTTGGCGGCCAAAAAGACCGCTCGAGCGCGTGACATCAACAAACGTTCCTTTACCGGTGTTGTGAAAGAGGCGGCTTTGCCCGACGCAGGAGATAAAAATGTCGGGAAAGCCATCGTTGTCGTAATCGGCTACGGCGACGCCCATGCCATACATTTCTACATCCAGGCCGGCGGATTTCGTGACGTCGGTGAACGTGCCATTGCGATTGTTGCGGTAGAGCTTCAGGGTCGAGCTCTGGCGCTTGTCGCCCAACCAGTCCATGCCGTTGATAAGAAGAATGTCAGGCCAGCCGTCGCCATCATAATCGAGGAAGGCGCATCCAGAGCCAAGCGTTTCGGGGAGGAGCTTTCCGCCATAGGCGCCGCTGTTGTGCTGAAACTGAATGCCAGCCGCGTTTGTGACATCGGTGAGGGCAAATCCTAAACTCGACGTAGGATTCGCGAGAGTCCAGAGGGGATTTGCAGCTGCGGCGAAACCTGCCCCGAAAGCGGAAAGGAGGAAATCCCGACGGTTCAAGGCAAGTTCACCAGGCCGTTGCGAATGGCATAGGTGACGAGCTCAGCGGTTTTGTGAATGCCTAACGTGTCCATGATGTTTGCACGATGAACGGCGACGGTATTCGCGCTGAGATTCAAATCGGCGGCGATTTCTTTGTTGGATTTGCCAGCGACGATGTGCTGAAGGATTTCCAACTCGCGAGGCGTCAGCGCTCCGCCGCGCTCGCCTTTTAATGCCTCCGGACGCGAGACCTGGGGATCGAGCACGGTCATGCCGGCAGCAATGCTTTTCACCGCGCTGACAAGGTCGAGGTCATTGGCGTTCTTTAGGACGTAGCCGCGGGCGCCAGCTTCGAGCGCCTGACGAACGAGCGTCTCCTCAGAATGCATACTTAGCATGAGAATGGCGACTTCGGGATACTTGGCGAGAATCTGACGAGTGGCATCAATGCCGCTCAATTCCGGCATGGCGCAGTCCATAAGGATAACCCGGGGACGCAATTCGAGGGCTAGGCGAACCGCCTCGAGCCCTTCGCTGGCTTCGCCAATGACGGAAATCTCCGAATCATCTTCGAGCATGCGGCGGAAGCCGCGGCGAACCAAAGCATGATCGTCGACCAGCAGAACCGTGATTTTATGCTGCATTGCTCTCCACCTTGTCGCGAGGAATCTGGAGGCGGACGTGCGTGCCGCCTTGCGGCAGAGGCATGACCGCCAGCGTGCCGCCAATTAGCTCCGCGCGCTCGCGCATGGCGACCAGCCCGATCCCCCGCTGCATCTTGTCGGCAACAAAGCCGGCGCCATGATCTTCGACTTCGAGTTCGAGGGCGTCAGTCGAGTACTTCAGACGAATCCAGGCCTCGCGCACTCCCGCGTGGCGGCTCACATTATTCAGCGCTTCCTGGAGCACGCGATAGATGTGCACGCCCGCGCTGCTTTCCACCGGAAATTGCTTCCCCGTCTTTTCGTAGTGCAGGTCGATACCGGCCTGGCGCCCTACAGTTGGAATATACCAGTCCAGAGTGCTTTCGAGACCAGCTTCTTCCAGCAAGACAGGGTGAAGGGCTTGCGAGAGCGTGCGGATATTGTTCAGGGTGGATTGCGCGATTTCCTGGACTTCCTGCAAATCCTGACGAAGAGGCGAGCCTTCGGGCGCTTGTTTACCAGCGCGGCGCAGCATCGAACCGATTGCGGTCAGGACTTGGCCGAATTCGTCGTGAAGCTCGCGGGAGATATGGCGAAGCGTGGATTCTTGGGTGGAAATGAGTTTCTGGGCGAGATCACTACGCTGCTCGGAAAGCTCAGCAAGGCGCGCGAAGATTTCGCGGTTGCTGCGGATGAGATACAAGCTGGTGAGCAGAATGGCAATCAGAGTGGCGGCGAGAAAGAGATAAAGTTGGCGCTGCACGCCATCGTAAATTTTCGCAATGCTGGCGGCAGCTTGCTCTTCGGCTTCGTTGTTTTGCACGAGCAGGCGCGAGACAGCACTGCTGAGCGCTTGCTGGCGAGCTTGCAGGGAGAGACGGATGTGTTCGCGCGCTTCGTAGTCCTTTTTGTCTTGGGCGAGAGCGAACATACGGTTCATTGCGTCCCAGAACTGAGACACCGATTGAGTGAGATATTTTTGCTGGTCCGCAGTGCGGTTGAAAGCGGCGAGGCCCTCTTCGAGTTTGAGAGCAGCGGCCAAATCCTGCTGGATGCGATCGAATTGAGCAGTCCAGGCGGTGAGAGGATAAGGCTCGGTCGTGTCGAGCATGTCGCGCATAGCGAGGGCGATGGAATTGAGGTCGTTCTGGATGCGGAGCAGTTGGAGCGAGTCTTTGCGATTGCGATCGACCATCTCGCTTTGTAGCTTGCGCAAGCCCGCGAGCTGCACGGTGATGTAAGAAGAGTAGGCGAGAACGGCGGCGAGCGTGATGACTAGGCCAAGGAGCAATCGGTTGGTGGGTGAACGCTGGGCGGAAATGCCGTTTTGCACGGAATCAGAATACATCAGGCAGAGGCTTGGCGGCGCAGGGCGAACACTAGGAAGACCATGATGAGGATGCCCAGCAGCGGGACCAAGAAACCGGTGCGCAAGCTGCCAGTGAGTTTCGAAGTGAAGCCAACCAGCCCTGGGCCGGCAGAACCTCCCAGGGAAGCCAGGGCGAAGAGAACGCCGCCGATTTTTCTAGCGCCAGCGCCGTACCAGCGGGAGAGCCACGCGATGTAGATAGGATAGACGCTGGCGCAACCGAGGCCGGCGATAAAGATGGCGGCGAGAGCGAAGGTGAGTTTTGTGGAGACAATCAGGAAGATGGTGCCGATGACGGTAACGCCAAGAGCGCCGAGGACAACTTTGCGCTCGGAAAGGCGATGCAAAGCCAGCGGAGCAAACGCACGCCCCGAGGTAAGGCCCGAATAGAAAAAGGCAGGCGCCAGAGTGGTGGTGGCGGTAATGCCGCTGGCGAGGCGCTTGGCGTATTCAGCGGCCCAAATGCCGATGCCATTCTCGACGGCAACATAGATGAAGAAGAGGGAGGCGAGCGCGACCGTAACAGCCAAGCCGATTTGCGGAGCTGATGACGCACCAGCCTCAGCAACTTCGGAGTGTTCTTGTTTGCCGAACGAGGAGAAGAGCAAGCCGAGCGTAATCAGGCCGCCAAAAACAGCAAAGCCAGCAAGAAAGCCGGAAACCGCGTTGCGGCGGAGCGCGAGCGCGATAAGCGGCGAACAGGCCATTGCACCCACGCCCCAGGAAGAGTTCAGCAAGTTTAAGTGGGAGGCGCTTTTTGCGCCGCCGACTTCGGCGACGAGCAAGTTGGTTCCCGGTGTGATGAGGCCATAGCCCACTCCGTACGTGCCGACGGCGATCATGGCCGCGCGATAAGCTTCAGCGTTGAGAAAGAAGAGTCCAACTCCCATCAAAAGATAGCCGAGCACGAGCGGTGTACGATAACCGCGCCAGGAGACAATCGCGGTTGAGGCTAGCGTGCCGCACCACGAGGCGACGAATTGAACGGTGGAGAATAAGCCAGCCTGGCCATCGTCGAGAGACCAACGGCGGATGAAGACAGGCAACATGGGGCCGACGATGGTTGTAGCGATCCCGCTGAGCACGAAACCGGCGCACAAAATAATGAAAAGATTGCGATAGCTCTGAGCAGGTGTGGTCGTGGAGGATTGTTCGGTCATTGGGGAAGGAACATTCTGAGGTACGCGACGGCGGGAAGCAACTTGCACGGCGCGAAAAGTTTTGTTTGGTGAGCGCGAAAATTCGATACTCTTTCGACTTCGTCTTGCGGGGGCTTTTTGATGATTGAAGTGGGCTTGATTGGATTTGGCCTGGCGGGCCGGGCGTTTCATGCGCCGGTGATTCGCGCGGTGCAGGGGATGCGGCTGGCTGCAATCCTGCAGAGGAGCGGCAACGAGGCGGCAGAGAAATATCCTGACGTGCGAATCGTGCGGAGCATCGAAGAGCTGCTGGCAATGCGGGAAATCCGGCTGGTGGTGATCGCGACGCCGAATGACACGCATTTTGAGCTAGCAAAAAGGTGCCTTGAGGCTGGGCGAGATGTCGTGGTCGATAAGCCGTTTACGACAACGCTGGAGGAAGCGAAAGCACTGGTCGAGATTGCGAGGAAGGCGGGGAGGGTAGTCACCGTATACCAGAACCGGAGGTACGACGGAGATTTTCAGGCGATCCGGAAGCTTGTAAAAGAAGGGACGCTGGGCCGAATCGTGCGATTCGAAACGAATTACGACCGCTACCGGCCCGCGTTGAAACCAGGAGCGTGGCGCGAGAGCACCCGGGCGGGCAACGGGATTTTATTCGACATTGGACCGCACCTGATCGATCACGCGCTGGTATTGTTTGGCTTGCCGGGGGCGGTGACCGCGGACGTGCGCATCGAGCGCGAAGGCGCGGTGGCGGACGACGCGTACGACATCATGCTGCATTACCCGCGGGGGATGCGCGCGGTGTTGCGATCCAGCATCTTGGCGGTAACGCCGCGGACTCGTTTTGTATTGCACGGAACGCAGGGCAGCTTTGTGAAGCAAACCGTCGATCCACAAGAGAGCAACTTGCGGCAAGGGAAAATTCCAACGGACGGGGCATGGGGCGCGGAACCGGAAGAAAACTGGGGAGTGTTAACGACGCCAAGCGACGAAGGATTTACGCACAAGAGGATTGCTTCGGCAAGCTGCGATTACCGCGATTATTACGCAAACTTGCGCGATGCTTTGCTCGGAAAAGCAGCGCTGGCCGTCACGCCGGAATGGTCGCTGGACGTGATGCGGATTTTGGAGTTGGTGCGAGAAAGTAGTCAAGAGAGACAGACGATTGCGTGGAACTCCTGAACAAAATGCGAAGCAGGAGAATCAGGAGAATGGCGACGGGAATGAAAATTAATGCGCGGTCAAAGTGACGTCGAAAGTCGCGTTGCAGTTGTTTGAGGGGTCATCCGTCACGGTGGTTATCACGGTACCGCTTTTGATGGAAAACTCCAGCGGCTTTTTAGGCATGGTGGGCAGGCCGGTGACGCGCGCCTTGCCATCGCTATTTGTGCCGACTTCGAGATCCGTCTTGCGCTTGCTGAAGAATCCGTACTTGAGGATGACGTGAACCTTGGCGTCATACAGAGGCTTCCCTGAACCGTCTTTCACTGTGAAATCAGCGCTACAAGAACCAAGGCCGCCGTCCACAACGGGAATTTCCGGAGCCTGTGGCGCGGATTGCGCTGGGGCCTGTGCCGGAGATTGTCCAGGGGATTGTGCGGCGACGAAAGCGCCGAAGGAAAGGAGAAGAAATGCGGAAAGGGCAATTTGAGGAAATCGCAAGTGAGTGCCCTCCAATTTGTTTTGGCTTCTGCACGAAAACCATACGCTGGTCGAAAAGCAGTTGCAATTCCGAATGTTGGGGGATTCGCGTGGCTTGAGTCCAGCGCGAGGCTTGCGTTCCAGGTATAATCGGCGCTTCACGAGAGAAACGAAAGAAAAGGAGCTGCGAGCCGCTCATGCCTGTGGAACTGGCGCCATCGATTCTGTCGGCGAACTTCGCGAGACTTGCAGACGACGCGAAAGCGGCGCTGGAGGGTGGCGGCACGGTGCTGCACCTGGACGTCATGGACGGACACTTCGTGCCGAACATCACGATCGGGCCGCCCGTGGTGGCGTCGCTGCGGAAAGCTTTGCCTGGCGTGATTTTCGATTGCCACTTGATGATCGAGAATCCGGACGATTACATTCCAGCATTTGCCGAAGCGGGGGCGAACTGGATCTCCGTGCACCAGGAAGCGTGCGTGCACCTGCACCGCGTATTGCAGCACATCGAATCGCATGGCTGTAAGCCTGGCGTGGTCATCAATCCCGCGACGCCCGTACACATGCTGGACGAAGTTCTGGACCTGGTGCATCACGTGCTCGTGATGAGCGTGAACCCGGGATTCGGCGCGCAAAAGTTCATTCCCGGTTCGTTGAACAAAATCAAGACACTGGTGGAAGTGCGTGAATCGCTCGGGCTTTCGTTTCGTATTGAAGTGGATGGCGGCGTGGCCCTGGATACCATTGGTGAAGTTGTGCGCGCGGGCGCCGAGCTGCTGGTTGCAGGGAACGCGGTGTTTGCGAACGGCGACATCCGCGATAATGCGAGGAAGCTGCTGGCCGCTGCGCGGGCGGCCACCGCTCGCCACGCATAAAAGCTACCAAGGCGCAGCAATCTGCGCCCTTGCCTCACACTAAAATACCAGCAGGCGACTCAAGCCACAGTGACTTCCGGGCTCAGATAGACATCCTGAATGGCGTTCAAGAGCTGCACGCCTTCCTTCATCGGCCGCTGGAACGCTTTGCGTCCCGAGATCAAGCCGGTCCCGCCAGCCCGCTTGTTGATGACGGCGGTAGCAACAGCTTCCTCGAAATCGTTAGCGCCGGAAGCTCCTCCAGAGTTGATCAGGCCCGCGCGCCCCATGTAGCAATTCGCGACCTGATAGCGGGTCAGATCGATCGGATGGTCGCTCGTCAGCTCGGTGTAAATGCGCTTGTCGAACTTTCCATAGCTGGAGTCGCCCATGTTGAGTGCCTGATAGCCGCCGTTATTTTCCGGGAGTTTTTGCTTAATGATGTCGGCTTCGATGGTGACACCAAGGTGATTGGCCTGGCCGGTGAGGTCCGCGGAGACGTGATAATCCTTGTCTTTCTTGAACGCGCTGTTGCGGAGATAGCACCAAAGCACCGTGGCCATGCCGAGTTCATGAGCATGCGCAAACGCCTGGCTGATTTCGACAATCTGTCGAGTACTCTGGTCGGAACCGAAATAAATTGTCGCGCCCACCGCGGCAGCACCCATGTCGTACGCCTGCTGAACAGTCCCGAACAAAACTTGATCGAAGCGATTGGGAAAAGTTAGCAACTCGTTGTGATTGATTTTCACGATGAAGGGAATCTTGTGCGCGTACTTGCGCGCGACGGAGCCAAGCACGCCAAACGTGGACGCGACCGCGTTGCAACCCCCTTCAATGGCCAGCTTGACGATATTTTCGCCGTCAAAATAATCTGGATTCTTCGCAAAACTAGCGCCGCCAGAATGTTCGATGCCCTGGTCGACAGGCAGGATGGAAAGATAGCCGGTGCCGTGCAAGCGCCCATTCCCGAACATCCGCTGGAGATTGGTCAGCACACGAACGTTGCGGTCAGAAACCGCGTAAACACGATCGATAAAGTCCTGCCCGGGAAGATTCAGCCGCTCCTTCGCGATCTTCGGCGATTTGAATCCCAGCAGGTAATCGGCTTTTGCGCCTAGATAGGTTTCGATTTTCCCTTGAATTGCAGTGGTTGCCATGGCGATCTCCTCTAGATTTACTCCCGAATTCCGCTGGATAACATGCTCCCGGCCGCTGTATCCACCAGCCAGAGCAGCTTTCCATTCACTGGCTGGAGCAATTGCGCTGGCAACTGCTCCGGCTCATAGGGACCTTCCAGCACAGCCTTGAGCGCGAGCGCCTTGTCTGCTCCCGTCACCATAAAAATGATCTGCGCCGCGTTACTGGTGGCAGGAGCGGTGAGCGTAATGCGATCCGTAAAAAGTTTCCCCACCCAATTTCGTACCACGAGGCGCCCACCCGGATTCAACGCTTTGGTGCCGGGAAAAAGCGAAAGGGTGTGCCCCTCGTTGCCCAGTCCTGCAAACAGCAGATCAAAGCGCGGATAGTCGCCGATGTTCAACCGGAAATGCGCTCGAATCGCTTGCTCGTATTCTCTGGCGGCTTCCTCGGCATCAGGGTTTTCTCCCTTGATGCGCGTGACCTGATCCTTACTCAATGGCGCTTTGGAAATCATCGCTTCCGTGGCCATCCGATAGTTGCTGTCGGGATGGCCCGGCCCGACATGTCGCTCGTCGCCAAAGAACAGATGTATTTTATCCCAAGGAACCTGCGAGCGCAGCACGGGATCGTCCACCAGCAGGCTATAGAGAGCTTTTGGCGTGGAGCCACCGGAGAGAACTACGTTGAAGATGCCTTTTGCGTGAACCGCAGCCGCGGCGGCTTGAATCCACTCGTGCGCGGCGCGCTTGGCGATCGCTGCTCCGTCCGCCAGAATTCGTATCTCACGCTGCACTCGAGCGCCCTCTCAAGTGATGATTCCGGTTCTCTCCGGCATCGCGATGCGCCCACGCCGGTCGACGTCCTGATCATCAGCCAAATGCCATGCGCGGCCATCGCGCTTCAGCAAATCTTCCGCTTCAACCGGTCCCCAAGACCCCGAGGAGTAATTGGGAAATCCGCGAGCGGGCAAAGCGTGCCAGACGTCGAGTATGGGCTGGATCACGTTCCATCCGGCTTCCACCATGTCCGCGCGCTGAAACAACGTCGCGTCGCCCGCCATGCAATCGCGAAGCAGGCGTTCGTACCCGGTGCTGTGCTCTGTCCCGAAATAGGTGCTGTAGTCAAAATCCATGTTGACGAGTCCGAGCTTCATCACCGAGCCGGGAACTTTCGCGCCGAAGCTGAGCGAGATGCCTTCATCGGGCTGGATGTGGATGACCAAGCGATTCGTCTCAAGATTTCGCACGGAAGTATGTCGAAAAAGAACGAACGGCGTCCGGCGGAACTGGATGACGATCTCCGTGCGGCGTTGTGCGAGTCGCTTGCCAGTGCGCAGATAAAACGGCACGCCCGCCCACCGCCAGTTGTCGATGAGCAGCTTCAGGGCGACAAACGTCTCCGTATTCGAATCGGCAGCCACATCCGGCTCGCTCCGATAGCCGGTGACTCGCTGTCCCTCCACGGTGCCGACACCGTACTGGCCGCGCACCATGTTGGTGAGTACTTCTTCGGGGCCAAACGGCTGAACGGCGTGAACTACTTCGGCTTGTTTGTTGCGCACTTCATCAGCATCAAACGAAATCGGCGGCTCCATCGCCGTCATGGTGAGAAGCTGGAAAAGATGGTTGGGAACCATGTCGCGAAGCGCGCCAGCAGTTTCATAGAAGCCGCCACGGTGCTCGACGCCGACAGTTTCCGCGGCGGTAATCTGCACGTGGTCGACGTAATGGCGGTTCCAGAGCGGCTCGATAATATTGTTGGAAAAGCGGAAGACCAGGACGTTCTGCACCGTCTCTTTGCCCAGGTAGTGATCGATGCGGTAGATCTGCTTTTCGCTCAGGACCTGCTTCAGCTCGTGGTTGAGTTGCTTGGCGGAGGCCAGGTCGTGGCCAAACGGCTTTTCCACAATGACGCGCGCCCAGCGAGGGTCTTCCTCTTTCGTCAAGCCGCACTGGCCGAGCATGTTCGTGATCGGCGAGAAAAAACGGGGAGCCACGGCAAGATAGAAAAGACGGTTTCCCTGCGTGCCGTGTTTTTGATCCGCATCGGCAATTTGCTGTTCGAGGCGTTCGAAGGCCTTCGCGTCCTGGAAGTCGCCCTGAACGTAGTAGATTCGTTCGATCATCCAGTCCAAAAGCTTCGAATCCAGCGGCGATGTCACGAATTTGGGAATTTCTTGCGCCAGCGTTTTTCTAAAACTCTCCGTATTAAAGTCATTTACGGCGAAACCAACGATGGCAAACTGCGTGGGCAGCAGATTTTCCTGGGACAGATTGCACAAAGCCGGAATGAGCTTGCGCTTGGTCAGATCACCAGTAGCCCCGAAAATGGTCATGACGCAGGGCGCCGCGCTGGGGTTCGAGTCCAGATGGTTCAGGCTCATGAATGGAGCTTCCTGTTTTTAGGTCCTGTAAGCCCTGTAAATTCTAATGGCCCGATTTTTTCTCGATGTGCCCGCCAAACTGGAACCGCATCGCAGAGAGCACTTTGGCCGCAAAGTCGTCTTCGCCGCGCGACGTGAACCGCTGATAAAGCGAAGCGCTGAGCACCGGCGCTGGCGCCGTAGATTCAATGGCTGCGAGGATGGTCCAGCGGCCCTCGCCGGAATCGGAAACGCGGCCGGAGAAGCGCTCCAGCGTGGGCTGTTCGAGCAACGAGATGGCGGTGAGATCCAGCAGCCAGGAAGCGACCACGCTGCCACGGCGCCACACTTCCGCGACGTCGGCGAGGTTGAAATCGTATTGATAATGCTCGGGATTGCGCAGTGGCGTGGTTTCCGCATCGGCTTCACGATGCGATTTTCCGGCATTCGCGTGCTTGAGAATGTTCAAGCCTTCGGCGTACGCTGCCATCAATCCGTATTCGATACCGTTATGCACCATCTTCACGAAATGCCCGGCACCGGAGGGACCGCAGTGGAGATAGCCTTCTTCGGCTGTGCCGCTGGCTTTTTCGCGGCCCGGCGTTCGCGGGACGTCCCCGCGGCCTGGCGCAAGCGTCTTGAAAATCGGATCGAGGCGCTTCACCACGTCCGTTTCACCGCCGATCATCTGGCAATAGCCGCGTTCGAGGCCCCAGACGCCGCCGCTCGTGCCCACGTCGCAGTAATGGATGCCTTTCCCGGAAAGCTCCTTGGCGCGCCGGATGTCGTCGATGTAGTAGGAATTGCCGCCATCAATCACCACGTCGTCTTTTTCGAGTTTGCCGCGGAGATCGTTCAGCGTGGCATCCACCACCGCTGCGGGAACCATCAGCCAGACCGCTCGCGGCTTCTGGAGCTTTTTCACAAAGTCATCGAGTGTTGTAGAACCGGTTGCGCCTTCGCCCTCCAGTTGTTTCACCGAATCGGCGCTGCGGTCGTACACGACGCACTTGTGCCCCCCTTTTTGCAGGCGCCGCACCATGTTCGCGCCCATCCGCCCCAGCCCGATCATCCCCAGTTGCATCGCGTGCGCTCCTCGCTGAATAGGTCCATGAGGTGTTTCGGTTCTATCCGATGGCCTTCTGTACTGCTTTGGTCAACGCCAACAATCCGCCCGCCAGGTTCTTTCCCAGGTGCACTCGCAAAGCGCGGCGCCCGCGTTCGGCAAGCACCGCAAAATCGCCGCGAGCCTGCGCGGCCTTAACCACGCCAAACGTATATTTTTGTCCAGGCACGGGCAGGTCCTTGGCGTCGTCGCAGGTGATTTGCAGGAACACGCCGCTGTTCGGCCCGCCCTTGTAGGCTTGTCCCGTTGAATGCAGGAAGCGCGGCCCAAAACCAAGCACCGTTGCGACTTTCTTTTTGTCGCGCACCAAATGGCGGATGGCCTGCAACGCTTTTTCGTTCCGCTCGTTCATGGGGATGTAGCCAAGCACGCCAAAATAATCGTTTGCGGCAATACGTGAAAGATGCGCGCGCAAAACGTCCGCAAGACTCGAGCCGCCCTTGAGCGCCGCGGTGTTTTTCTCGTCCGCGAAGAGCTTGATGCCCTTCTCTTCACAGAAAGGCGATTCTGCCGGGAGACTCCCCGTTGTTTCGTATTCGCTCGTTAGCTTGCGGGTCTCGATCTTGCTGGCTTCCACATCAGGCTGATTGAAGGCATTGATCCCGATAATTGAGCCGGCGACGGCCGTGGCAATCTCCCAGCGGAAGAACTCCTGGCCGAGGCTGTGGATGTTGGGCAAGTTGATGCGCACCACCGGTTCGCCCGCTTTTTCGAGCGCGAAAACCGCGGCATCCTGCGATTTATTGGGCTTGGCTGCCAACCGCAAATACGCGAAGACGCGGTCATTGCCATAAGCGCTGGGCCGCGCGAGGCGCTCCCGATCCACCGGAATAATACCCTTTCCGATTTTTCCTGTGGATTCGGCAATCAACTGTTCCAGCCAGGCGCCCAAGTCGGAAATTCCCGGTGAAGCAATAATCGTGACTTTGTCGCGGCCGCGGTTCGCGGCAACTCCAAGAATGGTTCCAAGAATCACGCCTGGATTCGCGTCCGCGGCTGATGATGCGCCGCACACCTGCACCATCTCTTCCGTGCTCTTGAGAAATTTCTCCACATCCAACCCCATAATCGCGCCGGGAACCATCCCGAAGTTGGACAGTGCCGAATACCGGCCTCCAATGCTCGGTACGCCAAAGAAAATCTTGCGGAACTTATCGCCTTCCGCCACCTGTTGCATCTTCGAGCCGGGGTCTGTGATGGCGATGAAACGGTTCCCAACTTCCTTCTCGCCAACTTTGGCCTTCACGCGCTCGAAAAAGTACTGCTTGTAGATGTTGGGCTCGAGCGTGCTTCCCGATTTGCTGGAAACGATGCAAATCGTGCTCTTCAAATCCACTTTCGATTCAATAGCCTTAATCTGCGTGGGGTCGGTGGAATCGAGTACGTCCAGTTCCGGGAAGCCTTTGATCTTGCCAAAGGTCATTCGCAGGACTTCAGGGCACAAGCTGGAGCCACCCATGCCGAGGAGCAGCGCGTGCTTGAAGCGCGATTTTTTCACATCCTTGGCGATTTGTTTGAGCGCATCGATGTGCGCGAGCTGCTCCTCAGCAATCGTGAGCCAGCCAAGCCAGTTGCTTTCGTCCGTCCCGGTCCAGAGAGAAGCGTCTTTCTGCCACAGGTGCGCGGCCTTGTTGTTTTTCTTCCAATCTTCAAGAGACGCGGCGACCGCTTCTGCAAGCGGCCCCGCCAATTTGTAGCTTTGTTTATTGACGCTCACCCGCGCACCCCGGCGCTCTTGCCCACTGCATCCAGTAGCGTGCGGAAAGCGTCGGCGAAAAGCTTGACGCCATCGGCCAGAAGCTTGTCCGTTACGTCTTTCATCGAGATTCCGGCCTTCGCGAGATCGGACATGGTTCGCGCGGCTCCCTCAACATTTTCTGTGAGGCTGGGGCGCAGCTTTCCGTGTTCGCGGAAGGCATCAAACGTCGCCGGAGGAATCGTGTCTACCGTATCGGCCCCGATCAACTCTTCGACGTACACAACGTCGCGGTAATGCGGATTCTTGGTGCTGGTGCTGGCCCAAAGGAGCCGCTGCGTTTGCGCGCCCTTGGCCGCTAGCGCTTTCCAGCGCGGCCCGCCAAAAAGCTCCTGATATTTCTTATACGTGAGGCGCGCATTGGCGATGGCCACTTTGCCGCGAATGCTTTCGAGCAGCGCCTTTTGCGCGCCGTCGGAAGTGGTTTTCAGTTTTTCATCGACGGTGTTGTCCACCAGCGTATCAATGCGGCTGACGAAGAAGCTCGCAACGCTGGCGATGTGGCTGATGTCCTGCCCCTTGGCCGCTCGCGCTTCGAGCGCGGCCACGAACGCTTCCGCCACGTGTTCGTAAGCCGACTGCGCGAACAACAGCGTGATGTTGATGTTGAGCCCTTCTTCCAAACACTGGCGAATCGCAGGCAGTCCTTCGGGCGTGCCAGGGATTTTAATCATGACGTTTGGCCGGCTGACGGCTTTCCACAAACGCCGTGCCTCATCGATGGTCGCCTTCGTGTCAAAACCCAGGAACGGCGAAACCTCCAGGCTCACGTAGCCGTCGCGGCGCTTCGACCCATCGTAAACGGGGCGGAAAATGTCGCAGGCATCTTGAATGTCGCGAATGGCAATCTTCTCAAACAGCCCGTTAGCGTTGAGCTGTTTCGCTTCGGGCGAATTCAAGACGTCGTTGTAGAGATTGCTCCCGGTGATAGCTTTTTCAAAGATCGATGGATTGGAAGTCATGCCGCGCAACCCATCGTTCTCGATGTATTTCTTGAGCTGGCCGCTGCTGAGCAGGTCACGGCGGACATAATCCATCCAGGGGGATTGTCCGTAAGCCGATAGCCCTTTGAGGGGATTGGTTCCCTCACCTGTGGCAACATTCGGAATCGTGGTAGTCGTGGTCATGATGGATCTCCTTCACCTTCAAAACTCTGCAAATTCTAATTGTACCTTTGAAAGCGGGACGCGCTTTCCGGCCTCGAATTGTCAACTAAGCTTTTGCTGCGGCCATGTATTTTGTTTCCAGCGCTTTGACTTTTCCGAGCCGCCTCACGTGCCGCTCTTCATGCGTGAACTTCGCACCAAGAAACGCCTTCAGCAATTCCTCCGCCAGCTTCACGCCAATCACCCGCGAACCCAGCACTAGCACGTTGATGTCATCGTGCTCGACGCCCTGATGCGCCGAATACGTGTCGTGGCACATTCCCGCGCGAATTCCCGGAAGCTTGTTCACGGCCACACTCGCGCCAACGCCGCTGCCGCAAATCAACACGCCCCGCTCCGCTTTACCATCTAACACCGCGCGCCCCACCGCCTCCGCATAGTCCGGATAGTCGGAAGGGTTTTCATTGAACGCGCCAACATCCAAAACGTCGTGGCCCAGCGAGCGCAAGAAGTCTCCCATCGCCACTTTCAGCGCGAACCCCGCATGATCCGACCCAATCACCAGTTTCATTCGCGGCTCACTTTCCCAAAACTTCTTTCGCGGCGGTCACCACATTGTCCGCGCTGAACCCGAATTTTTTCAGCAAATCTTTCAGGGGAGCCGACGCGCCGAAGCTGTGCATGCCCAGGATTTTTCCTTTCGGGCCCGTGTACCGTTCCCACCCGAACGTCGAAGCCATTTCCATCGAAACGCGCGCCGTCACGCTGGAAGGAAGCACGCTTTCTTTGTAAGCCGCATCTTGCTTCTCAAAAAGCTCCCAGCACGGCATGCTGACCACTCGCGCCTGAATCCCCGCCGCTTGCAATTTCTCGCGCGCCTCCACGCACAGCGAAAGCTCGCTCCCGCTGCCCATCAGAATCACTTCCGGCTTCCCCCCTGCCGCGTCCGCCAGCACATACGCGCCCTTGGCAACCCCCGAAGCCGCCGCATATTTCGAACGATCCAAAGTTGGCATGGCCTGCCGCGTCAGCACCAGCGTGCACGGCCCATGCGCGTGCTGCAGGATGACTTTGTACGCCTCCACCACCTCATTCGCGTCACCCGGCCGCAGCACCGTCATGTTCGGCATCGCGCGCAACGACGCCAATTGTTCCACCGGCTGGTGCGTCGGCCCGTCCTCTCCAACGCCAATCGAATCATGCGTAAATATGTAGATTGCGGGGATCTCCATCAACGCGCCCAGCCGCATGCTGGGGCGCATGTAGTCGCTGAAATTGAAAAACGTCGCGCTGAAACTCCGCAGCTTCGAAAGCGTCATCCCGTTGACGATCGCGCCCATCGCGTGTTCGCGCACGCCAAAATGAATGTTGCGGCCGCGATATTCATCGGGATAGAAGTCCCCGGCACCATCAAACGTCAAATTCGTTTTGTTCGACTTCGCCAAATCCGCGGAGCCACCAATCAGCCAGGGAATATTCTTCGCCAGGGTGTTCAGCGTTTTTCCGGACGACTCGCGCGTGGCGATGCCTTTCGAATCGGCTGGGAAATTTGGCAAGTCTTTGTCCCAGCCATCGGGCAATTTGCCGCTCCAGATGCGGTTCAATTGCTCTGCGAGTTGCGGAAACTTCTTTTTGTACTCCTCGAATTTCGTCTTCCACGCCGCCTGCGCCGAGGCGCCGCGCTTGCCCACGCCGTTCTTGAATTGGTCGTACACGCCGTCCGGCACCAGAAACTTCGCATCCACCGGCCAGCCGTAATTTTGCTTCACCAATTTCACTTCTGCTTCGCCGAGCGGTTCGCCGTGCGCTTCGTAAGAATCCTGCTTGTGCGGAGAACCGTAGCCAATGTGACTATCCACGATGATGAGCGTCGGGCGGTCTTTCGTTTTCAGGAAATTTTCATACGCGCGCCCAAGCATCTCCAGATCGTTTGCGTCCGTCACATGCGCAACGTTCCAGCCATATCCGGCAAACCGCTTCGCCACATCCTCGCTGAAGGACCACGCCGCCGGGCCGTCCAGCGTCACGCGGTTGTTGTCGTAAATCCAGCACAAATTGGACAGCTTCAAATGCCCCGCGAGCGAAGCCGCCTCGCAGCACACGCCTTCCATGAAGTCGCCGTCGCCGCAAACGGCATACACGTTGAAATCAAAAATCTCATGGCCGGGATGGTTGTAATTTTCCGCAAACCACTTCCCGGCGATGGCCATACCCACGCTGTTTCCCGCGCCTTGCCCGAGAGGCCCCGTCGTCGTTTCCACGCCGGTGGTCAGATGTGATTCGGGATGCCCCGGCGTCCGGCTGTCGAGCTGCCGGAAGCGTTTGATCTCGTCCAGTGAAACCGCCAAGCCATCGCTAATCTCTCCCTGCGAATTGACCGCGCGCACGCCCGCCAGGTGCAACGTGGCGTAGAGCAGCATCGAAGCGTGCCCCGCCGACAGCACGAACCGGTCGCGATTCGGCCAAGTCGGATCCGCCGGGTCGTAGCGCAAAAACTTCTGCCACAGCGAATACACCACCGGCGCGAGCCCCATCGGCGCTCCAGGATGCCCGGAATTAGCCTGCTGTACTGCGTCGATCGCCAGTGTTCGAATCGTATTGATGCTGAGAAGGTCGTTGTCCAATTGGGTCTTGAGCTGACTCACTTTTGCTCCTGTGGCGGGCAGGTCACCTTGATTCGCCATTCAGAATTTAGATGCCCTTTTCCGAAATTGGTATCAGGGGATTTTACGATAAATTCAGCCAACTCGCTCGACCGAACCGCGGCGCTCCAGGCATCAGGCCAAAGGATTCATAAAATATTCACATGGGGAAGGGGACGTGCCTAGAAGAGCGCTCTTTCACCTCTGCTGATCCAAGGAGGCGAGGAATTGCTGAAGCGCGGTGCGGTACTGGGCAGGCGCAACGAGCGAGGATTCCTCGTGGCAGCTACTCCTGATCTGCAGAAAATGTTTGGGGGAACGGGCGGCGTTGTAAACCTCCTGGCCAAACTCGAAAGGCAGGACGGGGTCTTGAGTGCAGTGGACGGTCAGAATTGGGGCGGTGATTTGCTTCAATTTGGATTGTGTATCGAACTGTCCGTGAACCAGGAGACTCAGGCCCGGCAAGAACCAAAATATCTTGCTGGCGACGCGCGATGCTGAGGGAAAGGGCGCTTCGAGGATCACGCCTCCTACCGTCTGATGGGCCGCAAGATCGGCCGCTATGGCGGTGCCTAGAGATTGGCCGAAAGAGACGATGAATTGGGGGGCGATGCCCTTTGTGTTCACTAGGTATTGATAGGCTGCCCGGGCATCGAGATACAGGCCTTTCTCGCTGGGCTGACCTTCGCTGTGGCCGTATCCGCGATACTCCAGTGCGAGTACGTTGGCGGGAGTATCGCGCAGGAATTCGTAAGCCGGAGCGCGGTTGGCTATATTGGAAGCGTTGCCGTGGAACGCCAGAAAAGTGAATTTGGCGCTCGCCTTGGGAATCCACCACGCATGCAGTTTTGTGCCGTCGGAAGCAGTAATCCAGACATCCTCGGGCGCAAGTGCGCGCGGATGCCAATCGCCTTCGAGCCGGCCTGGATAATCCGGGAAAAAAATCATGCGTCGCTCGAAGACGCGAACAAGGACGAGCAGGACAACGTAAGCTACAAATAGATACAGCAAAAACATCGCGAGTCGCTTGCGGAGATGCTGCGTTCTGCTCTGCGAGAATTCCATCTTCGCCTTTTGCGCGACCGTTAGTGTAACTGAGAATAGGAGTGAAGCGCGGACTCCCAGAGGGTTCAGCTGACAGCACCAAAAGCAGTTGCGTAAGCAAATTGGCGGTGTTGCACTAACAGCTTCGATTCGTTAAGTTGGTAGTGCCGATGCCCGGGTGGCGGAATGGCAGACGCTGAGGACTTAAAA
>Ga0187778_10000846_pt1 | contig 21925 bp, 19 predicted proteins | sample 1015_Q2_SP5_20_M_FD_132418 | JGI IMG/M metagenome (GOLD analysis project Ga0187778, IMG submission 132418) | Tropical peat soil microbial communities from peatlands in Department of Meta, Colombia - 1015_Q2_SP5_20_MG | ecosystem: Environmental > Terrestrial > Soil > Wetlands > Peat | place...
AGCAAGCGACCGGCGATGCTGATTTGGGTGGAAAGCCTTGCTCCCTTGGTGCCGATCGGATCCTTGATGACCTGCACCAGCAGCTTCTCACCCTCGTGCAAGAGGCGCTCGATCGGCTTGGCCGCCTCGGCGTTCTGGCGCTGGTCCCAGATATCGGCCACATGCAGAAACGCGGCGCGGTCCAGGCCAATTTGGATAAATGCCGACTGCATCCCGGGCAGCACGCGGCTGACCACGCCAAGATAGATGTTGCCCACCATGCCCCGCCCGGTAGTGCGCTCTACGTGCAGCTCCTGGGCGACACCCTGCTGGATGACCGCGACCCGGGTCTCCTGCGGGGTGACATTGATCAGGATCTCCTCGCTCATCTGCGGGCGGCCTTGTCATATTGTCGGATAGCCAAACTTGGCCAACAGCCTACTCGTCTCGTACAGCGGTAGCCCCATGACCCCTGAGTAGCTGCCCGATATGGCGCGCACAAACACTGCTCCGCGCCCCTGGATCGCGTAGGCACCGGCTTTGTCCTGCGGCTCACCGCTGGCGACGTATTGCCGAATCTCCTCTTCCTCCAGCTCGCGGAACTGGACCTGCGTAGTGGACAAGGACACCTCGGTCTGATTGTCGAATTTGACCGCCACGGCACTGTGGACCTGATGGGTCTGCCCGGACAGACGCCGCAACAAGGCAATCGCCTGTTCGCGATCCGCCGGCTTGCCAAGGATGCTGCCCTCCAGCGCCACGGTCGTATCGGCTGACAGCACGGGAAAGCGCATGAGGCGGCGCTGTGCCAGCCGCGCCCAGCCGGCCTCTGCCTTGGCCCGAGCGATACGCAGCACGTAGTTGTCGGGAAGTTCGGCTGGCAGCGGGGTTTCGTCGAAATCGGCGGCGCGCTGCGGCCCTTCGCGCAGCAGCAGGACCTCAAAGCTCACGCCGATCTGCTTGAGCAGCTCGCGCCGGCGCGAGCTGCGCGAGGCAAGATAAATGTGGCGAGCGATCGGGTGCACGACTACTCTCTGTGGTAAGGATGATGGCGCAGAAGCGAAGCGCCGCGGTACAGCTGCTCGGCAAGCAACACGCGCACCAGCTGGTGCGGGAGCGTCATTGCCGACAGCGACAGCAGCAGCCCTGCGTTTTGCTTGAAACTGGGGTCCAGACCGTCAGCCCCGCCGATCACGAAAGCCACGTCGCGCCCCTCTCGCCTGAAATGCGCTAGCCGACGTGCGAACTCGCTCGAGCTGAAGGATCTGCCGGTTTCATCCAGCGCCACGATGCTGCAGCCGCGCGGCAGTGCGGCGCGAATGCGAGCCGCCTCGGCCGCGACCAGGGTGGCGCGCTGTCGCCCACTGAGCGCTTTGGCGGGTCGCCGCTCCGGGCGTACTTCGATCAGCTCGATGGGCATCTCGCGCGGCATGCGCCGAGCGTAGTCGCTAAAACCTGCGCTCACCCACGCCGGCGTGCGCTGTGCCACGCTGCATACGATGAGCTTCATGCCCCGCACCGGCGCCATAGCGCCGGGGTGGGCGCTACGCCCGGATCGAACCCGGCTAAGGCCGCACGGAAATGTGCCCCTCGCTCGCGAGGAGCTCGGCGCCGTGTCGCAGAGGCGGGACTCGGCGCTGCGCTTCCCCGCCCCAAAGCTGCTCCAAATTGTAGTATTCGCGGATCGCGGGCTGCATGATGTGCACGATCACGCTGCCCATATCCACCAGTACCCACTCTCCCGCCTGCTCTCCCTCGGTTCCCAGGACCTTGCCCCCGCCGCTTCGGATCTTGTCTTCCACGTTGCGAGCTAGGGCCTTGGTTTGACGGGTCGACTCCGCGCTCGCCACGATCATGTAGTCGAACATCGGCGTCAACTTGCGGGTGTCCAGAACAACGATCTCGCGAGCCTTGATCTCCTCGAGCGCCTGCACGGCGCATTGCCTGATCTGCTCAGCCTGCATCCAGGTCCTTGTACAGTGAACTGCGATGAATATAATCGAGAACCGAGTCGGGAATCAAATAACGCGGGCTGCGCTGCTCGCGGATCGCCGCCCGGATGGCGGTGGCGGAAATATCGAGCGGGGTGACCGGCTGCAACCAGACTAAGCCGGCGGGTGACTGCCGCAGCTGTGACGCTGCCGACGCCCGCCGAGCTTCGAAGTGACGCGCCAATGCCTCGGGCATTGCGCTTAGCTCCGCGCCGAAGCCTGGGCGGTGAGCGACAACGAGGTGGGCCAACTCGAACAGCCGCTCCCAGCGCGACCACGTGGTCAAGCCCAGGAAAGCGTCCACACCCATCAACAAGCACAAGGCCACCTGCTCGCCGAGCTCGGTGCGCAGCTCAAGCAGCGTATCGACGGTGTAGCTCGGGCCCGAGCGTTGGCATTCGCGCTCGTCCACCGCAAAGCGAGCGTTGCCCGCACAAGCGAGCCGCGTCATGTGCAGCCGGTGAGCTGCGGTCACGCGCGGGGTGGCCCGATGCGGCGGTATGCTGGCAGGGATGAAGCGAATCTGGGGCAAGGCGAGCGCGTCGGCGAGTTCCTCCGCTAGCCTCAGATGCGCGAGATGGATCGGGTCGAAGGTGCCACCGAGAATGCCGATGGGGGTCACGGGGCGCAATCGCTTGCCTGAGCGATGAGAAAGCCGGCCGGGTGCGGGCGAGCCTACGATCGATGGCGAGGCGCCGACGCCGCGGCGGGCGACTCGAGATGTTGCAGCGGCCTTGGCTGGCTCACTCTATTTGCACTTCACAAGAGCAGCCTGCGGATATCGCCGAGGACGCTGCTCAGATAAGTAACAAAGCGCGCTCCTTCGGCGCCGTCGACCACGCGGTGATCGTAGGACAGCGAAAGCGGCAGCATCAATCGTGGCACGAATTGGCCGTCCCTCCACATCGGCTTGGTCACCGAACGCGATACACCAAGGATCGCCACTTCGGGCGCGTTGATGATGGGAGTGAAGTTAAGGCCTCCGATGCCGCCCAGGCTCGAGATCGAGAAGCACCCCCCTTGCATGTCGGCGGGCGAGAGCTTGCCTTCGCGCGCCCGGGCGCTCACCTCACCCAGCTCCTTGGCAAGCTGGACTACGCCTTTCTTGTCGCACTCGCGGATCACCGGCACCACAAGCCCGTTGGGGGTATCAACCGCAACACCGATGTGGAAGTAGTGCTTGAGCACCAGGCTCTCCCCGTCGGGGGACAGCGAAGCGTTGAACTGCGGATAGCGCTTGAGCGCAGCAACCGCGGCCTTGATGATAAACGCGAGCAACGTCACGCGGATGCCTTGCTTTTGCACCTCATCTGACATCTGCTTGCGGAACGCGTCGAGCTCGGTGATGTCGGTCTCCTCGTTCTGGGTCACGTGCGGGATCGTCACCCAGTTGCGGTGCAGGTTTGCACCTGAGATCTTCTTGATGCGCGACAGTGGCGCGAGTTCGGTTGGGCCGAACTTGGTGAAGTCCACCGCCGGCAGCGGCAGCACGTTCAAGCCGGCGCCAAGTGGCGCGGGGGCAGGGCGAGCTAGGGTGCTCTTGACGTAGGCCTGCACGTCTTCTTTCAAAATGCGCCCTTTCGGGCCCAGGCCTTTGACCCTGGTTAGGTCTACTCCCAGCTCGCGCGCAAACCGGCGCACACCAGGGCTCGCATGGGTGTGCGCGAAGCCCACCTCGTCCACCACCGCGAGCGCGGCCGAGACGCTAGCTGCGGCAGGCGCAGCCGTCGCGGGCGCCGCGTGAACCGGCGGCGCGGCTGGAGCAGTCACCGGGACCGCGGCAGCGGCCGATGCGGCGGGCGCGGCAATCGGCCTTGCGGGGCTCTGTTGTGCTGCGTCCTGCGCTTCGAGAGTGAGGATCAGCACTCCCTGGGAGACCTTGTCGCCCACTTTGACCTTCATCTCCTTTACCACGCCGCCGAACGGCGCAGGCACCTCCATGGTCGCCTTGTCGCTCTCGAGCGTAACCAGCGAGTCATCCGGCTTGACGCTGTCACCGGGCTTCACCAGCACCTCAATGACAGGCACGTCCTTGAAATCACCGATGTCTGGGACGACGACCTCTTTGATAGCTGCCAAGGTTCAATCTCCTCGCTATGGTGCGCTGGGTGCCTTCAGGCCTTCACACCGACGGCGGATACGGCTTGTTCGGGTCGATGCCGTACTTCGCAATAGCCTGCGTGACGGTTGCGGCCGGCAGCGCACCCTCGTCGGCCAGCGCCTTGAGCGCAGCCACCGCTACGCAGTAGCGATCGACTTCGAAGAACTTACGCAGTTGGCTGCGAAAATCCGAGCGACCAAACCCGTCGGTCCCGAGCACGCGATAGGTCCGCTTGACGAAGGGACGGATCTGGTCGGCGAACGCTTCCATATAGTCGGTGGCGGCCACTGCCGGGCCCTTGCGCCCCTCCAAACAGAGCTCGACGTAGGATTTGCGTTGCGCCGCTTCGGGATGCAGCAGGTTCCAACGCTCGACCTGCATGCCTTCGCGGCGCAGTTCGGTGAAGCTTGGGCAGCTCCAGATGTCAGCCAACACGCCGAAGTCGTTTTTGAGCAAGCTGGCAGCGGCGATCACCTCGCGCAGGATCGTACCGCTGCCCATGAGCTGCACGCGCACCGCGTCGCGCTCAGCGCTGCCTTCCGAGAAGAGGTACATACCTTTGAGGATCCCCGCCTCTGCGCCCGCCGGCAGCGCCGGGTGGGCGTAGTTTTCGTTCATCACCGTAATGTAGTAGAAGACGTCCTGTTGCTCCTGGTACATCCGGCGCATCCCGTCCTGGATAATCACCGCCAGCTCATAGGCGAAGGTCGGATCGTAAGAGATGCAGTTGGGCACGCTAGAAGACAGCAAATGACTGTGCCCGTCTTCGTGTTGCAGCCCCTCTCCATTGAGTGTGGTGCGCCCCGCGGTCCCGCCCAACAGGAATCCACGCGTGCGACTGTCGCCAGCGGCCCAGATCAGATCACCCACGCGCTGGAAGCCAAACATGGAGTAGAAAATGTAGAACGGGATCATGGAAATCCCGTGTGTACTGTACGCGGTGCCGGCCGCAATCCAAGAGCACAGCCCGCCCGCCTCGTTGATGCCCTCCTGCAGGATCTGGCCGTGTTTGTCTTCCTTGTAATACATCAATTGCTCGGCGTCCTCCGGCTTGTAGAGCTGGCCCACCGAGGAGTAGATGCCAAGTTGCCGGAACATTCCCTCCATGCCGAATGTGCGCGATTCGTCCGGCACGATCGGAACCACAAATTTGCCGATCTTCTTGTCGCGGATGATCGTGTTGAGGATGCGCACGAAGGCCATGGTGGTGGACATCTCGCGCTCTTCGCTGCTTTTGAGCAGCGCGTCAAAGGCGGAAAGTTCGGGAACCTCGAGCGATTGGGCTTTACGCCGCCGCTGCGGGAGCGAACCGCCCATGACCTGCACGCGCTCCCTGAGGTAGACCATCTCGGCACTGTCATCGGCAGGCTTGTACAGAGGCACTTGCTCGAGCCTGTCATCGGGAATTGGAATGTTGAACCGGTCGCGGAAGGCTTTGATCGAAGTGGTACCCATCTTTTTCTGCTGATGGGTAATGTTCTGACCTTCGCCGGCTTCGCCCATTCCATAGCCCTTGATGGTCTTGGCCAGGATCACGGTGGGCTGCCCCTGGTGTTTGACCGCCGCAGCATAGGCGGCATACACCTTGTGCGGGTCGTGGCCGCCGCGATTCAAACGCCAGATGTCGTCGTCGGACATGTTGGCAACCATCTCGAGCAGCTCGGGATACTTGCCGAAGAAGTGCTTGCGCACGTAGGCGCCGTCCTTCGACTTGAAGGTCTGATACTCGCCGTCCACCGCTTCTTCCATGCGCTTGAGCAGCAGGCCGTTTTTGTCTCGCGCCAGCAGCGGATCCCAGTAACTGCCCCAGATCACTTTGATCACATTCCAGCCCGCGCCGCGAAAATCGGCTTCTAGCTCCTGAATGATCTTGCCGTTGCCGCGCACCGGCCCGTCGAGGCGCTGAAGGTTGCAGTTCACCACGAAAATGAGATTGTCCAGGCGCTCGCGCGCCGCCAGCGAGATCGCCCCGAGCGCTTCAGGTTCGTCCATTTCGCCGTCGCCCATGAACGCCCACACCTTGCGGCCTTCGGTATCCAGAATCCCGCGGTCGCGCAGGTACTTCATGAAGCGCGCCTGGTAGATGGCGGTGATCGGGCCCAGGCCCATGGAAACAGTCGGGAACTGCCAGAAGTCGGGCATCAGCCAGGGGTGCGGATAGGAGGGCAGCCCGCGCCCTTGCACTTCCTGGCGGAAGTTGTTCATCTGCTCCTCGGTGATGCGCCCTTCGAGGAAAGCGCGCGCATAGATGCCGGGCGCAGAATGGCCCTGCACGTAGACCAGATCGCCACCGTGCTTGTCACTGGGCGCGTGCCAGAAATGATCGAAGCCCACGTCATAGAGCGTGGCAGCGGAGGCGAAACTTGCGATGTGGCCACCTAACTCGGAGGAGACCTTGTTTGCTCGCACCACCATGGCCATGGCGTTCCAGCGCACGTAGGAGCGGATGCGATGCTCGAGCTCATGGTTGCCGGGTGAACGCTCCTCCTGGCCCGGAGGGATCGTGTTGATATAAGCGGTGTTGGCGCTGTAGGGGAGATTGGCCCCGGAGCGGCGTGACTTGTCGATCAGCCGTTCGAGCAAATAGTGCGCGCGCCGCGCACCCTCATACTCGAGAACACCGTCCAACGCGTCGAGCCACTCTTGCGTTTCTTGTGGATCGGTATCGGGAAGCGGAGACATGTCCATGGTCGGTCCTCGGGTAAGCTTCGGCCCCGGTAGGGGCCATCCTGGCAGCCGCGCTATGCCTTCGTGACGCAGGCGCGGCCAAAGCTGAGCGAGCAAAAAAGTATACCAGCGAACGCAGCTGCGATCGGTGCCCGAGCGCTCTGCAGCAACGCGCGCCTAAGCCGACGCTTCTTTGGCGGCCGGTGGCAGGCGTCCGAGCAAATAGAACTGGTCGTTGGGACGCAATCGGATCAAGTGCGCCATGCGGTTGGAAAGGGCAAAGAGGGCCGTGATGGCGCCGATGTCCCAGATGTCCTCGTGGCTGAACCCGAGCGAGCGCAGGCTCTGGAGCTCTGCTTCCTGAACTGCCGCCTCCGGCGCACGGGCGAGCTTCACGGCGAAGTCGAGCATTGCTTTCTGACGCGGGGTGATGTCCGCGGTGCGATGATCGACCGCGACGTGGTCGGCAATCTGCGGGTTTTTGGCGAAGACCCGCAAGATGGCACCGTGTGCGATCACGCAATACGGGCAGTGGTTCACACCGCTGGTGGCCACCACGATCATCTCTTTCTCAGCCTTGGTGAGACCGGATTCGCGCAGCATGAGCGCGTCGTGGTAGGCGAAAAAGGCGCGAAATTCCTCGGGGCGGTGCGCCAACGCGAGAAACACGTGAGGAATGAAGCCTGCCTTTTGTTGCACCTGCAGCATCCTTTCGCGGATGTCGAGCGGCAGCTGCTCAAGCGTTGGCACCGGGTAGCTGCTAAATGGTGTGCTCACGTGTCACCGTATTTGCGCAAATCCTCGATCACCTTGCCATCATTGGGCAGTGTGCCGGGCAGCTTGAATGCAATGTCGCTGCGCAGCTTGCACACTTCGCGCATGCTCTCGGCGATGCGCGCCGCCAACCCTTCGGGCACGCGGCCGTCGAGCTCAACCTGCAGCGTCATGGTGTCGTTTTTGGCCGTGTCGTGTGTCACCGTGAGTCGCGCCCGCAGAATCTCTGGATAGCGTTTGGCAACCTCCTGGACCTGTGCGGGGCGAACGAACATGCCCTTGACCTTGGTGGTCTGATCCGCGCGTCCCAGCCAGCCCTTGATGCGCATGTTGGTGCGCCCGCACGGACTTTTCCCCGGCAGCAGTGCCGACAGATCGCCGGTGGCGAAGCGAATGAGCGGGTATTCCGGGCTCAGGGTGGTGACCACCACCTCGCCCACGTCGTCCTCGCGAACCGGCTCGCCGGTGCCCGGGCGCACGATTTCCACGATCACCGCCTCGTCCACCACCAGTCCCTCGCGCGCCACGGTCTCGTAGGCGATTAGCCCGACGTCTGCGGTTCCATAGCTCTGATAGCCTGCGATGCCGCGTTCGTGCAGCATCTGGCGCACGCTGGGCAAGAACGCCTCGCCACCTACGGTTGCCTTTTTCAGGCTGCTCACGTCTTTGCCCAGCTCGTCGGCCTTTTCCAGGATGATCTTCAGAAACGAGGGGGTCCCCGCGTAGCACACCGGCTTGAGTTCAGCGATGGTGCTCACCTGCAGCTCGGTCTGGCCAACCCCGGCAGGAATCACCGGGCAACCGAGGGCCTGCGCCGCCAAATCCATCATAAAACCGGCCGGAGTGAAGTGGTAGGAAAAGGTGTTGTGGACAAGCTCCCCGGGACGCAGACCCGCGGCATATAAGGCGCGGGCGAATCCCCAAAAGTCCTTCTTGTCACCTTGGGGATCGTAGATCGGACCCGGCGACACAAACACATGCGCCAGTTGCGAGACTGGCACAGCAGCCATGCCACCGAACGGAGGAGCGGCCGCCTGCAGCTCTACGAGATTCGACTTGCGTGTGAGCGGCAGCTTGGCGAGCGCGGCGCGGTCCGAAATCTCATGCGGATGAAACCCCTTCAGCAACTCCGCAAAATAGGGCGCGTGCCGCTTGGCGCTGGCGATCTGATCGGCGAGTGCGTTGAACTGCTGACGCTCGCGCACCTCCGGGTTGCGGATCTCCAAGTCATCGAAAAATGCCGACGTCACCACCGTTGCCCGTCAATGCGTGAAGCTTGCCTTAAGGAAGAGCCAAGCGGTGCCAAACACCGCTTGCCTGCTTGATGTTTTTCTTGCAGCCAGTCGCATCACGCCAGCCATCGCTTGCGTCGTCTATAGTGCTTGGCATCGCGGTAGCTTCGCCGACCGGTGCCTGCAATACCTAGATAGAATTCCTTGACGTCCTCATTGCCGGCGAGCTCGCGAGCCGGACCGTCCAGAACCACTCGGCCGTTCTCCAGGATGTACCCATAGTCGGCGTGCCGCAGCGCCACGTTGGTGTTTTGCTCGGCGAGCAAAAAGCTTACCTTCTCCTTCTGGTTCAGGCTGCGGACGATCTCGAAGATCTCCTCGACAATCTGCGGTGCCAGCCCCATGGAAGGCTCGTCGAGCAGGATCATACGCGGGCGCGCCATGAGGGCGCGGCCGACCGCCGTCATCTGCTGCTCGCCTCCGGAGGTATAGCCTGACTGGCTGGCGCGCCGGTGCCTAAGGCGTGGGAAGTAAGCGTAGACCTTGGCCAGGTCTGCGGCTATTTCACCGCGGCCGGCGTGTCGCGTGAACGCGCCGGTGAGCAGGTTTTCCTCGACCGTCAGATGAGCGAAGCAGTGCCGCCCCTCCATCACCTGCACTCCGCCGCGCTTGACCACCTCGGAAGGACTGAGCTGGTCGATACGCTCGCCGTCGAACTCGACCGAGCCCTTTGTCACCTCTCCGCGCTCGGCGCGCAGCAAGTTGGAAATTGCTTTGAGCGTGGTGGACTTGCCCGCACCGTTGGCGCCGAGCAAGGCAACGATGCGTCCCTCCGGCACCTGCAAGGATACCCCCTTTAAGACCAGGATCACGTGGTCGTAGATGACCTCGATATTGTTGACCGCCAAAAGCGGTCGCGCGACCCCGGTTGTTACGGTGGAGCTAAACATTGTCGTGGCGAGCACGGGCGAGCGCCATCACGGCCCCGCGCGTCGCGTCAGCCCACCTTGCAGTCGCGTCGCGTCAGGTTCTTCTCTTTGGCATACTTGGCGGCCGCTTCCTCCACCATCGGGCGTATCACGCTGCTGTCGGCCTCGAGCCAGCCCGACACGAACACCCATTTCGTCCCGTCCCACTGATGGATGCGGGCATGCCGCGCGCCCTCGTGATCGCTGCAGGAGACCTTGAGCGGTTGCAACATGCCCGCGAGCCCGAGCTGGCCGATGCGCTTTTGATCCAAATTGAGGTTTTCGATGCCCCAACGCACTTGCTCGCCGGTGAGCGGTTTCTTCCCGAACTTGCCTTGCGCCGTGCGAATCGATTCGACCAGGAGCATCGCATTGATCATGCCGCGGTTGTAGAGCACCAATCCGACTTCCTCCTTCTGGCCTGCTCCTTTGCCCTTGCCATACACGTATTTCAGGATGTCAGCGTGTACCGGTGCTTGTCCTGCCGAGTGCTGCAGCGCGAGCGCGTTATATCCCTTCGCCTCAGCTCCCGCCGGCAGGACATCGGGCTCGGCGCCGGCCCACCACACTCCATACATGCGCTCGCGCGGATAATTTACCGCCACCGCTTCTTTGATTGCGGTTGAGTTCATCACGCCCCAACCCCACAACAGCACGTAGTCGGGGCGACTCTGCCGGATCTGCAGCCAGGCAGCCTTCTGCTCCACGCCCGGATGGGTAACCGGTATCGTGATCAGCTCGAATCCATGACGCCTGGCGCGCTCCTGAAGCAGCGGGATCGGCTCCTTGCCGTACGGCGAATCGTGATACACGAGCGCGATCTTCTTGCCCTTGAGCTTGTCTAGGCCGCCGTTGAGATTGCCGATGTGCTGGATCAGCACGTCGGCGGCGTCCCAGTACGTACCGAGCAGCGGGAAGTTCCACAGGAACACGCTGCCGTCGACCGACTCGGAGCGACCGTAGCCCATGGTGATCAGCGGGATCTTGTCGGCAAACACCTTCTCGGTGAGTGCATAGGTGATGCCGGTGGACAGGGGGCTGAACGCGGCGGCGCCCGTGGACCCCTTGCCTTTGAGTCGTTCGTAGCATTCCACGCCTCGGTCGGTTGCGTAGCCCGTCTCGCACTCCTCGAACACGATCTTGACGCCGTTGATGCCCCCGTCGCGCTCGTTTACAAGGGTGAGGTAGTCGGCGTAGCCGTTCGCAAATGGCACGCCATTGGGGGCGTAGGGGCCGCTGCGGTAGACCAACATCGGAACGAACTGCTCGTTGGCCTGGGCCAACACTTCACTTGTGGCCGCGATCGAGCTCGCCCAAACGGCGGCCAACAAAACGCTCATCGCATGGAAGGTTCTTGGCATCGTAATTTCCTCCTCTCAGTTATGGTAGCGCGGCCTGCGGCGGACCGCTCGCAGCTAGCTCTTTAGTAGGGAAACGGCCACAAGCGCAGCTTCTCCTTGCCTATGCGCCACAGCCGCGCCAGTCCGAGCGGCTCCTTGATCAAGAAGAACACGATCAGGCAGCCGAAGATCATGGCTTCCAGATGCGAGATCATGGCGGTAGACATCGACACGCCGAGCCACTGGGGCAGCTGGTTGAGCAGCAACGGCAGCACGGTGATGAAGGCCGCTCCCAATATGCTGCCCAGGATCGAGCCCAGACCCCCGATGATCACCATAAACAAGATGCTAAATGAGCGGTTGACGTCAAACGCGAGCGGTTCCCAGGACCCCAGATGCACAAACGCCCACAGGCCTCCGGCCACACCGATGAAAAACGAGCTCACCGCAAACGCCGAGAGCTTCGCGTACATGGGGCGAATGCCGATGATCTCGGCCGCGACGTCCATGTCGCGGGTGGCCATCCAGGCGCGGCCGATGCGACCGCGCACCAGATTTTTTGCCACCATTGCAAACAGCGCCAGAATCGTCAGGCACAGCAGATATTTGCGCACCGGCGTGTCGAAGCTTAGTTGGAACAGTGTGATCGGCGGCGCGGTAATCGAGCCGGAGGGCGTGTTGTTGGTAAACCATGCCACCCTGCTGAACACCCAGTCCAAGAAAAATTGCGCCGCCAAAGTGGCAACCGCCAGGTAGTAGCCCTTGATGCGCAAGCTCGGCATGCCGAACGCGATGCCTACAAGTGTTGCCACACCGCCTGCCAGCAGAAACGCCACAAACGGATTCAGCGCGGGGACACGCACGCACAGGTTATACGCCGCGTAGGCCCCCACTGCCATGAACCCACCTGTTCCGAGAGACAGCTGGCCGCAATAGCCGACCAACAGGTTAAGCCCGAGCGCGGCCAGCGCGAGGATCAAAAGCGGGATCAGGATCGCGCGCAGCAAGTATTCGCTCGACACCAGGGGAACCAGCACAAAGGCGATGGCGAGCCAGAGCGCGACAAAGATCCGATCCTGATGGATCGGAAACACGGCCTGGTCCGCGCCGTAGCTGGTCTTGAATTGTCCGGCTTCCCGGTAAAACATAGGCAGGCAGTTTGCGACTCGTGTGGGCGCTGGTGCGCCCCTATACACGATCGATGTGTCTTTCGCCGAACAGACCCTCTGGTCTCACCAACAGAAACACAAGCGCCAACACGTAAGCAAACCAGTTCTCGATGCCTCCGCCCACCCGCGGGCCGAGATAGACCTCGGAGAGCTTCTCGCCCACCCCGATGATGAGCCCGCCCACGACCGCCCCGAGGATCGACTCGAAGCCGCCGAGGATCAAAACCGGCAGCGCTTTGAGCGCGATCAACCCGAGCGAGAACTGTACGCCGAGCTTGGAGCCCCAGACGATGCCGGCCACCAGCGCGACCAAGCCCGCGACCGCCCACACGATGACCCAGATGTAGTTAAGCGGTATGCCAACCGACTGCGCCGCCTGATGATCATCGGCCACCGCGCGCAGCGCGCGCCCGATACGCGTCTTCTGAAAGAACACGCCCAAGCCCACGACCAGCAGGCCGGCGATCAGCGCGGCAAACAGATCTTCGCTGGGCACCAATACCCCGCCCGGCACCACAGACTCCAGCAACACCAACGGGCGCTTGGGGATGCCCACGTCGAGCACGTAGACATCGCTGCCCCATACCGCTTGGCCGAAGCCGTCCAATACGTAAGAGATGCCCAGGGTCGCCATGAACAAACTGATGCCAGGTTGATTGACCAGAGGGCGCAGCACGAGCCGCTCGATCGCCCACGCGAGCGCGATCATCACTGCGATGGTGAGCAGCAGTGCGATCAGCAGCGGGTTGAACGTGTGCTTGAGCAACTCCATCAGCCGCACCAGCGTCAGGGCGGCGAACAAGACCATTGCCCCCTGTGCGAAATTGAACACGCCGGAGGCCTTGAAGATCAGGACGAAGCCCAGTGCCACCAGCGAGTACAGCACACCGGCCATCAGGCCGCCCAGCACCACTTCGAGAAAGAATCCCATGCGGCCCCAGCTCAGTGGCGCACGCCAAGATAGGCGTCGATCACCGCCTGGTTGCCGCGCACCTCGTCTGGACTGCCGTCGCCGATCTTGCGCCCGTAGTCGAGCACCACCACGCGATCGGAGAGGTCCATCACCACGCCCATGTCGTGCTCGATCAGCACGATGGTGGTGCCAAACTCATCGTTCACATCGAGGATGAAGCGACACATGTCCTCCTTCTCCTCGACGTTCATGCCAGCCATGGGCTCGTCGAGCAGCAGCAGCTCTGGCTCTGCCGCGAGCGCCCGCGCAAGCTCAACGCGCTTCTGCAGGCCGTAGGCGAGCCGACCCACCGGCGTTTTGCGGATGTGCTCGATTTGCAGAAAATCGATGATGTGCTCAACGCGCTCGCGGTGCTCCAGCTCCTCGCGGCGCGCTTTACCAAAGTACAGGCACTGGAACAGGAAACCTGCGTGCATCTTTAGCGTGCGCCCGGTCATGATGTTGTCGAGCACGCTCATGCCCTTGAACAGCGCGATGTTCTGGAAGGTTCGGGCAATTCCCTGGGTCGCGGCCTCGTGCGGCCGCATTTGGCGGCGCGCGGCGCCCTTGTAGGTCACCACCCCTTGACTGGGGCGATATACGCCATTGATGACGTTGAGCAGCGAGCTCTTACCGGCTCCGTTTGGCCCGATGATCGCTCGGATCTCGTGGTGGCGTACATCGAAGCTGACATCGTCGAGCGCTTTGACGCCGCCGAAAGACAACGAAATGCCTTGCAGCCTAAGGAGCACATCGCCGAGGCGTCGCGCCGAGGCAGTGGCGCTCATCGTCACGCGCTCTTGCGCTGCGAGGCGTGCGTCGCGGCGTCTCGAATCTGCACCTCCGCTTCGACAATTCCGCTGCGACCGTCTTCGAACTTGACCGCCGTCTGCATGCGCTGGGAGCCTTTGCCGCCGTACAGGGCGGCCACAAGATCGGCGTATTTGTCTGCAATGAAGCCACGCCGGACTTTGCGCGTGCGGGTGAGTTCGTCGTCGTCGGGGTCAAGCTCCTTGTGCAGTATGGCGAAGCGCTGTACCTGCGAGTCGGCCACCATCGGATCGGCGGCGAGCTCCGCGTTCACCTGCTCGACGCAGCGCTGAATCAGCTCATAGACTTGTGATTTGCCGGCCAAATCGCTGTAGCCGGCGTAAGCGAGGTTGCGCCGCTCGGCCCAGCTGCCCACGGCACCGAGGTCGATATTGATAAATGCGCACACCATGCCGCGACCGTGGCCGAAGGCCACCGCTTCTTTGATGTAGGGATAGAACTTCAGTTTGTTCTCGATGTAGTTGGGGGCGAACACGGCACCGCTTGCCAAGCGGCCTACGTCTTTGGCGCGATCGATGATCTTGAGATGCCCATCGGCATCGAAGAAGCCCGCGTCGCCGGTGCGCAAATAGCCCTTGTCGTCGAACACCTCGGCGGTGGCATCGGGACGCCGATGATATTCCTTGAGCATGGCGGGGCTTCGCACCAGAACTTCGCCGTTGTCGGCGATCTTTACGTGCACGCCGGGTGCCGGCAGCCCGACCGTATCGAGCTTGATCTGCCGGTCGGGCTGCAGACAGACATAAGCGCAGGTTTCGGTGGAGCCATATAGCTGTTTCAGATTCACGCCGATGGAGCGATAAAAGCGGAATAGATCCGGTCCGATTGCCGCACCTGCGGTGTAGGCAGCGCGCACGCGACTCATGCCGAGCATGTTGCGCAACGGCCCGTAGATCAGAAGGTCTCCCAGTGCATACAGAAAACGCTCGGAGAGCGACACGTGCGGTTTGCGGTCGAGGACATCGGCACCGCAGCGCCGGGCTACGTCGAGAAAGTAGCGGAACAAAGCGCGTTTTGCGCGCGACGCGTCCTCCATGCGGATCGTGACCTGCGTGAGAAGGTTTTCGAACACGCGCGGAGGCGCGAAGTAGAAGGTCGGGCCGATCTCGCGCATGTCGGTCATCACCGTGTCGCCCGACTCAGGACAATTGATCGTGAACCCGCCCACCAGCGCCTCGGCGTACGAGAACAGATTGTCCCCGACCCAGGCCATCGGCAGATAGGACAGAATCTCGTCGCCCGGTCCGAGCCGGTCGAACTCGCATGCACCGCGCGCCGCAGCGATCAGCGCGGCGTGGGTCTGACATACCCCTTTGGGCCTTCCGGTGGTGCCGGAGGTGTAGAGCATGATGGCGATCTCGTCGGGCTCGCCCAGGTCCACCTCCTGCCGGAAAAAGCCCGGCTCGCAAGCATCGAGTTGCTTTCCCGTCCGCTGCACCTCCGAGTATGCATGCAGGAACGGCTGCGTGTAGTGACGCAGTCCGCGAGGGTCCTCGTAGATGATTTTCTCGAGCCTCGCCAGCTGCTCCTTGATCTCCAGCAGCTTGTCGACCTGCTCCTGGTCCTCGACCACGGCGAAGCGCACGTCGGCATCCTTAAGGATGTAGGCCATCTCCTGCGCCACCGCGTCCTGGTACAGCGGCACCGGGATGCCGCCAAGCGCCTGCGCAGCGGTCATCGCCCAATACAGCTGCGGCCGGTTGTCGCCGACGATGGCGAGGTGGTCGCCGCGCTTGAAGCCCATCGCAGCCAATCCGCAGGCCAAAGCGCGCACGTTTGCCCCGACCTCGCTCCAGCTCCACGATTGCCAGATTCCCAGGTCCTTTTCGCGCACACTGGTGCGCCCGCTATGCATTCGGGCGTGTTCGAGAAGCAACTTCGGAAACGTGTCAGCGGCCTTTGCGGCCGGGTCAATTGTCATAACGAAATCGAGTAGCAGTTCATGCCTCATTGCCCAGGGACTGCGCATCGGTGCAAACCCCGAAGCGCAGGCAAAATGGTATACGCCTTTAGGCGGCCATTACAGCGCATGTCGATGTTGCGCTGCAGGATCCCGGGTCCCCGCGCCAACAAGATTTGGATTGTGTCCTCAGAACGACCAATTCGCGGCGTGGCCACGCTATCGCCGAGCGCAAGCGTGCATCATTGGTCTTCGGGCCCAGGCGCGGGGCCGCCGGTTCATCGGCAAAGCGTAAGGCTGCGTCAGGCCGACGCGCGCACGTTTTGGCAGGCCTATCGAGCGTGCCCTCAGGGGCGTGAATGTTCGCCGATCCAATCTGATGAACCACCACCGCGGTCGCGCAAACCACCCGCCCGCGCACGAGGTCGAGCGAACTGTCTCAGTGTAGCTGGGGCTTTTTCAAGAAGTCATTGCGGTCGGCGGAGCGCACTCGCACGCGTACAAGCGCACCCTCGCGCCCAAGAGTAAGCGGGACTTCGACCCCAGCAGACCCAAGGCGCCAGACCTTGCGGAACAGGTCGGCCAGCGTCGACGCGCGCTCGCCCGCCACCTCGAGCACGAGGTCACCAGTGCGCACACCCGCGCGATCCGCGGGGCCGCTGTCGGCCAAACCGCCGACCACCAGCTGGCCGCTCGCATCGGTCGTGTACATCCCGAGCCAGGGGCGCGCAGGCCGATTGGCCCGGCCCATCGTCAGCATATCGCCCAGGATTGGCTCGATCGGGTCGATCGGCACGATCATGTTGCCTTGCACCGTTTCGCCCCCCAGCGCTTCCTGCACGAGCAACGAGCCGACGCCGAGCAGTCGGCCGTCTTCGCCCACCAGCGCGGCGCCGCCCCACTGCGGGTGCGCGGGTGCAGTGAATAGGGCTTCGTCGAGCACGTACTCCCAGTAGCCCGCGAACTCGCGTTTGGCAATGATCTTGGCGCGCAGGGCGTGGCTGCGGCCGCCGTGGCCGATTACGGTGACATTGTCGCCCACCGCACAGGCCGTGGCCGAGCCGCGTTGCAGCGCGGGAACACCCAGCCGTCCTAGAGGCTGGATCAGCCCGAAGCCTGTGACCTGGTCGTAGGCAAGCGAGTGACCCGGCACAGCGTTGCCGCCGGTGGTTGTCAGCCAGATCGTCTGCGCTTCGGTGATCAGATACCCGATCGTGAGCACCAGCCCATCGACGCGAATCACCACCCCGTTGCCGACCCGCTCGGTGCCGAGGATCGACGCGGTGAACGCGTCTTGGGGGATCTCCGCACGCACCAGCACAACCGCATTGAGCGCGGCCTCGAGGTCGAAGCGCACCTGCTCCGGGTTGGGTTGAAGCTCCGCTGGGAAGGCCCAGTCACTGGATTCGGCCATAAGACAAAGCCCGCGGCATCCGCGTCGATTGCAATTGGCTAGCAGGGGCTCATCTTACGCCATCGCCAATTGCATACCGAGGAGCGAGCGCTCCGGGAGCGCTGTTACTCTCCCCGGTCTTCGATTTTTTCGTTACCCTAGCGCTGTTCCATATCAATGGCGCTGTTCCGCGATCGGTGACTGACACAGGAGCCCGGGATGCCGACCCTGACCGCAGATGATGGCGTAAAGCTCTACTACGAGGAGACCGGTTCGGGGACGCCGATTGTGTTTGTGCACGAATTCGCCGGCGACTACCGCAGCTGGGAGCCGCAGGTGCGCTACTTTTCCCGCCGCTACCGCTGCATCGCTTTCAACGCCCGCGGCTATCCGCCCTCGGAGGTGCCCGCCCAGATACAAAGTTACTCCCAGCAGCGCGCGCGCGACGATATCCGCTGCGTGCTCGACGCGCTCGGCCTGCAGCGGGCGCACGTGGTGGGCAACTCGATGGGCGGATTCGCCACCCTGCATTTTGGCATGGCGTACTCGACGCGCGCGCTGTCGCTGGTCGTGGCTGGGTGCGGCTATGGCGCGCATCCCTCGCAATACCGGCAGTTCCAGGAGCAAGCGCAGGCGCTGGCCAAATCCATGCTCGAAGAAGGTATGGCTAAAGTGGCGGCCAGCTATGGAAACGGCCCGGGACGCACTCAGCTCAAGAACAAGGATCCGCGTGGGTTTGAGGAGTTCATGCGCAACTTTTCGGAGCATTCGGCGCAAGGCTGCGCCAACACCCAGCTCGGCTGCCAGGCGCGGCGCCCCTCGCTGTACGATCTGACCGCGGAGATGGCGCGCATCGAGGCCCCGGTGCTGATTGTGGCGGGCGACGAGGACGAGCCGACGCTCGAACCGTCGCTGCTCATGAAGCGCAGCATCTCAACGGCTGCGCTCGCCGTATTGCCGCGGACCGGACACATGCACAACCTCGAGGAGCCAGCGTTGTTCAACGGGTTGCTGGTGGACTTCTTCCACCAGGTGGAGACCGGGCGCTGGGCGGTGCGGGGTCATTGAATATGGCTGCCGCGGAAGCGCTCGCTCATCTGCGCGTGATTGATCTCACGCGCGTGCGTGCCGGGCCGACCTGCGTCAGGCAGTTCGCCGATTGGGGGGCCGATGTCATCAAAGTGGAGATGCCCTCGGGCGGCGGTGACGATGGCTTCGGCCCGCGCCACGGATCGGACTTCCAGAATTTGCATCGGAACAAACGCTCGATCACGCTCAACCTGAAGGACGCGCGCGGCGTCGAGGTGCTCAAGCGGCTGGTGAAGACCGCCGACATACTCGTGGAGAACTATCGGCCCGACGTCAAGCACAAACTGGGGATCGATTACGACACGCTGGCCCAGGAAAATCCGCGCCTGATCTATGCGAGCATCAGTGGCTTCGGGCAGGATGGCCCGTACCGTGACCGGGCCGGCTTCGACCAGGTGGCGCAGGGCATGGGCGGCCTCATGTGGGTAACTGGTCTCCCAGGGCAAGGCCCGCTGCGTGCGGGCATCCCGGTGGCCGACCTGAGCGCCGGAGTGTTCGCGGCGCTCGGGGTGCTCATCGCCTTGCAGGAGCGAGATCGCTCCGGCAAGGGCCAGTGGGTGCAGAGCTCGCTGCTGTCGGCGATGGTGACAATGATGGATTTTCAAGCCGCCCGCTGGCTGGTGGAAGGCGAGGTTCCCGGACAGGCTGGAAACGATCACCCAACCTCGATGCCGACCAGCGTGTATCCGACCGCCGATGGGTTTGTCAACATCGCCGCTGCCGGCAAGATCATCTACACCCGCCTGTGCGTGGCGCTGGGTGCGCCCGAGCTCGCTAGCGACCCGCGATTCTCGAGCGAGTCGCAGCGCTCGCGCAACCGCGTGGCGCTCAACCAAGCGATCAGCGAGCGCACCCGGAAGCACACCTCGCCGGATCTGATCGCCTTGCTCAACCAGGCTGGGGTGCCGACGGGGCCGATTTACAAGATGAACGAGGTTTTCGCTGATCCCCAGGTGCAGCACCTGGGCATGGCGGTCAGCGTGCCCAAAGCCGAGGGCGGCGAGCTGCACCTGGTTGGACCGGCAATCAAACTCTCGCGCACTCCGGCGCGGATGAAGCGCGCGATGGGCCCACCCGGCGAACACAACGACGAGATTTTGCAGGAGCTCGGTTATGCCGCGGCGCAAATTGCAGCGTTGCGTGCGGCCAACGTGATCTGAGAGCGATCGATGAGCGAAGGAAGATTGCGTGCAGAGCGTGACGGGCCAATCGGCCGCATGCTGTTCGACAGCCCAGCGCGTCGCAATGCGATCAACGGAGACATGTGGCGCGCGATCCCCAAGGCCATGGCCGAGTTCGATGCCGATCGCGAGATTCGTTGCATCGTGCTGCGCGGGGAAGGAACGGTTGCCTTCGCGGCCGGGGCCGATATCTCCGAGTTCGAGGCGCGCCGTTCGAGCCGGCACAGCGTCAAGGAATATGACGGTTTGGTCGACGCGGCTCAGCACGCCATCGAGGATTCAGCCAAGCCGGTGATCGCGCTAATCCATGGTTTTTGCATCGGCGGTGGGGTGGAGATGGCGCTCGCCTGCGACCTGCGCTACGCCGCCGACTCCAGCCAGTTCGCGATCCCTGCTGCCCGCCTGGGCGTTGGCTACGGTGTGCACGGCACCAATCGCCTGGTTGCCACGGTCGGCCACGCTGCTGCACGCGAGATCATGTTCAGCGGGCGCCGTTACAGCGCGCAAGAAGCCCTCGCCATGGGACTGGTCAATCGTGTACTGCCAGCGGCGGATCTTGACGCCTACGTGCGCACGCTCGCCCTGGAGCTGGCGCTCAATGCACCACTGTCGATCGCCGCGTCGAAACGCATCATCAACAGGCTGGTCAGCGCGCGTGGTGACTTCAGCGAAGAAAACGAGCTCGTTGAGCGTTGCATGCAAAGCGAGGACTACAAGGAGGGGCGGCGCGCGTTCATGGAGAAACGAGCGCCCCGCTTCAGAGGCGAGTAAGGGTGGGCCAAGGCGGGACAGCGCGGCGGCTGCTTTGCATCGGCGCGGCCGTCTTGCTCTGGGTAGCGACCTGTAACGCCCAACAATCGGCCACCCCGAGGGAACTGTCCACGGGCTGGGAAGTGCCACCCGGTGATCCCTTTGAGCTCATGAGCGCCGGGTTCGCGAAGATCCTATGCTCGGCCCTGTTCATCACCGGGCGCGATCTCGCCACGGCCACGGAAGAAGACGGATTTTTTGTGTCGCCGGCAGCGCAACGACGCGCGGTCGCCAAAACGCTTGTCGACCCACTCGAGCATGCCGTGCACGTGAGGCTGCCCAACGGCGTCACGCGCAGCGCCAAGCTCTACGGCGATCAGGGATGCGTGACGCTGCCGCGTGGCGCCGAATCGGTCCACTTCACGCCGGTGCGCGTCGCCTCGGCGCTCGCTGAGGCAACGCGGCTGCAATGGCCGATGGGCGATCGGCTGCCCGATACTCCGCTTCCACCAGAGCTCGAAGCTGAGAAGTTGGCGGCCGGCGTTTCCGCGGCATTCGATCCTTCCGAAGCGCTCACCGCTGCGTTCGTTGTGGGCTACAAGGGGCGCATCATCGCAGAGCGGTACCAGGCGGGACTCGACCTGAACACGCGACTTCCCGGCTGGTCAATGGGCAAGAGCCTCACCGCCACGCTGATGGGACAACTTATCGGCGAGGGTGTCTACAACCTTTGGCAGCCAGCGCCGGTAGAGGAATGGCAGCGGCCTGGAGATCCACGCGGGGCCATACGCATCGCGGATCTGCTTCGGATGTCCAGCGGGCTTCGCTTCGTCGCGCCGCAGGACCCAGACTTCGAGCCCTCGCGCGGCTATCCGGACCATCTGTACGTCTACACCGGTGCCATCGACGCGTATCGCTGGGCCATCACGCGACCTTCACAGTGGCCGCCCAACACGGTCGGGCGTTATCGCAACAGCGATCCGCTGGTGATTAACTATCTCATCGAGAAAGCCGTGCTTGAGCGCGGACAGCAGTATTTGTCCTATCCGCAACGCCACTTATTCGACAAGCTCGGAATCCGACACATGGTTCTGGAGCCAGACCCGTTCGGGAATTTTCTGCTTCAGGGCTACGAGCTGGGGACCGGACGCGACTGGCTCCGCCTGGGGTTGCTATACCTGGAAGACGGCGTTTGGAACGGCGAGCGCATTCTTCCCCAGGGTTGGGTGGACTTCGTCCGTACACCGGCGCCCGCGTGGTCGCAGCCCGTGTACGGTGCGTTCTTTTGGCTCAATCGCACGAAGCGATGGCCGGTCCCGGAGGACGCGTACTTCATGGCAGGCGCCGGCGGCCAGTACGTGATCATCATCCCGACGCACGATCTGGTTGTCGTACGCCTGGGCCATTACAAAGGGGCGGAGGCGGGCGAGAAGGCCTTGCGGCGTGCGCTCGAGCTGCTGATCGCAGCAGTGCCGCAGACTCGCCAACCGTGGCAGCCGCCGAGAGGGAAGCAATGACTCAACGGTCCGCGCGGAAGACATCGGGAGCTAGGCGGTGAGAGCTTCCGGAGGCGGGAGTGCACCGGGAGTGGGCGCAAGCCCCGGCAAT
>Ga0187778_10000847_pt1 | contig 21925 bp, 23 predicted proteins | sample 1015_Q2_SP5_20_M_FD_132418 | JGI IMG/M metagenome (GOLD analysis project Ga0187778, IMG submission 132418) | Tropical peat soil microbial communities from peatlands in Department of Meta, Colombia - 1015_Q2_SP5_20_MG | ecosystem: Environmental > Terrestrial > Soil > Wetlands > Peat | place...
CCGCCGAGTTAAGGCCTATTTCTTCTTGGCAGCTTTCTTCTTGGCCTTCTTTTTTGCCTTCGCCATGTTGGCTCTCCAATTGACGGGTTAGTCCGAGGTCCGAGTATATACACGCGAATCTAAATTACAAGCGAGCACAAGCGATGTGTGCTAGGGCGCGGAGCGCGTCGCGCAGCGCGAGTGCGTGCGCACACGTGCGACGTCGCATCATCACTCGAAGGAGAGGATGAACTTCCAGTGCGGCGCTGTCACCGGCATGACCGACAGTCGATTGCCCGGTCGCAGCAGCGCCAGCCCAGCGAGCTCCCGGTGCGCGTGGGCGCGCAGCTGCGACAGCGTGATGGTGCGCGCGAGCCGGCGCTGCAGCTGCACGTCCACCATGAACCAGCGGGGATGCTGCGGATCGCTGCCCGGATCGTAGTGATGGTGCTTGCGATCGAAGGCGGTCGGGTCGGGGTAGCCTTCCTTGACGATCTGCATGATCGCGACGATGCCCGGCACTTCGCAGCTCGAGTAATAGAGAAACGCCCGATCGCCGCGCTGCATCTCGTCGCGCAGCATGTTGCGCACCTGGTAGTTGCGCACGCCGTCCCAGGCAGTCGTGCGCCGTGGTGCGGCGGCGAGATCCTCGACGCTAAAGCTCGTGGGCTCGGTCTTCATCAGCCAGTAGCGCATCGCCAGATCCCCTTTTCGGTCACCACCGCATCCATGCGTACGTCGTGCGCAGCGGCGGCGATGCTCTCCAGCTCCTGGAACGCATATGCCAGCCCCACCAGGCGTGGTGCGTGCCAGGCGCGGCGCCACATGCGGAAGGCAAAGGCGCGGTCGTAGTAGCCGCCGCCGGTCCCGAGGCGCACGCCATGACGGTCGAAGCCCACCAGTGGCAGGAACACGAGGTCGAGCCAGCGCGCCCCGAGCGTTGCTCCGGTCACCGGCTCGGCAATGCCGAGTCGATTGTGCCGCCAGGGGCCACGCATCTCCACGAAGCGCATGCGGCGCGAGGTGTGCTGGCGATCGATGCACGGCAGATAGATGCGGCAGCCGCGGCTCGCGGCGAGCGCCGCGAGCGGCGTGGCATCGAGCTCCCACGGGAGCGCGGCGTACAGCGCGATGCGCCAGTGCGATTGCAGGCGCAGGGCACGGTCGGCGTTGCGTGCTACCGCTAGGGAGAGGTGGGCGCGCTCGGACGCGGTCACAAGGCGGCGTTGCGCATTGAGGCGCGCCCGCAGCGTTCTGCGCCCCGCTCCGCGGGCCGCTGAATCAGGTAGCGCCACCCGCATGTGCCGGTGCGAACCGTTGCTCTCGAACCAGAGCAACAAGTGGGACGAGCTGCGGCAGGTAAGGCTTTCCGCTCCAGGGCGGACTTGCACAGCGCTGCGCGCAAGCGTTAAGTCCCGAGGGTGTTTCAATTAGGGTCCGAGGTAACCCGGCCCGCTTGTCGAACACCGCAGGCGACGCCACGAACACTCTACACCAATTGTGCCGTGCTTAAACCTGCAAGCGCGTCACAGCTCGAGCTGTTGGCCCTTCTCCAGCGCCCCCTCGACGCGTTCGCGCAGGGCGCGCACGCGGTGCCCCACCCCGTTATCGAGCTTGGACTCCCGGTCCTTGCCCTTCAGGTACTCGTGCGCGAGGTTGAGCGCTGCCATTACTGCGATGCGATCGAGGCCGACCACCTTGCCGCTGTCGCGGATCTCACGCATGCGGGCGTTGAGGAACTCGGCAGCATCGAGCAGGGCCGAGCGCTCGTCGTAGGGGCAGGCGACGACGTATTCCTTGTCCATGATGCGCACGCTGACCCGGGCCTGATCCTGGTGGGTCATGCGCCGTGCTCGAGGGTCTTCAGGCGCCCGATCATGGCTTCGACGCGGGTGCGCACCTGCTCGTTCTTGTGCATGAGCGCGGCACGCTCGCCGGCCAGTGATTCGTGACGTGCACGCAGGGCGCGGTTCTCGTCCTTGAGGTGCTCGAGGATCGTGATCAACTCGTCGATGCGCTTCGCCAACCGTGTGAGCTCGAGATCGAGTTGCGTTCTCGTGGTTTCGCTCATGTGAGTGACTATAGAGCCGCGCTCTTTGGCCGGTCAATTATAATAAGAGGGTTGACATGATCCAGCCCGACTACAACCGCGTTCAGCAGTTGCTCGCGCGGGAGCGCTCGCTCGCCGAGGCTGCCGAAGCGCACGGTACGCTTGCCGGGTGTCTGTGCGCCGCGGCCGGCTACCGCTTCGAGGACTGGCTGCACGAGATCCTGCCCGAGGGCCGTGCGGCGCCGGCGGCGACTGCGACGCTGCGGGAGCTGTACACTGCGACCGCCGACGCACTTTTGCAGCCCGACATGGAACTCGAGCTGCTGCTGCCTGCGGATGACGAGCCGATCGCTGCGCGCACCGCGGCGCTCGCTCTGTGGTGCCAGGGATTTCTCTACGGTCTCGGCGCCGGCGCGATCGCTGACCTGCGCCAGCTCCCCGGCGACGTCGGCGAGATCGTGCGCGATTTCGTGGAAATCACGCGCGCCGGCGTGGACGCCGAGCAGGCCGAGGAATCCAACGAGAGCGCCTACGCGGAGCTCGTGGAGTTTGTGCGCGTCGGCGTGCAGCTGCTGTTCGAGGAGCTCGCCGGCGCCCGCCGGCAGCCGCGCCCCTCGCCGGCACCCCTGCACTGAGGGCACGGCGTGGCCGCGGCGAGGGATGAGTTTGCGCGCCGCCGCCGCCAGCTGATGCGCCTGATGGGGCGCGACTCCATCGCGGTGCTGCCCGCTGCGCCGGTGAGGCATCGCAACGGCGACGTCGAGTACGACTATCGCCAGGACAGCGACTTCCACTACCTCACCGGCTTCGGCGAGCCCGAGGCGGTGGCCGTGCTGGTACCCGGGCGCGCGCAGGCGGAGTACATACTGTTCGTCCGCGATCGTGATCCTGCGCGCGAGACCTGGGACGGCCGCCGCGCCGGGCCCGCCGGCGCCCGGCGCGACTACGGCGCGGACGACGCATTCCCCATCACCGACATCGACGAGATCCTGCCCGGACTGCTCGAGAACCGCACCAGCGTCTTCTACACCATGGGTGTATATGCGGACTTCGACCAGCGCGTAGTCGGCTGGGTCAACGGGCTGCGCACCACGCAGGCACGCAACGGCCGCCACCCGCCGCAGGAGTTCGTGGCGCTCGATCACGTGCTGCACGACATGCGGCTCTACAAGTCGCGCCACGAGCTTGCGCTGCTGCGCAGCGCAGCACAGATCGCCGCGCAGGCGCACCGGCGGGCGATGCGCTTCTGCCGGCCCGGAGCGACCGAGTACCAGGTGATGGCGGAGCTGCTGCACGAGTTCCGTCGCCACAACGCCGATACTGCCTATCATCCCATCGTCGGCGGTGGTGCCAACAGCTGCATCCTCCACTACCGCGACAACGATCAGCCGCTCGCGAGCGGCGATCTGCTGCTGGTGGACGCCGGCTGCGAGTTCGAGTGTTATGCCTCGGACATCACCCGCACCTATCCGGTCAACGGGCGTTTCACCAGCGTGCAGCGCGCGGTGTACGAGGTGGTGCTGGAGGCGAACCGCGCGGCCATCGCCTGCGTCAAACCCGGCAACCACTGGAATGCACCCCACGAGGCTGCGGTGCGCGTGATCACCCAGGGGCTGGTGAAGCTCGGCCTCCTCAAGGGTCGCGTCCCGTCGCTCATCAGGAGCTGCGCCTACCGGCGCTTCTTCATGCACCGCACCGGCCACTGGCTCGGCCTCGACGTGCACGACGTCGGCGACTACAAGGTCGGCGACGAGTGGCGCGTGCTCGAGCCGGGCATGGTGATGACCATCGAGCCGGGTATCTATCTGCCCGCAGGCGCCCGCGGCGTGCCCCGGCGTTTCCGCAACATCGGTATCCGTATCGAGGACGACGTGGTCGTCACGCGGCGCGCAGCGGAGGTGCTCACCGCACGCGCGCCGAAGGATCCCGAGCAGATCGAAGCGCTCATGGCGCGCGCTTAGAGTTTGCGTACGTGAGACGTGCGACTGCCGCCGGGCCTCCAGCATTCCGCTGCGACGAAGTGCTCGGCGGGGGAGGTCAGATTTTCAGATGAGTGTCGAGCCCCTCGAGGTAGACGTCGCCGTCATCGGCGGCGGCATGGTCGGCGCCAGCTTGGTGGCGGCGCTCTGCGGCAGCGGCCGGCGGCTGCTGCTCGTCGAGAGCGTGCCATTCGGCGCCGACGCGCAGCCGAGCTTTGACGAGCGCACCACGGCGCTCGGCAATGCAAGCCGGCGGATCTTCGAAGGGCTCGGCATCTGGCCGGCGCTCGCTCCCGCGGCGGCAGCGATTCGCTCGATCCACGTCTCGGAAGCCGGACGCTTCGGCGCTGTGCGACTCACGGCCGCCGAGCAGGGTGTCGACGCCTTCGGCTACGTCGTCGCCAACCGCCTGATCGGTGCGGCGCTGTGGCAGAGGCTCGCCGCGGCGCGCGACCTCGAGCGCTGCGTTCCGGCCACCGTGCAGGACCTCGAGTTCGGCGCGGACCACGTGCGCTTTATGGTCACGCGCGCATCAGGCACGCGCCTCGCCGTCGCGGCGCCGCTCGTGGTCGGCGCCGATGGCGCGCAGTCGCAGGTCCGCGCGGCCGCCGGCATTGAAGCCGAGGTCGAGGACTATGGGCAGGTCGCCGTGGTGACCAACGTGGCCGTCGATCGACCGCACGAAGGTCAGGCGTACGAGCGCTTCACCGCCGCCGGCCCGCTCGCGCTCCTGCCGCTTCACGACGGCACGCTTGCGGTGATCTGGGCGTGCCGCCCCGAGCGGGCGCGGGAGCTGCTCGCGCTCGATGAGGGCGCGTACCTTGCGCAACTGCAGGCGCAGTTGGGCTGGCGCGCCGGGCGCTTCGTGCGTGTCGGACACCGCGGCTCCTACCCGCTCAAGCTGACGCGCGCGGTCACCACCGCCGCCACCCGCGCGGTGTTGATCGGCAATGCCGCACAGGCGCTGCACCCGGTTGCCGGCCAGGGATTCAACCTCGGGCTGCGCGATGCGGCGCTGCTCGCGGAGCTGCTCGCCAGCACCGCCGGCGACGCGGGGGCACCGCGGTTGCTCGAGCGCTTCGCCGCATGGCGCGCGCGCGATCGCAGCGGCGTCGTGAGGTTCACCGACGGCCTGGTGAAGCTTTTCGCCGATCGGCGGCCGCCCGCAGGTCTGTTGCGCAATCTGGGGCTGCTGCTGTTCGACCTCGCACCGCCGGCGAAGGCTGCTCTGGCACGCGTCAGCGCGGGCTTCGCCGGCCCGACGCCGCGCCTCGCGCGCGGGCTGCCGCTGCGGCATGTTTGACGTCGTCATCGTCGGCGGTGGACCGGTCGGGGCGTGCGCGGGTGCGCTGCTCGCGCGCGGAACCGCCGGTGCTTCCGGACTCGCGGTCGCGCTGCTCGAGCCGCGTGCACCGCAGCTGCTGTCGGCCGGCGCGCCGCCGGAGGTGCGCGTCGTGGCACTCTCGCGTGCCAGCGAGCGTGTACTCACACGCGCCGGGGCCTGGGCGCGGGTGTGCGGACCGCGGTTGTCGCCGTACGAGCGCATGCGCATATGGCACGAGAGCGTGCCGCCGCGCAGCGAGTCGGTGTTGGTGTTCGATGCCGCCGACGTCGGTGAGCCGAACCTCGGGTACATCGTCGAGAACCGGCTGCTGCAGGGGTCGCTGCTCGAGGCCTTCGCGCAGAGCGGTGGTCACATCGAACCCGAGCCGCTCGAGTCCGTGGAGATTGCGGAGGAGTGCGTGCGGATCGGCACTGCGCGCGGCAGGCTCACGGCGCGGCTCGTGGTCGGCGCTGACGGTGCTCATTCTGCGCTGCGCGAGGCGGTGGGCCTCACCACCGAGACCAGCGCCTACCGACAGACCGCAATCGTCGCGACGGTCGCCACTTCCAAGCCACACGAGGCCACCGCGTGGCAGCGCTTCATGAGCGATGGCACGCTCGCCTTCCTGCCGCTCGCCGATGGCACGAGCTCCATCGTCTGGTCCGCCGATGACGAGGTCGCCGCGCACCTGGTGGCTGCGGAGGCCGTGGACTTCGCGCGCTCACTCGATCGCGCCTCCGATCTGGCCCTGGGGAGCACGCGGCTCGTGAGCGAGCGTGTGTCGTTCCCGCTCCGCAGGCTTGCGGCACAGCGATACATCGCGCAGCGCGTGGCACTGATCGGTGATGCGGCGCACGTGGTGCATCCGCTTGCCGGGCAGGGAGTCAACCTGGGTATCCTGGACGCGGCGACGCTCGCGCAGCTGGTAGCGGCCGCAGTGGCCGCGCGCGAGGATCCGGGAGCTCTCGGGGTGCTGCGCGCGTACGAGCGATGGCGCAAGAGCGAGGTCGTCGCCATGGCCACGGCCATCGATCTCTTCGATCGGCTGCTGGCGCACGGGCACGGCCCGCTCGCCCGCCTCGCCCAGCGCGGGCTCTCATGGGTGAACCGCAGCCAGGAGCTGCGGCGCTTCTTCATTTACAGGGCACTGGGCATGAGCGGCGAGTTGCCGGACGCCGCACGCTGAGGCTGCCGTACGGCAGCGCCTCCTGGAGCGCAGCGCGATCCGTCCTGCTGCGCGCCGCTCGATCCTCCAGCGACCGCCGGCCTGATTCAGCTCAGCGGTATCAGGTCGATCTTCGCAGCGCACACGAAGTCGTTCTCCGACAGCCCATGGATCGCGTGAGTCGTGAAGGTAACACGGCAGTAGTTGTAGCCGATCTCGAGATCGGGGTGATGGTCTTCGATGTTCGCCACGTGCGCGAGCGCATTGACGAAGCTCATGGTGCGGTAGAAGTCGCGGAAGGCGAACTCGCGGCGGATGGCGCGCGCCTTGTCGGTGAGCACCCAGGCGCTGCAGACCTGCGCCAGGAGCTCTTCCGCCTGGGCGGGGCTGAGTGGCGCGGTTCCCCCTTCGCAGGGCTTGCACTTGCGCGCGGCGAGCTCGCTCATGTGTCACGCCCCTCGGCGCGCATAGCGGCGCGCCACGTACTGCTCAACGATCTCCTGAAACTCCTCGGCGATGCGCTCGCCCTTGAGCGTGACGGTTTTCGCGCCATCCTCGTAGACCGGTGCCACGGGACGCTCCCCGGTGCCCGGGAGGCTGATGCCGATGTTGGCATGCTTGCTCTCGCCTGGTCCGTTGACGACGCAGCCCATGACGGCGACGGTCATGTCCTCGACCCCGGCGTACTCGCGCCGCCACTGCGGCATGCGCGTGCGGATGTGTGACTGGATGCGGGCGGCGAGCTCCTGGAAGAAGGTGCTCGTGGTGCGCCCGCAGCCCGGACACGCGATGACCAGCGGCGTAAAGGCGCGCAGCCCCATGGTCTGCAGGATCTCCTGCGCGACGACGACTTCCCGGGTGCGATCGCCGTTGGGTTCGGGCGTCAGCGACACGCGGATGGTGTCGCCGATACCCTGCTGCAGCAGCACTGCCATACCCGCGGTCGAGGCGACGATGCCCTTCGATCCCATGCCGGCCTCGGTCAGACCGAGATGCAGCGGGTAATCACAGCGGTCGGCGAGGTCACGGTAGATGGCGATCAAGTCCTGCACGCCGCTCACTTTGGCCGAGAGCACGATGCGCGAATGCGCCAACCCCAGCTCCTCGGCGCGCCGGGCGCTCTGCAGCGCCGAGAGCACTACGGCGTTGCGCATCACCTGCTGCGCATCGAGCGGCTCGCTGCGTGCCGAGTTCTCGTCCATCAGCCGCGTGAGCAGATCCGAATCGAGGCTGCCCCAGTTCACGCCGATGCGCACCGGCTTGTCATAACGGCAAGCCGTCTCGATCATTTCCGCGAACTGCGGGTCGCGCTTGCTGCCGCGCCCGACGTTGCCGGGATTGATGCGGTACTTGGCGAGCGCCGCGGCGCACTCCGGGTGCTCACGCAGCAGCTTGTGGCCGTTGAAGTGGAAGTCGCCGATGAGCGGCACGTCCACGCCGGCGCGCGCGAGACGCTCGCGGATCGGCGCCACCGCCGCGGCGGCCTCGCTGGTATTCACCGTAATGCGTACCAGCTCCGAGCCGGCACGCGCGAGCGACTGTACCTGGCGCGCGGTGGCCTCGACGTCGGCAGTGTCGGTATTGGTCATTGACTGGACCACGATGGGAGCGCCGCCGCCGACACGCACGTCGCCGATGGTTACTTGGACGGAAGGGCGACGGGCGCTGCTCATGCGGGATACACAGTAACGTAACGGAGCGCGGATTCTACCTTTGTCGCGCTTGGGCGGCACGGACAGGGACTGCTATCATTGGCGCTGCCCGAATCGGTCTGTTCGGAGAGAGTCCGGCACACACCGGAACGCCGAAGGCGCAAATTCCGCCCGGAAACGCTCAGGCACAAGAACGGCAGACGGCGGCATGCTCAAGGTGGCCGCGGGGCTTCTGGAGAGTGGTGGATCGCAATCCACCCACCGAAGGGGAGCGGCGCGGGACGCCTGATCTCTCAGGTCACAGGACAGAAGGGCGGCAGGCACCCCGCGATGCCAGGTAATGTGGGACACCTGCCGCTCTCTTTATTTCTTGGCTGCGCCCGGGAGACGACCTGTGGGAAGACAGACGCCGCTGTTCAGGCTGCACCAGGAGCTCGGCGCCCGCATCATCGATTTCGGCGGCTGGGAGATGCCGCTGCAGTACGGCTCGCAGATCGGCGAGCATCACGCAGTGCGCCGCGCCGCGGGCGTGTTCGATGTGTCGCACATGTGCGTGGTGGATCTGACCGGCGCGCGGGTGCGTGCCTTCCTCGGGCGGCTGCTGGCGAACGACGTCGCGAAGCTCATTGCGTGCGGCAAGGCGCTCTACAGCTGCATGCTCAACGAACAGGGCGGTGTGCGCGACGATCTCATCGCGTACTACATGTCCGACTCCTGGTACCGCCTGGTGGTGAACGCGGGTATGCGCGACAAGGACCTCGCATGGATACGCGATCACGCGCGTGCGTTCGACGTTCAGGTGAACGAGCGCACAGACCTCGCCATGCTCGCCGTGCAAGGCCCGGAGGCGCGCGCCAAGGCGGCGCAGCTGCTGGCGGGCGCCGATGCGGCCGCAGCGCTTGCTCTCGGTAGCTTCTTCGGCCGCGAGCTCGGCTGCTGGTTCGTCTCGCGCACCGGCTACACCGGTGAAGACGGCTTCGAGATCATGATGCCAGCGCGCGACGCTGAGCCGGCGTGGCGCTCGCTCAACTCTCTCGGGGTCGCCTCCTGCGGCCTCGGCGCGCGCGATACGCTGCGTCTCGAGGCTGGCATGAACCTCTATGGCAACGACATGGACGAAAGCACCCAGCCGTTCGAGTCGGGCCTTGGCTGGACCGTGGCCCTGGAGCCACGCGGGCGTGACTTCATCGGCCGCGGGGCGCTCGAGGCCGTGGTGTCGGGCGGCTCGCCACGCAAGCTCGTCGGCCTGCTGCTCGAGGACCGCGGGGTGCTGCGCAGTCACCAGAAGGTGCTGGTTGCGAGCGGCGGCGAAGGGGAGATCACCAGCGGCACGTTCTCCCCGACGCTCGAGCGTTCGATTGCATTCGCGCGCGTTCCCGCCGCGACCGCCGACAAGGTGCTGGTCGACGTCCGGGGCAAGCTCTTGAGCGCGCGCGTGGTGAAGCCACCGTTCGTACGGGCCGGCAAATCGCTGGTGACTTGAAGCGAAGGATCCTCACATGAGCAATGTTCCCGCGGATCTCAAGTACACCAAGTCCCACGAATGGGTGCGCACGCTCACCGACGGCAACGTCGAGATCGGCATCACCGATCACGCCCAGCAAGCGCTCGGGGACCTGGTGTTCGTCGAGGTGCCCGAGGCGGGGCGCACGGTGAAGGCCGGTGAGGCGTGCGCGGTGGTCGAGTCGGTCAAGGCCGCGTCGGACGTGTATGCACCGCTCGACGGGCAGATCACTGCGGGCAACCCGAAGCTCAGCGCCGAGCCGGAGACGGTCAACGCCGAGCCCTACGGCGCGGGCTGGCTGATGCGCGTGCGGCCCGCCCCGGGTGCACTGGCCGCGGCCCAGCTCCTGTCGGCGGCGCAATATCAGAAGGTGTTGGACGCGGAGGGCGGCTGAATGGCCTTCATCCCGCACACCGAAGCGGACGTCGCGGCGATGCTCGCCGCCATCGGCGTGAGTCGCATGGAGGAGCTCTTCGACGAGATCCCTGCCGAGCTGCGCGTGGGTTCGCTCGCCGGCGTGCCCGAGGCGCTCAATGAGATGGAAGTCGGCCGCCTCATGGGTGAGCGCGCCAGAAGCGACGGCACCTCATTATGCTTCCTCGGCGCCGGCGCCTACGAGCACCACATCCCGGCCGCGGTTTGGGCCATCACCACGCGCGGCGAGTTCTACAGCGCCTACACGCCCTACCAGGCCGAGGCGAGCCAGGGCACGTTGCAGCTCATTTACGAGTTTCAGACCATGATCGCGCGGCTGACGGGCATGCAGGTCGCCAACGCGTCGATGTATGACGGCGCCTCCGCCGCGGCGGAGGCGGCGCTGATGGCGGTGCGTGCCAACCGCAAGTCGCAGGCCGCGCGCATACTCGTGCCGACGACGGTGCACCCGCACTACCGTCGCGTGGCGGTGACGATGGCCTCGAACCAGGGGCTGACGTTCGAGGAGCTGCCGTACTGCACCGAAGAGGGCATCGTCCCCGCCGCCTCCCTGGCCCGGTACGAGGGCCAGGACGTCACCGCGCTGCTCATCCAGCAGCCGAACTTCTTCGGGCGGCTGGAGGATGTGGACGCGCTCACCGACTGGGCGCACGCCCACGGGGTGCTGGTGATAGCGGTCGTCAACCCCACCTCGCTCGCGCTGCTCAAAGCTCCGGGCGAGTGGGGCGCGCGCGGCGCGGATATCGCCGTCGGCGAAGGCCAGCCGCTCGGCGTGCCGCTCTCCTCGGGCGGCCCGTACTTCGGCTTCATGACCACGCGCATGGAATTGGTCCGGCAGATGCCCGGGCGAATTGTCGGACGCACGCTCGATACCGCCGGACGCGACGGCTTCACTCTCACGCTGCAGGCGCGCGAGCAGCACATCCGCCGTGCCAAGGCGACCTCCAACATCTGCACCAATCAAGGGCTGCTCGTGACCGCAGCCACCATTTACCTGTCGCTGATGGGCCCGCAGGGTCTCGAGCGCACCGCCGCCGCCTGCCACGCGCGCACCCGCGAGCTGCTCGCCGCGCTCACGCGCCTGCCGGGAGTGCGGCTGGCATTCTGCGGGCCGTGCTTCCACGAGGCGGTGCTGAAGCTCGATCGACCGGTGGCGCCAGTGCTGCGGGCGCTCGCGCGCGGCGGGATCCTCGGCGGGCTCGACCTTTCCGGCTACTACCCGGAGCTCGGTCACGCGCTGCTGGTGTGCGCCACCGAGACCAAGACCAGCACCGACATCGATCGCTACCGCGCCTCCTTGAGCGAGGCGCTGCAGGCCGCACGCGCTGCCTGAGTTGCCCGCATGAGCGTCCGTGAGAAAGTGATCTTCGAGTACTCGCGCCCCGGACGTGGAGCGAGCGACCAGTGGCCGCACGATCCCGGCGCGGCAGCGCTCAGCGATCTGCCGGCGAAGCTGCGCCGCACCCGCGCACCCGAGCTACCGGAGGTCGGCGAGCTCGAGACGGTGCGGCATTTCACGCGCCTGTCGCAGCTGAACTTCTCGATCGACACGCATTTCTATCCCCTGGGGTCGTGCACGATGAAGTACAACCCCAAGGCCTGTAACCAATACGCGATGCTGCCGGAGTTCCTCGCCCGCCATCCGCTCGCACCCGAGTCGCACGGGCAGGGTCTTCTCGCCTGCCTGTACGAGCTGCAGGAGATGCTCAAGGCAGTGACCGGCATGCAGGGCGTTGCACTGAGCCCCATGGCCGGTGCGCATGGCGAGTTCGCCGGCGTTGCCATGATCCGCGCCTACCACCGTGCGCGCGGCGATGGCGGCCGCAACGAGATCATCGTGCCCGAGGCGGCGCACGGTACCAATCCTGCCACCGCCACCATGTGCGGCTGCGCGGTGCGGGAGATCCCGGTCGATCTTTCCGGCGACGTCGATGTCGCGGCGCTGCGCCGCGCGGTCGGACCGAACACCGCAGGCATCATGCTCACCAACCCGTCGACGCTCGGCGTGTTCGAGCGGCGCATCGTCGAGGTGGCGCGCATCGTTCACGAGGCGGGCGGGCTGCTGTACTACGACGGCGCCAACCTCAATGCCATTCTCGGCAAGGTGCGCCCCGGGGACATGGGTTTCGATGTAATTCACATGAATTTGCACAAGACCTTCTCCACCCCCCACGGCGGCGGCGGCCCAGGCGCCGGCGCGGTCGGCGTGGCGGCGCGTCTGCTGCCGTTTCTGCCGATACCGCTCGTCGGCAAGGATGGGGAGCGCTACCGCTGGCTCATCGAGAGTGATATGCCGCAGTCGATCGGGCGCCTGTCCGCGTTCATGGGCAACGCCGGCGTGCTGCTGCGCGCCTACATCTATATGCGGCTGCTCGGGCGCGATGGTCTGCAGCAGGTGGGCGAGTACGCGACGCTCAACGCCAACTACCTGCTCAAGTGCCTGACCGCGGCTGGCTTTGATGCCGCCTATCCGCAGCGCCGCGCGAGCCACGAGTTCATCGTGACCCTCAAGCGCCAGGCGCGCGAGCTGAACGTGACGGCGATGGACTTTGCCAAGCGCCTGCTCGATTACGGCTTCCATGCACCGACCACGTATTTTCCGCTGCTGGTCCCGGAATGCCTACTGATCGAGCCCACCGAGACCGAGAGCAGGGGCATTCTGGATGCCTTTGTGACGGCGATGTCGCAGATCCAGAGGGAGGCGGAACAGGAACCCGGGCGCGTAACGAGCGCACCGCATACCATGCCGGTGCGCCGCCTCGATGACGTGCGGGCGGCGAGGCAACTGGATCTCACATGGAAGCCGACAGCGCAGCCGTAGATCGCTACAAGCCCCGCGGGATCGTGCGCGTGCTACGCGCGCTCGGTGCGAGCCTGCACGGCCTCGCGGGAGCCTTCCGCGAGGAAGCTGCTTTCCGCCAGGAACTCGCGCTGGCGGTGGTCGTCATACCCCTGGGTCTGTGGCTCGGTCACAGCGGCGTCGAGCGCGCGCTGCTGATCGCGCCGATGCTCCTCATCCTCATCGTGGAACTGCTCAACAGCGCCATCGAAGCGACGCTCGACCGCATTGGCTTCGAGCGGCATGCGCTTGCCGGGCTCGCCAAGGACATAGGCTCCGCCGCGGTGCTCATGTCATTCGTGCTGCTCGGCGCGGTGTGGTTGCTGGTCCTGCTCGGCCGCTGATGTTTATCGCCCGGAAAGACGTCCCGATGCAACCTGCGCGTTTCGCGTGGCCGTTACTGCTGCTGCTCCTGCCGGTGTGCGGGGCCGCCGGCCCGCTCGCGGTCGATGCCGCGCCCGCGAGCACCGCCGCCGCACCCGCAAGCAGCGCTACCCCCGCGAACAGCGCTGCTCCGGTGCCGGAGCCGCAGACGCCGCCGCCAGCGGAAAGCCCGCCGCCGCCCGCGCGCGCCCCCGCCGAGAGCCAGGCGTCTCAGGCTGCGCAGCAGGCGGCCGCGGTCGAGGGCAACCCCGATTGGGCGGAAACCCTCGAGCGCATCGCCAGCAGCGTCGTCTCCATCGATGTCGACTCGACGCGCGCGTTCGACACGGAGTGGAACTCCACCGCACAGGCGACCGGCTTCGTCGTCGACGCCGAGCGCGGCCTGATCCTCACCAACCGCCACGTGGTGACCCCGGGACCGGTGACCGCAGAGGCGACCTTCCTCAACCGCGAGGAGGTGCAGCTGTACCCGGTGTACCGCGACCCGGTGCACGATTTCGGCTTCTATCGCTACGACCCGAAGAAGCTGCGCTTCATCAGGCCTAAGGCGCTGACGCTGTACCCCGAAGGCGCGCAGATCGGGCGCGAGATCCGCGTGGTCGGCAACAACGCGGGCGAGCAGCTCTCGATCCTCGCCGGCACGCTCGCGCGGCTCGACCGTGACGCCCCCGAGTACGGCGTCGCCAAGTACAACGACTTCAATACCTTCTACCTGCAGGCGGCCTCGGGTACCTCCGGTGGCTCCTCGGGCTCGCCGGTGATCGACATTCGCGGCCGCGTGGTCGCGCTCAACGCCGGTGGCGCGAACGGCGCGGCCTCGAGCTTCTATCTGCCGCTCTCGCGCGTGCGACGAGCGCTGACGCTCATCCAGCAGGACAAGCCGGTCACGCGCGGCACGCTCTATACCGTCCTCAACTACATGCCCTACGACGAGCTCGAGCGACTGGGGCTCGATGCGCGCACCGAAGCCGCGGTGCGCAAGGACTTTCCGCGCTACACCGGCATGCTGGTGGTGACCGAGGTGCTGCCCGGCTCGCCCAGCGAGAACATGCTGCAGCCCGGCGACATCCTGCTGCGCCTCAACGGGCGCTATGTCACGCAGTTCGAGCCGCTCGAGGAAGTGCTCGACGGCTCGGTCGGCAAGTCGGTGGAGATCGAGCTCGAGCGCGGTGGCAAGCTCGTGTCGGCGAAGCTGCCGGTGGGAGACCTGCATGCCATCACGCCGAGCGCCTATGCGGAGTTTGGCGATGTGGTGGTGAACACGCTCTCCTATCAGCAGGCGCGGCACTTCAACGTGCCGATCCGCGGGGTATACCTCGCCAATCCGGGATACGTGTTCTCCGCCGCCGGCATTACGCGCGGAGCGGTCGTGCTGCAGCTCAACGGCAGGAAGACCGACACACTGCAGGAGTTCGAGGCGGGCATCGCGCAGCTCGGCGACGGCGATCACGCCACGGTGCGCTACCTGACGATCGAGGCCCCCAACAGCAGCGAGCTGCGTGCCATCCGCATGGACCGTTTGTGGTTCCCGGCGCATCACTGCGATCGCAACGACGTGAGCGGCCTGTGGGACTGCAAGGATCTGCCGCCGGGACCGGCGCCGAAGCCCGTGCCGGTCAGCTCCACCGTGTTCCCGCATTTCAGCGATCCACGGCTCAATGCGCTCGCCCCCTCCCTCGCCATGGTCACCTTCGACATGCCGTACTCGGTGTCCGGCATCACCGAGCGCAACTATCACGGTACCGGCCTGGTGGTGGACGCCGAACGCGGCCTCGTGGTCGTGGACCGCAACACGGTGCCGGTCGCCGTCGGCGACGTGACAGTGACCTTCGCGGGCACGGTGCAGGTGCCGGGTCGCGTGGTGTACATCCATCCACTGCACAACTATGCGGTCGTCGCTTACGACCCCCGCCTGATCGGGACGACACCGGTAAAGTCGGCGCACCTGACGCCGCGCGAGCTCGCCGCCGGCGAGCCGGTGTGGGCCGTGGGTCTCGGGCCCGACAGCCAGATGCACGCCCGCGGCACGGAGATCGCGAGCATCGAGCCGCTCGCGCTGCCGCTGTCGCGCACCATGCGCTTCCGCGACAGCAACCTCGAGACCGTGCAGCTCGTCAATCCGCCCACCGAGTTCGACGGCGTGCTCGCCGACAAGGCTGGTAACGTGCTCGGCACTTGGTCGAGCTTCGCCTATGAGAGCGGCCGCGAGATCGCTCAGGACACCCGCGGCGTGCCCATCGATCTCGTGGCCGACATGATCGACCGCGTGCGCACTCACCGTCCGCTGCATTCGCTCGAGGCGGAGCTCGGCGTGCTGCCGCTCGCCGCCGCCCGCGAGATCGGGCTGTCGGATGCGTGGACGCAGCGCCTCGCGCAGCACACCCCGACCCGGCGTGAGGCACTGAGCGTCGTGCGGCTGGTCGGCGGCTCGCCGGCCGCGGAGCGGCTGCAGCAGGGCGATCTGCTGCTCGCGATCGACAGACAGGTGGTCACCCGCTTCCGCGAGGTCGAGAAGGCGGCGGCCGACAAGGATCATGTCCTGGTGACGGTCTGGCGTGGGCAGTCGGAGCAGACCGTGGACGTCCCGACCGCAGAGCTTCCCGGAACGGATCTCGACCGCCTGGTCGAATGGGCGGGCGCCACACTGCAGGCGCCACATCGCGGCATGAGTGTGCAGCGGGGTATTCCACCCGTGGGCGTGTATGTCGGCTACTTCGCCTACGGCTCGCCGGCGACGCGCTACGGATTGTTTCCCGGACGACGTATCGTCGAGGTGGACGGTGTTCCAACGCCCGACATCGATACCTTCCTGAAGGTCGTGACGGGCCGACCGGACCGCTCATCGGTGCGACTGAAGACGATCACCTGGAATAATGCCCCGGAAGTCATCACTCTCAAGCTCGACAAACACTATTGGCCGGCGTACGAACTGACGCGCGCGCCCGAGGGCGCCTGGACGCGCCGTATGCTCGAGTAGCGCACCCGTCCGCCCCTGCATTGCGTGCGTGCCGCCGCCCAGGCCTCGCCGCGTCGGTTCGCCGCCACAAAGCCGTGGAAATGATTCTGCAAGGTTTTTTTGAGTTGTCATCGCAGCTTGTGACATATGTGATGCTTTCCTACAACACGCGGCAGCCGCTGCCCGCGGCTTGCTAGAATTCGCATCTTCTATGGTGCGTGTTGTCCGGGCTACCCAGGTCGAGATCGAGACCGCCGTGCAGGCGCTGCGCGACGGCGAGCTCGTCGCATTTCCGACCGAGACGGTTTACGGGCTGGGCGCCAACGCGCAGAACCCGGCGGCGGTGCGCAGGATTTTCGAGGTGAAGGGGCGCCCGCCGGATCACCCGGTGATCGTGCACCTGGACAGTCCGCGCTACCTCCACCGCTGGGTGCGCGACGTGCCGCCGACTGCCACGCGGCTGGCGGAGACCTTCTGGCCGGGACCGCTGACGCTCGTGCTGCCGCGCGCGCCCACCGTGCACGATGTGATCACCGGCGGTCAGGACACCATCGCCATCCGCGTGCCGGCACATCCGATGGCACAGCAGCTGCTCAACGCTTTCGGCGGCGGGATCGCCGCGCCGTCGGCGAACCGCTTCGGACGGCTCTCCCCCACGCGGGCCGAGCACGTGCGCGAGGAGTTCGGCGACAGCGTGCGGGTGATCCTCGATGGCGGCGAGTGCCAGATCGGCCTCGAGTCGACCATCGTGTCGTTTGAGGGCCCCGTGGTGCGCCTGCTGCGCCCCGGTGCGGTCACCGCGGCGCAGATCCGCAACGTCGTGGGCGAGGAACTGTTGCTCGGCGCCGACGTCGCTTCCCCGCGCGTACCGGGGAGCGCCCCGACGCACTACGCTCCGAGCACGCCGATGACCATCGTGCCCTCCGGCGAGATCGATGCGCAGGCTGACGCCGCCTCTGCCGGCGGCCGGCGCATCGCCGTGCTGGCGCAGCGCCTGCCGCTGCGCTCACACAAGTACGTGACCTGGATCAACGCCGGGCGGCGCCCGGAGAGTTACGCGCGCGACCTGTATACCAACCTGCGCACGCTCGACAAGGCCGGCTGTCAGCAGATTCTCGTGCAGGGCGTACCCGACGGCGAGCAGTGGGATGCGATCCGCGACCGGCTGCTGCGCGCGGCGACCAGCGTGGCGGAGAGCGACGACGGCACCGGCACCATGGCGGTACTGCCCTGAACACCCTCCGGTGCGCCGCCCGCAATTCATCGATCCGTTTCAGCCCGCCGAAATCCGCCGCCTCGTCAGGGAGTTCGGCTCGCCGCTGGTGATCCTCGACTGCGAGCGCGTGCGCGTGCAGTTCCGCAAGCTGCGCAAGGCGCTGCCCCGGGTGCATCTGCACTACGCGCTCAAGCCCATGCCGCATCCGGCGGTCGTGCGAACGGTGATCGCCGAAGGCGGTTATCTCGATCTCGCCACCACCGGCGAGGTGCAGCTCGTGCGGCGCCTGGGTCTTGGCCCCGAGCGCTGCATTCACACCCATCCCATCAAGCGCCACGAGGACATCGCCAATGCGCTCGAGTTCGGCGTGCGCACCTTCGTTGCCGACAATCCTGACGAGGTGCGCAAGTTCGCCCGCCTCACGCAACGCACACAGCTGCTGCTGCGCGTCTCTTTCCGCAGCCCCGGCGCCGTTTGCGACCTGTCGCGCAAGTTCGGCTGCGACCCGGAGGACCTGTTGCCGCTGGCGCGTCTGGCAGCCGAGCTCGGCATCGGCGTACGCGGCCTGTCGTTCCACGTCGGCTCGCAGGCCGCCGATGCCACCAAGCACGTCGAGGCGCTCGAGGCGTGCACGAAACTGATGGCGGCGGCGCGCCGCGAGCGGCTCGGCATCTTCGACACGCTCGACATCGGCGGTGGCTTCCCCATCGACTATGCGCAGCGCGTACAGGACATCAGCCGCTTCTGCGCGCCGCTGCGCGCCGCGCTCGGCCGGCTACCCCGGCGCGTGCGCGTGATCGCCGAGCCCGGCCGCTACATCGTGGGTCCGAGCGCCATCGGAGTGGCCTCGGTCATGGGGCGCGCCCGCCGCGAGGGGCACTGGTGGTACTACCTCGACGACGGGCTGTACGGCTCCTACAGCGGACAGTTGTTCGATCACGCGCGCTACCCGGTCGAGCCGCTGCGCGATGGTGAGGAGCGGCTGCCGTCGGTCCTCGCAGGCCCCACCTGCGACAGCATCGACGTGATTGCCGAGAATCTCATGCTGCCGCAGCTGAAGGCGGGGGATCTCCTGGTCGGCCGCTCGATGGGCGCCTACACCTGGGCGAGCGCCTCGGAGTTCAACCTCTATCCGCGCGCCACGGTCGTGGCGGTGAACCAGCGCCCGGGTGACATGGGCACGGTCACGGCGCCGCCGCCGTAAGCTGCCCACCCTGAGTGCCATGCGCGCCCCACTTGTCATCCGCAACATCGTCTTCGACATCGGCTGGGTGCTGGTGCGGCTCAACTACCGCCCCCTGCTCGATTTCCTCGCGGCTCATGGCGCGCCCGTCGGCGACCGCGATGCAGTCATGCACCGTATCCGGCTCGAGGATCACGAGACCGGACGGCTGCCCGGCCGGGGACTGCTCGAGCGGCTGCAGGGGCTGACCGACGGGCGCGATCCCGCGTCGCTCGATGAGACGCTCGCATGCTGGCTGGACATGTTCGAGCTCGAGGCCGCGATGGTGGAACTCGCCCACCGCCTGAGCGAGCACCACCGCGTGTTCCTGCTGTCCAACATCGGCGACCTTCACTGGGCGCACCTCTCGCGCGAGTACCGCCTGCAGACAATCGGCGAGGGCGCCCTGCCGTCGTATCTGGCGGGGGTGATGAAGCCGCACCAGGGCATCTACGCCGAGGCCGAACGGCGCTTCGCGCTCGAGCCCGCTGCCACCGTATTCGTGGATGATCGCGCCGACAACATCGCCGCCGCGCGCTCGCGCGGCTGGCGCGGCATCGTCCACGAGGGTTACCGGGTAACACTCGGCCGTCTGCGGAGTGTCGGGGTGGACCTGAAAGGAGTGCCATGAGCCCCGTCGCTGCCGCGACGCTGCTGCTGATCGGCTCCGACATCTTCAAGACCTTCGCCGGGTCCGCGCACCTGAAGAATCTCGCCGGCCGGCCCTGGTACGTGGCGGCGCTGTGCGTCCTGGCTGCGGTATATTTCGTGTTCGGTTCGCCGGGCAGCACATGAGGAACGAAACGGAAGCGGAGCACCTCACCGCCATCCACAGCCAGGTACTCGACGCACGCGCGGGGCGCGATCCGCGGGTGATCGCGCGGCTGTTCTCGGGGTGGGCGGTGTTCGGCGAGCGGCAGTTCGTGCGCGGCTATACACTGCTGCTGCCCGACCCGGTGGTGCCGAACCTCAACGCGCTCGGCGCGCGCGAGCGCATCGCCTTCCTCTCCGACATGTCGCGCCTGGGTGATGCGCTGCTGTAGGTCACGGGAGCTGCGCGCATCAACTACGCCATCTTCGGCAACCAGGACCCCGCGCTGCACGCGCACGTCATCCCGCGCTACCTCGACGAGCCGGAAGCGCTGCGCACCGAGCAGCCGTGGGCGTACGACTGGTCGGCGGCACCGTCTTTCGAGCGTGCCGCCTGCCAGGAGCTCGCCGAGAGCCTGCTGCGCGAGCTGACGCGCCTCGGCGTGACCAAGCCGATGCGCTTCAGCCCCGGCGCGAACGCACCGCGCTGAGGCGCTCGAGCGACGCCCCAGCGCGACTACTTCGGCGTCTCGGACGATGCGTGCGGCGGCGGCTGCGCCGAGCCGGACGTGGCGGCCGGGGCTGGTGGAGGTTTGATGCCCACCAGCTCGACGTCGAAGATCAGCATGGAGCCCGGCGGAATGGGCGCGCCGGGAGGCGGATTGAGGTCGTAGGCGAGCTGCGGTGGCACGAACAGTTCGTACTTCCCGCCTGGCTTCATGAGCTGCAGCGCCTCGGTCCAGCCGGGGATGACGTGGTTCACCGGGAAGGTGGCCGGCTTGCCGCGCGCGTAGCTGCTGTCGAACTCGGCACCGTCGAGGAGCTTGCCACGGTAGTTGACGATCACCTCATCGCTCGCCTTGGGTGAATCGCCGTTGCCGGGTGCGACCACCCGGTACTGCAGGCCGCTCGCCGTCGTGACCACCTCGGGCTTCTTGCCGTTCTCGGCCAAGAACTTCGCCGCGGCGCGGTGGTTGGCCTCACCGGCCGCCTCGCGCGCAGCGCGCACCAGGCCGGCAATGTTCATGCGGTCGGCGTCAGTCATCTTCGCCTTGCCGCTGAGCGCATCGCGCACGCCCTGCGCCAGGCGCTCGCTGCTCACGGCATCGGCAGGGATACCGTTGGCACGCAGCTGCTCACCCATCGATACCCCGAGACTGTAGCTGGCGGCACTCGTGGCGCTCGGCTTGCCGGTGGTGGGGGACTTGGCGGCGGTGGCGGGCTTGCTCGCGGTGCCGGCGCTGCTGCCCGCCGCGGGCTGGCTCGCCGCGCCAGACGGCTGCGCCCCGGCGGGTGACACCAGCACGCCCAGTGCGGCAAGGGTGCCGACGATGAATGGAATACTGCCGCAGCGTCGCGGTGATGATGTCATGGATTTCCCTTCGAGGATGAGGACCGCAGGGGCGGTGCAGTGTGGCCGATTGTGCCGAGCTGCGCTAGCGCCGCTGAGACTCAGTGGTCCTCACCCGCCAGCGGATGTCCGCTCGACAGCAACGCGAGCTCCTCCTCGGTGAACTGCCGCTGCGACAGCGACACTTGTGCCCGGTGAAGCTGCGCCGCCTCGACATAGAGGCGCGAGGGGGCCGCCTGCCCGAGCACCCCCGCATCCGAGCTCACGCGCACGCGGATCCCTTCCTTCCCAAGCACCTCGGCGAGGGATTGCGCCGAGGGCAGGTCGGGGAGCGTCGTGAGCAGCTGCCATTGCGCTTCCGACATGCCGCTACAGTGCCAGCCGCGCGATCTTTCTACAATGCGCCGAGGGGCGGTCACCGAATCCGCACCTGGAGACAGGCGTGCTCAACATCCGGCAACTCTCGCGCAGCTTCCGCGAAGGCGACCGCGTGCACCGCGTCCTCGAGCACCTCGAAGCGCAGGTCGACTGCGGCGAGCGCGTCGCCGTCATGGGGCGCAGCGGCTCGGGCAAGTCCACGCTCCTCAACCTCATCAGCGGCATCGACCATGCCGACAGCGGCTCGGTGCACATCGACGGCACAGAGGTGACGGCATTGCGCGAGCCGGCGCGTACGCTCTTCCGCCGCGCGCATATCGGCTTCGTCTATCAGTTCTTCAACCTCATCCCTACGCTCGACGTCGTCGAGAACGTACGCCTGGTGCTCGAGCTGAACGGGGTGCGCGGCGCGAGCGCCCGTGAGCGCAGCCTCGCGGCCCTCGGTTCCGTCGGCCTGCGCGCGCGTGCCCACAGCGCCGTCGATCAGCTCTCGGGCGGCGAGCAGCAGCGCGTGGCGATCGCGCGGGCGCTGGTGCACGAGCCGCGACTGCTGCTGGCGGATGAGCCGACCGGCAACCTCGACGAGCAGACCGCCCGCGAGGTGCTGCCGGCGCTGCTCGGGCTCGCCCGCGAGCGCGGCGCGACCCTCCTCATCGCCACGCACGACACGGCGATCGCCGC
>Ga0187778_10000848_pt1 | contig 21925 bp, 10 predicted proteins | sample 1015_Q2_SP5_20_M_FD_132418 | JGI IMG/M metagenome (GOLD analysis project Ga0187778, IMG submission 132418) | Tropical peat soil microbial communities from peatlands in Department of Meta, Colombia - 1015_Q2_SP5_20_MG | ecosystem: Environmental > Terrestrial > Soil > Wetlands > Peat | place...
CCTCGTGAGTTCCGCGTTCGACGATGCGTCCCTGTTCCATCACCAAAATCTGATCGGCCCTTCGAATGGTCGAGAGGCGGTGTGCGATTACGAAAGTCGTGCGCCCGTGCATCAAGTAGGAAAGCCCTTCCTGGATCAATGCCTCGGATTCCGAGTCGAGGCTCGAGGTCGCTTCGTCGAGAATCAGAATTCTGGGTTCGGCGAGAATGGCACGGGCAATGGAGATGCGCTGCCGCTGGCCGCCGGACAGCTTTACTCCGCGCTCGCCCACTACCGTGTCATAGCGCTCAGGGAATGACTCTGCAAACTCGTCCACGCGTGCGATACGGCATGCGCGCAAAATCTGTTCTTCGCTGGCATCAGGTCGCGAGAAAGAGACGTTCTCGCGAATCGTACCATCGAACAAGAAAGATTCCTGCAATACCACGCCCAGCTGAGTTCGATAGGAATCCAGTCGCACCGTGCTTAGGTCAACGCCATCGACCAGCACCTTGCCCTTGCTCGGCACATGAAAGGCAGAAATCAGGCCAATCGTAGTCGATTTTCCGGAACCGGAGGAGCCGACCAGGGCGGTCACGGTTCCGGGTTCGGCCTGAAATGAAATGTCGTTCAGCACGAAGCGGGTAGTGTCGTAACTGAAGCTGACGTTTTCGAATTCCACGTATCCCTGAATTTCGCCGAGACTCTGTGTGCGCCTCGGATCCAGATCTTCGCGAGCCTCGCTTAGGATTTCATGGCTGCGTTCCAGCCCAGCAAATGCTTCCGTCAGCTGCGTGCCAATTTGCACGACTGACATGATCGGAGCAATCAGGAAACCGAGAAACAGCGTGTATGTGAAGAACCCGCCGATCGTCAGTGAACCGGCGCCGATCTGGCGCGCGCCCGTGTACATGATCACCGCACCGACGATCCCCATCAGCAGACTCGCCGAAAGACTCATCACCGATGTGGCCGTCAAGGTCCGCAGAACGTTGTCGAGCAGACGATGTACACCACCGGAAAAGACGTTTTCCTCGCGTTCTTCTGCGTGGTAGCCCTTCACAACCCGTATACCCCCAAGCGATTCCGCAAGCCGTCCAGTGACTTCGGCACTAATTTTGCCGCGCTCGCGAAAAATTGGCCGGATCGTTTTGAATGCTCTTTGGAGGGCTATAGCAAAGCACAGCAGGAATGCGAATGCCAATGCTGTCATCAAGGCGCTGATGTGAAACAGGACGATCAAGGCGATAATCGCCGTCAACAATCCGCCGACGAGATCGACCAGACCGGTGCCGATCAGATTGCGAACACCCTCGACGTCGCTCATGATCCGCGATACCAGAACGCCACTCTTGGTGGCATCATGAAAAGCCACGGGCAGCCTTTCCACGTGTGCTTGCACTTTCTGACGTAATTCTGTGATCAAACGCTGCGCCGCTTTCGACAGCAACTGGGTCAGCGAAAAGGAAGTGATTCCCTGTATCGCAGTTGCCGCCAATACAATCAGGACCAATGGTTCCAGGAGTGCGTAATGTTTCTTTACAATCACGCTATCGATCAGAAATTTCGTGGAGTAAGGAAGCACCAGGCCGGAAACTCGGTTGATCACCATCAACAGAAATCCCAAGGCCAGCAAACCGCGGCGCGGGTGCACCAACTCCCGAATTAGCGGGAGGACTTTGCGCAGGTCGGGCTTTTGGCTTTCGGAAGCCCTGGGTTTGCCATGGGGAGCCACTTTGTTGATTAGACTTGAGTTTACCCGGAGAGGGTTCATTTTGTAGGTTTCGCTATTGCGCGGAGACTGATACCAGGCAGCGGAACCGAAGCTACCGGGACCTACGCAGCTGCGGTTCCGTAACCTGTACGAATCGGACGAACGTGAGATACAGGTTTTTCATGCAAAAGCAATTCTGTGGCCTGAACGCGCGGGCTGGCGTGGAACCAGCGCTGCACCACTCCATCGAAGAGAAGGTTGGCAATCGAAAGCAGGCTCATGCCCTGATGATGCGCCATCCAGCAGCGCACAATTTCGTAATTGCGTCGCCCGGAATGCTGCTGCCCCGCAGTAAAATCCACAGATTCATAAAATCCATAACGCCCGCACCAGCCCTTCTTGGCCATCCGGCGCAGATTGTGCAGGGCTCCGGCCGGGTCCACATGCAACGCCAGGAATGTGGAGTACGGCGATATGACCAGCGCGTCTGTGTCCGGCTCCCGCAAGCCGAGATGGGGGATACCAAACGCCTGATATCCATAGTTTCCAGCGGGATCGCGCTTTGCATAGGACGACTCGGAGATGCCCCAGGGGATCCGCTTCCCAGACGTGTACGCCTGTTGTGCCTGTACGGCGGCAATCCGGGTACGATCCAGAAGCGTCTGCGGGTAAGAACGCATCCAAATCGCCGGCATCAGGTACTCGAACATCGTACCGGTCCATGACAACAAGACATGGCGGCCGTGATCCATGGTTTGGACGCGGCCAAGAAGAAACCAGGTCTCTTGCGGAATGTCATCCTTGGCAACGGCGACGAAGGTTGCGATGCGGGCCTCAGAGGCCAGCAAATCGTAACAGGCAGCATTAAGTTGCCCAGCCCCAGCATCGTAACCGATCGATAAGAGCTTCCGGCGAGGGTCGCGCAGAAAGCGGAAATCCATTTCATTTGCCAATCTGGCCGCATCCGTCGCGATTGCACGCAGCTCGTCGATAAGGGCTTCCGTTTGCAAACGCGCAGAGTCGAGTAACGACCGCAATTGCTCGCGTGAATGACCACCGTTAACATTACCCGCTACGCTTGCCAGTTCCAGTTTGACCGCAAGCTTTTGGATGAAAGCTGGCACTCGCTCTAACGGCACGGTTTCGCCGGCTTTGACATTAAGCTCATTGCGGAGATCGGCGAATTCCGGCAGCAGCCAGGGGCAGTAGGTGCTCACCACATGACGAATATGCGCGAGCCGCTCCCCCGCCTGCTGCTTGAACCATTTCACGTCCGCACTATGTTTTGAATTACTTTTGCCCGTGCTGGCCAGATCTGAATCTGACAAACTCAACAGAACATCCAGCCAATTCTCATTCTCCAGCTTGCGTTGAATATCCAACGCTTCGCGTCGCGAAAATGCTTTCAGCGAAACCAGAACTCCTAAATGGTCAATGAACCCATCCGCCAGGCTGCGTTCCAGAATAGGGCGACGCAGCCGGTCCCAGCATCCTTGCTCAAGCGTCCACAACGATGCCAGCAGATTCCCGCTATCCACAGAAGAAACAAACCTAGGAGGCAGCGGAGCAAGGCTCTGAGTGTCGTACCAGTTCAGCAAATGACCGCGATGGTGCTCAAGCCTCAAAATCGTGCCTAGGCTTCGAAGGGTTTGCTCCGTAAATTCCGGCAGTGTGAGATAGCCGAATTCGCACGCAGCCTGCCGAGCATTAAGTAGCAAACCCAAATTTGTGGGCGAAACCCGCGCTGCCACCCGAAATGGTTCCTCCTCCACATTGTCTGGAATTAACCAGTGGTGCTCCTCGTTACTGAATTCCGCGAAGTACCTCCAGGTGTGAAGGGCGGCATGGCGCAGCAGCAGTGTGTCTTTAACGGAAGGAGCCTGATATCGCGCCCTGGGCGGACCATTCAGCCAATCCGAAACCAGCTTGCTGCACGCCCAGAGCAGCAAAATTGGCAATGCCGAAAAAATCGCCCACGGATGCATAAACCACACTAAAGCGGCGAGAGCCAAAGCCAGCGCGGGCGTCCAATCCAGATAGATATCCAGCGCTGTGCGCCGCCGGACTCCGAGCTCCGCTTCCGCTGCCGTTTCCCATTGTAGTAGTCGTTCCCGAGTCACCAGCCGTCGCACAAGAGTTCGGACGACCGCGTCGATGGAGAGCAACATCTGATGCGCCAGAAATACCAGGCTCAGCAGAACACTTACATTGGCCGCAAACAACGCTTTGAGGGCATCCTTAGCGATGGCGGACTTCTTCTGGATTGCCGAACGAATCAGTTCAAATGCAAATTGACACCAGGTTGGCAAAAATAAAATTGCAATGGTGGCGAGAGTCCACCATAACGGACTTCCTGGCAACACTGTCCAGCCCAGTACGAACAGCACCAGGATGGCAGGTTCAACCAGACTGCGGCGCAAGTTATCGAAGATTTTCCATTGGGAAATAAACGAAATGGGATTCGGTACCCTCTGGCCCGACTCGTCGGGAACGTGGGAAAACAACCAAACCGTGATTTGCCAATCCCCACGCAGCCAACGATGCTTGCGCCGGTTGTACGCGCTGTAATGAGAGGGATAATCCTCGATCACTTCGATATCGCTTGCCAGTCCGGCACGAGCATAAGCGCCTTCAATCAGATCGTGGCTGAGCAGAGCGTTGCTTGGAAAACGATGATTCAACACTCGGTGCAGGGTTTCGACCTCGTAGATTCCTTTGCCGGCGAAACTGGCTTCTCCGTATAAATCCTGGTACACATCCGAAATCGCGCGGGTATAGATGTCGAACCCGGTTTCTCCCGAGTAAATCGCTGCCAGCCTTGATTTGGCAGCGCTTTGCACGCTTACCCCCACCCGAGGCTGCAAGATGCCATAGCCGGCGACCACAATGTTTTTTTCGGGATCAATAATCGCTTGGTTCAGAGGGTGAGCAAGCGTCCCGATCATGCGGTGTGCAGAGCCCCTGGGCAGCTCGGTGTCGGAATCGAGGGTAATTACATAGCGCACACCGGCAAGTATTGAGAGATCGCCCACTTTGATGGGAAAGTTGTCGTAGTCGTGCTGAAGGAATTTGTTCAAATCCATCAACTTGCCGCGTTTGCGTTCCCAACCCATCCATACTTTTTCGCGTGGGTTATACACGCGATGGCGGTGGAAAAGCAGAAACGAGCCTTTTCCCTGTCCTGCATACTTGTCGTTCAACTTGCGAACCAGCTCCCCGCATAGATCAATTAATGGGCTATCTTCGCGCGGCGTCTGGCGGGAGTCCGGAAGATCGCTCAGCAAAAGGAAGTGGACGTTACGATCACGATTTCCAAGGAAGCGAACCTCAAGATCGTCTGCCAGCTGATGAACCTGCTTTTTGTTCAGGAGCAATGTAGGAACCGCCATCAGCGTCACGCAATCCTTGGTAATTCCTTCAGAAAAATCGAGCTTCGGCAAGATTTCCGGACGCAATAAAGACGTCGTCAAATAGTTCACTAATTGAACAGCGCTCTGGGATGCTGGTAAGAGCAAGGCCACAATAGCCAGGAAAATCAAGTCTGGCGGGCTGTAGCGATTCGTGATCAGGACCACGATTACCGAGATGATCGCGAACGTCAGAATCTCAATTCCCGGCAGGTAGTACTCGTCAGGATGGTTGCGCAGCAGATCCTGGACGCGTTGCGCGAAACTCGGACGAAAGCGCACGCGTCGATAGAGAAGATTTTTTCCTTCCGCAAGCAGATAGTAGCCGATGTGAGAACGGCGATCGTGCAAACGAGAATCGGGTTCGTCCTTTTGAGCAGCTTCCCGCGCCAGCCCCAAGGCCTCTTTGGTGACTTCCATCTCGGTGCAATCGCTGCGCTGCGCAATTTTTACAACCTTCTTGCGGTATAGCTCGCGGCTCTCAAAGTCCATGCGCGAGTATGCGCCCACTGGATCCTGGCGAAGAATCCGGTCGAACAGGATCAGCGGCTCGAGTACATCTTTCCAGGAGGCTTGCGTCGCATCGCGCAGGCTGGTGATGCAAAGGCCCACACTGTACGCGCCATTCTGGTCCTCCAGGACCTTGGCAGCGCGGGCCACAATTTCTTCAAGCAACACCAGCTTCAGAGCTGGTACGAGCGTGACCAGCTCCTTCATGTTTAGAACCGTGACTTCCTGAAACGCCAGAATGTACGACGTGAATGCCCGCTCGGTGAAGCGGTATTGTGTGGCACTCAGAAAGTTTTCGGCGATCGCCACAGCTCGGGGAGCCATTCCCCGGTCCTGCGCAACTACGTGCGGCGTCTTGCTGAGCGCCTTCAGACCATCCCCCAGGCCGTGTAGTTCCATATCTACGAGGTTGATGTTGTCGTGCAGCCAGCGAAAATCGTCGGGAATTGCAGCATCCAGCGGCAAAGCAACTCGGAAGGGACGCAGCTGGGTATTGATCGCATCCCGCAAAGAATTAAAACGCTCGAAAATTGCCGTGGAGGAGCGAAGGCCGGGCACCCACGCCAGGTTGCCGGCTAGTTCTGTAGCTTTGGAAGGCAGGGCTGTCGCATCTTGCTCGGCTCCGGCGGAAGCCTCGTGTAACCGTTCAGCTTCTTCGTTGACGAGTTCCAGGTGCGTGTTTTGCGGCATGCCTGATCAGCCTCAGCGGTAACTGGCAGCCTGCAATTCGAACATCTCGGCGTAGCGTCCGCCAAGCATTGAGAGCTGCTCGTGGGTTCCTTCTTCAGCAATTTTACCCTTTGCCAGTACTACGATGCGGTCGGCCATCCGCACGGTAGAGAAACGGTGAGAAATAAACAACGCCATCTTTCCCGCCGTGAGTTCGGCAAAGCGGCGAAATACTTCGAACTCACTGCGTGCATCCAACGATGCCGTGGGTTCGTCCAGAATGAGCAGCTGCGCGTCGCGAAGGTAGGCGCGGGCCAACGCAACCTTTTGCCATTCACCACCGGAGAGATCCACTCCCCCTTCAAATCGCCGTCCCAGCATTTGTTCGTACCCCTGCGGAAGCCGCTCAATTACCTCATCCGCCAGACTCTTGTGGGCCGCGGTTCGAAGCAGCTTCGAATTTTCGAGCTGCTCGATTAGTCCGGAAGCAATATTTTCTCGCGCGGTCATCTCATAACGCATAAAGTCCTGGAAGATGACACCGATCTCGCGATAAAGATCTTCCAGGCTGTATTCGCGAAGATCTATGCCGTCCAGCAACACCTGACCTTCAGTAGGATCGTAGAGCCGCGTCATCAGCTTCACAATCGTGGTCTTTCCTTCTCCGTTTTCGCCGATGAGGGCTACCCGCTCTCCCGGATGAAGATGAAAATTCAGGCGGTTAAGGACCAGCCGCTCAGTGCCGGGATAACGGAACGAAACGTTCCGGAACTCAAACCCGTGGCGGATGGGCCGCGGCGCAGGCAGCGCGTTCGGTTTGGAGTGGATGGTCGGCTGCATGTCAAAAAATGCGAGCAGGTCGGTAAGAAACAGGGCTTGATCAGCAATTCCCGCCAAAGTCGAAAACACCTGCTGAATGTTGAGGCTGGCCTGCTGGATAGCGCCCGCGAGCAAAGTCAGAGTGCCGATTGAAAGCTCGCCGGCCAGCGTCAGCCATATGACCCACGCGTAAGCGGAGTAGTATCCCAGCGTTCCTATAATTGAGAGGGCCGCACCCGCACTCAGCCGCCGCCTTGCCAGCGCTACGTCCTCACGGTAGATCTGGTTCGAGAGCTGGGCAAAGCGATCGGTAAGGAAGCCGCTCAGGCCGAAAAGCTTGAGTTCCTTAGCCGCTTCCTTGCTGCCGCCGAGCACGCGCAAGTAATCCAGCTGCCGCTTGATGGGCGTCTGGCGAAAGTTCTTGGCATATCCTAGAAATGCAAAATGGCTCTCCCCAAGGAACGCCGGCAGCACCCCGGCCACTAACAACAGCATGAGCCAGGGCGAGTACACGATGATAGTGACGGACATCGTGACCGCTGTAATGAGTTGTTGAACCAGCCGTCCGATCGACTGAATCATGGCCAGCCGGTCAGTTGCCTGCACCCGTGCGCGTTCTAGCCGATCGTAGAAGACCGGGTCCTCATAGGCAATTAAGTCGAGCTCCGAAGCATGCTTCATCACCGCAATGCTCACGTGGCGCGTGTACTTGTCGGCGAGCAGCGAGTCCAGGTAATCAATTCCGCGGCTCAGAATGCTTATGAGCAAAGCAATGCCGAATTCGGCTGCCACAAGCCACCAGAACCGGGAATTCACCACCTCATGTGCCGAGACGGCATGAACAATGCGATCGATAATGAGCTTAGTGATGTACAACAGAGCGACAGGCAGCATCGCGACCAACAGGCGAAATACGAGTCCGAACGCTACGACCCCAGGTCCCGCTTCCCAAACAATTTTCAGAACGGGAGGCACATTGCGAAGGGCAGCTAAGCGCTCTTGCCATCCACTACGGAACTGCTTATGGCTCACGTTCAAAGTCATTGAATGAAAGTCTACTGCGTGGTCGGTGTTAGGAATCAGAATAATGCGCTACCGCGGCGTGCCATACCAAAGATGCACAAAGTTATCATAAGGTTTGTGCATGCAACAAGTTATGGTGGGCAGCGCGTTCATCGCCAGTCCGTCAAAGCTCGCACATAAAATGCCGTCATGTTTCAATAGCTTGCAGCTTCACAACCATTTCTAATGGCAATTTGTCTTGCCAGGCGGCTGGAAAACATTTGTCCGCTGGTGAAAGCTAAGGTATTGACTCTGTTACCGTAATAGATCCTGACGCACAGTGAAAACATCTCGGCGCCGGTCTCCCGATAAGCATCAGCGGAGCTAAGGAGCCAAGCGGGCCGCATTCTTGAAAAAAATTCGCGCTGAAGTGCAAAAAATGTACTTTGCGGGGTTTGAGGTGGGGATCTTCCAAGCTTCCGTATCGTGGCCGGTCGCTCCCACTTAGGCTTCGCTACATTCCCGGCGTTCCCTTCACTACCTGATCTCGATCACCGCCAAACCATCTGCGGGCAGGGTCACGGTCAGCTGGCCATCTTTTAGATCTTGAATCTCTGCCGCTGGAAGCTGAGCTGCTTGGCGGAGTTCCACTAACTGTGCCTGCGTGGGGTAACGCGGAGATCCCATTTTCTCGTAGGCAGAGTGAACATCGCCATGCTCATGATCAACCCGCGAAATTGCAGCGCGTGCAAGCCGGCCGGAATTCTTGAAACTTATTGTGACAGTTTTCGGCGAACCACTCTGCTCCGGAGGCACCAGGTCCCATAGCGCTACTACCAGGCTGCCATCGGGACGGCGTGTTACCAGGGCGGAGTCAGAGTCCAATGTCAGCCGCTCGTTTCCGAGATGGTGCAGAAAGGCAAACGCAGCGTAAGCGGGCTTTGGGATGCCGCCCGCCGCGATCAGCCCGTAACCGCCATAGAATGGCTGTTTCACTACGCCTTGTTCCTCAAAAACATCCGAGAATGTCCAATAAGACATTTCGTTGACCGCTCCATCGCATTGGCGGATCGTGTCCGCCAGCCAGGGCCCCATGTAAATCCAATCGGTGACTGCAATCTCGGTCATGTAACTGGCATTGAACTCGCTCAAAATGAAGGGCAGATTGGGAAGCGCAGAAGCTTTGATCTGATCGTGAACTTTCTTGACCGCGCGGCAGACCATCCGATCGCGCGATAGGTTCTCACTGGTCCCCAAGACGTTTTGAGCTGTGTCGTTGCCGTAAACGTGGCTTGAAACGAAATCTAGCGGAACGTGATTTTGGGTGCAGTGTTGGATGAACGCGTCCACCCAGGCTGCCTGCGCGGCTGCTGGACCACCCACGCGCAGCCGGGGACTCACGCGCTTCACCGCGGCAGCGGCGTGGTCGTACAGTTGCCAATAAGTCTCCTGCTTGGGTTCTCCCGCCCAGAAATCAATATTTGGCTCGTTCCATACTTCGAAGTACCAGTTTGCCACCTCATCGATGCCATATCGATCCACCAGGTGCTGCACGAATCTGTAAACCAGCTCTTCCCAGCGGCCCCAGTCCTTGGGTGGCGATACGTTGGGTTTGTACCAAAAGGCTTGATGGAGGTCTTTGGCCGCCAACTTGTTCGGCATAAAACTTAGTTCGACATAAGGTCGTACGCCGTTCTGCAGCAGCCCGTCGTAAATTTGATCGACGTAGGAAAAGTTATAAACGGGCTTGCCTTGCGCATCTTCGTCATAAACTCCGACCTCGTCATGAAAAATGGCATGAAAGCGGACGTATTGAAAGTCGGTAACGCTTTCCACGCTTCGCAGATCATCGCGATAGCTTTCCCGCAAAGACAAAATTGCCCGGCCTGAGCCGAATATGTGCTCCCAGAAATGCGGGAATGGATGCGATGGGGCAGCTCCATCGATCACCAAGGCCTGCGCCTCGGGAGCTTTCTGCGCAAGCGTAACGGTCGCCGCACACAACAGAAGAATTAGCGCGAATTTGTAACTCATGGTCTATCTTGCCGACGTTGGATGCATTTCAACACATCAGATAGAGCAATCACAACGTCCTGGACTATCCAGCGACTCGTAATCTGCAGTTTGCTAGTTACTAGGTACAAGCTACTAGCTACTCGCTACTTCGGAATTCAAAGCCACAACGCCCACACCGTATCGACACAAGCGTGCGTAACCGCAGACGCTGCCACTCGATGCCGCGACCGCCAGGCTCGGCCATAGAAAATTCCGGCGATTGTCGCCAGCAAAACATAACGCCAGTTGAAGTGAATGGCCCGCTTATTGAAATGCGATAGGCCGAAAATCAAAGCGGTGACAACCAGAGCAACCCGAGGCCCAAGGCGGCGTTCCAGCAGGTTCTGCATCCATCCTCGAAAGAAAATTTCTTCCGGAATAGCGATCAGAAAAAACGTGAACAGCAGCGTCGAGCCAGCCGCGCCTGCTTTTGGCATCCGAACTTGGAAATGAAGGAATCCAAGCGCGAGACCAAGCGGAATCGCAATCGGCGCGAAAAACAGCAATTCTCGCAATCCGGTCACGAGATCACTTATTCGCATCCGCAGATCGAAACCCACATTTGTGAGTTGCCGAATCACGAGGAATCCATACAGGCCGGAATCGAGCAGGATCAGCTTGCTGATCACACTGAGGTGCGCCGGCCACGCCGGTTCGAACCATCTCAAGTCGACTGCCAGCCCGAGGAGAAGTAGAACCGTGAAATCGCGCCAGTCGCCTCGCTGCTGGGGGTCGTATTGGCTGGCATGCAGAAGTAGAACTGCAAAGACGATCGGCAATCCGAAATAGATCACTAGCCAGTGGCCGCGGTTCCATCCGGACCCAGCCAGCGCATAGGGCACGCCGAGTAGCGCCGGAAGAATCAGCCGAGCCATAATCGGCAGCTTCTGGACAAAACGAATGATCGGATCCCCGGCAAAGCCAAATGCCAATAGCGGCGTAATCGACCAAAGCAACGCAACCACGACGGGTAAGGTCCAAACCGGCACAGTCCAATCCTAAGGCAAGACACTGGAGTTTACTCTTTCGCTCCCGCACCTCGGTGATATTTGCTTGTCCCTAGATTTTCCAGTAATCTGCCCTTACACCGGAAAGGAGGTGGTCTGATGACAAGTTCTGACTGTAGTGGTAAATGCTTCAAAAGACCAGGTGAGGTGGCTGAGACTTAGAGCTGGCTCGCTCTAAGCGGGGCTTTCGGTGATACGACGCCGGAGGCTACAGCCCGCACACTACCGGTGAGTTTGGATTCGATCCGCCCGGCGTTCAGGTCGCGTCGGGAAACCCGGAGTCGCCGTAGAGGCCACGTAGAGTGACCACCTCTTGGTAATCCAACTCAGTTCATCCGAACGGCCCAGGGCTTAGACCTTGGGCCGTTTCGCTTCCTGGCAAAATTTCTTTGTTGTCACAGCCTTAAACTGCAAATTGTGCTCCAATTTTCTGGGACATCCTTGGCTGTCCTGCTTAGTCACAGCACTGCCGAAGGACCAAGCTCAGATTTGGTTTTGACAAGAAAAGTGGTGAATTGATCTAGGATAGATCTCTAGTTGCAACCAGGCCTGGCAAGGAAGATTTCTTACGTTGTTATGGGGAGTGTTGAAAAATTAAATGGAGCTGGCAAAATATTTTGAGTTTTTCACAGTTGAGGCTTGACAGTTTTTTTCGGCAGCCCCTAGAGTACATTTCAAAGCTCCACAGGTTCTCCCCCTATTCGCGCTCTCGATTAGAAAAGTTTGGTTAGTGCCGCGACGTTGCACGGCACGCATTTTTTGACCTCCCCTTGGCCCTCTTCCCCCGCGCGGCCATTTGCAAAACAGAAGCTGAATCGAAAACAAGCTGCGGACAGCGTGTCTAGTCCGAGCTCGGGGCCCCGTACGGAAAAAATTCAGTGGAGGTTTATTCCCATGAAAATTGCGCGCCACCATTTCTCTCTCGCCAACTTGACAACGTTACTGATTCTCCTCTGGGGGATGACGACTACCGCCTATGCCTGGCCCCCGTCCTGGGTACGTGCCATCACTACTCAGGGCAGCGGGAATTCCTGCAATACAAACGTGTGTGACGATATCTCTCACTCGATGAAGGTCGGACCAGAAGGCAACCTGTACGTTACTGGCACGTTCGACGGAACGATACAGTTCGCAGGTACTACGTTCACATCCGCAGGCGGCTCGGATATTTTCCTTGCCAAGTACACCCCTACCGGCAAGGTGCTCTGGGTAGTGCAGTCAGGCGGACCTGAGGATGATGCGGCGACCGGCGTGGATTACGACAGCGCCGGGAACATCTATGTTGTAGGTTTCTTTACCGGTAGTGCGACGTTCGGCTCTACCAACGGTGCGACTCAGACAGTAACAGGCGGATACGGATGGACCATCTTCCTGGCGAAGTACCACCCTTCCGGTGTTCTGCTCTGGGTGCAGACCGGAGTCATCGCCTGCTGCGATGGGACCGTGAACGGTGGCAGTCAAGTGGCTGTGGACCGTGCAGCGGGCGCCGTCTACATCGATGGTGTGACCCAGGGAGATATCACATTCACATCGCAGAATGGGAACTCTAACACCGTTCCCGGTGTCGGCACATGGCACATGATCCTGGCGAAATTTGATACCGAAGGGAATTTCCAGTGGGGCCAGGTCAACGAAGCGAGTCCCAACAGCATTCCGAACGGCATGGCGGTGGACGAAAGGCACAATGTCTACGTCGCCGGCTGGCTTGAGGGCATAACTACGTTCTTCAGCAACGACGGTAAGGACATAACCGTGGTTGGCTTCAGTCCGGCTCAAACTACTGGCGATTATCCCGATGACTGCTTTCTGGCCAAGTACGATAAGGAAGCCAACGTCAAGTGGGTAAACCATATCGGCGGATACAAATGCAATGCGAGCAATGTCGCAGTCAGCCATAGCGGCGAGATCACCATGGGCGGCTACTTCGGGAACATCAACTATGGATCGCCAAGCGAGGAGAAGACCATCGTTACGTCCCAACCCCCGGGCAAGAATGTCACTCTGGCTGACGGCGCTTTCACCAATCCCTACACCAAGAATGGATTTTTCGCCACTTACGATGCTGCCGGAGTGCTGCGGAGGGTACATCGTGTAGGCCGCGACATGCAGAAGGTTGTCACTGGGGTAGCATACGACCACAAGGACGATCTGTATGTGACCGGAGTCTATCAAGGGACCGTTTACCCGCAGAATGTCTTTGTTCGGAAATACTGTGGGAAGCGATTGCTGTGGAGGAAGACGGCAAGAAATGCCGGAGCTTGGATTGGCAACAACACGGTGTTTAGCCCCGTACTGGCTATCGGTCGAAAGGGCCGGGTCTTCGTGACCGGTGCGTACCAAGGCAGCGCAACGTTTGGAAAAATCACATTAACTGGCACAGGAGCGGCAGACATATTCCTGGCAGAATTGGCGCAAGAATAGCTCGAGGTTCATCAACCCGAATAACAGAGAAAAATCCCAGGATCAATTTCCAGATCCTGGGATTTCTTATTGCTCGGCTTTCTCGAACCCCAGCCTGATGACCTCAGCCGTATCGTTTGCGAGCGCGAGTTCGGCCACTTCCGCTTGCGTGAACCACCTTGCCTCATCTGCGTCGCCGGAAGCGCGCGGCTCGCCTGACACTCGCCGGCACAAGAAATCAATCAGCACGTAGTGGTACAGGGCGCGCTCGTCGGCATCACGCAATATACGGTCATAGACCCCGAGCAGGGAGATTGGTTCAATCTCGAGCGTGGTTTCTTCCAGAACCTCGCGGACGGCCGCCTCCCGCAATGTCTCGCCCACCTCGAGAACGCCGCCCGGGATGGACCATTCACCCGCGAGTGGCGCGTGCCCTCGCTTCACGAGAACCACGCGATCTCCCTCAATGATGATCGCCCCGACTCCCACCAGAGGCACATCCGGGTATTCGCGCTTCATCGAATTACGCTCTTCTATGGGGAAATTCCCAGCAAACCTAACTTGCGGCCAAAGATTCTAAACCATCCGCTTGCAAGATTGGGAGTGCCGCCCTTCGCAGGTAATGGTGCAGTTTGATTGTCATCCCGAGCCAGCGTTTGTTGCGCAGCGAGGGATCTGGGCGAGCCGCGCGAACTGCTTGTAGCCTGCCCTGAGCAAGCTAAGCGCGTCGAAGGGCGCCTTTTGCGACAGGACAGACGCGCGTCTGGCTCGCATCCTTTGCCAAACTGCACCATTACCCCTTCGCATGGGTACAATAACCGCGTGGCTTTAGAAGAATACAAGCGCAAACGTCGTTTCGAAGAAACGCCCGAGCCTCCACCTAAACTCGAAAAGAAATCCAGGCACCGTTTTGTGGTTCAGAAACACCGCGCCACACGGCTGCATTACGACTTTCGGTTAGAGCTGGATGGCGTGCTCAAATCCTGGGCCGTACCCAAAGGGCCCTCGCTCGATCCTGCCGACAAGCGGCTGGCGATGCAAGTGGAGGATCATCCGGTTTCCTATTTCGATTTCGAAGGCATCATTCCCGAAGGCAACTACGGGGCGGGTACGGTGATGGTTTGGGACGTAGGCACGTGGGAGCCGCTCTCACCTCAGCCGGTCAATGGCAAATATGTTCCTGGGACCAATGCGGAAGCCAGGACGATGCTGGAAAAAGGAGACCTGAAATTTCGCTTGCACGGCAAACGCCTCAACGGCGATTTCGCCTTCATCCACATGAAGTCGCGTCGCCCGGGAACCAAGGGCACCGAGTGGCTGCTGATCAAAAAACAGGATGAGTATGCAACTTCTGGCTTCGACGCTGAACAATATGACACCTCCGTGCTCAGCGGCAAAACCATGGCGCAGATTGCCGGGGATCACAATGCTGCTGAGTGGCAAAGCGGCCGCGAAGCATCTCGTGGGAAGTTGAAAGCCCCGTGGTTAGCTGAAACCCTCGCCAGGCTGGATAAAAAAAAACGAAAAAAGAGCACGACCACTGACGACACAGAGGACACCGAGGATAAACAGCACAACCCGGTTCTGAGCGCAGCGAAAACTTCGAGTACGTCTGTAATCAAGAGGAATGAGCGGTCAGGTTCTCCGGTTACGGGTCTGAAAGGTGTGGTCAAACGACCCATGCCGTCGGCAATTCACCCTATGTTGGCTACCGCAACCGACAAGCCTTTCGATAGCCCCGAGTGGCTGTTCGAAATCAAATGGGATGGCTATCGCGCAGTTTCTTTCATCGAAAATGGTAGAGTTCGGCTGGTTTCTCGCAATCAAAATGATCTTACTGCCCAGTTTTCTGAGCTGCGTGAGCTGCCTCAGTTCATCAAAGCTGAAAATGCCGTGCTTGATGGGGAGATCGTCGCTCTTGACGAGCAGGGCCGTTCTTCTTTCAGCCTGATGCAGCAGCGTACCGGAATCCGAAGCCACGGGCGAAGAGTTGCAGGACAATCCGGCCTGCCGATTGCCTACTACGTTTTCGATCTCATCTACTTAAATGGTTACGATCTGCGCCGAGTGTCGCTCGAGGAACGAAAGCAAGTCCTCGCCCAGATTGTGTTGAATGACAAGCTCGTACGTTATTCAGAACATTTCGAACATGGCACGGCACTGTTCGAAGCTGCCAGGCAACAGGGACTGGAAGGCATTCTGGCTAAGCGGCGGGGAAGTTGTTACGAGGAGCGGCGTAGCCACGAGTGGTTGAAAATCAAGGTCACTCAAACTATCGACTGTGTGATCGGCGGTTACACCGATCCCGAAGGCAGCCGCCAATATTTTGGCTCACTGGTGCTCGGATTGTTTAACGACAAAGAGCAGCTTGTTCACGTAGGCCAGGTTGGGACGGGCTTCAATCAGAACACTCTGAAAGAACTATGGCAAGCGCTCAACCAGCTGGAGACCAAGCACAAACCGTTTTATGGATCGGTCGATGCCCATCATGTTCATTGGGTAAAGCCTGAGCTAGTCACAGAAGTGAAATTCACCGAGTGGACGCACGAAACTGCAGAAGGAGGTTTGAAATTGCGGGCTCCGGTTTTTATGGGCCTCAGGGAAGACAAAGATCCGGCTGAATGTACCCTTACTGGACAGGTCGCTGAATTGAAAACTTAAATGAGCCCTGCAGCGCTTTCCTCATGACCTCGATAACTCTCCGCCCGGTTACCAGCGTGAGTTGAATTATCAGAGCTACGGCTACAGAATCCAGCAATGGACCTAGTATTGTTTGCTCTGATCGGCCTTGCTCTGGTCCTCGGCGCTCCAGTAATCGGCCAGCTCCTCTTCGAGGTCAGGAGATAGCGCTCTTTACCGCTCGGCACGTCCCGTTTCCTGGCATGTTCTAAACCTCACCAAACCTTGCAAACCTTTTCTGGCGGTTTGACCATCGGCTGTCCCGCTTTGCAGGAGAACGCCTGTGAGAACTCCGGCATGTTCACCACCACCCCATTAATGCGGTATTTGGCCGGGGAATGCGGATCTGTGACGGCCCTCATGCGCATCTCTTCAGGCCGTTCATTCGCGCAAGCCCATTGCGCGAAACCTATGAAGAACCGTTGCTCTGGCGTGAGATTATCGGCAGGCTGAGGCGTCTTCCCACTCTCGGCGCCTTTCCATGCAATGTAAGCGAGGACTTCGCCTCCCAGATCGGCGACGTCTTCGCCCAACGTCAGTTTGCTGTTGATGTGGATATCGTCCACAACTATGTAGTTTGCGTATTGATCCTCAACACACTTGGTGTGGGCGTCGAATTTTTCGCGGTCTTCCTTGGTCCACCAGTTCTTCAAATTGCCCTTGGCATCAAACTGGCTTCCTTCGTCGTCGAAACCATGGGTAAGTTCGTGACCGATGGTGCCACCCGTGTCCCCATAGTTCGGTGCGTCATCCATTTTGGGGTCGTACAAAGGCGGCTGCAGCACTCCGGCAGGGAAATTGATATCGTTCATTTGTGGGTTGTAGTAGGCGTCCACCGTCGGCGGGGGAATATCCCATTCACCGTGATCCACCGGCTTGCCCACTTTATTAATGTCCCGGCGAGTCTCGAATTCGAGCGCGCGCTGAACATTCTCCGCAAAATCAGCGGCGTCGATATTCACTGAGCTGTAGTCCCGCCACTTATCGGGGTAGCCAATCTTATTGCGAACAGCTGCCAGTTTGGTGAGCGCCTGCTGCTTGGTTTCTGAGCTCATCCAGTCCAACTCGCGAATCCGCTGGCCCATCGCATCCTCGATGCGCCGGACCATATCCAGCGTGCTGGCCTTCAACTCAGGCGAAAAAACTTTCTGCACATACACCTGGCCGAGTGCTTCTCCCAGATCATGGTCGGTGTACTGTACGCAACGCTTCCAGCGCGCCTGTTGCTCCTTCGCGCCCCGAAGATATTTGCGGTAGAACTCAAAATGTTCGTTTACGAACTTCGCCGACAAGTACGGTGAAAACGAATCCACTACGTGAAAACGCAGATAGGTCTTCCAGTCTGCAATCGGTTCGTTGTTAAGCTGGTTGTTAACTTCCTTAAAGTAGTCCGGGGTAGCGACGTTGACGATTTCAAACTGCGGATACTGCAAATCCTTGTAGTATGTGGGCCAGGCGATGGCGGGCGCAATCTGATTCAGTTCGCCAACTTTCATTTTGTGTTTCAGCTTATAGGGATCGCGCCGGTCCACGCGGGTGAGTTGTGCTTTGGCCAGAGTGGTCTCCATGCTCATCACCGTCGCCGCATTTTTTCGTGCTGATTCGGTGCCGTTGCCCATTAGTTCAAAAACTTTTTGGACGTGCAGAAGATAGCGTTCACGAATCTCTTTGGATTTGGCATCGTCCTTCACGTAGTAGTCTCGGTCCGGGAGACCGAGTCCGCCCTGATCAATTTCCGCAATCTGTTGCTCCGAATCGTCCGGATCCTGGGTCGATCCTTGCTCGAAGAGAATCGTCCCCCCATAAACGAATTGAAGATGTGCAATTAACGGAGTGAGCTCATTACTGGACTTTATTCCGGCGATGGCGTCGAGGTCTGGCCGGATCGGAGCCAAGCCGCGCTTTTCGACCGCAGCCTCATCCATGCACGCACCGTAGAAGTCCCCGATCTTCTGAGTAACTGCGTCGCGTTGCGTCTCCGTCGAGGCCTGCTCCAGAATCGCGCGCAGAAAGTTCAAATTATCCTGATATAGCTTGCCGTACACGGCCCACGAGGTCTGATCAGGTGGAATGGGATTGTTTTTCTGCCAGCCTCCACAGGAGTACTGATAGAAATCGACGCAGGGCTCGATGGATTTGTCCATCGAGTCAAGATCGAGGCTGGGTGTGTATGGCATCGCGGGTTGAGCGGAAGACTTGCTCTGATTTTGCCCGGAGGCCAGAAGCGCCAAGGCGCAGACGACTGAGAGACGGAAAGCTATACGATGCATATTCACCTTTGACGAGAATGACAAACAAAAGTAATAAGCAGGTTATGGTAATAGAAGACTCGGCTTAGTAGAAAGACCGTGCAAACACTAGGTAGTGGTGCAGTTTGATTGTCATCCTGAGCCAGCCGTTTTTGCGCAGCGAGGGATCTGGGCGAGCCGCGCGAACTGTCGCGTTTTTTGCGACAGGACAAACGCGCGTTTGGCTCGCATCCCTTGCCAAACTGCACCACCACCCAAACGTATTCAGCGGACGCTCCTCTTCACCTCCTGTGGCCGTGAAAGACCAGATTGCCCTTTTGCCGGGGTGATCTGGATTAGCGAACGGTTTCCTACATGAATGAAGCTCAGTTCCCGTGCGGCGAGCAGAGCGTTGATGGCCTCGCGCACGCGCGAACGCGGGACAAAGTGGCCGAAAAAGGATTCGATTTCCGGTTGATCTGCTGCCACAGCGCAGTCAAGATATTTGGAAATCAAAGCCGATAACGCTTCTGCCACAGACAGGCCGATCCCTTCCCGAACGATCTCCGGCGACCAGCGATAGAGTACATCCCAGAAGGCGCCTTCGTTCCGCTTGTAATCCACTCGTGTGATGCGCAGCTTGGACCAGAGTTCGTTCAGCGCATGCTCCAGGGCGGCAAGGCTGATGCTGCCGGCGAGTTTTTCCTGCAATTTCTGCTTTGAAATTGGCCCCTCGCGGCGGATGATCTCGTACGCATCACAGGCTAACTGCGAGTACTCGGATCGCGGGCCAGGCTTGGGCGCTTGCTTGGGGTTACGCTCCCCTACTAAGGCATAAAAATAGGGATAAATCGCAGACGCAATCAGAAAGGCGTTATTTTCCTCAAATATGTTGGCTTCATAAGCAACCCGATTGCGCAGAAGGCGAACCATCAGCTCGAGCGCATCCTGAGCTCTTGGATCGGCAAATGCCTGTTGCCAGGTGGGCAAGCGGTCCTCGGAACCAATCCATGCCCCAATGAAGGTTGGAACCAGAACCGGCGTTCTTAGCGGATACATCAGACAGAAGCCCACGGATTCAATAAAATCGCCAGCCGCTTCCAGCGTCCGGACGGCATGTCCGTCGAGGCGCCACTTTGCCCGCCGCAGTTGATTGAGCTCTAGATCAGTCACGCTAGCTTTCTGCACCCGGCATTCAGCATTTAGCCATTCAATATTGTGGATTTCTGCAACGCTTTAGAGCCACTGAATGCTGAGTGCTGATTGCTGTGTGCTCCGATTCAAATTCTCTTAAACGCTCTCTGAATATCCTTCATTGAGTATCGCAGAACCACAGGCCGTCCATGTGGACACGACATGGGGCATTCGGTTTTTGCCAGTTCGGCCAGCAGCCATTCCATCTTGTTTTGCTCCAGTGGCATATTGACTTTAATGGCGGCGTGGCACGCGATAGAAGCGGCGATGCGCGCGCGAATTTTTTCTAAATTAAGCGCCTGTTCCTCCGTGGAAAACTGATCCAGCAATTCCTGCAGCATGTGTTCGACCTGGCTGGACTCCACCCCCGCCGGCGCGACCTTTATCGCGACACTGCGAGTTCCGAAAGGCTCGGCTTCAAATCCGTTCTGGTTGAGCTCTTCGGCAATCTCTGCAAAAACGGTTTGTTGCGCGGGCGTGAGTTCCAGGACGAGCGGCATGAGCAGGCGTTGGCTCTCAACCTTCTGCGCAGCTCTCTGCCTCAGAATTCGCTCGAACAGCACCCGCTCGTGCGCAACATGCTGGTCAATAATCCACAGGCCATCGTGATTCACGGCGATGATGAACGAGTCGCGAATTTGGCCCAGCGGTTTAAGAGAAGCTATTGACGGTACAAGATCAGCGGCAGATTCTGGTTCTTCGGCCACCGGCGCAGCGCAACTGGCACTCTCAATCCCCGGCGCAACCAGCGGTGCGCGCGCAACCGACATCGCGGCATTTGCTTCAACACTAATACCAGTGGCGCCGAACTGAAATCTTTCGGTCACCGGAGGCATCACTGGCGGCTGTAGTGCAAACCCCTGCGGAATTGGACTCGCGTGCGCCGCTCGCCAGGCCGAAATGTCTGTTACAGGACTGGCGCCAGGGGTCAGCGCGGGGCTTGCTGTAGGGTGAGCATTGATTTCAGTCGTGAACTGAGGCACCGGCCGGGTCTTCAAAAGCGCGGCTCGCACTGAATCACGAACGAAATCGTGAACCGTGCTTTGTTGACGAAAACGAACCTCAGTCTTTGATGGATGGACGTTGACATCCACCTCCCCGCTGGGCAGCTCCAGAAATAGCAACACCACCGGGTACACGGTCGGCGGAATGATGTTGCGATAAGCTTCGGTCAGCGCGTGGTGAACCAGGCGGTCGCGAATCAGACGTCCATTCACGAAAACGTAAATCGAACTCCGATTAAGTTTTTGAATTTCGGGCTTGGAAACAAATCCGTGCACTCGCAGTTCGCCGGGCTCGCTCGGTGTTTGCTCCTCCTCTTCTTCTTTTCGCCGCCACGGCGGAGGCTGCGGCAGTCCCACTCGCTGTAATGGCTGCATCGCTGCAATGGGGATCAGCCGGTCGAGAGTTTCCTGTCCGAACACCTGATACACGCGTTCGCTGTGGCCGGCCACTGGGGGTGCTACCAGTACAGTATTCGTTGCCGAGTGCAGCTCAAAATGCTTGTCGGGATGCGCCAGAGCATAGTGCGTAACCAGAGAGGCGATATGCGACAACTCCCTGGATTCAGACTTCAGAAACTTCTTGCGAGCGGGTGTATTAAAAAAAAGGTCGCGCACCGTAATTGAGGTGCCCAGTGGAAGCCCTGCGTCTTCGACCTTGAAAATCCTCCCTCCATTGATCTCGACAACGGTTCCCCCTGACTGCTCCGCAGCACGGGTCTCGAGACGCAGACGCGAAACCGAAGCGATCGATGGCAAGGCTTCCCCGCGGAAGCCCAGAGTTGCTACGCTGAGCAGGTCTTCCGCATTCTTGATCTTTGAGGTGGCATGCCGCTCGAATGCCAGCAGCGCATCATCGCGCACCATACCGTCGCCGTTGTCGGTGATCTGAATCAGCCGTTTGCCGCCTGCCTCCACTTGGATTCTTATGCGCGTAGCTCCCGCGTCCAGCGAATTCTCCAGCAGTTCTTTGACGACGGAAGCCGGACGCTCAATGACTTCACCGGCAGCAATTTTGTTGGCAACCGCCTCGGAAAGAACGTGGATACGCGCCATGAAGGAAAAATGTTTCTTGAGTGCTTAGTTGGTCAGTTTCGCAGATGGAACAAGAAAAGCAAAGTACGATCAATAGGTCGCAGTGCGTCAAGTTTCAGTTTTGCGCAGGCACTCTTAGGGTCACGTGGCGTCATCCCGAGCGAAGCCGCTCTTCAGGCGAAGCAAGGGATCTCGCGTGTATTGCCACGGGATTGGTGCTTCCACG
>Ga0187778_10000853_pt1 | contig 21882 bp, 19 predicted proteins | sample 1015_Q2_SP5_20_M_FD_132418 | JGI IMG/M metagenome (GOLD analysis project Ga0187778, IMG submission 132418) | Tropical peat soil microbial communities from peatlands in Department of Meta, Colombia - 1015_Q2_SP5_20_MG | ecosystem: Environmental > Terrestrial > Soil > Wetlands > Peat | place...
CACCCCACCGAGACGGCCGACTCCGGCCAGACGTCGCGCACCTCCAGCACCCACGGCCGGCGGAAGCGGCGCGCCAGCAGCGGTCCCAGCAGGCCGACGGTCAGCGGCGGCGACGAGATGTAGACGACATCCGGCGGCCGCAGCGTGGCCGCCCGCAACCCGGCCGCGGCGACGAAGCCGGCGTAGTTCGCGATGCGCCGCGCCCGCGAGCGGTGGATTCCGCCCGGCGTCCAGACCCAGTGATGGTCGATGCCGTCGATCACCTCATGGGTCAGCGGCCGGCGCCGGTAGCCCGCGGGGATCGCGCCCGACATGTAGTTCCGCGGCGTCGAGACGACGTCGACCGTCCAGCCACGCCGCACCAGCTCGGCGAAGTACAGCCGGTGCCGGTAGATCCCCGGCGCACCCGGCGTCGGTGCGTGCTGGTAGATGCAGAGAAGCCGGCTCATCGTCGTCGACCCCGCTCCGGAGGCTCAACGAAGGATTTCGTCGTAGAGCCGCTCGTACCTCGCCGCCATCGCCCGCGCGGTGAACTCGCGCCGCGCGCGGGCTCGGCCCGCGTCGCCGAGCCGCCGCCGCAGCTCCGGGTCGTCGAGCAGCCTTCGCAACGCGGCGACGAGCGCGGTGCGGTCGCCCGGCGACACGACGAAGCCGGTCTCGCCGTCTTCGACCGCCTCGGCGACGCTCCCGACGCGAGTGGCGACGACGGGCAGGCCGGCCAGCATGGCTTCGATGATCGAGAGGGGGAATCCCTCGTAGCGGGACGGCAACACGAACACGTCGAAGGTGGGCAGGAAGCTGCGCGCGTCGTCGGACCAGCCGGGCAGGCGGAGACGCTCCGAGACGCCGAGCTCGGCAGCACGCGCCTCGAGCACGCCGCGGAGCGGTCCCTCCCCCACGACGACGGCCGTGACCCCGGGCAGCTCGGCGAGCGCCTCGACCAGGAGCTCGTAGCCCTTCTGCTCGTCGAGCCGCCCGAGCGACCCGAGCACCGCCGCGTGCGGCTCCGGGGAAGCCGGCGGCAGCCCGACCTCGAGGATGCCGTTGTGGACCGTGCCCACCGAGCCGGCCCGCAGCCCCACCTCCAGCTCGACGAGACGGGCGCTCTGCACACCGACCGACACATGCGCTGCGTAGAACCGTGCGAGCCGACGGCGGCTCCAGCGCACGAAGCCGCTCGGGCTGTGCAGCGGCAGGTGCTCGACGGCCACGATCCGGGCACGGGTGAGCACGCCCGCAAGCAGCGCCCCCTGGCAGGTCCACGGCGTGCGCAGGTTGACGTGGCAGATGTCCGGCGCGAGCCGTCTGAACGCGCGGACGTGCTCGGCGATCGAATGCGCGTCGAACTTGCCGCCGAACGGCGGCAGGACGACGACCGGTGCTCCCGGCCGATGCGCGGCGATTCGTTCGACGATCTCGGCGGTCGTGCCCACGACGGTGACCTCGAAGCGCGGGGCGAGCTCGGCGAGCAGTGTCGACAGGCACTCCTCGGCGCCGCCCCAGGCCGGGGAGTCCGAATAGACGAGGAGCCGCGTGACTCCGCCCTCGCGCGTCTTCAGCGCGTGCCTCTCTCGGCCATGCGCACGAACAGCTCTGCGAGGGGGGCGGTCGCAGGCTCCGGCGCGAAGCGCTCGAGGAAGACCGCGCGCGAGGCGGCCCCCCGCTCGGTGCGTGCGCGCGCGTCCCGCAGCACCTCCGCGGCCGCCCTCGCAAGCTCCTCGTCGGAGGCGCGGACGACGACGCCCGGCGTCGGGGCCACGCCCTCCGCCCCGTCTTTCGTCGTGACCACCGGGACACCACACGCCATCGCCTCGAGCACCTTGACCTTCATCCCGCTGCCGCGCTCGACCGGGTACAGGAGCAGCGACAGCCGGGACAGAAAACCGGCCGCCGAGTCGACCTCGCCGACGAACTCGATCCCGAGCGCGGCCGCTCCCGGGACTGCGAGAGCGCCCGTGGCCCGTCCCGCGATCAGCAGCCGCGCCTCCGGCACGTCTCGCCGCACGAGGGGCCACACGCGACGGACGAGGCGCGCGATCGCGCTCGCGGTCGGCGGCCAGTCGCCCGAGCCGATGATCCCGGCGACCGGCGGGCCGTCGAGCGGCGCCGTCCCGTAGGCGGCCGGATCGAGGCTCAGCGGCACCACCACCACCTCCGCCTTGCGGTTCAGCCGGCGCAGCGAGTCGGCCACGCGAGACGAGTTCGCCACCAGGAACCGGTGCCGCCTCGCGGCGACGACCTCGGCGGCCGCGTACTCGGCGAGGAACCTGAACTCGTGCCGCCAGGGAGCCGGCACCGGTCGGTCCCGTAGCACGCGGAAGTCCATGTGCAGCGACGACGGACGCTCGACGCCGAGATCGCACCAGGCCGTCTCGGTCTCCTGGAGATGCACGACGTCGTAATCCGGTGCGAGCGTGCGGACGCGGTCGGAGAACGGACCGACGAGCGCGCCGCGCGGTCGGCGGAGCCGCGCCAACTGCTCGAAGCGGCGCTTCGACTGGCTGCGGACGTCGACCACCTCGACCGGCAAGTCGTCGGGCACCGGACTGTCGTCGGCGAAGAACTGGCGCGCGGCGAGCGCCTGGACGTCGACGCCGTGCAGCGGGAGCCCGCGCAGGAGCGCGGCCGCGCACCGCCCCGGCGCGTTCCCCTCGAGCGTCGGCGGCTGCGCGAGCACGATCAGCGCCTTCACGAGGCCGCGACCTCCGCCGCCGTCGGCGGACGTCGCCGCTCGCCCGGTGATGCTCACGTCGGGCAGGACGGGATCTCTGACAGCGCAGACAGGCTTCACACTCTAGACATCTCGACCGCCCTTCCCTGGGCGCACCGAGGTTGCAGATGATCGTGTACGCTATGCTCCGATGGGCGACAACGGATCGCAGCGTGCCGTCGTCACCGGGGGCGCGGGCTTCATCGGATCACACGTATGCGACCGCTTCCTCGAGCAGGGGTACGAGGTCGTCGCGGTCGACGACCTGTCGACGGGGAACCGGGAGAACGTCCCGTCCGGCGCGCACCTCGAAGTCCTCGACATCGTCGACGGCGACGCGGTGGCGGGCTGCTTTCGCGCGTTCAGGCCGAGCGTCGTCGCGCACCTCGCCGCGCAGGCGAGCGTGACCGTCTCCGTCAAGCGCCCGGAGCGCGACCTGGACGTGAACGTCCGCGGGACGTTCAACGTCCTGCAGGCCGCCGCGGAGGTCGGTGCGCCGACCGTCTTCGCCTCGACCGGCGGCGCCCTCTACGGCGGGAACGCGTCCATTCCGACCGCCGAGGACGCGGTGCCGGAGCCCCTGGCGCCGTACGGTGCCTCGAAGCTCGCCGGCGAGGCATACGTCGGCACGTGGGGCAGGCTCCACGGAATCCCGAACGTCGTCCTTCGACTCGGAAACGTCTACGGCCCGCGCCAGACACCCCACGGCGAGGCCGGCGTCGTCGCGATCTTCAGCGATCATCTCCTTCGAGGAGAGGCGCCGACGGTCTACGGCGACGGGCTCCAGACGCGCGACTACATTCATGTCGCCGATGTCTCGCGTGCGTTCCTGCTGGCCGGCGAATCCGGCCGGGCAGGAACGTTCAACGTCGGCTCGGGGCGCGAGACGAACGTCCTCCAGTTGCTCGAGGTGCTGCAGTCCCTCGCCGGGACGCAGCTCGAGCCGAGATTCGAGCCGCTGCGCCTCGGCGAGCTGATCCGGAGCTGCCTCGACTCCTCGCGACTGCGCTCGCAGCTCGGCTGGGCGCCGACGCTCGAGCTCGACGAGGGGCTGCGCGACTCGTTCCGCTCATACGCGGTATGAAGGCCGTGCTGCTCGGCGCAGGCCGAGGCACGCGGCTCGCCCCTCTGACCGGAGACGTGCCGAAGATCCTCGTCCCTCTGGCCGGGGAGCCTCTGCTCGCCCACCAGCTCCGTTACCTCGCCCGGGCGGGCGTCGAGAAGGTCATGCTCAACGTGCACTACCTCGCCGAGAAGGTCCTCGCGTTCCTCGACGAGTTCGACGCGCCGCTCGACGTCCTCGTCTCCGTCGAGGAGGAGCTGCTCGGGACGGCGGGAGCGCTGCTGCCGATGCGCGACTTCCTCGACCGGCCGTTCGTGCTCCAGTACGGTGACGTCGTGACGAACGTCGATCTACGAACGTTGCTCGACAGCCATGTGGAACGGGGCGGCCTCGCCACCCTCGCTTACTACGACGCGGAGGCAACGCGTGAGAAGGGGTTGCTCGAGCTCGACGCGACCGGTCGTGTCGTCGGCTTCGTCGAGAAGCCGCAGCACGACGTCCCGGGCGGCCACGTGAACGCGGGCATCTACGGGCTCGATCCCGGGATCCTCGAGTTCGTACCCCCTTGCGGCGATTTCGGCTTCGACGTCTGGCCGAGCGTGACCGCGGCCGGCCGCCCGATCTACGGGCATCGCGTCGACGCCTACGTCTGCGACATCGGCTCGGCCGAGGCGCTGCTGCAGGTCGAGAACGACCTCACGCAAGGAGCTCTCGCGTGGTGATCGCCCGCACCCCCTTGCGGGTCAGCTTCGTCGGCGGCGGCTCCGACCTCGTGTCGTTCGCGCGCGAGCACGGAGGGGCCGTCGTGTCGACCGCGATCAACAAGTACGTCTACGTGATCGTCACGCCCCGATTCGAGGACGACATCCGCGTGAGCTACACGCAGACCGAGATCGTCGACCGTGTCGACGACCTCGCGCACGACCTCGTCCGGGAGTCGTTGCGCTTCGCCGGCCTCCCCCGCAAGGTCGAGATCGTCACGATCGCCGACGTGCCCGCGCGGGGGACGGGCCTCGGCTCGTCGGGCGCCGTCACCGTCGGGACGCTGAACGCCCTCTTCACCTACCAGGGGATCCTCAAGTCGAGCCACGACCTCGCCGAGGCCGCGTCCGAGATCGAGATCGACATCCTCGGCAAGCCGATCGGAAAGCAGGACCAGTACTCGTCCGCCTTCGGCGGCTTGAATCTCTTCCGCTTCGGGCCCGGGGACGCCGTCACACGAGATCCGGTCGTCCTGACGCCGGAGGGGAAGACGCAGCTGGAGCGGAGCCTCTTGATGTTCTACACCGGCACCCAGCGATCGGCCGAGACGGTCCTGACCGACCTCGACCAGGCCGCGAGGTCGGAGGAGGAGACGAAGAGGTACCTCGGACAGCTACGCGACCTCGCGCTCGAGCTCTACGAGGAGCTCGGCAAGGGAGATCCCGACGTCCTCGGCGACTTCCTCCATCGCGGCTGGGAGGTGAAGCGCGAGCTCGGCGGGGTCACGACGCCCGAGATCGACGCGTGGTACGAGAAGGCGCGACAGGCCGGTGCACGCGGCGGGAAGCTCCTCGGTGCCGGCGGAGGCGGGTTCCTGCTCTTCTACGTTCCGCGCGACAGGCAGCCGGCGGTGAGGCGCGCCCTCGACGATCTGCGGGAGCTGCCGGTGTTGCTCGACGACCACGGCTCGCGCATCATCTTCATCGGGCAATGATGAGCAAGCCGCAGCTCCGCGACTTCGTCGACAGCTACCTCGGGCGTCTCAAGGAGACGATCGAGGCGATGCCGGTCGAGCGCATCGAGGCCATGGGCGAGATCCTCTTCAGCGCGTACAAGCACGGCAAGCAGGTCTTCATCATCGGCAACGGCGGCAGCGCAGCAACCGCGTCGCACATGGCCTGCGACCTGGGCAAGAACACGATCTCGCCCAACCGGCCTCGCTTCCGGGTCATGAGCCTGAACGACAACATGGCGCTGCTCTCGGCGCTCGCGAACGACGTCGGCTACGACCAGGTCTTTGCCGAGCAGCTGACGAATCTGATCCGGGCGGGAGACGTGCTGATCTCGATCACCGGGAGCGGCAACTCGCCCAACATCCTGCGCGCCATGCGCTACGCGCGCGAGCGGGCGGCCACCAACATCGCTCTCCTGGGCTTCGACGGGGGCCTCGCCATGGAGCTCGCGGACGAGTACGTGCTCGTCCCCGCAAACGACTACGGCATCGTGGAGGACCTGCACATGGTGCTCGACCACGTCCTGACCGCCTACTTTCAGACGCGGCTCGACCAGGAGGAGTACCCGCCCGCGTGACGCTCCGCCCCGCCGCGTTCCTCGACCGCGACGGCGTCCTGAACGAGCGTCCCCCTGCTCACGACTACGTCCGGGAGATCGACCAGCTCGTCCTGCTCCCAGGCGCAGCCGAAGCGGTGCGCCGGCTCGCCGGCGCCGGGTACGTCCCGGTCGTCGTCTCGAACCAGCGGGGCGTCGCACGCGGCCTCGTGACCTGGCAGACGCTGCGCGCCGTCGAAGAGGCTCTCGTCCGCGAGACAGGCGGCCCGATCGCGTTCTACTACTGCCCGCACGACGACGCCGACGCCTGCGACTGCCGCAAGCCGGCGCCCGGCTTGCTCCTGCGTGCCGCTGCGGAGCTCGGACTCGACCTCGCCTGCAGCGTCATGATCGGAGACACCGAGTCCGACGTCGAAGCCGGGCGCGCGGCGGGCACCGCAACGATCCGTATCGCGCCTCCGGGAACCGCCACGGGTGCCGACGCGACCGCGCCCGACCTCGCCGAGGCCGCGGCCATCGTGCTGAGCGCGGGCGCCCAACAAAATGCGCCGGCGCCCTAGCAGGGCGCCGGCGCAGCGATCAGGCCGGGGGGAGGCGCCTGGTCTCGCGTCGTACCGTCGAAGCGTCAGCTCGCCTTGCGCGACGAGCGGCGGAGCGTGAAACCGACACCGAGGAGCGCGATCCCGCCCAAGGCAGCGACCCCGAGATCGATGCCGGTGAAGGGCAGCGTGTTCACCTTGAGGGCGCTCTTCTTGATGACCTTCGCGCCGAGCGTGCGCGAGCTCTTGGGAGTGGAGCCGTGGCCGTTCGTGAGGGCGGAGGCGAACGCACCCGATGCGAGTGCGAGGGCCGTCACGGCGACTGCGATGATGACGATTACGCGCTTCAAGTCATTTCCCCCTGGAAGACGGTTCGATCGCTGATGGTGAAAGGGCCTGTTCCGAGGCCGAGCTTACAGTAGAGCCGAATCCGCGCCGAGCGCACGAGCCGAAGGTACAGGATTCCGGCCACCGGTGTGTATGGCTCGAACAGGGGCGGCCCGCGCCCTTCCCGGCTTCACGGCTCACTTCTGGACGACGCCGCGCGCCTTGCGGCTCTCGAGCAGGAAGATGTCCCCCACCTCACGCTCGGTGAGCGGGGTTCCCCACCGGAGCCGCCGCTGCGCGTAGATGACAACCTGGTCGAGCGGCGAGAGCCTTCGCGCCTGGGCCAGCCGGACGCGGGCGGCGGCCGGCTCGTGCTCGCGACCGTCGACGATCCCGAGCATCAGGTAGATGTACCAGTCGTGCGGGTTGCGGCGCAGAGCCGCCTCGAGCGCCTTCCGCTCGCGCACGCGGTCTGCGGCATTGGCGGCGACCGTCGCCTCGGCGACCGCAGCGTCCTCGGAGAGCGGGTTCCAGCGCGACGCGGCGTGCAGGAGCGAGTAGACCGCAGGTGTCGCTGCCCGGGCGTTGACGGCGGTGTCGATGTCCCGCACGGCGATCCAGGGACAGGTCACGCTGAGAGCAGCCGCGACGGTGACGATGCCCGTGGCGGCGGCAAGCGCGACCCGCCTGCCCGGGCGGGCGCGGGCCGCCCGGGCGGCGACGTCCCCCGCGTCGGTCGTGCCCGCGGCGAGCGCCAGGAACCCGAAGGCCGGGGCCGCGAGCCCGGGGAACTCCCAGAGCCAGTCGACCGACGCGTGGAAGAACCAGAAGGCGAACCCGAGAAGCGCCGCCAGCGCGGCGCCGGCGGCCGGCTCACGGCGAACGGCGCGCACCGCCGAGCGAACGGCGAGCACGAGGAAGCCGAAGAAGAGGAGCGCGCCGACGATGCCCGTCTCGGAGAGCGCGCGCAGCTCGACGCTCTCGGGGTAGCGCGACGTCTCGCCGGTGCGCCGCTGTTGCAGGTACGGGACGAGGTAGTTGTCACTGCCGTCCCCGCCGATCGGGTGGGCGGCGAACTCGTGCAACGCGATGCGGTAGACGTCGTAGCGGCTCGTGCCGACGCCGCTCGCGAGATGGATCGTCTGCGGCGCTGACGGCTTGTTCGTCGTGAAGTCGTGCCACGCGCGCTGGGCGCGTGCGACAGGGTGTCCGAGTGCGAGCACGACCGCGAGCCCCGCGATGCCGGCGAGCACCACCGCGCCGAGAGCTGCCCGGCGGAGAAGGGAGCAGACCCGTTCGGGGACGCGGACCCGGAGGTCGAGCACGACGATGAACGCGCCGACGGCCGACGCGACCGCGGCGGACACGATCAGTGCGGTCCGCGCCGACGAGAGCGCCTGGCCGTACCCCTTCCCGCCGACGACGGCTGTGTACACGTGTAGCAGCCGCGGCAGCGCGGCCAGCGCCGCCGCGCCCGCGACGGCCAGGAACGGCAGCGCGCGCAGCAGGTCACGACCGACGGCGAGGTAGACGACGACCGCGAGCGCGAGCGCAACGATCGAGCCGCGGCTCTGGCAGACGACGAGCAGCTCGAGCAAAACGGTCGACGCGAGGAGGGCAACGATGCGGATCACGGCGCGCACCCCGCGCCGTGAGGCGAGCACCTGCAGGGGCAGGAACGCCATGCCGAATACGGCGGCGTTCGCGTTCGAATAGGAGATCGGCACCGCCAGCCGCCCGACGACGAAGAAATCCTGCGGCCCGGTCGCGCCGGCGGCCCGCAGAAAGTCGACGAAGCCGATACCGGCGATCGCGAACGCCCACCCGGCCACGAGCGCGAGCCTGGACGTCCGACCGAGCGGGAGCCCGGCGAAGAGCATGAACACGGCCGCGTACAGCAGCGTGCGGTTCGCGCCGTCCCAGGCGTCGCCCCGGACCTGCGCCCAGCCGATCGACGCGAAGCTCCAGACGGCGTAGAGGCCGAAGAGGACGGGTGCGAAGGGCGCAGCCGCGAGTCGGCTCCGCACCGCGGCAGAGGCGAGCGAGGTGACGACGAGAGCGATGACGAGCAGCGTTCCCGGCAGCCACTCCTCCGTCGCGAAGCCGCCGTCGTGGACGCACCAGACGCAGAACACGACGATCGCGACCGCGGCCAGCCCGAACGAGGCGACCTCGTCCCGGCGCCCGCGCGAGACCAGGCCACGGACGGCCGTCATCCCGGCATCACGCTCGGCGAATGCTCGGGACCGCCGGACGGCGCCGCCGCGAAGCCGCAGAGCTCGCGCAGCGCCCGCGCGGCTGCCTCGGCCGAGAACTCACGCTCGACGCGTTCCCGGCCCGCGCGGACGCATGCGAGCCTGAGCTCCGGAGAGTCGAGCAGCCGCCCGATCGCGACGGCAACGCCGTGCGCGTCGCCGGGCTGCACGAGCTCGCCGCAGCCGTCCCCCAGCAGCTCCTCGACGCCGCCGGCGACGCACGCGACCGCCGGCACGCCGTGAGCGAGCGCCTCGATCAGCGAGTAGGGAATCCCCTCGGCATCCGAGGGCAGCACGACGAGATCGACGCGGTGCGCGTCGAGCCAGGCGAGCACCTGCTCGTTCGGCACGTAGCCGAGCAGCCGGACGACCCCCTCGAGACCGCTCTCGCGCACCTGCTCGGCGACCGCGTGCTCTAGCCGGCCCGTCCCGGCGAGCCACACCTCGAGCTCACGACCCTCGTCCGCGAGCTCACGTGCTGCCCGGACGAGGGTCTCCTGGCGCTTTTCCGGATCGAAGCGGGCCGACATCAGCACCACCGGCGGCTGGTTCACGCCCTCGGCGGCGCTCCAGGAGGCGGGCACGTCGATGCCGGAGTGGACGAGCACCCAGCGCGACTCGTCGGCGGCCGGCTCGGTCTGCCGGGCAAGCTCCATCATCGCCTTCGCGATGAAGCGAACGAACACCGCCGACCGGCACTTCTGACGCAGAAGGTTGTTCGCAGCGATGTCGGCGAAGTGACCCGTGAAGCTCCACGGGATCCCGGAAAGGCGCGAGGCGACCATCGCGACGGTCGCAGGCGGGCCGGCCCAGGGCGCGTGGATGTGGTCGGCCCGCGTGCGCCTCGCCACCTGCGCGATCCAGAGCGCCTTGGGAAACGCCGACAGATTGCGCAGAAGCACGTTCGGCGACGGCTGACGCAGGAGGAGCGCGAGCGCACGTGTGACAGCGCGCGGCGAGCGGGCCGACTCGGCGAGCGCAGCACGGACGATCCCGAGGTCGAGCAGCGGACGGCGGACCGCCAGCGCTCCCGCGTCGGGCGTGGTCAGCTCGCCACGCGGGCGCACCGGGATTGCCTGCACGTCGACGCCCTGGCGTACCAGCTCTCGCACCTCGCTGGCAAAGAAGGTGTCGTTCTTCCCGTACGGAAACGACGAGGCGAGGTACAGGAGCCGCGGTTGCGCCACGATCAGGCGGTGAGCCCGCTCTGCTCGAGGAACCGTGCGAGGGTGAGCGCGCGCCACGGCGAGAGCGGGATGCGCGACCTCCCGCTCAGGATCTCCCGCTCGCGGAGCAGCGAGAGGGCAGCGCGTACCTCCTCCTCGACTCGTGGATGTCGCAGCCACTCGCCCGGGATGTCGTATGCCGTCTTCGCCCGGCGCCACGCGATGTCGGCCGGGAGCCGCTGGGCCGCGATGCGCCGCAACCGCTCCTTCGTCCAGCCGTGCTCGAGCCCGGTTCGCCAACCCGAAGCGAACGCCGCGCGGACGATCTGCTCGTCGAGGAACGGCAGACGGAGCTCGCGGCTCCACGCCATCGAGTTCCGGTCCGCGTAGCGCAGGAGCCGCGGCAGGACGACCCGCTCCGCGTCGGCGACGGCCGCCTGCCGCAGCAGCGGCCCCGGCAGCTTCCGGCCCTGGGGATCGAGCAGCACGCCCTCGCGAAGGGCCGGGCCGATCCACCTCTGCGCCGCCCGCAGCAGCCCGCGGGCGGCGTGGCGTCCGGCAGGCGGCAGCGCGAGCCCGGCGACCTGCGCCGGGTCGGGTGCCGGAAGGTCGCCCTCGGCGCGCCAGCTCCGCACGATGCGCGCACCCGTGCGAACGTCGGCACGTCCCAGCGCCTCGCAGACCCCGAACCAGACGTACTTCGAGTAGCCGCCCCAGGTCTCGTCGGCACCCTGCCCGTCGAGCAGCACGATCACGCCCTCCTCGGCGGCCCGCCGCATCACGCACCACTGCGCGTACACCGACGGCGAATCGAAGGGGCCGCCCTGGTGCCGGACGAGCTGGGGCAGCTCGTCGATCAGCCCGTCCGGCGTCGGCTCGACGCGGTGCGCCGTCGCCTCGAACTGGTCGGCCACGCGCTTCGCGCGCTCCCACTCGTCGATCTCGCGGCCGGGGAAGCTGGCCGTGAACACGTGCAACGGCATGCTCGGCTCCGCCTTGCGGATGGAGGCGAGGATCGTGGACGAGTCGACGCCGCCGCTCAGGCTCGAGCCGACCGAGACGTCGCTGCGGAGACGGAGCCGCACCGCCTGGTCGATCGCCGTCTGCAGCTCGGCGTCGCCGCCGGCGGCCGGGGTCGCAGACCACGTCTCGCGCGCGGCCTCCGCGAGGTCCCACCAGCGGTGCACGCGGGTCAGGCCGTTCTCGGTGAGGAAGGCCGAATGGGCGGGCGGCAGCTGCGTGATGCCGTCGAAGAACGAGCCGGCCGGGTCCTCGGCGTCGCCGAAGGCGAGGAAGTTGAGCAGCCGCGGCCGGTCGAACCGGCCCGTCCCGGCCCCCGCGATCCGGAGCGCCTCGGTCTCGGAGCCGAACCACCAGACGCCCGCGCCGTCGCGACCGACGTACAGCGGCTTCTCGCCGAAACGGTCGCGCGAGAGGACGACGCCGCCGCGCCGCGGGTCGTGGATCGCGAGCGCCCACATCCCGTTGCAGCGAACGAACAGGCCGTCCCCCCACTCGAGGTAGCCCCGGAGCAGCACCTCGGTGTCGCCGCTCGTCTCGAACCGGTGACCCTTCGCCTCGAGCTCGGCCCGTAGCTCCACGTAGTTGTAGATCTCGCCGTTGTAGACGAGCACCGTGCCGGTTGCCTCGTCCCGCATCGGCTGGTTCGCCTCGTTGCGGAGGTCGAGGATCTTGAGCCGGCGCGAGCCGAGCCAGACGCCGTCCACGAAGACGTGGCCGTCGGCGTCGGGGCCCCGGTGGCGGATCGCCTCGAGAATCGCGTCTGCCTGCTCGGCCCCGGGTTCGACACGAAGCCCGACGGCGCCCGCGATCCCGCACATTCCGCCACCCTACCTGGCGTGAATCGGACCGCCGGAGCCTGTGGGTAAAGCTGTGGAGACCGGATGCGGCGGGGGCGCCCGGAGACGGGCGCCCCCCGGAGGGTCGCTACTACTAGTGGCCCTTGTCGAGCTTGACGAGGGTCAGGGTGCCGCTCAGGAGCGAGCACCGGATGTGGACCCGGTCGACGTTGGGCTTGAGGGCCACGACGGCCGCGGAGAGGGTCGACGGCACCGCGCAGGTGACGCCGGCCACGGTGATCGACGTCGAGGAGGCGGCCGTAACCGTCCCGTATGCGTCGGCGTTCTCGTGCACCGGCTTGTTGGGCGCACAGCGACCCGGGCCGAGCTCGATCGCCGAGCCGCCCGAGGTGCCTCCGCCGATCTTCCCGCTGCTGAAGCCACCCGGCGAGCCTGCGGTGAAGGCCGCCGAGAGATTGGCGACGAGCTGCACGCCGTGCGTCGCCGCGCGACCGGTCGCCAGCCCTGCCACGTTGCCGTGGTCGTAGACGCCGGTGAACTGGAGGTCGGTCTTGCCGGCGGCTGCGGCGACGCTGAGGCGGCCGTCGACCTCTCCGACGCTGTCGGTCGTATTGATGACGCTATGCGTGTCGATCGTCACCGGGCCGTTGAGATCGGCCGTCCCCGACGAGGCGGTGCCCGTGTAGGTCGCGCGCGTCGCGGTGATCGTCTTGCCGTCGGTGGTCGTACAGGTCCGGGTGTCCGTCTTGCCGCTGGTGGTCGTCGCGGCGAACGTGCCGGACACCGCCGTCACGCTCTTGTAGCCGTCCATTCCCCCGGCGACGGCAAGCCCGGCGGTGACGAGAGCCGCCGATCCCACCGCCGCGAGCGCCAGCTTCTTCATCGCAACCCCCTTCATCGTTAGAGCCGTTTTCACGCCTCATTGATGCCTCGCCGACGTACGCTCCCGCGCAGGGCGCCGTAAAGCGGTTGTAAAATCGACCAGGGACGGAGGCCGCCGCACCCGCACCGAGGGCCTAGCCGATCGGCTGAGTCCACGGCTACTGTCGTCGGTGGATCGACCGACACGGAAGCGCGATGGTTAGTCGCAGGCGACGTCCCTGGAAGTGACCCCAAACGAATGTGTGCGCTTCTGCGCGTTCCACAGCGGATACGGTTCTTGAGCGCGCGCGACCGCGCGGAGTCCGGCGTCCGCTACCCGCCGCCGTCTTCCGACTGTTGGCGTGATCGACATGTCTAGCTCCCCGAACGACGCCGCGGCCGCACTCGTCCCCATGATCCAGATGCTGCTCGCCGCCCACGAGCTGGACGACGTGCGAGCCGCCGTGGCGCACGGGACGCGGATGATCTCCCGCTACGACTCCCTCGCCGTGTACGAGGTCCAGCACGCCGGAGCGCCGGAGGTGACCCTGCGGGCGGGAGACGAGCTGGGTCCGGGAGCGAGAGCTCTGGAAGAGGAACTGTGCGCCAGGGCGAGCAAGACCGGCCGGACGGTGAGCACGCTCGACAGGTTCGTGGACACGAGGGAGGCGTTTCACGCGGACGAGTACATGCAGCGCCACGGGCTCTGTCTCGTCCGCCCGCTTCACGCGTACGGTGGCTTCGTCGGGCTGCTCGTCCTGCACTACGGTGGCCGAACCGTTCTCCCGGAGCAGGAGTTCGACGCGCTGCGCCGCTTCGCCGACTGTGCCGCCGTCGCACTGTCGGGGGCGCGCACCCGGCACGAGCTGAGAAGCTTCGCTTATTCGGATCCGCTCACTGGCCTTGCGAACAGGCGCGGGCTCGAGCTCGAGCTCTCGCGCCTTCGGGACGCCCAGCTCTCGATGCTCCTCATCGACTTCGACGGCTTGAAGGCGGTGAACGACTCGCTGGGCTACGACCGCGGCGACGCACTGATCGCAAGCGTGGGCGAGAAGCTCGCGGCGAGCGCGAACTCGAACGAGATCGTCGTCCGCCTCGGAGGCGACGAGTTCGTGGTCGTCATGCCCGAGACCACCCCTTCGCGGGCCCGGTTGCGCGCCGAAGAGATCACGGTCGCGCTCGAGCGGCTCGAGCTGCCGGAGGACCTGGCCACGTTGTACCACGGAGCCAGCGTCGGCTCGGCGACGGCCGACCACGACGAGGATCCGTGGAGCGTGCTGCTGCGGGCGAGCGCGGAGATGCGCTCTCGCAAACGGCGGCGGAAGAGCGATCGCGAGCTCACACGGGACCCGCTGATCCCCGACCACGAGTCCGACGTCCAGTTCGGGTTCCGCGAGGAGAGCTGATGATCACCGAGCCGAGGACGACGATCCGCAGGGCGCTTCGCACGATCCGACGTGGCCGGCCTGTGGCCGACGTCGGGACCGCCGACTACGATGGGCCTGCTGTCTTTGGACGAGGAGGTCAATCGGGCATGCGTGTGCTGATCGCCGACGACCACCGGCTGATCGTCGATGGGATCAAGCGGGCGCTCGAGGCGTCGGACGAGTTCGTCGTGGTCGGCGAGGCCTCCTCCGGCGCCCAGGTGCTGCCGATGGTCGGGCGAACGAACCCCGACATCGTGCTGCTCGACCTGCGCATGCCGGGCGCCGACGGGCTGACCTGCCTGGGGCAGATCCGGAAGCGGTACCCGGAGGTGAAGGTGGTCGTGCTCTCGGTCTCGACCGACGAGAACGTGATCCAGACGGTGCTCAAGCGCGGCGCCAGCGCCTACGTCGTGAAGAGCATCAACCCGATCGACCTGCCCTCCGTCTTGCGGCAGGCGATGGAGGGCACGGTGTTCAGCGCCATCGGTCTTCCCGAGTCCGGTGACAACCCTGCGCGCGCCGCCGGCCTGACCGACCGGGAGACGACGATCCTGTCCGCGCTCGCCCGAGGGCTGTCGAACGAGGCGATCGGCAAGGAGCTCTGGGTCGCCGAGCAGACCGTCAAGTTCCACCTGACGAACATCTATCGCAAGCTCGGCGTGGCGAACCGCACCGAGGCCGCACGGCTCGCCTACCAGCAGGGTCTCGTCGAGAGTCCGATCGACGACCACTGACGGCGCGAGCGGCTGTCGCTACGACACGCGGACGGTGAGCAGCAGCGTGTTGTCCGGGCCGAGCGTCGGCATCCCCATCTGCTCGGAGCTCTCGACGTTCTTCGCCTGCAGCTTGTAGACGCCACGCTTCGCGAACACGAGCGTGCGCACGGTGCCCGGCTGGGTGAGCGAGGCGCCGAGGGCGAGCTTCGGCCCGGCTAGCTGCACGAAGTCGAACGACATCGGGCAGTTGATCCGGATCGCGAGCGTCGCGCCGCGCTTGATCTTCACCGTCCGCGACGGGCCGAGCGGGTTCCCGTCCACGTCGCCCCAGACGTGGCAGCCCTGGACCACGTGCACGATCGTCAGCCGCACCGTGCTCGATGCCGCCGCCGCCCCGCCTGTGCCCACCGCGACGGCGGCGAGAGCCACCGAAAGTCCGATCAGAGCCCGACGCATGGGTGGATCTTCGCTGCTCGGGGGCCCGGCCGGAAGCCGCGAAACTACCGATCCCGGCTGCGGATTAGTCTCCCTTCGTGCCCGAGCGCTGGACCCGCGCCGTCCTCCGCCTCCGCGTGCCCGTGCTCCTCTGCTGGCTCGCCGTTCTCGGGGTCGGGATCGTCGCCTCGTTGCGCCTCACGCCGCTCCTCTCGAACACGTTCAACGTCCCGGGCACGGACAGCGACCGGGCCCGCGTGATTCTCGCGCGCGCCTTCGGCGAGCGGCCGGACGGCGTCTTCACCGTCGTCTTCCGCGTGCGCCACCCCTCCGACCGCACGCTGCGGGCGAGCCTCCAGCGGCGTCTCGCGGCAGCGGCGCGGGCGGTACCGTCGGGCCGCCCGACGAAGCTCCAGACCGGCGGCGACGTGCTCTACGGCGACATCGACACGACGCTCGACCTCCAGCACGCAAAGGGCTACACGAGCGCACTCCGGAGCGCGCTGCGCGGCTCCCCCGCCGCGCTCGTCACCGGCCAGCCTGCCATCCAGCACGACCTCGAGCCGATCCTCTCCGCCGACCTGCACCACGGCGAAGAGGTCGCGCTGCCGATCGCACTGCTCGTGCTCGTCGCGGTGCTCGGCCTGTCGCTCGTCGTGTTGATCCCCTTCCTCTTCGCGGCCTGCACGATCACCGGCACGCTCGCCGCCGTCTACGTGACCGCTCACGTGTTCACGATGGTCAGCTACGTCACGAACCTCGTCGAGCTGATCGGGCTCGGCCTCGCAGTCGACTACTCGCTGCTCGTCGTCTATCGCTTCCGCGAGGAGCTCGCGCGCGACGACTCGACCGACGACGCGGTCGTGCGCACGATGGAGACGGCCGGGCGCGCCGTCGTGTTCTCGGGCGCCACCGTCGCGATCGGGCTCGCGCTGTTGCTGTTCGTCCCGGTTCCGTTCATCCGCTCGCTCGGCGTCGGCGGCTTCCTCGTCCCGCTCGTGTCGATCGCAGCGGCCGCGACGCTCCAGCCCGCGCTCCTCTCGGTGTTCGGGCGGCGGGGCGCCCGCCGCGCACCGGTCGCCGCCTTCCTGCGGTCGCGACTCGGCGTCCGCGTGCCCGTGCTCCCCGGCACGATCGACGTGGACAGCGGCTTCTGGGCACGGCTCGCCCGCGCGATCATGCGCCGTCCCGTCGCCTTCCTCGCGGGAGGCGCGGCGGTGCTCGTCGCCGCCGCCGTGCCCGCTGCCTTCCTCCAGGTCACGCCGGGCTCGATCTCCGCTCTGCCGGGTCGCCCGGAGTCGGTACGCGGCCTGGCCCTGTTGAGCGCGAACGCCGGTAGGGGCGCGCTCACGCCGACCGAGGTCGTCGTCGACGCCGGCGCGCCCGGCCGGGCGCGGACGAAGCCCGTGCACGCGGCCGTCCAGCGGCTCTCCGACCTGATCTTCCACGACCCCGAGGCGCTCGTGACCGCGACCGGGCCGGCGGCGCCGTACGTCGACCCGAGTGGCCGCTACGCGCGGGTGATCGTCGTGGGCCGGCACGAGTACGGCGACGAGGCGTCGCAGGCGTTCGTCCGCAGGCTGCGTGAGACGCTCGTCCCGCGTGCGCGGTTTCCCGCCGGCGTGCACGTCTTCGCCGGCGGCGCGCCGCCGCAGGGCGTCGACTACCTCGCCCGCTCGTACGGCTGGTTCCCGTGGCTCGTGCTCGGTGCGCTCGTGCTCACCTACCTCGTGCTCCTGCGCGCGTTCCGCTCGCTCGTGCTCCCGCTCAAGGCGGTGCTGCTCAACCTGCTCTCGGTAGCGGCCGTCTACGGCCTCCTCGTCGTCGTCTTCCGCTGGGGCGTCGGCGCCGACGTGCTCGGCCTCTACCGCGTCCCCCAGATCGAGGGCTGGATCCCGATCTTCCTCTTCGCGATGCTCTTCGGGCTCTCGATGGACTACGAGGTCTTCCTCGTGACGCGCATGCGCGAGTCGTGGGACGACGTCCACGACAACGCACGGGCCGTCGCCCACGGGCTCGAGCGGACGGGCCGGATCGTCACCGCCGCGGCCGTGATCATGGTGGCCGCGTTCTCCGGCTTCGTCACGGGCCGCGTCGCGGGCCTGCAGGAGTTCGGCGTCGGCCTCTCGCTCGCCGTGCTCGTCGACGCGACCGTCGTCCGCGCCTGCCTCGTACCTGCGCTGATGGCGATCCTCGACCGCTACAACTGGTGGCTGCCGGCGCGCATTGCACGGCTGACGCGCGTGCAGGACTCGAAGGCGTGAGGTAGCGAGGGAGGAGCGCGTGGCCCCTCCCTCGGTTGCCCTCGCTTACTTGACGACGGTGATCGCGAGGCGGATCGCCGGCAGCTGATAGCCGAGCGCGAGCGCCGGCTCGTCCTGCGCGTAGGTCAGGAACGGCTGCATTCCATACGGCGTGTTCGCGTACGACGGCTGCTGCGTGTAGAGCAGCGGATATCCGTCGATGATGTGCGTGCCTGGACCACCGGTGGCGACGAGGTTCAAGACGACGTCGCCGTTGCTGTTGAAGCCGCAGCCGTACCCGACGTAGCTGTTGTCGTAGTCGACCGCGATCGTATTGTCGAGCTGCGTCCAGCCGAGGCCCTTGAGGTGCACCTGGAAGACCTGCCCCTCCTTGACCACGAGCCTCGGAACGCTGAAGATGCTCCGCTTGACGTAGTACGGAACCTGCGCCACCACCTTGCCGTTCTGGAGCAGCTGCACGACATGCCAGCCGCCGAGGCCGTCAGGGACGGTGATCGAGCTCGCGAGCGAGCCGTCCGCACCGGCCGCGGCGTTCCCGAGGGGCACCGAGACGAACGACCAGCAGGTGCCCGAGCAGTTGACGCGGTTGCCGACGACCGTCGACCACTCCATGTCGACCGGCACGCTCGGTGTGAGACCGCTCGCATTGACGTCGACCTTCGTGTTCACCGTGCCGGACGACGAGCTGAGAGTCGCCGCCGCAGTGCTGCTCGAGTCGACGCTCGTGAGCTGGAGCGTGGTCTTTGCGTTCAACGTCGATGCAACCGCGACTGGCCAGTCCATGCTCGCCTTCGGCGGGCCGTTGTCCTTGGTCACCGTGAACGGCAGCTGGAACTCCGTCGTCCACGGCAGCGGCGACTGCTGCACGTTCAGGTAGCCGAAGTTGACCGCGTTGTCGAGAGAGATGACGTGGTGCCCGACCGGTCCTGAGGCCCGAATATGGGCGACCGCGACGCCGCGCGTCCAGTTCGCCGTCATCGCGCCGACGAAGTGGTTGTCGTAGAGCAACGCCGCCCCGCCCTCGTACAGCGACGAGCCGAGGCCCGAGTACGTGATCGTGATCGGCGTCCCGATCGGCCCACTCTTCGGACTGATCGTCGCCGAGCGGGCGACGAGGAAGCCGCCGTGCGCGAGCTGGAAACCGTTGGCGTCGGCGTAGATGTCGTGGATGCCGCCCCAGTCCTTCGGCGCGACGAGGTTCACGGAGAACGAGCCGCTCGCATCCGTCGTTTCCTGCGCGAGGAGAACGTTGAGCTTCGTCGTCTGGCGGCCGAGATAGTCGACCGAGTCGGGCCGAGGGTCGACGATCCAGGTGACGTTCGCCGAGCTCCAGGTGATGGTGATGTTCGTGTTCGCCGGCAGCCCGCTCCCGCTGAGGGTGAACTTCGTGCCCGCGACGCCCGAGTCGGGCGTTGTCGTCAGGATCCCCATCGTGGCCGCAGGCTGCGCGGCCGGAGCGATCGGGCCGGGAAGGCCCGCGACGCCCGGGATCGCCGGGGCCACGAGCGGGGTCGGTGTCGCCGTCGCCAGCGCCGGCAGGAGCAAGGCGCCTGCCAGCGCTGCGACGACGGTGGTGAGCTTCGTGTTCATGTCGCGACTCCTTGCCCTTTGCCCTACGACGGGATGATGTTGATGACGTAGTCGTACGATCCGGTCTCGCCGCTCAACGTCGTGTACGAGACGTGGATGGTGGTCTCGCCGAGCGGGTAGTCCGCGGGGACGATCCAGAAGTTCGACCAGAAGTAGACGAGGCCGTGGGCGCCCCAGGCCATCGTCTCGGTCGGCTGGCCGGGGATCGAGAAGGTCGCCGTGTCGACGTTGGCGTTCGAGAGGACGTCGTTCGTCGCCAGGTCGGTGCCCCAGCTGCGGACGACGACCCGCTCGCCGCGCTTGTACACGTTCGTCTGCGTGCAGCCGATCGGCCGCGCCTGCGTTCCGGCAGGAGCGGTGCCGTTGATGCTGTCGACGTAGAGCGCGAGCTTGAGAGGCTGGCCGTTGTCGGAGCCCCCGGCTCCCGCGGGCGCCGCCGGCGAGAACGCGGCCGGCGCGGTCGGCGAGATGTTCAACGTCGCGGTCGGGACGGGCATCTGGACGAACTGGCCCTTCAGCTGCTTGCCGGAGCTCTGCTTGATCTGGATCAGCACCGTGAACGGCACGTTCCCGGTTGGATAGGTCGCGGGCACCGTCCACGTTCCCGTCCACGGCAGCCCGGTCGACGCGCCCGGCGCGTTTGCGCCGTACGTCAGCTTCACGTTCGGCTGGTTCGGAATCGTGACGTAGAAGTACTTCACCGCCTTCGGGTCGACGACCTTGTGCGACTTCGGGTCGACGGCGTAGGCCCGAAACACGACCGTGGAGCCCGGGGTGAACCAACTGGCCATGACGCCGTCGGTCGTGACCGTCTGCGCCGCGACGAACACCTGGAGCACCTTGGGCGCCGGAAACGGGACCGGCGTGACCGCGGACGCCGACATCGTCACCGTCGCGGCGACGGCGAGCGCGGCACCGATAATGAGGATCCTTTTCATCGTTCCTCCGTTACTTGGTGAGCTTGCCGCTGAGGGTGACCGAGAAGCTGCCGTCGTCATGGCTGTAGGTACCGATCATCCGGAGGGTGCCTTTCGCCTTGGCGAGCTTCCCCGTCGCGCTCAACACGGCGAGGTGGGACGTGATGGTGAAGTTGTGACCGCCTTCGTCTCCGCAGCCGCTCGAGCCGGTGAGAACCTTGAAGGTGATCGTGCCGCTCTTACCGACGATCTTCCCGGTGCCGGCGAACGGAATGCACGGCTGCTGGCTCGTGTCGCCCGTTCCCTGGCCCGTGATCGTGCCGGCGCCGATGAGCGTGCCCTTGCCGGTGCCGGTCGCCGAGATGGTGGCGGTGGTGCCGTTCACCTGGGTCGAGGCCTGGCCGGCGTACGTGCCGGTGAAGGGGACGAGGACCGGCTTCTTCCCCGTCGCCGCCCCGGCGGTGCCCGCTGCGGCGAGGGCGACGGCCAAGGCCAGAATGGAAACCCGGGACTTCTTCACTGTGACTCCTTTCAGAACCTCAAAGCGACTCCGTCCCGCCTGCGGCCTCGCCGACTCCGTCTGGAGACGCCGTATGCGGGTATGAGAGGCATGGTCGCCGCCCCCGGAGCGGGTTCCATCCGCGGCAGCGCGGCACCGGTCTACGGGGAACTACCCAGACGCCTTGCGGCGACGCCCCGAGGGGAGGGTCAGAGCTTTTCGAGGGGGGCGTAGTCGAGCATCAGCCGCCGCTCGGAGCCGTCGCCGGCGAAGCGGACGACGACCACTCCCCCGGGCTCGATCCGGGTGACGACGCCCTCGCCGAGCGTGCCGTGGCGGACGGAGTCTCCCGTCGAGAGCCGAGGCGCGTCCGGCCCCGGCTGCAGCGGGCTCTGCCGGGGCGAGCCGTAGCCGGACCACGACGCCGGCCGCAGCTGCTCGCGCTCGACGTACCGGTCGGGCAGCTCGTCGAGGAAGCGCGAGGGCAGGTTGTAGGAGCGGCCGCCGTAGAGCATGCGCGACGAGGTGTGGAGCAGGGTCAGCTTCTCCATCGCCCGCGTCATGCCGACGTAGCAGAGGCGCCGCTCCTCCTCGACGCCCTGCTCCTCGATCGAGCGCGAGTGCGGGAAGATCCCCTCCTCCATGCCGATCAGGTAGACGGCCTTGAACTCGAGCCCCTTCGCGTTGTGGAGGGTCATCAGCGTCACGAGCGAGCCCTCGCCGCGGATCGCGTCCTGGTCGGAGTAGAGCGACACCTCCTGCAGGAACGCCGAGAGGTTCGGCTCCGGCGTCTGCTCCTGCCATTCGCGCGCGAGCGTGACGAGCTCCTGGAGGTTCTCGACCCGTCCCTGAGCCTCGATCGTCTGCTCGGCCTCGAGCGTGGCCACGTAGCCCGACCTCTCGAGCACGCGCTCGATCAGCTCCGGCACCTCCAGCTCGAGCGCGCCCGACATGCACGACTGGACCATCGTGCGGAACGCGCCGACCGCCTTCAGCGGTGCGCCGCCGACCCCGGCCTCCTC
>Ga0187778_10000854_pt1 | contig 21846 bp, 18 predicted proteins | sample 1015_Q2_SP5_20_M_FD_132418 | JGI IMG/M metagenome (GOLD analysis project Ga0187778, IMG submission 132418) | Tropical peat soil microbial communities from peatlands in Department of Meta, Colombia - 1015_Q2_SP5_20_MG | ecosystem: Environmental > Terrestrial > Soil > Wetlands > Peat | place...
ATCGCAATCGCGCGCCCCGCGGTCTGTGGTGCGCGTTTCTTTGACCCTTGCCGCGGTTTCTCCCAGGTGCAAGGGCTCGGTCTTTGAGGCGCCCGGCTCGAGATCGGGAGAGCCACCCTTTGATACATGGCCCGCAAGCCCAAGGTTTAGCAAAAACGCGGAGCGGCACCCGCCGGGGATTTGCGCGGTTGCGATCCGACGTGTTTTACGGGCGCGGTTCCAGACCGTCGGCTTAGAGGGCGGAATGCGGCACCGTGTGCGCGTTGAGTCGCGCCATTTGCGCGCGCACCTGCGCCAGTTCGGCAAGTCGTTCGCGCATCTGCTGCGCGGTCACTTCTTGCAACGTCCCGTTGTCTTGCCAGCGCAAGCATTTTTCGGTGACGATGGCATCCATCAGAACATCGTGCGGCTGGGGAAAAGTCGAATCCAATTGGCACAACTCGAATCCGACCCCGATGCACAGCGGTCGAGGTTCCAGCGCGGCCAGCGTGCGATCCATGTACCCGCCGCCGTAGCCCAGTCGATCGCCGGCTCGTCCAAAGCCGACCAGCGGCACGAGAAGCAAATCGGGATCGACTTGCGCCGTACCGAGCGGGTACGGAATTCCCAAGGGCCCCTTGGCCATGGCAACCCCGGGTGACCAAAGACGAAACAGCAGCGGCTCCGCGCGCTGAACGACGACGGGCAGCGCGTTCGTCATCCCGCGCGCCCGAAGCGAGCGCAGCAGCGGACGCGCATCGTATTCACCCTTGTAAGGCCAGCAAAACCCCACCGTAAGCCCCTCGCGCCACGGCATGGCGTGCAACAGATGCAGGCTGATCGTCAGGCTCCAGCTGCGCCGGTCCTGCGCGGGCGCGGCCATGCGTCGGGCGATAAGTTCTGCACGCATTCCCCTTCGCCAGGCGGCAATCTCTGGCGGAACGGCGCTTGCTCGGTGCTCGACGCTCGACATGTGATTCGGATCCCCGGAGCGGATCAGTCCAAACCCACGATGCGCCCTTGTTCATCGACGTCAATGCCGTAGGCCGCGGGCACTTTGGGCAAGCCTGGCATGGTTAAGACGTCGCCGCAGATCATTACCACAAATTGTGCGCCCGCGGCCAGACGCACTTCCCGGATGTCGACGATATGACCGCTGGGCGCGCCTCGGAGTGTCGCATCTGTGGAAAACGAGTACTGAGTCTTGGCCACGCACACCGGCAGGCGGCCATGGCCCTGCCCTTGCAGGGCCTCGATCTGGTCGCGGATCTTTCGGTTGGCGCGAATGTCGGCTGCGCCATAGAGTTCGACAGCGATTGTCCGCATCTTTTCCCAAAGGCTCGAATCCTCTTCGTACAAGAAGCGCATCCGGTTGGGCTGCTCGCACAATCGCAGCACTTCATGGGCGAGTTCGAGCGCGCCGGCCCCGCCTTCGGCCCAGTGATTGGCCACGATCGCTCGAGCCCCACGGCTCGCCGCGCGCGAGACGAGCAAATCGATCTCCGCGGGCGTGTCTTGCGTGCGGTGATTGATCGCGACCACGCACGGTAGGCCAAAGCGCTCGCGCATGTTCTCGAGATGGCGCTCCAGATTGGCGAGCCCCCGATCGAGCGCGCTCAAATCCTCCCGCGCCAGATCCGCGACTTCGACGCCCCCGTGGTACTTCAAGGCGCGGACGGTTGCGACGATCACGACCGCCGCAGGGCGAAGATTCGCCTGGCGGCACTTTATGTTGATGAATTTTTCGGCGCCCAGATCCGCGCCGAAGCCCGCTTCTGTCACGACATAGTCGGCCAGTTTGAGGGCGCTGCGAGTTGCCAGCACGGAATTGCAGCCATGGGCGACGTTGCCAAACGGGCCGCCATGGATGAACGCCGGAGTTTGTTCGAGCGTCTGGACGAGGTTTGGCGCCATCGCGTCGCGCAGCAGCGCCGCCATCGCGCCTTGCGCGTGGAGCTGCTCCGCGCGGATTGGTCTGCCGCCGGCGGTGGTGCCGATGACGATTTCGCCCAGACGCTGCCGGAGCTCGGACAGGGTGTCGGCCAGACAAACGATCGCCATGATCTCGGAGGCCGCCACGATGTCGAAGCCGTCTTGGCGCGTGAACCCGTTGCCCGGCCCGCCGAGCCCCACGGCGATTTGCCGCAGCGCCCGGTCGTTTATGTCGACGACCCGCCTCCACGAGACGCGTCGCAGGTCGATGCCGAGCTCGTTGCCGTGGTGCACGTGGTTGTCAATCAGGGCCGATAAGAGGTTATGCGCCGAGGCGATTGCCGCCAAATCGCCCGTGAAGTGCAAGTTGATTTCCTCCATGGGCACAACCTGCGAATAGCCTCCTCCCGACGCACCGCCCTTCAGACCAAAAACCGGCCCCAGGGAGGGCTGGCGCAGACAGATCACGGCCTTGCGGTTCTGCGGGCGCAGGATCCGATTGAGCGCGTCTCCCAGTCCGATCGTCGTAGTTGTTTTGCCCTCCCCGGCCGGCGTGGGCGACACCGAGGTAACGAGAATCAGCTTTCCGTCCGCGCGAGACCTCAGGGAGCGGAGATACTCGAGGTGCACCTTGGCTTTGTAGGCACCGAAACTGTCCAGGTGCTCGGCGTCCATGCCAAGCCGCGCAAGGGCAAGATCGCCAATGCGCTCTAAGCGGGCCTTTCGCGCGATTTCCGAGTCGCTAAGCATCAAGGCGGGCGCGTCGTCCGAAAGGAAAACCGGAGCTATTTTATTAATCTAAAACATTAACAGTTTCAGATTAATAATCTAATGTAATATATTGAATAATTTATAGAAATTATCTGTAGTAATAGAACAAACATGTTCCATCGATTGGCCGCGCAACTCCGCCAGGGTCGAGGCTACGTGTGCCACCCAGGCTGGTTCGTTGGTCTTGCCGCGGTGAGGCACCGGTGCAAGGTAAGGGGCGTCGGTTTCCACCAAAATCCGCTCGTCGGGCACCAGAACAGCGACTTCGCGTAGGGTTTTTGCGGATTTGAAGGTGACGATCCCCGAAAAGGAAATGAAAAATCCCAGTTCCATGGCGGCGCGGGCAACCCCGATGTCCTCGGTAAAGCAATGCATCACGCCGCCCACCTCCTGCGCCCGCTCCTCGCGCAAGATCCGCAGCGTGTCTTGCGCGGCGGCGCGTGTGTGAACCACAAGCGGTTTGCCGACTTCGCGCGCCGCACGAATGTGGGTGCGAAACCGCTCCCGCTGCCAGTCCAGCGGTTCTCGCAGGCGGAAGTAATCGAGCCCGGTCTCGCCAATTGCGACCACCTTTTCGGCGCGGCCCTGCGCAACCAAGGCGCCGACGTCGGGCTCCTGGGGCTCGGTGTTATCGGGATGGATCCCAACGGTGGCAAAGATCCCCTCGTGCGCTTGGGCAAACTGCACTACCGAGACCATGTCGCGGGTGGACGTGGAAATGTTGAGCGCCATGCCGACGCCGGCTGCGTGCATGCGAGCAAGCACCCCCTCGGAGTCGGATAGCAGCTGGGGAAAGCAAAAGTGGCAATGGGAATCAACTAGCATCTGGCTGAAAGGCCCGGGGGCACGGGCCCGGCGCGGCCCGCTTCACGTCGGCCCTCAGATCGTGTGTGTCGGGCGCACCGAACGCAGCGCCGCACCCAACGCGTCTTCGATACGCTTGCGTGCGGTTTGTCCGGATTCGTCGGCCGGAAAATGCACACCGATGCCCGGGGTTTTGGAGGCCCCGCCACCTGAGGGGCTGATCCAGACGACCTTGCCTGCTACCGGGATTCGAGTCGGGTCGTCCAAGAGCGTCAAGATGAGATAGACCTCGTCACCGATGTTGTAATGTCGGTTGGTCGGAACAAAAATCCCACCGTTTTTCAGGTACGGCATGTAGGCGGCGTACAGGGCGGCCTTTTCCTTAATGGACAGCGACAAGACGGCGGGACGGCCTCCGGCGGCCCCGGCAACGGCCGCAGCGGCGCCGCCGCCCCCGCTTTGCAGCGTCCCAAATCGAGTATCAGCGGCTTCATTCACGGTGTCTTAGCTCTCTAGAGTTTTCTCGCGCCGCGAGGCGATCGATCCGATGTACGCAAGCAGGAGGCCTTCGATCGCCGCGCGGGCATTGAGCGGATGGTCGGACAACGCCCGCAAGTCGTTCAGACGATCGATCCAGTCGCTTGCGGCTCGCAGCGACCAGTGGCGCGACAGCGCCTCAAAGCTCGCCGCGTCTGCCGGATGATATCGGAGAGGGCACCCCATCCGAAAGGAAAAATAGTCCCATCCCCATCGCTGAAACAAAGCGACTGCGGCGCCAATCGGGACCGTCCTAGGGACTTCGCTTGCCACCTCGGCGGCTTCCAGATCCGGGCCGCGTCGCAGCAGTTGCAGCAAAGTCCCACGCATCTCGGCCGGCAGAGTCTCGTCCTCGACGCGCAGCGCGGCCAACGGCGCGCCACCGGCCTCGATAAGGCGCTGGGACGCTTCGTCGGCTCCGAGACCTTGGGCGCGGAGCCATTGGAGGGCCGCCGCGCGCGGCGGAATCGCGATGCGCACCAGCGCGCAACGCGACACGATCGTCGGAAGACAGCGGTCAATCTGGTCCGAAATCAACACAAAGACGGTCGCGGGCGGCGGCTCCTCCAATCCCTTGAGCAACGCGTTTGCCGCTGGCAGGTTCAAGGACTCCGCGGGAGCGAGCACGATCACACGCGCGCCACCCCGATGGGCGCTCACAGAGGTAAGGGAAACCAGCTCCCGCACCTGGTCGATCTTGATTTCACGGCTCGGTTTGGACTTCCCGCTCGAAGTTTCCACTACGAGCTCCGAGTCGGATTGCTCTTCGAGCGCCGCTCCCGGCCGGCGCGATGCCCACGCCTCGGGCACGACGACCCGCAGATCGGGGTGATTGCCCGCGGCGATCAAGACGCAGGAGGGGCAGGCGCCGCAAGCACCTGCGCCGCCCGAAACCCGTTCGCAGAGCAGATCGCGGGCGATGGACATTGCCAGCTCCCACTTGCCTGTACCCGCCGGTCCGTGCAGAAGAAGCGCGTGGGCGCCGCGTGCGTGCAGCGCCCCGAGCGTCGTGCGCGCCGCAGTGTGCCAAGGGATCGGCGTCAGGTCAGCCACGGCGCTAGGCGCTCCAAAATGGCCGACGTCACCGCGGAGACCGCCGCGTTGCCGTCGACAACCAGAAAACGGCCTGCTTCGACCGCCGCGCGCGCCAAATACGCCGCTCGCACTTTCTCAAAAAACGCCGGCGATTCGGTCTCGAAGCGGTCCGACGCGCGCGTCTGGGCGCGACGCCGCTGTGCTTGCTCCGGCTCGATGTCCACCAGTACGGTAAGGTCGGGGGACACGCCGGGGTGCACCCAGCTCGCAAGGCCATCGAGGTGCGCCGCCGGTACGCCGCGGCCGGCACCCTGGTACGCGTAGCTGGCGTCGGTAAAGCGGTCGCACAAGACCCAGCGGGAATTGGCCAGGGCCGGCTCGATTACCGAGACGACATGCTCCCGGCGAGCGGCAAACATCAGCAGCGTTTCGGTAAGCGGATCCATCGGTTGATCCAGCATCAGCGCGCGCAACCGCTCGCCCAGTGCGGTTCCGCCGGGCTCACGGGTTCGTAGGACGTCGATACGGTGGCGCTGCAGCGCCAGTGTGAGTGCATCGATCTGGGTGCTCTTGCCCGCCCCGTCGATGCCCTCGAAGGTTATGAATCGGCCACGGGGTGCGCCCTGCATCGGATCTTGTCGTGCTCTGGTTAGTGCGCGTCGCCGTGCACGCCCGTACGCTGATAGCGGTCGACGGCCCGGTTGTGTTCGGCCAGCGTACTCGAAAACTCCGACGAGCCGTCGCCGCGCGCGACAAAATACAGGGCCTTGATCGGTTCGGGGTTGAGCGCTGCCTCGATGGCAGCGCGCCCGGGCAGCGATATCGGTGTCGGCGGAAGTCCCGCACGAAGGTACGTGTTATAGGGCGAGTCCGACTGCAAATCGCGCTTGTGCAGTCGACCATCAAAGCGCGTTCCGAGCCCGTAAATTACGGCCGGGTCAGTCTGCAGGGGCATTCCAAGTCGCTGCCGGTTGACGAATACAGCCGCGACACGCCCACGATCCTCCGGGCGGCCGGTCTCCTTTTCAACGATGGACGCCATGATCAGTGCCTGATAGCTGTCCGAGTACGGCAGATTCGAAGCGCGTGCCTCCCAGGCCTGCTCGAGGCGCTCTTTTTGCGCCTCGTAGGCCCGCCGGTACAGTTCGACATCGCTCGAGCCTGGGTCGAATAAATACGTATCGGGCGCAAAGAGTCCTTCGGCGTGCGCCTCCGGTGCGCCAACGGCGCGCAGGATCTGGTCCTCCGACCACGCTGCCGTGTCATGGCGCAGCTCCTGGCATTGCGCAAAGACTTTGCGAACGTCCTCGAAAGTTGCCCCCTCGACAACCGTAAGTTGCTCGCGCAATACGTCGCCTCGACGGAACTTCTCCAACAGCTCGGTCATGGTGGTGCCGGCGCTGATGCGATAGCGGCCGGCGCGTAAGGAATGCGTCGTCCGGGTGAGCGAAGCCATCAGGACGAACTCCCATTGGTTGACCGCGACCCCCGCCTCTCGCAATGACCGCGCGATGGAACGGGCGCCAGCGCCGGAGGCCACCCGAACTTCGACGGAGTCGCCGGGCATTTGCAGCGGTCGACCAACCTCGAACCACGCCCATGAGCCGACGGCCACAAGCGCGAAGCACACGAACAGGGCAAATCGGTACAAAGATGCGGGTAGCGCCAAGGTCCCCAAAGCAGGCTTGCTCGATGAAGCCCGCATTGTCGCGCAATTTGACGGCCGCTCCCGGACCAATTGACGGGCATCGGAATGTCCGATCCGGCGGCCTTTCCTATCTTTCTTATAATTGGGTGCCGCGGCACGCAGGCAGTCACCCCATGGACCCTGAAGCTTCGAACCCGGCCTCGGAACCCGCTGTCACGACGCCCCGCCCCGGCGGCGGCCGCTGGGCGGCCAGCGCTGCGGACTTTGCACGCCTGCAGCACGGCCCCGTGCTCAGTCGAGTCGATGACCTCGGAGTGGTCGAACTCGAAGGACCGGATTCCGGGGCCTTCTTGAACTCCCAAAGCACGGCTGATATTGCCGCGATGTCGTCTGCGAGCTGGCAGCTTGGCGGGGTTTGCACTGCCAAGGGGCGGTTGTTGGCGACGTTCGAGGCCTGGCGCTGGCAATCGGGTCTGCGTCTGCTGCTGCCAAGCGATCTTGTCCAGTCGAGTCTTAGACAATTGTCCAAGTTTGTCTTGCGCGCCAAGGTGCGACTGCGCGATGCCAGTGCGGCATGGGCGGCCGTTGGGCTTTGTGGCCCGGGCAGCGCGCAAGCGCTTGCCGATGCCAACATTGAAGCGCCGGAGCAACCCTGGCAGTGTCGCGAACTTGAGGCCGATGGGCGCATCGCGCGCCTGCCAACCGGCGCGGGCTGCGCGGAGCGCATTTTGCTGGTCGTCCCGGCCGAGCATCTGGACGAGTGGCTTGCGCGCCTTGTGCGATTCGCGCAAGTCGACAAGGGCGTCTGGTGGTGGGCACAAGTCGATGCGGCGATCCCGGCGGTGTTCGAGGCGACCCGGGAGCTTTTCGTACCGCAAGCCGTCAATCTCGAGGTTCTCGGTGGCGTGAGTTTCCGCAAGGGCTGCTACCCGGGCCAGGAGGTGGTCGCGCGCAGCCAGTACCTGGGCAAGCTGCGGCGGCGTCTGGCCCTGGCGCACGCGGACACGCTGGGTGAAACCTCGGACGTCTTTCACAGTGACGAGGCGAGCGCCGTTGGACGCATCGTGATGGCTGCCGCAGCGCCGGGTGGCGGTTGGGACCTGCTTTTTGAGTGCCCGACCGAGCTGACACAGCGCGGCAGCTTGCACGCCGGCGGGCGCCACGCGCCGGCGTTGGTGCTGCGCGCTTTGCCCTATCGGATTTTCGATCCGACGGCGTGAATTTGCGCTTCGCTGTCGAGGCGCGCACGTCGGGGCCGCGACGATGCGTGACGTCGCGATTCGACAATACGGGCGCTTTGCGTTAGCGTTAGGCAATTGCTCTTCAAAAATCTCGCCACGTCCCATGTGCCTGATCCTGATCGGCTGGCAATCGCACCCGGACTTTCCTCTGGTGATTGCGGCCAACCGCGATGAGTTCTACACGCGCAGGACACGGCCCGCCGCTTGGTGGGGCCAGTCGGTTTCCATTCTCGCGGGCCGTGACGAGGAAGCGGGCGGCACCTGGTTCGGGATCAACCGTCGAGGACGGGTTGCTTTGCTCACCAACGTGCGTGCGCCTCAGGAACGCAATGCCGCCCGCGCACCTTCTCGCGGTCTGCTGGTTTTGTCGGCGCTGCAAAGCGCCGGCCCCCTCGCCTCCTGGACCAAAGAAAGTGCGCGCGCCGGACAGAGCTTCAACGGCTATAACTTGCTGGTCGGAGAGCCGCTGCCAGCTCCCGCGCGAGGCATCGACGCGCAGATCCTCTACACGACCAATCGTACGGGGCCCGACTCCGAGGAGCCGCGTGCGCTTGCCCCGGGGATCTATGGTCTTTCCAACGGACTGCTCGATACCCCTTGGCCCAAGGTTACGCGGGGCGTGACGGCATTTGCCTGTCAGCTGGCCAACCGCATCGATGTCGATGCGCTATTGGGAATCATGGCCAACCGCGAAATCGCGCGCGATGCGGAGCTGCCGCACACGGGTGTGCCCCTGGATTGGGAGCGCGCGCTCTCGGCGATCCAGATCCGCGCCAAGGGCTACGGGACGCGCGCTACTACCATTCTCACCGTGCGGCGCGATGGAACCGTCCATTTTTTTGAGCGCGCGTTTTCTTCCGACGATCCTGAGCAATTCGTCGACCGCCAATTCGAGTTCGTGATCGATGGCACGGGCTATCGTGCCCCGATTCTCGACTCTCCGCCCAGGCGCGAGCGCGGATAGCAGCTGGGTTTGGCCGCAACGCGCGCGTTTCCCATCTGCACGGTCGCTCGAGGTTGCGCCGCCCCGCGTGTGCCGCGACTCTCGGAAAGCTCCGCTTCGGATTCAAACACCGCGACAGAAACCACCCGCAGAGGCTTTCTCCTTTGTCGATCGAATATTCGCGAGCGTGCGCCGGCGCGAGCGCTTTGTTCGAAGCACGACGTACGGGTGCCCCGGATGACGGCAACTTTGCGCACCTGCCGGGCCGGGCATTGGGAGAATCGAAGCGTGAGGCGAGGGATTCTCGGCAACAATCGGCCGACGAGCGCATTTCGCATTTAATACGGTACGCATCCCCGCGGGCTGCAAAACCTGCACCGCAACCCCAGGCGCCACCAAGCAACAGGAGAAGTCGATTATGAGCGAGGGACTTGCCACGCGTGCGATTCACGCCGGTGAAATCTTCGATCCTCACGGTGCACCGCACACGCCGGTCTACAACACCACAACCTTTCGATTCGCATCCACGGCCGAGCTGCTCGACGTGGTCGACGGACGCAAGCCCGGTAGCCTGTACACGCGCTATGGACTCAATCCGACCATCCAAGCCCTGGAGAGCAAGCTCGCCGCTTTGGAAGATGCCGAGGCAGCGTGGGCCTTTTGTTCCGGGATGGCAGCGGAGGCGGCACTCTTCCTCACGCACGGGCGCCGGGGAATCGTTTGTCTGGGTGACGCCTATGGCGGGACGCTCGAGCTGCTGGGCTCCCAGCTGCACGAGTTGGGAATCCCGACAGACCTCCTCCTGGGCAGGGAGCTCGATGCCCTGGAGCAAGGTCTTGCCCGGGGCGCGCGACTCGTCTTTCTCGAAACCCCGACAAACCCCGCGCTCGAAATCTTCGACATCGCTGCGATCGGCGCCGTGGCCCATCGGCACGGTGCCTTGCTCGCGGTGGACAACACGTTTGCTTCGCCCGTCAACCAGAAACCGCTGGCGCTCGGCGCCGATCTCGTCGTGCACAGCGCCACCAAATACCTGGGCGGGCACAGCGACATCACCGCGGGCGCCATCATGGGGTCGAAGGACCTCCTGGCGCCCATCTGGAACTGGCGCAAGAATCTTGGCTCGATGCTCGCGCCCGAAACGGCGTCGCTTCTGGCACGCAGCCTGCGCACGCTGGTCGTTCGAGTTGAGCGTCAGAACCGCACGGCACAAACGGTTGCTGAGGCATTGGCCCGGCACGCGCGCATTGAACGCGTGCTCTACCCGGGCCTCCAGAGCTTCCCCGGCCATGCACTTGCGCGCGCCCAGATGCGCGGTTTCGGCGGCGTGCTGACGATCGAAGTTAAGGGGGGAGGCGCGGCGGCTACGCGCGTGGCCGACGGGTTGAGGCTCTTCGCTCTTGCGCCGAGCCTTGGCGGCGCCGAGAGCCTCGTCACGCAGCCCTGCACCACGACGCACCAAGGTCTGTCGCCAGAGGAGCGCGCGCGGCGCGGAATCTCCGACGCAATGCTGCGCTTGTCGATCGGTCTGGAGGACCCGGCCGATCTCATTGCGGATCTGGAGCGCTCGCTGGCCGAGGCACTCTGATTGCTCAGGGCTTTGTTGCCGAATCGACGCAGGAACGATTCTTCGGGCCCCTTTTCTTGCGCGAAACCGAAGCGAGGCGGTGCACGGATCCAAGCGAGGATTTTCTTGTCCCTCGTCTTCGCGGGTCCGGCCGACCAAGTGCACCAAGCGATCGGCGAAGAACGCGAGGAACGCTCGGGGCAGTGCCACAAAACCTATTCTGATATTGCCCACCGGTTGGGCGAGATGGGCGCACCGGCAGCCCACCCTCATGCCGGTCGCGCTACGGCCGTGATCGGGCACGCGCCTGCCCGGTACGCAAGGGCCGCGCGGCGCCCTGTGGCCGACCCCCTCCGTCGGCCGGGCGGGGAGCCCGCGGTCGGTGTCAAACTTCGGAGGGCAAATGCCGCACCATCGTGCGATGCAAGATCCCCGCCTCCTCGTACTGCGGCCCGATTGCAGTGAATCCTTCCTTCTCGTAGAAGGAAATCGCACCGAGTTGCGCGTGCAGCCGGAGTTGCTGCATTCCGCGGCTTTTTGCGATCGCCACGAGCGTGTGCAAGAGCGTTGCCCCGATGCCCTGGCCGCGCGCGCCGCGCAGCACTGCCATGCGGCCTATGTGCCCGTCGGCAAGCAATCGCCCCGTACCCAATGGCGCCCCGCACGGATCTAGCGCCACGACATGGACCGCGAGAGCGTCTTGTTCGTCGATCTCCAGGTTTGCAGGGATTCCCTGTTCTTTGACAAAGACCGCGTAGCGCACAGCCAGAGCCCAGGCGCGCAACTGCTTCCAGTCGCCAACACGAAGACTGACCTCGAGGCTGGGGGGTGCGCGCACCGCCCTGGCGGTCTGCGCGCGCCGCCTCACTTGCGTACTCGAGACAGGAGCTATTTTGCCCCCTTTCGGGCGTCGCCCGCCACAACGGTGCTGAGCTGATCGGGCTTGAGATAACGCCGCACGGTCTCCGTGATTTGCGCGGCGGTCAACGCGCGCAACTTGTCTTCCAGCTTTCGGCTAAATTCGAAAGTGCGCCCTAAATCAAGATTCGACACCCATGCCGCGGCGACAGCAGCGTCGTCGGACCGAGCCAACATGCGCGACTGCAAGACACCGCGGCGCGCCTCCTCGACTTCGCTCTCGCCGAACCCGTCGCGCAAGACCCGGTCGATCTCCTCGCGAACATCGGTCTCCACCCGATCCACGTTCTGCGGAGCGGCAATGGCACCGATCGCCCAGGCCGCGGCACGGTCGCGGCCTCCAACGAACAGGCTCGATCCGATGCCATAGGAAAGCCCGTCTTTTTGACGCACACGATCGACGAGCCGATTGTGCAGGCCCGCGCCGCCGCCGATCATTTCGTTGCCAAGCAGCAGGGCGGGCGCGTCCGGATCGTCGTCGCGCAGGTCGAGGGACATGCGGGCCTGATACACGGCGTTCTCCTTGTCCGGCGTGTCGATGAACACGCGCGTTGCTGCAACCGGATGCGGTTCGCGCAAGATTTCCGCGTAGGCCATCTTTGATTTCCAGTCGGCAAACAGCGTCGGTATCTCTTTTTCGACCGCGTCAGCGTCGAAGTCGCCCACGAGAGCGATTTCGCCCCGCGCGGTTCCCCAGAACTCATCGAAGAAGGCCTTGACATCATTGAGCGAAACGCCATTGATCGCGTCGATTCTGTCCTTGAGGGAGATGTAGTGTCGGGGATCTCCGACCGCATACGCGTCGAAGTGGCGTTGAATGCTGTCGCGTGCAAGTTGTGCCGGGTCGCTCAGCTTGGCCTGCAGGCCGGTGAGAAGCTCGCGTTTGAGCTGTTCGAACTCGGTTGGCGGAAAATTTGCTTCCCGCACCACCGTCGCGGTGAGACGTAGCGCCTCGAGAACGGTGGAGCGGTCGGCCTGAAAATCGAACAGGTCCCCCGTCATCTTGAGCCGCGTCATCTCGTCGGCGATCTGCTGGCGCGTGCGCTTTGCCGTGCCGCGTCCGATCATTTCCGCGGTCAATTCGCTCACGATCGTCTTGCCTTGAAGATTTCCGACGTCGCCAAAGCGAAACGCCATGGCTACATTGACCGTCCCCCCGCGGGTTTTCTTCGGCAACAGCGCCACTTTCAAGTTGCCAAAGTTCACAAGCCGCGTGCGCGCGTCGATGTTCTGTTGGGTGGGCTCGAACTCCTCGCCCGCGGCAACGGTTTCCCGGGGAGTGAAACCCTGGAGCATCTCCTCCACGCTCAGGGGTTGCGGAATTTCTGCGCGCAGCGGCTTGTCCTCCGGAATAAAAAGACCAACGGTTCGGTTGTCCCGGCGAAAATAGTGCGCGGCGGCAGCGGCAACCTCGTCCGCGGTGGCTTTGGCCGTGTCGTCGCGATCGACAAAAAACAGCCGCCAGTCGCCTTGCGCAATGGACTCGGACACGGCGATTCCGAATTCCTGAGGATCGGCCAGTGCACGCTCGGCCTCGGTTTCCTCCGCGCGCCGTACCCGATCCATTTCCTCCGCGGTGGGTGGGTTCTTGGCAAACGTGGTCTCGAGCACCTCAATTAAGTGGTCCCGGGCCCGATCGAGCGAGTCGCCGGGTTTGACGCGCGCCCCGAAGACGAGCGCACCGGGATCGTACAAATCGAGCTGTTCGACAAACACCTCGGCGGCAATACCAGTTTCGACGAGCTCATGAAACAGCCGCCCGTTGGGTGTGTCGCCGAGAATCTCGCCGGCAATCCCCAGCGGTGCACTCTCCCGGCTTCGTGCCGCCGGTATGTGGTAGCCCACCATGACGAGCTGCGTGTCGCCTTTGCGCCGCACGACGACGCTGCGTTCCCCGTCTTGTGTGGGTTCGACCGTCCACTGGGGCGGCAGCTCGCGCTTGGGCCGCGGTATGACGCCGAAATCCGCCGCAATCCGTTGGAGCGTGCGCTTCACGTCGAAGCTGCCCGCGACGATCAACACGGCGTTGTCGGGCTGATAGTACTCGTGGTAGAAGGCCCGAAGGTTTGCAATTCCGACGTTTTCGATGTCGCTGCGATTTCCAATCGCCTCCTTGCCGTAGTTGTGCCACTCGAACATCGCGGAGAGCAGTCGCTTGAACAAGACACTCGATGGCCGGGTCTCGCCCATCTCGTATTCGTTGCGCACGACCGTCATCTCCGAGTCCAGATCTTTGCGCGAGATAAACGAATTGGTCATCGCGTCGGCTTCGCGCGCAAGCGCCCAGCGCAGGTTGTCATCGCTCGCCTGAAAGGTGGAAAAATAGTTGGTGCGGTCGTAGTACGTCGATCCGTTATTGCGAAAGCCTCGAGCGGCGAATTCCTTTTCGGGGTGCGGGAAATGGGTCGAGCCCTTGAACATCAGGTGTTCGAGCAAGTGCGCCATCCCGGTCTCGCCATAGTTTTCCATGCGAGAGCCGACTTTGTACGTCACATTGACGGTGACCGTCGGCTTGGTACGGTCCGGATACAGGAGGACCTTCAAACCGTTGCGCAAGTGGTACTCCTCGACGCCCTCCACCGTTCGCACTTTGGTCACGCCCTCGGGCAGGGCTGCACTTGTCGCCGCAAGCGCCAGGGCGTGGGTTAGTACCAGAGCGATCGCTATGACCGCGTGCGACCAAACCATGCGTAGCGGCGAACCCGTACGAGCCTTCATGCTCCTATCCTCCGTTTTGGCGGCCATCCCCGCCCTGGCTGCCGCGCACGCGGCGATCCCACCCTCAGACTCGCGGCGCGTGCATAAATTCCAAGATGCGCTGCGCGACCCGTCCTGGCTCTTCGTGCACGATCCAGTGCGTTGCAGCGGCGAAGCGTTCGATCAGCAGGTTTGGCACCCACGCTTCCAGGCCATCGAGCAGTTCCGCGACCAGCGATTCGTCGCGCATTCCCCATAAAACGAGGGTGGGAACGGCAACGAAAAAATGCTCCGCGTTCAGGCGCAGCGCCGCGGTGCCCTCGCTCGACTCCGGGGCGGGGTGCAGAGGCGAGGCCCGATAATAATTGAGCGGTCCCGTCAGGCCGCGTCGCCAGACCTCGACGTAGCGCTGCAGCCGCTCGGGCGTGAGCCAGGCATGACCGGCCCGCGGCATGGAACGCAGCCAGTCCTTTAGGCGTGCGAATTCGTCGGCTGCCAGGGCCTCTTCCATCTGCGGCGATCGCAACCACGTAACGTGGCGGCTGGCGGCCTGCTGGGCGGGATTGCGCGATAGCTCACGGGCCAGCGCGTTGGGGTGCGGCGCGTTGACCACGACGAGCCGCTCGAGGCGCTCGGGATGGGCGCTGGCCAGACGCCAGGCGGCGGAGCCGCCCCAGTCGTGACCAACGATCGTGGCGCGCTCGTAGCCCAGTTCGGTGATCAGATCGACCAGGTCCTCGACGACCGAGCGCAGCCGATAGGCATCGAGTCCGTGCGGTTGGCTCGAGAGGTTGTAGCCGCGTAAATCGGGAGCAACCGCGTAATGCCCTTCGTCGAAGGCCGGCAGAATCTCGTCCCAGGCGCCCGAGTATTCCGGAAACCCGTGAAGAAACAACACCAAACGTGCTCCGGGCTGTCCGCTGCTCGCGTAGTGCAGACGGATGCCGCTGGGCAGTTTCGCGAATTGTCCTGTCGCTAGAGTTTGGGCCATGGAAAGAAGGGGACGCTCGGATCCGAGGGCGGCATCGCGGCCGGCGGCCGCGTTCGTCTTGCCCGTAGAATTGTGTTCGCTTCGCCTTTAGCCCGCAACCAGGTGCGCGTCGCCGCGCGAAAATGACAAATCGTGAAAGTCCTCTTTGACCTGCTGCCCGTGATCGTCTTTTTCGGGGCCTTTCGACTTGCCAGGAGCCTGCCCGAGGCCACGGTGGCCCTGGTCGTCTCCACGGTCGGAGCGCTCAGTGGCACCACCGAACAGCAAGTCGAGCTCAGCGCGGTGATTGTGGCATCGGTAAGCGCCATCGTTGTAACCGCCCTACAAATCAGTTGGTTGCTGGCCCGGCGCCTGCCGGTCAAGCCCGCCGTGTGGATCAGCGCCGTGTTGATCGTTGTCTTCGGCGGGCTGACCGTCTGGCTGCGTAACGAGTGGTTTATCAAGTGGAAACCCTCGATTCTGTACTGGGCGTTTGCCGCGATTCTGGCGGGCGGCAAATGGATCTGGGACCGCAATTTGCTGGGAGCGCTGCTATCGGGTGAACTGGAACTGCCGCAGCTGGTCTGGGATCGCTTGCTCGTTGCGTGGACAATTTTTTTCGTGGTGCTGGGTGCGGCGAACCTCTACGTCGCCTATACCTGGAGCACCGATAGCTGGGTGAATTTCAAGACATTCGGTCTGCTCGGATCGACTCTCGGTTTTTCGATCCTCTCCGGGTTTTACCTGGCCCGCTACATCAAATCCGAAGTCAAAACCGAAGGCGATGGCTGAGGACCTCAGGGGCGCGATCACGGGGCGCCTTCGTGACCTGGAACCCCTGGAGCTGCAAATCGAGGACCAAAGCGCGGCGCATGCGGGACACGCGGGCGCCGCTTCCGGGGCGCATTTGCATCTGCGCTTGGTCAGCGCTGCTTTTGACGGCCTCTCGCGCCTACAGCGCCACCGTCTGATCTACGAGCGTCTCGCTCCCCTGATGGCCGGCCGCATCCATGCCCTGCGCTTGACCCTGCTCGCGCCCGGAGAAGAGCGCACGCGGGTGCGCTGAGCCAGCCGTTGCGGGCGCGCAGGCCGCGCACGCCACGCCTAGCCCGCGACCGAGGCCCCAGAGACTGCGCTGCCCGAGGGCCGCATCGGTGCGCCCTCGCCTTCTTCGCGCAGCTCCTCGTACAACGGCAGTGTGAGAAATTCCGCAAACTCGCGCGCTGTCGACAGCTCGCCGACGATGGACGCGGCTTGGTCGTAGGTGCCACTGCCGGCGCCCGTGACGGTCTTGACCTTTGCCAGCTCCTCGGGAATCCAGCCACGAACCATCTCGATGGTCACCTTTCGGCCGTCTTGCAGCACGCCCTTGGGCGAGTGGATCCACTGCCAGAGTTGGGCGCGGGAGATCTCCGCAGTCGCCGCGTCTTCCATCAGATTGTGGATGGGTACGCAGCCGTTGCCGGCCAGCCAGGAGCCCAGGTAATGCACGCTCACGTGAATGTTCGTGCGCACGCCGGCCTCGGTGATCGGACCTTGCGGCGCAAAGGCGAGCAGATCTTGTGCCGAGACTTGCACGTCGTCGCGTTGGCGCTGCAGCTGATTGGGGTGGTCGCCGAGGACCTTGACGAACTCCGCCATCGCAACGGCAACGAGCGCCGGATGCGCAACCCAGGCGCCGTCGTAGCCGTCCGTGGCTTCGCGCGATTTGTCGGCGCGCACGCCGGCGAGCGCGCGCTCGTTTGCCGCGGCATCGTTGCGAATCGGGATGAGCGCGCTCATGCCGCCAATGGCCGGCGCACCGCGGCGGTGGCAGGTCTTGAGCAGCAACAAGGCATAGGAGCGTAGAAATGGCGCGGTCATGGTGACCAGCGAGCGGTCCGCAAGACAAAAATCCCGATCGGCGCGGAATTTCTTGATGCAAGAAAATATGTAGTCCCAGCGCCCCGCGTTCAAACCTGCCGAGTGTTCACGCAGCTCGTAGAGGATCTCGTCCATCTCGAAGGCGGCCAGTATGGTCTCGATGAGCACCGTGGCCTTGACTGTGCCCCGAGCAATTCCGAGCTCACGCTGCGCTAGGACAAACACATCGTTCCACAGTCGTGCTTCGAGGTGCGACTCGAGCTTCGGGAGGTAAAAATACGGGCCGCTACCCCGGGCCACGAGTTCGGCCGCGTTGTGGAACATGAACAACGCAAAATCGAAGAGCGCGCCGCTGACCCGCTTGCCGTCAACGTGCACGTGCTTCTCATCCAAGTGCCAGCCTCGGGGACGAACCATGAGCGTGGCGGTGCGCTCGTTGAGGTGGTATTGGCGCCCATCGGGAGCGCGGTAGTCGATGCGTCTGCGAACAGCGTCCATTAAATTGCGCTGTCCTTCGAGCAGATTGCGCCACGTCGGCGTGTTGCTGTCCTCAAAATCCGCCATGTACGCGTCCGCGCCCGAATTGAGCGCGTTGATGATCATCTTGCGATCGGTCGGCCCGGTGATCTCCACCCGACGACGCTGCAGATCGGCCGGAAGCGCGGCAATGCTCCAGGCCGAAGCCCGGAGCTCGGCCGTCGCGGAGAGAAACTCCGGTCTTTCTCCCTGGTCGATACTGCGCGCGCGTTGCGCGCGCTTGGCCAACAGCTCTTGCCTGCGCGGTTCGAACTCGCGATGCAGTTTGGCCAAGAGCCTCAGAGCCTGCGGCGCGAGCACGGCCTCGAGCGCACTGTCGGCGGGCTCCTCGAAAGCGATACCGTCGAACTGCTTCATTGCGACCCCCCTGCGATGCCAATGGGAAGATGCAAAAAAATCGGCCGCGCAAAGGCGGCCCAATTCTTCTTCTTAGGATCGTTGATGTAGTTGTTCGGGCCATGCTTGCACCTTGGCCCCTCCTCCCCGCCTCGCTTCCAAACTCGATCGGACGAGAGCGCGCGAGCATAGGAGCCGCGCGGCTTGTGCACAAGTCGCGCCGCAACTGTGTCGTTGCTTTGTCGCAACGTACCGCGCGCGCGGGAGGGTGCGCGCTGCCAGCGACGCAAAGCCGCGTGATCGCTCATGCGGCTTTGCGATCGGACTTAGTGCTCAAAAACTGTTCGTCCTCCGTGGAGCCGTGCAAGGCGGTCGTGGAGGACTGACCCTGCTGTATGGTCTGTGTCACGGCATCGAAATATCCGGTTCCGACCTCGCGCTGGTGCTTAACGGCAGTAAAGCCGCGTTCGGCGGCCGCGAACTCCGCTTCTTGCAGCTCGATAAACGCACTCATGTGATTGCGCGCGTATCCGTACGCCAGGTCGAACATCGAGTAATTCAGACTGTGAAATCCCGCGAGCGTGATGAACTGGTACTTGTAGCCCATCGCCGCGAGCTCCCGTTGGAACTTGGCGATGGTCGCGTCGTCGAGATTTTTCTTCCAGTTAAACGACGGCGAGCAGTTATACGCAAGCATCTTGCCCGGGAACTGCCGATGCAACGCTTCGGCAAACGCGCGCGCGTACGCGAGGTCGGGTTTGCCGGTTTCGCACCAGATCAAGTCGGCGTACGGCGCATAGGCCAAGCCCCGCGAGACGGCCTGCTGCAAACCGGGGCGTGTGCGATAAAAGCCTTCGACCGTGCGCTCTCCGGTGAGAAACGGCCGGTCGTTTTCGTCGACGTCGGAAGTCAGTAGGTCGGCGGCTTCGGCATCGGTGCGCGCGATCAGGATCGTGGGCACCGCCATGACGTCGGCCGCGAGTCGGGCGGCGCAGAGTTTGTCCACCGCCTCGCGCGTGGGCACGAGTACCTTGCCGCCCATATGACCGCATTTCTTCACCGATGCGAGCTGGTCTTCAAAGTGCACGCCCGCCGCACCCGCATCGATCATGGCTTTCATCAGTTCAAAGGCATTGAGCACGCCGCCGAAACCCGCTTCGGCGTCGGCGACGATGGGCGCGAAGTAATCGACGTAATCGGGCGCGCCGGGCTGCTTGCCTTCCATCCATTGGATCTGATCGCAACGAGCCAAGGCATTGTTGATCGCGCGCACCACGGTAGGCACGGAGTTCACCGGGTACAAGGATTGGTCGGGGTACATCGTCGAGGCCGTATTGGCGTCGCCTGCGACTTGCCAGCCCGAGAGGTAAATCGATTGGAGTCCGGCACGCACCTGCTGCATGGCTTGGTTGCCGGTGAGAGCGCCCAGCGCGCTCACGAAGGGTCGCTCGTGCAGCGACGCCCACAAACGCTCGGCGCCACGCCGGGCAAGGGTGTGTTCAATCGCCACCGAGCCGCGCAGTCGCACTACGTCCTCAGCCGAGTAGCTGCGGCGAATTCCTTTCCAACGGGGATTTTCAGCCCAGTCCTTTTGCAGTCGTTGTGCCTCGAGCTTGCGAGCGGTCATGACATCTCCAGCGGTTTGCGTCAGGGGCTTTCAAAGCATTGCTCCCGAACCTCAGGGCGGACCCGATTTCGCCCCAGACCGCCCCAACGACCCGAAGCAACGCTGAGCATGCTACGGTCGTGCCCGCGTTGCAGCAAGATCAATATCTTATATAAGACACAATTTTTCCGCATTAATAATCAAACGGTTAAATTTTTCGTTTCGCATTTCGAAACAAAATTCTCTAAGACGGAATCGATTTTTTTGCTTCGCGACATGGTTATTTCGCAGCCTGAAATGGCTGCCACTATGTGGAAGCTGGGGTGCGCCGGCTCACGCGCAGGGCCACGAAGACCGCGCTGATCTGCAAGGCGGCGATGCAAATCAGTCCCGATCGGAACCAGCCGTGGTCAAGCAAACGCCCCACGAGCAGCGGCGCGACGGCCAAGCCGCCATCGAGGCCCGAGTACACGAAACCGTAGACGCGACCGAAGGAAGTCGCGCCAAAGCGCGACGTTGCTGCGTGCCGCACGAGCAGATCGCGGCTCGGACCCGCGGTCCCGGATCCGCATCCGAGCACAAACACGGCCGCCAGCAACGCCTGCGTAGGCACCGCTCCGGTTGCGAGCACAAGGGACACGGCCGCCGCCAAGCACAAGGCGCTCGCAATGATCAATTCGCTGCGCGGCTCCCGGCCGGCGAAAAATCCCCCGAGCACGGTTCCCACCCCACCGCCAAGCAAATACGCGCTTAAGCTCATCGTGCCCAACGCCAAGCTCACCGAGTACACGTTTGCCAGGATCGCCGGAGCGAAGTTTTGCAGGATTCCGCCCGCGCCCACCGAGAGGAAGAAAAATCCGAAGCACAACCACACGGTGCCGGAGCGCAGAAAGGCAAACTGTCCCGCGTGCCCTGCGCTGTGGCCGCCCGGCGCCGGGCCCGTGTGCAGCGCCGAGAGCGTGCCCGCCAGGGAGTTGCGCTGGGTGAACATAAACAGCAGCGAACCCAACGCGATTGCCGCCGCGCCAAATCCGGCCACGTGCCAGCCCGCGAAGGCCGCCACGCCTCCCATAAACGAAGCGCCCGCAACCCAACCCAGATTGCCCGAAAGCGAATGCATCGCAAAGGCGTGGCCCAGACGCGCCGAAGAAACGCGGTGGTTAAGAATTGTGAAGTCCGCCGGATGAAACATCGCGTTGCCGCTGCCCGCCAGTGCCGCGGTCACGAGCACTCCGGCGTACGAATGGCTAAACCCGAGCACTACACCGGCGGCCACGAGAAAGCCGATGCCGGCGAGCAGCACGCGAAATGCGCCGACCCGATCCACGGCAAAGCCCGCGAGCGCCTGGCCGCTGCTGCTGGTGACAAAAAAGACGGTGGCCAAGAAACCGGCCTCCGTGAAACCGATGCCAAAGTCCTTCATCAGCCACGGATATATCGGGGGCAGCAACATCTGAAAGAAATGAGACGTCAAATGCGCGAAGCCCACCAGCGCCGCGGCCCGCGCGTCACTGCGCCAGGGTTGTTGCGCCTTGGGCGCGTCCTGAATGACATCGTGCATGGTGCGATAATAGGCTCCTTTGCCGAGACGACAGGACCTCACCTATGCGACGATCGCGCTATATCTCGCGGGCGCGGCACCACGCTGACGCCGAGACTTTGGCGAAGCTCGCGCGTCGCTTGGCCGAATCGGGCAGCCGCTTGGAGGATCAGCTCTGGGAGCGTCGGCTCGTCGAGCTGATCAACGACCGCCTGGCGCGCGGGTTCGAGGACGCGATCGATGCGGCCCTCGATGAGCTCTCGGGCAGCAATCCCCGCGCGTACGACGATCTTGCCGATCTGGCCGAGTCGTGCGCCGAGAGCAGCACGCTGGAGATCGACGGACGCGTGCACGACGGTCTGCTGCTCGCGCTGCCGATTTTGGCGTGGTCGCGCTACAAGCTCCCGACCTTGGCCTTGAGTCCCTCAATGGTCGACAATATCGCGGTGCAGGTCGGAGCGCACCTCGCGGCTCGCGGCGCACGCTGCGCAGTTGCCGACACGCTGTATTCCATCGACCAGCTGCCCGAATCCTTCGGCGAGGTGCGTGACATGGCCGAAGCGCTGTTTGGCTGCGCGGCGCAGGACGGGCGCCTGAAGATCGACCCCAAGAGTTTGCGCGAACCCGTTGCGATGCTCGCCGATTCGCGCTATCTGCTCGTCGCTGTCGTCGTGCCGCAGGGTGCCCCCCTGTACCACTGGCAGCAAACGGGAGTAGACCCCGACGCGAAGACGGCCGCGGTCGAGGCATTTCGCGAGCAGCTGGCCGGCGTGCTCACCCCCGTCATGACGGGATGCCGCTTTCGAGTTCTCGCCCCCAATGCGTTTCACGCCGCATTGCGCCTGGGCGATCGGGACCTGCGCGAGTTCTCGCTGGAGGCGGCGGTCTCGTTCTTGAAGCTGTCCTACGATCTGATGCCGTC